>Ga0265780_10008249_pt1 | contig 12666 bp, 8 predicted proteins | sample P1T30metagenome_FD_192432 | JGI IMG/M metagenome (GOLD analysis project Ga0265780, IMG submission 192432) | Plant litter microbial communities from East Loma Ridge, Irvine, California - P1 T30 | ecosystem: Environmental > Terrestrial > Plant litter > Unclassified | place: USA: California...
GCTCGACCCTTCCCTATACGGCATGTCGACGTTGCTGAAGGATATCGATCTCAAGCTGAACGGCGCATCCATCATAGTCATTGCACAAGCCACTGGCGACCCGAGCGAACGGAAGCAGGAGCAAGAATTACAGGCAAACACATCACAGGCGGCGCCACTGTCCCTTCAACGGAAGCAGAACTCGGCGCTCAAGGAAACACCCGAGGTTCCCGTGCCTGACCGCGGTGGCACTATGGTCCTTCGAGTTATGCCTGACGACAACTCCTGCATGTTTCGAGCTGTTGGTAGCGCTGTTCTGACCGATTCTCTCGATTCCATGACCGAGCTTCGATCGATGGTTGCGCAAGCTATTCAAAGAGACCCGGAACAGTACAACGAGGCGATCCTACAACGCTCACCAGATGAGTACTGCAAATGGATATCATACGCCGACTCGTGGGGTGGTGGCATCGAACTCAGCATCCTTTCCCAAGAGTTTGACATTGAAATCGCCAGTGTCAATGTCCAGGACAACCGGGTGGACCGATTCAACGAGGGCAGACCGCGGCGCTGTATCGTTGTGTATTCTGGTATCCATTACGATACGATCGCCTTCGTGCCCCAGGGTGCGTCCACGCAAGATCCTTCGCAAGATGTTAAGATATTCGATGCGGCGGACGATGTGATTCTTGAAGCTGCGAGGGAACTCTGCGGGCAGCTGAAGAAAGCCCACTATTACACCGATACACAGAAATTTGATCTCAAGTGCAACACATGCGGTTGGAAAGGGGCAGGAGAACGGGGCGCGATGCAGCACGCAGCCGAAACGGGACATAGCGACTTCGGAGAGGCAGACTGATTGATTTCTTGATACCCGTGGACGCCTTTGGTATGTTGTGTACCATTAGCCATGTCAACATTGTATTTACCTTCTCTGTAATAGTAAGAATTACACTGATTGCAGTCTCTTTCGAAGCGCTGTTGGTCACTATGAGGTACAGCGAAAACCCGAAATCTCGTTTGTAATTCACACCGAAAAGTGAAGACGATCTGTGGAAGTACATGTAACCAAACAGGGGGAGTTTCGTAGTTTTCAATGGTATTGAGACCAAGAAATTCGGGGAATTGATTTTTCATTTCACGCAGCATTCTCTTTGGGCAAGCGCCGCGCTCAGGTTGTCACTTTGTCAGCAAATGCTACCCTGAGATTCACCCTCTGTGTGGAAGCTCCTTATTAACGACCCGGAAGTCCCGCTCCACACTCTCAACCCCACTATCATCACCATCAAACCGACCTTGTCAAGCTATCCAACTATACTTCGCCTGTGTACATCATGTCACTACGCGCGAAAACCCGGAGCCATGTTAACGACGACACAACTGCGCCATCTCCAGAGTGAGCAACTATTACTTATAATGAATTGGGCCCTACTGACTTCTCCTAGTGTCTCAGGCGCGCCAATCCCCATCAAAGTGGGCAGAAAGAAGTTCCACATCCACATCGGTACACTGACGGCGACATCTGATTTCTTCAAAAACGCCATGAAGCGAAGATGGCGCGCCAACGCAAAGAAACAAATTGATCTGGCGGACGAAGAACCAGAAGATTTTGAATCTTATGTCAATTGGCTCTACAGCAGAAAGGTCGCTGTCACTCGGCCTCTTCTGGGCAGACACATCCAACTTGCTCGTTTGTACGTTTTAGGCGGAAGACTCGTTGACGAGATCTTTCAGAACGCTGTTCTTTCCGCTATGATCGACCATGCAGTAGAAACGGACTCATTTCCTCCAGAAGACGCTATCAACATCATCTATTCGGGTACCAATAGTGCAAGCTCTCCAGCACGCCGACTTATGGTTGATATGTTTGTATACGGTTGCGATGAAGACTGGATGATTACAGGAAGTCTTATAGAGGAAACCAGCGTGGAGTTTGTGGACGACTTGGTGAGAGGCTTCATTCGTTCTTGTACGAAATATCCTATCAATCGGAAACTTAGTCCGTGGGTGGTGGCTCCTGAACAGTACCGTTTGAGGGCGGAACAGACCAACGGGAAAGAGGTTGGGAATGCGAAGGATGAATTGATGGACACTTCCGACTAAGAGCTATTATTACAACAACGCCGGAGAGGTCTATAGATACTTAATAGTCGGGAAGGTACCTCGATCTCAGGGCCAGGGCTTCTATGAGCGCTCATGATAGGTCTTGGAGCAGGCCGCTGTCAATAACTCAAAGATTACTATCATACACTGTTGTCAGGATTTGACCCTAGCAATCGCCACTTTATTTTCAGATGCATAGGTCCTCGAAGGCGCCGAGTGAAGTGCAGCCGTCGAGCCCAACTCAGACGGGTGTGACAAGCAGCTGCAAGAAGTTTAATTTCGTGAAGAGTGGCGAGATATCCGATACTATTACGACGCGGAGTGCGATTAGTTTCCCGGACCTTGGGGTCCAAGTAAGCTCACCACCCGACATACGGCCTGTTCACATGATGATAGTCCTCCGGCATGGTAGTCGTGACGAAAAACTTGTCAGCTCCCCATTTCTCCTCCATCTTTTTCGTCGCCCACCTCCACAACGGGTTGCACAAGCGATGTCTATACTCTTGGTTGCCGCCAAAAGCATCCTCTTCACCCTGATTCGTTGCGAATTGGAACTGCATGCCGTCGAGCTTGGGCATATCGATGATGCGATCGAGACCATACTTTGCGACAAACGCCTCCACGTCTTGCGCAAGACTCGCCTTCTCTTCCTCGAGGCTGCGTCCTACGGGAAGATCGTAGTGCAAGCCTGTTTCCAAATAACACTCTTGCTCGTTGGTGTAATCGAACCTCTCCATGCGCACGCCATCTTCAATGCTGGGGAAACTGAAAATGATATTGATGGATTCGAGCTGAACGAACTTGGAGATCAGTTCCAGGTGCGTGGCAGTGCCTTGCTCGGTCCAGTTGCAAATTGAGATATGCTTGACGTGCTTGGATGCTGCATCTTCAGGAAGGTGAGAATACAGGTCCAAGAGCTGCTGTGACTCTCGAGTGTTCAATGAAAACAGGTTCCGAGCAAGGAAAATCGGCGTGGCTTCGTTGAATAGTTGGCGGTTGGCTTGACACAAGGCTGGGAGGTCGTGGAAGAGCGCAATTTTGCTTGATGTCGTGATTGCAGCTCGATTTTTTAAAAAGGGCTCCGATTCTTCGAAGGTGTAAGTGTATGTTTGATCGCGCAGTTCGCGAGGAAGGCGCAGAAGTGGAGACGGTGGCGAGACTGAAACGGACATCCTAAAGGGTCGAGATATTGAGAGGGCTGAAAAAGCGTGTCGACCTCGGGATGGAAGAGGGCGGGATACTGAACTTATATGGTGCCGAGGGCGGAAGAATCCATGGGTAATATAAGAGAACGGCGCGCTTTCCTCTTTCAGACGAATTCACACTCACTTTCACTACGCACCGTTGAGGATCGGCTTAGGCTGCAGCGTCCGTGCTCTATGCCTGTTCTGTCGCAATTTGGGTTCACTTTCCAACCGATACCTTGCAAACCACTGTCCTGCTTGACTAACCACTTCATTGCTGTTGCCTACTAACAAGGAGCGGGAAGCCTACAGCAAGATGGCTTCCCCAGACTCATGTGAATCAGCCGCATTTACCATCCAGCTACCGAAGTGAATCGACGCCTGTTTCTTCTCAAAATACAGGCATCTAACGTCTTTAGTGTCTCGGGCGAGACTATCGCAGTCAAAGTCGGCCTCCAAATCGTCGACGTACACAAGGATCTCATCAGCAGCAGCTCCGAATACTTCAGAAAAGCCATTAGTCACGAGTCGATTTTATCTCACAGGTAAGATCTCGCTTTACGAAATACATACATATGAGACATTTACTGACTCCGTACGTGTACCTCTGCAGGTTCATCGATCTGTCCGACGAAAAGCCTCATGATTTCGAAATATACTGTCAATGGCTATATACTCGAGTCCTTGACGCGAAACTAGACAATCACAATGGATTCAGTTACCTTGCTCGGATGTACGTCTTGGGAGAAAAGTTGATCGACCGCACATTCCAGAACGATGTCGTCGACGCCATAATCTACCGCCATATCACTGCGCGACTGAGTCAAAAGCCCCTGCGCTGCAAAGTACCTGATCTGCAAGCTATCGGAATCATCTACGAGGGCGCTCCGAGGAAAGCCCCGGTGATACGTCTCCTGGTGGATCTGTGGGCTTTCAACATGGACTCCTCTTGGGTCACGAAGACGAGACTTCGAGCGCCAGAGAACAAACCTTTTCTGGATGACCTCTTACCGGCACTGTTAGACAGGCGAGGACTCCCGGATGCTTCTCAAGCTAGGCCATGGATCTCGCAACGAAGTTCCTATTACAACAAGGGTATCGTGATCAAGAGCGAAATGCCGGAAGACCGGGGCGACGAGGCGATCTTTGAGCCTTTCATCAAGGATGAGCCCGCTGAGGAGGAACCTCTCGTTAGGAACGAGCCTTACGTTGGGGATGAAGCTCACATCAAGGAAGAGCCTTCTATGATAGATGAGCCCTTCATCAAGAAGGAGCCTTCTAGCGAGGAAGAGCTTTCCAGCGAGGAAGAATCCTCCAGCGAAGATGAGTCTTCCAGCGAGGATGGATCACCCAGCGAGGAGGAGCTTCCCAACAAGACTGACCCTTCAGTCCAGGAGGAGGTGGACGTGCTTGATGCATTCTGGGGTATGTAGGAGACTACATCCTTTGCATCCAGAACACGCTACAAGTGATGATGTACTATAAAGTATACATAGTCCTCTCGTCTAGTAAGAATTCAACAAAAAGTAGGTTGAATACCTCCAGAGTAATGTGTAATTTCCTCATCTGGGAAACTAAACTGAGTGCGGTTCGTGCGCGAAGCAAGATCGTACACATACATAGCCGCCTGTTCTGTCAGAAATGGATCAACAAATTAGAATGTCGGGGTCTCATTCACCTGGCTCTAGAATCGTGTGACTGCACCTTCCAAGGTTGGTGAGTGAGAGATCGTTAGCGCGAAATCGAAGACATGTTCTCTCACTCAGTTCCACAAGTGCGCACCTTCAACAACCTCTCATTCGTCCACTAACTCATCTTTTCGACATCGGCTTAAGTCGTGGCTGTAAGTAACTTCGAAGCGACTCATATCCTTCGTGACTGACTTTATGAGCAGACAGGTCAAACATGCCGATAGTGAAGATCCCCGCGCCCACTTCAGCTACCGCCATGATCGTTCTGGTAGAGGCGGGAGATGAGTTCGAGATACCCAACTTGAGAGGCGACATCGTACCTATTCACGTCGGCAGCGACCCAGAGACGCTGTTACATGTTCATGCCACCGCATTGAGCAAGAGCTCCGGGTTCTTCAAGAACGCGTTGAAATCAGAATGGCGCACAGATGCTACGAAGCCCATCGACATGTCTGACGTGGATCTAGCCGTTTTCGAAGGATATTGCGGATGGCTGTACACAGGGAAGATCACCCATCTTGATAACGAGGCGTGCTATATATACCTCGCAAGTCTCTACATCCTGGGAGAACGGCTTTTGGACGTTACACTGCAGAACAGCATCGTCGCCGCTATAATCCGACGCAACCGAACCAACGGCAGGCATCCTGGAAACACCTCGGTACAGATCATCTACGCTGGTACTCCAACCGGCTCACCCGCCCGACGGTTGCTGGTAGACTTTTGGGTCTTCAGTGCGTCACCATCATGGCTCGGTCTTGACGACCTGATTAAGCATACCTGCTCCGAATTCGTCAACGACCTGGTCCGCAAGCTCATTGAGCAACGAGGCGCACCCGACGGCTTCGTCCCAAGACCATGGATTGCGAAACCTAAATCATACGAGACCAAGTAAGGTGCACGCCTTACACTACAGCCTGGAGGTATCCGCTGCGCTGTACGTGGACTTTCGACAAGGCACAGCGCAGCGAATACCTCCACGGTACAGTCTGCTTGAAGACAACTCAAAGGAAATGAGTCTGTTCGTAGTGGCCACGGTATGGAGATTGAACAGAAACGGCAGTGAAAGAGAGAAGACTGCTCGAAATGACTCAAGGACGAGAAGGGCAATAAACTAGCGGGAAAGATGTATCTTCTCACTTACTAGCTACCATAATTCATTTCTCAATACAGCCGAAGCAACGATATCATACAGTGGAAAACGCCAGAATCTTCTACCCATGTGAATGACAGACCCACTGTGTATGCTCCCAAACTCCAAGTCATATAAGTAAGCAATAGCAATAGTCTAGAAGCCAAATCCACCGGGGAAACCACCTGGGAAACCGCCGCCGCCCTGCTGGAACTTGAAGCTACCGCCACCACCAGGGAAGCCACCACCTCCACCTTGTCTAAACATGAATTGTTGACCTCCGAAGGGTGAGCCTTGGAAGGGATTGCCTTGTTGCTGCTCGTTGCTGTTGGGGTCGTCACCGCGGTCGAAACGTTCCTTGAGTTCGGGGTCGGAGAGGACTTCGTAGGCTTCGTTGACTTGGGACATCTTCTTCTGCGCATCCTCGGGTGTCATGTTGTTGGCCGAGGCCTTGTCGGGGTGGTACATCTTGGTCAGCTTGCGGTAAGCCTTCTTGATCTCGCGCTCGTCTGCGTCGCGCGTTACGCCGAGCACCTTGTAGTAGTCCTTTGTCTTCGAGCGCTTGAGCAGTGTCTGCGCTTTGTGGTGTAACTCGTCGAGCTTCTGGTTCTGGTGGTGCTCTTTCGCGTGCTCTAGGGTCCGGACGCAGTCTTCGAATTCGTCGGCGTCAAGCTGGAATTGAGCCTTGTGAAGGAGGGCGTGCAACGAGTCGGGGTTGAGTTGTAGGGCTTCGGTACAGTATGGTGTGCCCTTCTTTAGGTTGTTCATCTCGACGTAGGCTTCGCAGGTCATCTCGACGAGGGTCTGATAGAGACCTTGGGGTGAGTTGGCGTAGATGTAGCCTTGTTCAGTGTAGTCCTTGAAGTCTTGCTTGACCTCTTTCAACAGGCCCGGGTCCTCTTCGCCGCGGTCGATAAGGAGTTTCGAGGCGGTGGCGAACTGGCGCTTCTCGAAGAACTTGCGCACCTTTTGGATGTCCTTGTCGAGGGTTTTTTCTCTTCTTCGCAGTTTCATGCAGACCTTCGAGTCTGGGTCTGACTGAAGACATTGTGCGATGTGCTTGAGTCCCTTGTCGGTTTCGCCTAGGGAGTAGAAGGCCATGGCGGAGCTCTGGAGATGGGGTTGGATATCGCCTTTGTTGATCTGGAGGAGATGCTGTAGGTCGCTGATGCCCTCGGCGACCTCGCCTTTCTCGAAGCGACACCTCGCTCTTGTCTTGCGGATGTCGTATGCTCCTCCTGCGACTAAGATGGCAGTTCCAGCATTCGAGATACACGCGTCCCAGTCGCGCTTCTCTGCCGCCTCCTGTGCCATGATGGCAGCGCCCTGCGCTTCTTCCAGCTCCGCGATGGCATCGGTCTTGCCGGCAGCCTCATAGTCTTTGCGCGCTGCCGCCCAGTCGGCCTTCCTGGCTCTGATCTTGGCCCTCTGCACCAATGCGCCCTCGAAGCCAGGCTTCAGTTCCAGCACCTTGTCGAAGTCGTGTTGGGCCTGCGCCGTTCGGCCGATTTGCAGGTAAGCGGCGCCGCGCCTGAAGTAGGTAAGGTAGTTGCGCGGGTCGCGGGTGATGGCGATGTCGAAGTAGAGAAGGGCGTCCTGGGTGTTGCCGGTAGCGAGTTGGACGCTGGCGTCCTTGATGAGCTGCGACACGGGAGTATCCGCGGGTATCTCCGAGGCGGAGAGTGCGCTGGCGAGCGGGAGGAGCCCGAGGGCAAGAGAGGATAGTCGGAGTATCATGGCGGGATGCGGTTGGAAGTGCTATGAATGAGTGACGGTAGGTTGGATGTTGAGCAAGCAGGAGTATAGTCCGCGCAGAGAAGCAACGGCAGGTGCGACGGTCAGTTCATGGAAAGAGCGGGTCGTGCCTTTATTTGGCCTTTCACTGTCGAACAATTGCAACTTGTCCTCAGCGACCAGCCGCTTGATAGCCGGGACGCACTGACCCCCGCGACCCCCAGAACGCTAATGCGGGCAGGCATGGATTACGACATGCCCAGATGCATGCCCGTGAACGCCGCCGCTACGCCATCAGGACTAGACAGGCGCATACCTCATAGCTCCTCTTCGCACCCGCCTTGCGCACCTTTTCCTGTTCCTCTCATTCACTCTCCTCGTCACCGTCCACACGCCTGCCCCCAGTAATGTCTCCCATTCGGCTGTGTATCGACGGACGCATATTCCGAGACCCCCAGAATCGCGAAGTCACCCTGCACGGTATCAACTGTGCAGCCGACGCCAAGTTTCCTGCGAAGCCAGATCAGCCGTCACACATTCCAGACAACTTCTTCGACGGCGACAATGTCTCCTTTGTCAACCGACCCTTTTCGCTAGAAGACTCCGCGACACACTTCTCGCGATTACGTAGTTGGGGCTACAACACCATCCGCTATGTCTTCACGTGGGAAGCCATAGAGCACGCGGGCCCGGGCAAGTACGACGAGGAGTGGATAGACCACACCATCGCTCTCCTACGAAAGGCGAAAGAATATGGGTTCTACATCTTCATGGATCCTCACCAGGATGTCGTAGGTAGCATTCCAATAGATTCAGTTACTTCTTCTCTAATGCATCGCATAGTGGTCACGATTCTCTGGAGGTTCTGGCGCGCCCATGTGGACTCTCTATGCTTGCGGGCTGGACCCCGAGAACTTCGCCGTCACCGAAGCCGCCCTCGTGCACAACACATACCCCGACCCTGCCACTTTCCCTAAGATGATCTGGACCACCAACTACACACGATTAGTATGTCAGGTCATGTGGACACTGTTCTTTGGTGGTAGGGACTTCGCGCCCAAGGCCATCATAGACGGAAAGAACATCCAGGACTATCTGGAAGATCACTACATCGGGGCATGCGAGCATCTTGCGAAGCGGATACACCAAGCAGGCGACTTGTGGCACGACCCGATAGTCGGGTGGGAAAGCATGAATGAGCCCAATAGAGGCCTCATCAGCTACCAGGATATTACCCAGATCCCGAGCGAACAGAAACTCCAGAAGGGCACCTCACCGACGGCTTGGCAGGCGATACTTACCGGATCGGGTAGAGCTTGCGAGATCTCGACTTGGGAATTTGGCGGATTGGGACCATACAAGAGTGGCTCGGCATTAGTGGACCCCGAGGGCACTATGGCATGGCTATCGAAAGATTACGACGACACCAAATACGGCTGGAAACGCGACCCAGGGTGGAAGTTGGGCGAATGCTTGTGGGCGCAACACGGTGTCTGGGACCCGGCGACTGACACGGTCTTGAAGAAGGACTACTTCGGAATCGATCCCAAGAATGGGGCCAAGATTGACTATGAGTACTTCACAAACCACTACTGGCTGCCACACTACCGGGCGTACAGCAAGATGGTCAAGTCCATGTTCCCGGATTCTTTGATGTTCTTCCAGCCGCCAGTATTGGAGATACCGCCAAAGGTCAAGGGCACAGAAGACGATGATCCCAACATGATCTTCTCGCCCCATTTCTACGATGGCATCACTCTTATCACAAAGAAGTGGTATGTTCCAGAATACTGATTCTCATCTCATCTCGTCTAACATCACATAGGAACCGCGTATGGAATGTCGACGTATTCGGTGTGTTGCGAGGAAAGTATCTCACGCCAGCGTTCGCCATAAAGATTGGCGAGAATGCCATCAGAAACTGCTTCTCCCACCAGCTCAAGGCGATCCGAGACGAAGGTACAGAGTACACGGGTGTCCACCCCTGTATCTTCACCGAGATCGGTATCCCATACGATATGGACGACAAGTATGCGTACAAGACAGGTAACTACAGCAGCCAGATAGCTGCCTTGGATGCCAATCACTTCGCGCTTGAAGACAGTAAAGCTAACGGCTTCGCCCTGTGGACCTACGTCGCAAATGTATGTTTGCATTCTTTTTAGAATTGGACACGGCTGACAAAGACCAGAACTGCCATTACTGGGGTGACCTTTGGAACGGAGAGGATCTCTCCATCTACTCAGTAGACGACAAGGCGGTTCCTGCAGGCCCCTTCTCGCCAGCCGACTCCCGTGCGTCGCTAGATAAGAATTCGCCCACGTTCTCGAGAGCACAGTCGACCGATACCCTTAGCATCAACCCTTCCAACCTGCAGAAGACCATTACCGCAGAACGAATGAGCTCAAAGAAAGATGACGACGACGTTCGGGGTCTGCGAGCAGCAGAGGCCTTCATCCGCCCCACCCCCGTTGCCGTCCATGGGGACATTTCGTCGTACGGGTTCGACCTCAAGAACTGCACATTCAAGCTCGCCCTCTCTGCGCCAAGCTCGACATCGGAAGATTTCCCTACGGTCTGCTACCTGCCCGAGTTCCACTTTCCGTCAGGACAAACCAATGTCGAGGTCAGCGGTGGCAAGTGGACCATCACATCCGAGGAGACCGATGGCGCGCTGCAGCAGACGCTGCGGTGGTGGCACGCGGAAGGTGACCAGGTCATGACTGTCAAAGGCGTCGTGCGAAAGGCGGGAAGCGCGTTAGGCACGGAAGAAGATGAGGGATATCTCCAGCAGTGCCAAAAGCAGACTTGCGCTGTCATGTAATGTCGCAAAGTTGATGATGTCGGGGTTTGGTGTGGTGGGGTTTGACCAATCGATGCACGGTGATGCAATATCATGCGATGCTCAGGTCACGCAGTCAGCAGTTCTTGTGCATATGATTCATTTGGGCAAACATGAGCGTTGGACGACTTTATGTACTCGTCAAGGTGTTCGGGGAGCATTTACGATAGACTTATGATTTTGTATATAGCGATACATGTATTGGATATAGACTAGTTCGGAAGCGACGAGCCTAGTTCTGGCGGCAAAGCAGCTGACATCGCGTCGACGTGACGTGCCTTTGGGACTGTAGCCTGCAAAACGCGTCTGTGGAACGTGCGACGTGAATAGAGGCCTCGACTGCCTTGCTGGACCCTCAAAATAAAGCGTACCACGTCCCGGCCTGTGAGTCAATGAATCTGGGCTTACTCGCTACACCGCCATCTTCTCTGGTCTGTTCCAGACACCGGGCGCCAAAGCTTCCTTACCCACGATCCTTGCCCTCTACGTCTTCCGCTTTCAGCAACTTCCGCCCGAATCTTCGAAATCCAGAACACGACGCACACGACATTGCTACAATATCCCCGTGCAGTTCGCGCCAGACTCACCTGACCTCACGTCTTTATATACCGAGGCTAGAGACGCCCTCTGCACGATGAACGTTGGGGCAGACCAGGCCCCGCAAACGAATGGCGGCGGTGGAGCGCAACACCGACAGTCCAACGGCAGCGGCGACTCAGACCTCTCACAGATATTAGAAGCGCTGCAGGCCATATACGCAACCTCGTCCACGAATGATACCCGCCGACAGGCAACCGAATACCTCGAGCAAGCGAAACGGCACCCGGAAGCGCCCTCACATGGTCACACGCTCGCACTCGACCGTTCGCAACCCGCGCCCCTCCGCTACTATGGCCTCACTATGCTGGAGCACTCGATAAAATACAGCTGGGAAGACTTCACAGAGGACCAGGGCACAGCGTTACGAGGCTATGCGATCGAGCTCGCCCAAAACGTGTCCGAAGACGATGCCGCGTTCCTCAGGAACAAGGTCGCGCAACTATGGACGGAAATTGCGAAGCGCAGTTGGGGCGCCGAGTGGCTGGATATGGACGAACTGCTGGTCTCTCTCTGGACAAGTTCTCTGCACCACCAGGCTGTCGTGCTATACGTCCTGGAAACGCTTTCTGAGGAAGTCTTCAATCGCGAAGACCCTACGGCAGGCCTTCGAGGTAGCGACCTGGGTCGCGCCTGTGTCGAGATTTTCACACCGCTTGCCGTCATACAAGACCAGCTCCCTACACGCGAGAAGAGTCTGGATGTGCGGTGTGGAGACGAAGGATGGCTGAAGAGGCTATGCGACAACTTAGGCTGGTGCTTGGGACAGGACTACCAGAACCAGGAAGCTGTTAAGACAAGCGCTATCAAGTCTATGCAGGCCCTTAAGGCGGCCATGCCGTGGATTATGCCCAAGGCTATCGCTGCAACACAGGTCATCGAGGCCGTCTGCAAGGCGCTGGCTACCCCAGCCGTAGAGATGCAGATTGTATGTCGACTCTTTACATCCACTCGCATGGACAGCTGCTAACACGAACAGGCCGCCGTCGAGACCCTCCAAGCGATCTACAATCGAACCCACCTGCACGATGACGAGTTTGTGGAGCTTGTATGCCCCATGTTCACACCTGGCAGTGTTTCACTCCTGCGAGAAGTATACAACTGGACGCTCACGGATATGGATGTGAATGACATAGATGATCAGAGATACATGCTCTGCAAGAGACTCTCAGAAGTAAGGCCCTTTCTTATCCTTCAGGCTTGTCACACCGTGCTAACGATGACAGTTGGCCAACAGCCTCGGACTATTCATCGAGCAAAAGCCCCAATCGATACCCGATGGCAGCGACCTAACCGGCATATTCGGTTTCCTATACGATATCATGCGCAACCCGAGTCTCGTCGTCTCCATACCTGTTCTCCATTGTTGGACCAAGCTGTTACGATCTAGCATCGTGCGAGACT
>Ga0265780_10008251_pt1 | contig 12666 bp, 9 predicted proteins | sample P1T30metagenome_FD_192432 | JGI IMG/M metagenome (GOLD analysis project Ga0265780, IMG submission 192432) | Plant litter microbial communities from East Loma Ridge, Irvine, California - P1 T30 | ecosystem: Environmental > Terrestrial > Plant litter > Unclassified | place: USA: California...
TGCTACTAACTCAGCCTTAGCCACTGCCAACAGCGTGGCCAGCAAAGCCGCTGGTACCGTGAAGAAAGTAGCCGATAAAGTAAGCGCCGCGGCTGATTCGGCCCAGAAATCAGCTGCTGCCAAAGCCGCCACCGCTACCAAGCCCGCCGCGAAACCCGCTGCTAAAACGGCCGCCAAGTCAGTAGCAAAACCAGCTGCGAAAGCCGCAGCAAAACCCGCCGCTAAGCCTGCCACTAGTAAGCCCGCCGCGAAAAAAGCGGCTCCGGCTGCCCCCGCCGCTCCGGTCGAAGGCAACGCATAAGTAAACCCGCTTAGTCAGCTTGAAAACCCCGCTTGCCCGTGCAAGTGGGGTTTTTTAGTGCCAGGGCGTACCGCTGCCCTGACCTAATCTGCGAAATCAGATTAATCTGCGTAAATCTGCGGTCCGTAAAGCTGCGGTCTATGTTCAAAAACACGATTTCCAACCTCTCCCGCATCCGGCAAGTGGCCGAGGTATTGCTGCGCTACGGCTTCGAGGACGTGGTGACGACCACGCCGTTGCGCCGCCTTGTGAGCCAGAGCCGCCGCCTGAAATGGCAGCACGAAGACCGACAAGTGTTCGAAACCACGCGCTGGGAGCGGGTCCGGCTGATTATCGAAGAGCTAGGACCCACCTTCATCAAGCTGGCCCAGGCCATGAGCAACCGGGCCGACCTGCTGCCCGAAGCCCTGATTGACGAGTTTGAAAAGCTGCAAAGCAACGTGCCGCCGTTCGACGTGGTGCTGGCCCGGCAGATTATTGAGGAAGAGCTCGGCCGGCCGATTTCGGAGGTTTTCAGCGAGTTTGATGACGTGACGCTGGGCTCGGCCAGCATTGGGCAAGTGCACCGGGCGCGGCTGCTCACGGGCGAGGAAGTGGTGGTGAAGGTGCAGCGCCCCGGCGTGCGCGAGAAAGTACGCTCCGATCTGGCCTTGCTGCACGAGTTGGTGCGCCTCACCTCGGGCTTCCTGCAAAAGCATGGGCTGTCCAACCCACAGGACATTGTGGATGCCTTCGAGCGCAGCATGAGTAAGGAGCTGGACTACACGGCCGAAGCCCGCTCGATGGAGCAGTTCCGCAAGCTCTACGAAGACTACACCACGTTCTACGTTCCCAAGCCGTTTCGGGAACTGAGCACCTCGCGCATCCTGGTGATTGAGTTCGTGAGCGGCTGCAAAATCACGGATAAGGCGCAGCTGCAGGAATGGGGCCTGAGCCCGGCCACCGTGGCCGAAAACGGCATGGACATCTACCTGACCCAGATTTTCGAGTTCGGGGTATTCCACGCCGACCCGCACCCCGGCAATGTGCTGGTGCGCCCCGATGGCACGGTGGTCCTCATCGATTTCGGCATGGTGGGCCGCCTCACCAAGCAGCAGAAATATGCCTTTGCGGGCGTGTTCATTGGTATGGCGCGGCAGGATGCGCGCAGCATGGCACTGAATTTCAGGCGGCTGGCCCTCACGGCCGAAATCCCGGACATGCGGGCTTTCGAAGCCGATTTGAGCCAATTGATTGAGGATTTCGCCATGCTCGACGTGAAGGAGATGAGCATGAGTGACCTTGCCGATGCGCTCCAAACCATCATCTACAACTACAAGCTGCAAGTGCCGGGCGCGGTGTTCCTCATCCTGCGGGCGCTGGTTATTCTGGAGGGCATCGGCAAGGTGCTGCACCCCAATTTCAACACCTTCGAGTTTGTGCGGCCGTATGGCGCCAAGATTATCCGCGAGCAGTATTCGCGCGAAAACCTGCTCACCGAGGCCGAATACACGGGCACGCAGCTGCTGGCCCTCATCCAAACCCTGCCGGCTGATATCCGCCAGATTGTGCGCAAAATCAGCAAGGGCGAGCTGCGGGTGAGGTTTGAATTGGTGGGCTACCAAAGCCTGATGCGCAAAGCCGACCAGCTCGTGAGCCGCACCATTCTGGCGCTGCTGTGCGTGGGTGGGCTGTTGTTTTCGGGCCTGTCGCTAATGGGGCATTATTCGCCTGATATGCCCTACCGGCGCGGGGTGCCCGAAATAACCTGGTGGAGTCTGGGCGCTACGGGTTTTATGCTGCTCATCCTGCTATTGCTCGGAACCGGGCGCAAGGAGAAGCTGAAATAACCCTGGTAATAGGGAGTTAAGCGGCCTTCTGAAAAATCCCTTTTTAAGGTCTGGTATTTAATTTAAAATATTGATTGAAAGATGTTTATTGCTTAAATAATAACGACTGCAAAGGTCCCGGATAAGTAATTATCGCGTTGATTGCCGCTGAACGGCCCCGCTACCTTTCGCTCCCTGTCGCTGCTGGCAGGAATAACCCAAGCGGAAGCAATGATGAATATCCTGACTAAAAAATGGGGCCGGTGTGGCGCGTTTACTATCCTGCTGGGAGCACTGCTCAGTCCTGCGCCGATAGTTGCCCAGTCCAGAATGACCGATTCAGGCTCCGATGCGACCTATGAAACACAAAAGCACCTGACCCTGGCCGTTACGAAGTTTCCAGAAGCCCGCACGGCGCTCACGGCCTTTATCCGGCGGCGGGCCGTGCGGGTGCAAAAGCAGGAGGAGACCCCATCGCAGCTGACCGCGGAATTTGCGCTGGCCAAGGCTGATTTGGTCCGGCTCGATTCCCTGACGACTGCCTTGGGCTTTGTGCTCGAAAACAACCTCAATGCCCGCGACTTGGGCGGCCGGGTTGCGGAGCTCCGTACCGAAGAGCAGCAAGCCGTGGCGCAGCTGGCAACGCAGCAGCAGCAACTGGGCACTGCCACCGCCACCAAGGATGAGCGGATAGAGCTGCGCCGCGAATCGGAGCGTACCACCAACCGGCTGACCGATTTGCGCCAGCAGCTGACCGCTATCGATGGGCACGCGGGCCAGGCCTACGTGACGCTGCGGCTCTACGACGAGGTGAGCTTTCCCACCGGTAATCGCCGGGTCAGCTTTGTGAACATGCCGGGGGTGGAGTTCGGCTACCTGCGCCTCGACAACCCCAAGGTGGGCCTAACCAGCTCGACCTATCAGGGCTACGCGCTTAAATACTTGGTGACGCGGGGCAAGAGCTATTTCAACTTGGGCGTGTATCGGCCAGTGGAGAAAAACTCGACGGATGAGGATTTCGTCAACGAGTTGTTTGTCATCAACTTTGGGCAGGACTTTTACCCGCGCAATTTTGGCCGGGGTCGGCGCCGCTATTTGAACCTGTACTCCAGCTACCAGCTGGGCGGCTTTATCATTAACCGCAATAGCGACAAAGGCAACGAATTCATTCCCAATCTTAACCTGGGTCTGGGCCTCGAAATCCTCAAAACGCGCCACATCCTGCTCGATACCAAGGCCAGCTATTTCGTGCCACTAAACGACCGCAGCCGCGACCTGCGCGGGATTCTGGGGCAGGCATCCTTCAATTTCGTATTCTGATTCGATGGCTTGCGGGAGGTTATGCCGGAACAACAGATTCGCTCGGGCAATACCTCCCGCACGCTTTTTGGACTGGGCAGCGCAATATTTTAAAAACGAGGTTTTGCAGCCGGGCCCGCCGGAACCGACCTTTGCAGGCGTGGAGCCACATTTCCGTTCCATTTGATTAGATGCCTGCTTCGTTGAGCCCCCGTGTGGTTGTCGCCATTTTTGGGATTTTACTGGGACTCGTACCGCGTTTTTCCGCTGCTAAGGTAGTGCCCGTCGGCCCACCTATACTTCGTGAGGTAAGCTTGCGCACCGATACGGCTACCTATTTGCTTTCCCACAATACCGTTGCCGTGCAGGGCGTGCCCACGCTGTATTTCTGGTTTCGGCAGGATGATGAGACGCTGGAGCTGCGCCTCTACCCGGCTGCTGCCACCAACCCCCGGCCCCTGCGCCTGCGCCGCAACCCCGATTTTCAGCAGCTTGACTCGCTGACCAAGGAGGGAGACGGCGGCTTTCGGACCCGCCTCAAATTTTCTAACCTGACCAGCAGCCGCTTTCTGCGCTTGGTGGTGGAGCAGGCCGCCGACTCCGCCGGGCAGACGCCACGCCGCGAAATCGTGCCGCTGCTGCCGCTGGCCCGCACCTCGCTGGTGCTGCGGGTGGCTGATAGTGAGTTGTTTGTGGGAGAAGAAAAGGTGTTCGAACTGACTAGCTCGAACCCGCGCAACATCCACGCCACCGGCGAATGGGTGCGCGGTACCGAATTCGACTACCGACTGGTGGCCGAGGCCAACGGCACCCTGCGTCTGCACGTGCTACCCAACCAGCTGGGCGTCCGTACGCTGGCGGTGAAGCTGCAAACCGAGCGGCCGATGCTGGGTGCGGGCAACCGCATCAGCTACCAGCTGCCGGTGCTGAAGCAGGAGTTCAACGTGAAAGCCAGCCGCTTGCGCTTCCTCTCGCCCGATAAGCGGAGCGTGACCATGGACGAAGGCAGCCGCCGCAAAGGCACGGAGCTGATTCTGGACAACGGCCGCAGTTTTGAGCTGCACCGCACCTACCGCGTGGAAGACCAGGAGGAGCCCGGCGGGGAGCTCATTGCCGAAATCTACACCCGGCAGTTCCTCAGCAACGACCGGGTGCTGTGCTACCTGCTCCCCTACAACACGCACCGCCAGACCGAAGGCTACCTCTACATCAAGGAAAGCGACGTGGCCCGCTACCTCACCAACCTCGACATCACGCCCCAAACCGTGATTCGGAACGTGCAGGTGCTACACCGCGGCGGCGAGTGGACACCCGGCCTGAGCGTGAGCCCCGGCGAAACCGTGGACGTGCGCCTAGAAGGGGAGGGCCTGCAAAAAGCCCGCATCTCTTTCGAAGACTTGCCCATCATCCCCTCCGATTCGACGGTGCGCACCGATGCCCGGCTGGTGTACCGTGTGCGGGTGCCAGTGAGCTTCGATAAGCGCAAGAGCAACATTTACAATGCCGGTCAGGCCACGGGCTATGCGCTGAGCATCAAAGAATTTCAGCGGCCTCACCCACTGGATTTTGTGTCGGTGGCCTACGGCGATGCTGCCCGGCCCATCACCAAGCTGAATGGCCCGGTGCTGTACGATGGCACCATCCGCGATGTCGTATTTCAGTTCAACCCCAACGGCATCGACACGCCCGAGCTGCTGTTTGGCAAGCAGTACCTGAGCTTCGAAATCCGCACCCTGAACGCCAAAGGCGAACTCATTGAGTTGCGCAACGTGGAAAGTCTGCTCGTGTGCCCCGGCGACAACTCGCCCCGCGCCACCTTCTACGCCGACAAGCAGTGCCGCACCGACCCGCTTAGTCTCAACTCCCTGCTGGGCCGCAAAACCTACGACCTCGACGAGTGGAGCCGCATTGTGGTCACGGTGAAGCACCAATCCAGCCAATACGGTGAAACCGGCTACACCCAAACCGTGGAGCTGGTGCTCAAGCGCCGCTACAAATTCGACATCGACGTGAGTTTTCCGGCGGGCCTGCTCACCCGCAAGCAGGGCGACGACGGCTTCGGTGACCTGGGCGGTATTTCGTTGGCCACGCTGGCGCAGTTCAGCTTCTATAGCCCCAACAAAATCAACCGCTTGCGTCCCTACAAAATCGGGGCGGGCTTCGTGGCTCTCAATGCTTTCAACCTGGGTAGCAGCAGCACCAACCGCGACTTGGGTGTGGTGATTCTGGGCTCGGTGTACCCCACGCGGCGCGAGGCTAAGTTCACGTTCCCACTGTATTTGGGAGGAGGATATTTGCTGGGCACCAGCCGGTGGTTTTACATGCTGGGGCCGGGCATTGGGGTGCGATTATAGGGAGGGTGGGATAAAAGAAGAACGTCATGCTGAGCGTAGCCGAAGCATCTCTACCGCAAGAGTAAATAATTACTTCCTCGGTAGAGATGCTTCGGCTACGCTCAGCATGACGTTCTATTAACCTCGCGACTCGCGAGACCTTGCGCTATTGCAGCTTCATGTCCGCGATAATGGTCTTAATTTTCTCATGGCCCAGCCGGGTGGCCAGGTCATAGTCAACCACTGATTTCAGCGGCTGCTTCACGCTGAAATAGAACTTGATTTTGGGTTCGGTACCGCTGGGGCGGGCCGAAATCTTGCTGCCGTCCTCGGTGAGGAACTGGAGCACGTTGGAGCTTTCCAGGCCGGTTTCGGTGCTGAGGCCCGTGCGCAGGTCGTGGATTTTGCCGGTTTTGTAGTCGCGGATTTCCACCACTTTTAGGCCGGCAATTTGCTGCGGCGGGTTGGCGCGCAGGCTGGCCATCATTTCCTGGATTTCCTCAGCGCCGCGCTGGCCTTTTTTGGTGAGGGAAATCAAATCCTCCACGTAGAGGCCGTAGTGGGCGTACATCTCCACCATTTCCTGGTAGAGGGTGCGGCCCCGGTCCTTGGCCACGGCGGCCATTTCGGCCACCAGCGCGCAGGCCGAGATGGCGTCCTTGTCGCGCACAAAATCGCCGATGAGGAAGCCATAGCTTTCCTCACCGCCACCGATATAGGTTTCGCGGCCTTCTAAATCACGGATTAGGCCGGCGATGTACTTGAAGCCGGTGAGCGTCTGGTAAGTCTTCACTTGGTGCTGACGGGCGATGTCGCCCAGGATTTCGCTGGTCACGATGGTGTACACGATGTAGTCCTGCGGCGTGCTTTGGCCGGCGCGGTGCCGGGCGCTCAGCAGGTAGTTAGTGAGCACGGCGGCAGTTTGGTTGCCGTTGAGCAGTACCCATTCACCTTCGTTGTTTTTCACGCCCACGCCCACGCGGTCGGCGTCGGGGTCAGTGGCCAGCACGATGTCGGCATTGGTGGCCTTGGCCTGGTCGAGGGCCAGCTGCATGGCGCTTTTCTCCTCCGGGTTAGGCGACTGCACGGTGGGGAAGTTGCCATCTGGCGTGGCCTGGGCCTGCACCACGTTCACGTTGGTGAAACCAAATTCGCGCAGCAAGCCGGGCACCAGCGTAATGCCCGAGCCGTGCAACGGCGTGTACACGATGTTCAAATCGTGCTGGCGCTGAATGGCGGCCGGGTCGATGCTGAGTTTTTTGGCTTGAGCAAAGTATTTAGCATCGATATCGGCGCCGATACGAACGATTTTCGACGGGTCGGCCTCAAACTTCACTTCGCTGGGGCTGGTGATTTTATTGACCTCCACAATGATATTGGTGTCGTGCGGAGCCACTACTTGCGAGCCGTCGTTCCAGTACACTTTGTAGCCATTGTACTCCTTGGGATTGTGCGAAGCCGTTATCACGCAGCCGCTTTGGCAACCCAGCTCGCGGATGGCGAACGACAGCTCCGGCGTGGGACGCAGGGCCTCGAACAGGTAAACGGTGATGCCATTGGCGGAGAAAATGCCGGCAGCAATTTCGGCAAACTCGGTGCTGTTGTTGCGGCTGTCGTGGGCAATAGCGACTTTGATTTCCTGGCCGGGGAAGCTCTGCAGCAAGTAGTTGCACAAGCCCTGGGTGGCCATGCCCAGCGTGTAGCGGTTCATGCGGTTCGAGCCGGGACCCATCACGCCGCGCAGGCCACCGGTACCAAATTCGAGGCTGCGGTAGAAGGCATCGGTGAGGGCATCGTCCTGGCCACTGGCCTGCATTTCGCGGATGGCGGCTTGCGTCTGGGCGTCGTAGGCGGGCGTCAGCCAGGTATTGATGGTGTTTTGAATTTCGGGGGCGAGAGCCATTGGGAGAAAGAAAAAGGGTTTCGGTTGGGTCAGAAACGGCCGTAAAGGAAAGAGGTTTGGATGGAAAAACCGCAGGTAGCCGATTACCGCCTTATTGGGGAATACAGGGCCGTAGCTGGGCTATCGAATTTCGATTTTCTGCGAGAAAATACCGTTGGCCGATTCAATTTTCAGCAGGTACAAGCCTACCGCAAGCTGCGATATATCCAGCGCCTGCGCAGCGCTGCCCGCTGGCATTTGAGTGGAGAGGGCCGCGCGGCCCTGTATATCCAGCAGGGTAAGCGCAAGTTGACCGGCCGGCCCGGTGGCCCGCTCAACGCGAATGGTTTGGCGGGCTGGATTGGGCGTAACACTTATTCCGGCCAATGCTGCGGCAGTTGTGGCTGTGGGTACAGCCGGCGCCAACCAGGGCCGGGTGTTCAGCTCGTACAGTCGTTGCGGGATGGTGATGAGGTTGACAATCCGCTCATTAGAAATGAACACGCGGTATTGGTCCACAAAGGTGAGGCCTTCGGCTTGGCCGATAAATAAGGCGTTGGGCAACTCAATCCGACGCTTATTGCCTTTTAGAAACTGCCCATTGCGGAAATCGGAGAGCAGCCATAGAAAGGTGGCCCCGGTGCTGCTGTTGTAACCCAGCAGGCCCGCGCCGGTACCGGCCGCGTTGAGGTCGGCGGCGGTGATGAGACCGTTCGTATTGAAACTGCCCTTGAGGTGCGCCACGTAGGTACCGGGCTGCGCGGGGATGGTGTAGTACTTGGTGCGCAGGTCGGCCCAGTTTTTCGTGAAGAGGTGCAGCGAGTCGTTGGCGTAAAAGAACGCCTCGCAGTCGAAATTATGGTTGTTATTGCCGGGACTGAAGTTCGTCTGGTCGGGGTAGCTGAAGTTGATGGCTTGTGCCGTAACCGACGCCGTGGGCGTAGTGCCGATGGCCGATTTCTGCACCCGTAGCACTTTCAAATCGCGCCGGCTGCCATCATTATTGCCGAAATCGCCCACGTAGAGGTACTGCGCATCGGCGGCAATGTCCTCCCAGTCCACGTTGGGAAAGTTGGTGACGGTGACCTGCTGCAGCACGCTGCCCGAGGTGGAATCGACCTTGAACAGGACGGGCGTATTGCCGCTGTCGTTGAAAGTCCACAATCCCTGGCTGGTGAATTGCAGCCCCGAACTCTCAGGCACAGCGCTGGCCAGCGGCGTTTTGGTGACCAGCGTGGTGGTCGTGGTGGCGTACTGACAGGAGCCGTCGTTGCTGGTCGCGCTGGGATTGTAGTTGGTCGCACGCGGGTCGGTGCAGCCACCTTGGGCTTGGGCTGACAGCGTTGGCAGCAATACTATTAAAGCTAAGAGAAAAGTAAATCTGGGCATCGTGCAATATAAAGCCGAAACGTCCAGTTGAATAAAGAAGAACGTCCTGCTGAGCGAAGGCGAAGCATCTTTACTGCGCAAGTATTTAATTACTATTGCAGTAGAGATGCTTCGCCTTCGCTCAGCAGGACGTTCTATTCAAGCTAAGCGGAAGCCGTGCGCTTACAGGTTGCCGCGCAAGGCTTGCTCGCGCTCAATGCTCTCAAACAGCGCCTTGAAGTTGCCTTTGCCGAAGCTCTTGGCGCCTTTGCGTTGGATGATTTCGTAGAATACCGTGGGCCGGTCTTCCACAGGCTTAGTGAAAATCTGGAGCAGGTAGCCTTCGTCGTCGCGGTCCACGAGCAGGTTGAGGGCTTTCAGGGACTCAATGTCCTCATCAATGGCGCCGATGCGCTCGATAAGGTCTTCGTAGTAAGAGGCCGGCACGGTCAGGAACTCCACGCCGCGGCGGCGCAATTCGGTCACGGTTGCGCGGATGTCCTTGGTGGCAATGGCGATGTGTTGCACGCCGGGCGAGTGGTAGAAGTCGAGGTACTCCTCAATCTGCGACTTTTTCTTGCCTTCGGCGGGCTCGTTGATGGGGAATTTCACGTAGCCGTTGCCGTTGCTCATCACCTTGCTCATCAGGGCCGAATACTCGGTCGAGATGTCCTCGTCGTCAAAGGTCAGCAGGAGCTTAAAGCCCATTACGTCTTCGTAGAACTTCACCCACTGGTTCATTTCGCCCCAGCCCACGTTGCCCACGCAGTGGTCGACGTGAATCAGGCCCACTGGCGTGCCTTGGGGCACTGTGCTGGTTTTGGCCACGAAGCCGGGCATGAAAGCGCCGGTGTAGTTGGTGCGCTCCACGAAGGTGTGGATGGTTTCGCCGTAGGTGTAGATGCCCGAAAGCGTTACCGAACCGTTCTCATCCTCCAGGGTGTAGGGCTCGAAGGCCGACTTGGCGCCGCGCTTGGTGGTTTCTTCCCAGGCGCTGCGGGCGTCGTCCACCCACAGGGCCATCACCTTCACGCCGTCGCCGTGCTTGGCCACGTGCTGGGTGATATCGGATTCGGGCAGGAGGGAAGTGGTGAGCACCAGCCGGATTTTACCCTGCTGGAGCACGTAGCTGGCGCGGTCGCGCAGGCCGGTTTCGGGGCCAGCGTAGGCCACCAGCTCGTAGCCGAATGCGGCTTGGTAGTAATAGGCCGACTGCTTGGCGTTGCCGACGTAAAATTCCAAATAGTCCGTGCCTTTCAGGGGCAGGAAATCTGTGATGGTGGCCGACTGCACGTCGGGCGAAGTCATGGTTTGCATGGGCGAAGAGGGGATTTGGGTGTGGGGAATTAACCGAGGTAAAAATACGGTTTTGATTGGTATCGCACGGAATTCGTCGAGCGGTGGCGCCGCTATGCGCGGCATGCAGCGTAGGTTTGCCAAAACCTTCCCATTTTTGCAGGCAATCATCTGCCTTAGCGCCACCCAATGAATACCGAAGAACTGAACCGCGCCCTCGTGGCCCTGATTGAGAAGAAGGCCGAGCTGCACAAGCTCACCTACGACGATGCCCGCTACGACGACGTGGAAGAGGCCCTGCACGACCTCGAAGACGACTTCAACGACGAGTACGGCGACTTCCTGGAAACGGCCCTCGACAAAGTGCACACCGACCTGAAATCGGACACCGACGTGCTGCTGCCCACCGCCTACCTGCCCAGCACGCCCGGCTCCACACCCTCGCCCAAAGAAGGCGTTTGGGTTGATTCCGAGAAATATCCTGGCAAGGAAGCCCGCATTACACTGATTCCGAACCCAGTCCGCATCATGCTGACAGTGGGTAAAACCGTACAGCAGGAGCTCTGGAAAGCATAGTGCCCTAACGGTCATTGCGAGCGGAAGGCAGGGGAGCGCGGCAATTTGTCCTGTTCTCAGTGCCTAGCCTAATATTGTGACGAGCTAAAAATCAACTTTCACAACACTGGGCTGGTCGCATCGGGAGGACGGATTGCCGCGCTCCCCTGCCTTCCGCTCGCAATGACAGACGTTATGCTCTACCGCATCGCCGAGCCTACCGACTGGCACCTTGCCCAGGAGGCCGGCTTTTTCATCAGCGCCGACCTTGCGGCCGAAGGTTTTATCCATTCCTCGGAGCAGCACCAGATACTTGAAACGGCCCGCCGGTACTATGCCGGGCGGGCCGATTTGGTTTTGCTGGAATGGGACGAGGATGCGCTGGCTGCGACCGATGTGCGCGTGGAGCGTGAATGGGTGCCCAGCCGGCAGCAGCATTTCGCGCACGTTTTTGGGCCGGTGCCGCTGGCGGCGGTGCGCCGCAGCTGGCCGTTGGGAATGGATGAAAAGGGTGATTTCCAACTGCCGACGGGTTTGTGAATTGGGGTAGAAATAAAATTGTGGCATTCATGCAACCGAAGGGCAGCAAGCGGCATCTTCCGCCCGAACCCTACCACTAAACCAGCCGGTTTTATGGACCTCTTTACCCTCCGCCCCCTGTGTTTATTGGCCCTGGCCGGACTGGCCACCGCCTGCGCTCCCACCTATCAGCTGGGCCTGAAACCTGCCCAGTCCACCAACCAGTTTGTGGAGGGCCGCGAGCAGGCCCTGGCCACTGCCGACAGCGTTGAGGTGCGCCTCAGCTTCATTTGCTACGAGGCAAATCGGGTGGTGTTTGAAGCCGAATACCGCAACCCCACGCGCCATTCGCTGGTGGTGGACCCAGCCGCTTTCCAATACGAAGCCAGCCGCCTGCCAGCGCCCGCTTTCGGCCCCAAAGCCAAACGGCCTAAGCCCCAGCTGGGGGCTGAAGTAACCGCCGCCGTGGCCGCCGCCAGCATGTCGCTGCCCCTGCCTCCGCTGCCACCCCGGGCCGTGCCGGCTTTCGACCCCGAGCCGGAAATCACCGCGCTACATGACAAGGCCGAGAGCGAGGCCACCAAAGCCGCCCGTTTCGACTGGCTGGGCTTGGCCCTGACTGCCACCAGCATCGCCACGGACGTGGCCAGCATTGGCAAGCGCGAAACAGCGGCACAATACCAAAGCCGCTCGGCCATTCGTGATGTGGCCGTGACGTACAACGTCATCTCCGCCGACACTAAAGTTGAGCATGCAGTGGCTTCGGAAGTGTTGCGGCAGCGGGCCTCAATGCTTCAGGAATACGCCCTGCGCAAAGTGACGCTGGAGCCCGGCCAGCAGGTGCGGGGCTATCTCTATTTCCCCCGCTACGATGCGGCCGATGCGCTGGTGGTAAAAGCGCCGGTGGGCAGCAATGTGGTGCCGCTGGAGTTTGCCCAGGTGCGCCGGCGGCAATAGAAATAAATGGAGATAGAAACGCCGATTGGTGTATCTTTCGATTGCCTTTCCACCTTTTTACTGCTTTCCACTATGCACACCCCACCTCCTTCCTGGTTGATTGAAAGCGTCCAGCATCAAAAAAAGTCTCAACGGTTTGGCTTGATTCTGGGTGGCCTGCTGGTAACAACAGCCATTTTGGTTCAGATTTTCGCTTAAACAAAAAGCCCCGGTAACACGCCGGGGCTTTTTGTTTGCTTAAAGTTTACTGAGGTAATGGGGTGCTATCCCAACTCGGCCAGTTCCAGCCAGCGTAATTCTTTTTCCTCTAATTCTTGATTTAGTGTCGACAATCGGGCACCCCAGGCG
>Ga0265780_10008252_pt1 | contig 12665 bp, 5 predicted proteins | sample P1T30metagenome_FD_192432 | JGI IMG/M metagenome (GOLD analysis project Ga0265780, IMG submission 192432) | Plant litter microbial communities from East Loma Ridge, Irvine, California - P1 T30 | ecosystem: Environmental > Terrestrial > Plant litter > Unclassified | place: USA: California...
TGTCGCGGGCTAATACCCGTCTGCATCCTGTTCACTTCCCGGGTGCCGTTGTCTTAGTATGTCTGAGCGCCTCCGCCTAACGTCGACGTAACTAAATTGAAGCATCCGTACGGCGATCTGGCTGCTGGCGATCCAGATGGTCCAGGGTCGCTACAAGGGCACTCTGAACTATAAACCTCTCACGCCGCCACACTCGAGGCAGTGCCCACATTCCTGACGTTCCTGTCCCACACTGCACGACGCCCTGGCGCTCCCAATCTGAGAAGGAGCCTCCGAACTGAACACAAGTGTTGGTCCCAATGCGGCTTCGTGCATCGTGTCCAGCTTCGGGCAAATAATAATACACGCATGTCCCAACCACCTCCACCTCCGCCGCCGTCGCTCCCTCCGTCCAAACCACCTCGCTCAGCTTCAGCTATGACCGAGACTCAGAAGCTTCCTCACTTCTCTCCGCCTGGCTTTCACGACTACCCCCACCGGCGATTACCCCCGCCAGTTCTCCCGCCGCTGGATATTCCGCCAGACGCTGTACCACCACGCACAAATTACCAATTACGCTCACCCAACAACCAACTTCCCTCTATTCATTCAGGACTGCAACCGCGCCACGACCAGTATCAGCCTTTTGCCGCACACAGGTCAGCTGCGCCTGTAGAGAAACTGCTCCTCGCGAATCCATATACCCCACCTCGGTCCGATCCGCCTTATTCGCCCCAGCAATATGGCCCTTCCATATCTCCTCGTTCTGAGTTTGACAGCAGAGGTCCGAGAAGGTTAACCGAGCAGCGATATCCCTATGAAGAATCCCGGCACGTACAGCATCATCCCCACCACGAACAGTCCTACTCTACCCTTGCGTCTCCGATCGAACATTCGCAGCAAAGATCATATGGCCCAATCCCATCACCGGGCTATACGCCCAGCTATGCCTCGAGCAGCACTCCATTCCGAGGATCAATAGGGTCACATCCCCAATCACAGCGTGGCTCTGTAGCGGCTCCCTTGGGATCGGTAGCGTACCCCGATCCCTCCACGACTGGACCTCCGCCCCGGAAACAGTCTCGGCCTATCCCATTACCTGGGTCCATACCGCAGCCTGTCTACAACGAGCAACTGTAAGCATACCTCGCGTCTAAATAAGGAAACGAAACCCGGCTGACACAACTGACAGGAATCTAAACTACGAGCTTCGCGTGCGACAGCAGCCTATCGCTGCCCGAGCGTGTGGCTTTGGAGAGCGCGATCGACGCGTGATTGATCCTCCACCAATCATTCAGCTACTAGTTACGAACCCTAAGACAGGCGTAGCAGAACAGGAAGAGCTGAGGTACTCGCTTAACGTCGTTCATTGCACGCTCTGGAACGCGGAAGGTACGAATGAGGAAACTGCACTTATCCAACCTGATCGACGCACGACACGGAGATTGATGGGGCAGCTGGTAGCTTCGCCGTCAGTGGCCAAGGACGAGCATGACATCGAGGGTTGCTTCTTCTGCTTTCCAGACCTTTCCTGTCGTACACATGGCAAATACCGGCTGCGCTTCGTCCTCATGCGCATTGACCCTATGAATCTCCACGTTGGGGGATTCTCACCGATCCTCACAGAGGTGCTGAGCGACGTCTTTACGGTCTACACGGCCAAGGACTTCCCGGGGATGCGTCCGAGCAGTGCCCTCACACGGGCACTAAAGCTGCAAGGCTGCAACATCCAAGTGAAGAAGGGCAATGAAAAGGCTCTTGCTCGCAAACGCCTCACAGCCAGTCAGGAGCACGATGCAGAGGACGAGGACTTGAAACGACGACGACGGGAGTGATACACCATCTCAATATCTCTTATTCCATACCATCCTATTCTTACCCATGGCATATCACCTACAGCACGGGGCGGCGCAACTGGTATTTCGACTATCTGAAGCATTTTCCACAGATATCGATATTTTGCATATGACGACTCTCGACGAACGAATCTCACATTCTCACTCACCTTCTGGCAAGCGGCGGTATTGTCTTGTTCTGGAGCGCACACGCACACGTTTGGTGCGTTGGGAGCCTCTGCAGCCCTGAGAGGGCAGCCACGGTGTAATGCATTTTGAAGCCTAGCAGCGCTCTACACGCACGATACCATTTTGATAGCTTAGCTTTCTGTATTCTGTAGCAGATCCGATAATAGAACAATCAGATTCTGGACACACTCAGGGTGAATCGTTGCAGTGACGTAGGCATGATTACCTCAAATTACGTGCAATATCTATCTCAGACCCTCTGGAGACAGGCTGTGTTCCAAGGCGACAAGCAAATGCTTGACATGAAGTCAAGATAAGGCAGGCCGTCAAAGGAAAGGTTCCCATCGAAAGCCACGACCTGGGCAGCCCCGCCGCCAACGCCAATGCGGCGGCCTGCGCTAGCAAGTCGGCGAAACAAAACTTTGTAACCGCGTCACAACTTTTCGACCTTCCTTCCTTCCCCTTCCCCCAAACCGCCAATACAGCCATAATGAAGTACGTTCTCGTATCCGGAGGCGTGATTAGCGGCGTGGGGAAGGTGAGAAGCGTATTGCTGTGTTCTTGATCTCTTAGGACTAATGTGTAAATTCAGGGCATCATTGGTAAGTCGAGACTCGCGTGGGCAGTCGAGTACTTGCTCGAGCGGTGCAAAGTGTGTGTAGAGCTTTGTTCGGCCTTGAAATATCTTCAGGTTACCGAATAAGCACGCTTCGCTCGAGTCTCGCTGCTCGCCCGCACAATGAAAGCCATGTGGCTGCCACAATTTGCAAACACGGCAACAAATGACTGACCAGACGCGTCACAGCCTCTTCAACTGGTCTACTGCTCAAGACGATTGGCCTCAAGATAAGTCATGCGAATTGGTACGCGTCTGGCTCGTACTGACATGGCTTTACGTCTCGTCCATCAAGGTCGACCCCTACCTCAATGTCGACGCAGGGACTATGAACCCCAAGGAGTACGCCCAGTCTGACTCGTAGACTCGACTTGACATACTAACCAGCCGCAGACATGGCGAGGTCTTCGTGCTATCCGATGGCGGTGAAGTCGACCTCGACCTTGGTAACTACGAGCGCTACCTCAACATCACCCTCACCCGCGACAACAACATCACGACCGGCAAGATCTACCAGCACGTCATCGAGCGCGAGCGCAAGGGCGACTATCTCGGCAAGACGGTGCAGGTCGTACCCCACATCACAGACGCGATCCAGGAATGGATACAAAAGGTTGCGCGGATACCCGTCGATGACACGGGCGAGGAGCCGGATGTGTGCATCATCGAACTGGGCGGGACAGTTGGCGATATCGAGAGCATGCCGTTCATCGAGGCTATGAGCCAGCTGAGGCGGAGAGCGGGCAAGAACAACTTCATGCAGATCCACGTTAGCTACGTGCCTGTCATCCATGGAGAGCAGAAGACGAAGCCGACACAGCAGGCGATCAAGGCGGTGAGGAGTAATGGTCTGATCCCGGATCTGGTATGTCAAGAGTGAGGAAAGGAGAGTTTTGGACGATGGCTGACCAGTTCAGATCGCTTGTCGTTGCGAGCGCGAGCTTGAACCTTCGTCCGTCGAGAAGATTGCACACTTCTGCCAGGTCGATACCGAGCAAGTCGTCGTTGTCAGGGACATGCCCTCGATCTACCAAGTCCCCATGCTCCTTGAGCAGCAGAGACTCATTCCTATGGTCCGCCAGTTCCTCGACCTCGAAGCCCTTCACATCTCCCCCGCCATGACGGACAAGGGCAACAAGATCTGGGAGCAATGGCAATCTCTCACCAACCACGACACCCGATACCACGACCCCGTCACGATCGCACTGGTGGGCAAATACGTCGAGCTGCAAGACTCGTACCTGTCGGTGGTGAAGAGCTTGGAACACGCTACCATGCGCTGCAAGAAAAAGCTCGATATCCGCTGGGTCGACTCGGACCACCTCGAGCCCAAATGCCAAACGTCCGACCCGGCCAAATACCACACCGCATGGAACGAAGTCGTCAAGGCCTCTGGGATCCTCGTCCCCGGCGGCTTCGGCCAGCGCGCCACCGAAGGCATGATTGCCGCCTGCACCTGGGCGCGCGAGCACAAGAAGCCGTACCTTGGCATCTGCCTGGGCATGCAAATCGCCGTCATCGAGTACGCGCGCAACGTATGCGGCATCAAGGACGCGACGTCTGAAGAATTCAACGGCGCCGCGGCCAACAAGCTCATCATGTTCATGCCCGAAGTCGACAAGACGACCATGGGCGCATCGATGCGTCTCGGCCTCCGCCCCACGCTCTTTCAGGACGGCAGCGAGTGGTCCCGTCTCCGCGCGCTGTACGCCGGCAAGAACGAGATCCTCGAGCGCCATCGCCACAGATACGAGGTCAACCCGGAGTACATCGACATGCTGGAAAAGGGCGGGCTGGCGTTTGTCGGCAAGGACGAGGCGGGCGTGCGCATGGAGGTCGTCGAGATCAAAGACCACCCGTGGTTCGTCGGCGTCCAGTTCCACCCGGAGTACCTGTCGCGCGTGCTGGATCCCAGCCGCCCGTATCTGGGCTTCGTGGCGGCGAGCGCGGGCATGTTGGAGGAGATTACACACGACTATCAGCACGGGGCGAAGAATGGGATTGGGGCCGAGGGCATTGCGAATGGGGTTGCGGGGCTCAAGGTCAACGGCGAGCCTGCGAGTTTCTAAGTGGTGCATGCAGAAAAAGAAAAGGGACATGGAGGGCAAGGATTGGAGTTTTTGCGTGGCATTTGATAGATTGGGCTTCGGCTTTGCGGGCAATGTGTATATGGCTTGTAGCCTTGCTAAATAAAACGATGCAACGATTACACGCACGCACGCGACTTCATGATGGTATCGTTCCGCGATCCTCCTGCGCCATGGAAATGCTAAACACCCATCCATCCATGCCCATACGCCCTGTGAATGCTCGCCGTCCCCATCCGGTCTCATCAGCCATCTACACCGGCTTAACAAACGCTACAATATCGTCAGTAACCCCTCTCGATAAACACGCCCTCTCAACTTACTAGCATCAATCTGCACGATGCGCGGCAGCGCCAACCGCACTTTATTCCGATACAACGCAGGCTGTAGTCGCTGCAGCGGATTCCCCTCAAAGTAGACCGTCTCGAGCTCCTCCTTATCGCCCAGCTCCTTCTCGACCTCCTGGAAACTCGCCAGCTTGCAGTTACTCGCCCAGAACTCTGTCAAGTGCGACAGCCCCTGCAGGCCGGAGAGGTGCTCGATGGGATTCGCGCTGATGTCAATGACGCGCAGGTTCTTATTGTCTGCGAGGCCGGAGAGAGAGGTGAGCAAGTTGTGGGAGATGTGCAGTTCCTCGAGGGAAGCGAGGGCGGAGAGATTGCTGATTTCGCGGAGGCGATTAGATTGGATGCTCAATATCTTGAGATTTGTAAGTGTAGACAAGCCTCCTATCTCGGTTATCTTGTTCTTGCCCAGCCACAGTTCCTCGAGCTTCGTCAGCGTGTCCAGCCCCGTGATTTCGCGGATGCGGTTCGCGCCCAGCTCGATCTGGCGCAGGTTCGTGAGCCCTTGGAGGTTCTCAATTACGCTGATTTTGTTCTGGACAAAGTACAGGTCTTTGAGCTGGGTAAGGTGGGACAGGCGCTTGATGTGTTTTATCTTGTTGAAGGAGAGGTCGAGGGAGACGAGGTTTGTGAAGGCGTCGAGGCCCTTGATGTGCGCGATGAGGTTGTCGTAGAAGTCGATTTCGGTGAGGGTAGGGGCCACGGCGGCGGGCATGTCGATGGCCTCGATTTTGTTTTGGCGGAGGCAGAGGCGCTGTTGGGGGGCGTATTAGTTGGGAAGGTAGAGAGTGTTTGTTTGTTTGTGTTGCGTACCTTCATCTGCTTGAACCGCTCCAACCGCAGCGACGCCATATCTGAGATTTTGCAGTGCACCAGCTCAATCTCCTCCTCATCCTCTGGCGTGTCGTCGAGCAGGTCCTCGTCTGCGGGCAGCTGTTCTGGTGGCGGCCCTTCATCGTCGGACACCTCTGGGTCGCTTTGAATCTCTACGGTCGGGTCTCTGGGCTCCTCGCTCAGCGCAAGTTTGTCTACTCTCAGCTTTCCGTCCCAGCCATTGCTGTCCCGCGGCTTGTGGTTGTCCTTGTCCTCGTCGCGTAGTCCAGACGTGCCGTTCGCGTCCGTGTGAGTGGGGTCGAGTTCGCTGCGTGGGGCAGCATTTGGTTCGCTCATAGCGAGGTGTTGTGATATGTGACACCGAGTTGGCGGGAGGGATTATGCCGGATCTTGGTATCGCGTCGAGTCAACAATGTCTTTAGACATGCGAAGAAGTGACAGCGACTGGCAACTATCGATAAGCTAGTTCCAAACAGGGTCCTGCGGGGTGACGAACGCGCTCAAACCTCACCACTCAACGCGCGATCCCGCGACTTTATGCTTTTGCACCTATTACATGGCCTGCTGCACAGATAGCTGCAAACATATCATCGGGGCACCGCCTGATGGGCGATTCCCGCGTCTCAGGCAGCCATATTGGAGACTTCATAGTCACGATCACGACCACATCATCGCATCACCTCTGCAACACCAAAACATCCCATGACACAAATCAAGCCTTGCTTCCACTCTCGGCTGAGCCCTGTTCTGGAATGGTAGTACCCGAACCGTCACTTCTGAATCCAGTCTTTTAGCGCGTCTGATATTGACCTTGTCTTGAACACGAGCGAGGTCTGTGGTCCCAGGCTTGAATGCTGCCATCATTGAAAGAAGGCAAATTACTCAGTCTCACGGCTGCACACCCACTGCAACGGGGACGCGGGTTCTGCACACCCTCAGGTATTGGGCGTTAGCCTCGTCATGTTCCGTCACAGCCCTGGAGGAACATCGCCGCGGGATGACCTTGACGTGAGACGGGCCGTGTACTCGCCACACCGTGGAACGTCGGGCATGGACAAGCATCTTCCATACTCGAGCTAACCCACCAAGATCGATTTGAAGCCCAAGTCGACGTGGTAGACAAACTTGGAGAAAAGAAATAGTCTTACATGAAGTGCATGGAGAGACGTTATAGGATAAGTGTCGCAACCATAGCCTAGAGCGTAAGCTCCTCTAGGCATAGTCACGTGCTCTTCTTATTTGTACTAGTGTATTACCCAAATTTAGGTATAAAGGCTCTCACAACAAAGCCCCAATTTCTCTAGGCTGTTATCAAGATCGGAAGAATTCTTCTCCGGTACAAAGTACAGCAGCACTGCCATTCTACAACGCTTCGAACGTCCAGTGCCTCGTCGCTGGACGTGGGTTTTAAACAACTACATAGGCGTCAGACGCTTGCTATAGAAGCTGTTTGCACGTCTCTCTACTCAGTGCATGTTCAAATGCCGAGCACATCCTATGAATCAAAAGCATATAACTCTGTCCCAACTAGACTATTAACAAATGCAGTGTGTTCTTTACAGCGCGGACGAACTAGCCGCTGACAACCTCGCCAACACGGGAACTAGTAATATCGCCTGAAATTTAGGCGCGGCCCGTAGAATCTGAGCTGCGTAGTCTCGAGCATTTGGCAAGGAGACCTTGCTTGCATTGGTCTTTGCTCGTTGCCTGTCGTTTGGCTGGGTCTGAGGATGGCATGGTACACGACTTCGTAAGTTTCTTCAATAGCGAAAGGAGGCGACAAATAACGCCACTTAACAACTGACGTTGCGTTGGCAGTTGCTTGCCAAGAACGCTAATTGTTGGTTCGTGAGGAGGGCTACATGAGCTTCCTTAGGGTCATGATACTAGAGGGAGCGTAGTTGGACAGTATTACACGTAGTCCGGTGCAAAGCCTATGGAAGATTGTTGCGCGCATCATCTTTCAGACACGATGTTCATACATATGAGTTCAGTCACGCTCTCGCGAACGCATAAATTCCAAGATTCCACACAGTGGTGGCCTAACTCACGGAAAACAGTTACTGCACGATGTACTCGAATTAGGCCACCATACCCCGCATGCGACATACCCGGAAGTGTGTCGGCTTCCACCCGAACCCAGATGGCGTCGATGACCTCCTAGGCCACGGAGGTAGAATATATATCGCGGGCGGTACACAGGGTGGTGCTCGGTTCTCGTCCCTCGCTCATGCCCACAGCCTCAGAACGCACTGTTAGGATGCTTTGAAAAACCGATGCGTGATCGATATCAGCCGTTATGTTTGGCTGGATAGATAAACGGCGTTCGCGGTCATACATGCCCGTTGGCGACGTTGCCGATTATGAAGAGCAGGCCAGCCCGCGCAAACATCACCGCGTGTTGCAGATTGCTCTCTGCATCGGAATCGCGATGATGAGTCTTAGTCTCGGGTATTTCATTGGCGGGGGGAGAGGCCCTCTATCGCAGAGAGACATAGTCGGTAGGACAGATTTATCGCTACAATGTTTACCCTTCACTGACGACATCACAAGAGCCCTTTGGCACCACCAAAAAGACATTCCACCCCAACCCCGTCTTTCTGAACTATCCCTCCAACGCCTCCGAGGCCGCATGGTTGTCTCTAACCTTACGTACGTACCTGCCAGGGAAACACGAGGTAGAACCGAACAGCTAACCACCCCCCAGCCAATGGCGGCTTCATCGCAAACCCCACCAACACCTCCGCCGCCCTCGGCGTCTCCTTCTACCACCAACTCCACTGCCTCGTAAGCCCGCCTCACCCCCACCCAAAAAAAATCTCCTACTCACCCCCACAGCACATGCTCCAGCTGCAATACTTCAAAACCAAACACGCCCTCGCGGTGCTGCAGAACGGTAGCGTCACGAGCGCGTTTGTAGACACGATACCGCACCAGAACGTCGTGCATCTGGAGCATTGCTTCGATTACCTGGTCCAGTCGATTCTTTGCGCGGCGGATACGAATCTTGAACCCCCGGATCCGGTGCTGCATGAGACGAATGGGTATGGGTTTGAGCGGCGGTGTAGGGATTTTGAGGGGATTCATAAGTGGATGGGGAGGCGTGCTTATGTAAGACATGGCGAGGACTGAGGGTGGGCAGGTGGGGAGGAGTGGAGGGGTGAGGTGCGATGGGTGGGTTATAGGGTAGATAGTGGTATGATTCCGGTTATGCTATATACACACTTCTGGAATCCACAACTTGGCGGAGACTTGTTACCCTGATTCTCAATACCTTGTAGCTCAGGCTGTCCTGTCTATTGGTACCCATACCGACTTCGCCCTCGTCGCAATACCCACAGCGCCCACCGCTTAAGAAATAGTCATCGGTGGCTATCAAAACCCGTCAGTAAAAACGCCCAGTCCCACCCTTCGTCAGATACTAACGTTTTGCACGGTACCCTGCGGCTTTGGAATCGTTAGCTTTCACAACTATATACATTCGTCAGATACTAACGTTTTGCACAGTACCCTGCGGCTTTGGAATCGTGAGCTTTCACAACTATATACAGTAACATGCAGAGAAACTTACGGCACGAACAGCCAGGTCATCGGCGTTTGTCTGTCAAATTGATCAGTCCACCACGTCTTGTAGCATACGAGGCAACTTACAAGTTCAGCCTCATCGGTGATTTGCGGCTTTAGAGTACGTTAGTCTTCAAAGGGGTGAATACGGCGAGGTGCGGGGATACTTACGGCGCGTTCTTCCACCGCATTTGGAGAGAGCTGTGGGGTTTGTTAGTATGTTGATGTGTAGTGGTATACTTCAATCGAAGCGAAATGAGAGAACTCACAGGACCAGCATAAGAAGCCTCCGCAGTGAACTGCGGCTACAAAGTTGGTTAGTCACTGGCGGGCATTCTTCGTGGAGGAGATGCTTACAGATCGTGCGGAAAGATCCTGTCGAGATAGTTAGTATGTCAGTCTGGAGGCTTGCGAAGACTACTCACGGGGGTGTTCTGCGCCTTGGGGGTATGTTAGCGGACGGCAAGTAAGTAGCGTATACTGAATGTACGTACGTCGCGTTGGATCACCTTGTTTGGGTGAGCGAGGGCGAGGGCCGCGAAAGTGACTGATAGGATAGTAGAGAAGTGCATGTTTGCTGTAAGATGTGTGTACGAATTGATCAGAAGGTAGGAAGGAGCAGACAGGTAGGTCTATATAGTAATAGAACGAGTACGAAGACATATGCCCTTGGCAGTAATCATTCAGAAACGACATGGCCCGATATTGCAATGTTGGACCGATCTTCAATGCATTCCGTGTTATGGTGGATACAGCCAGAGGCAGTGTAGCTTGGTATCGCCGTATCGCCGCGCAAACGACTACACACTGTGGTATCAGGCAAAAGTAGTAACAGTAGAGCAGTGTAAGGATCAGAAATTAGAGTAATCTAAACCTAGTTTAGATAGAAAATTATAATTAACACCTTATATATTTCTCTTTAGCTATAATTATAGCCTTATACTTCTCTCTTATACTATTTACTATAGACTAGAGGTATTTAGATATAATAGCTTTCTAAGATTCTTATATAATTATATAAAGCTAATTATATACGCGTTATTTATTTTTTAAGAGATCTAAGTAATAGATTTTAATTTAGTTCTTTATCTTATTTTAAACTATCTTAATAAAGTTAAGATTTAATAAAATAGTAGACTAAAAGACAAAATATACTTCTTTCTTTCTTAGCTTACTTAGCGTAAATAAAGCTAAATAAGCTAGAGCTCTATTCTATATAAAAACTAGCTTAGATTTTATTCTTATCTATCTATAAACTAAAGAAACTATCTTTTTATAGTATTTCTCTTTATTAATACTACTCTACTTCTTTTTTTAAAAGAAAGATAGATCTTTTTTACTTCTACTAAAGTAAGCTTAGAATATCTATCTTCTCTTTTTAGATATCTTATCTACTAAGTAAGTATTATTTAGACTCTCTCTAAGTAAGTAAGTTACTTATATATACTTATAGTAATCTTTAGTTATCTAAGTTTTATTACTCTAAAGTATTATATTCTACTACTTAATTATTTAGTTAATATAAGTAGCTACTTACTCTCTTTATATACGCTTATTCTTCTTTATAAAAGAAGATTTAGTAAGCGTAATCTATTATATATATCTAGCTATTTAAAGAGTATATTAAATTATATACTTAGAAACGCTTTATTAAAGCTAAAAGTAGTTAGTAAGTATAAAATAGCTTATCTACTAAGTACTTCTACTTTAATATATATATAAGATTAACTCTTATACTTACTTTAGAGTAAGTAGTTAAGATTTACTAAACTTTCTTTTTAAAGTAAGCTATATACTAAGAAAGTATCTTACTTAGTATTTAAATATCTCTAAGTAATCTATAATAAAAATCTTTAAATAGCTAGTAAGATAGAGAGTATAAATTTAAAGTCTTTTAATTATAAGAAAGATAATAATAGTATTAAGAAGTAAATAAAGTCTCTATAATTATACTAGTAGAAAAGAAAAAGCCTACTAAGAGAGATAGTAGAAAGAGTAAGTAATCTATTTAATAGAGCTTCTTAGAGCTATCTAAAGTCTATTTAGATTAACGTTTCTTAGCTACTCTACTATTACTACTTTTATCTAATACTATAGTTATTATAATTTTTTTAAGTAGCTAATAATTAGATAGCTAATATTAAAGAGCTTAAGTTAGTTTTTATAAATAAATAAAGTAATACTAAATATAAAGATTAAAGATTATAGATATTAAAATAATAAAAAAGTTTTTCTAAAAAAAGTATAAATAAGTTATTACTTAAAATAATTAAGATAAAAGCTTTTTAAAAAAAAGTAATAAAAGATTAATAACTTAAAAAGTATAAAGTTAATTTATAATATAAAGTTAAAAATACTATATTATAAAGATTCTAAGTCTTTTTTATATACTAATTATATTCTATTAGATTCTATTATCTTAGTATATTTTAGTATACTAAGTTTTCTTAGTTCTACTAGTACTTACTAATACTTTTATATAATCTTACTCTTAGTGCCTTAACTTACTATTACTTACTTAGTTATAGAACTTTAGTGTTTATAAGGCGGGGCTCTAGTTATTCGATCCTAAATCGTAACAACAGTATGCTCGGCATGATAAGCAGCAGAAGCACGATGCTGTCTTGTGCATCGCCCGGCCTCTTGTCCGGAGCTACCTGATTCGCGCAGAGTGTTTCAAACTTATGCGAACGTCCATTTCAGCGTCTAAAACTCCCCGCACGCAGATCTCAAGTTCCATCTCTAGTACCGCAGTAAAGTAGTACTGGTGGGACACTTCGCGTACTTCCTATTGCTGCAGCAGCGCAAGGCGTTAATACAATAGGTAATTTAGAGATATTCAATGTATTTCATCTGCTTTTACTCTACTAGTTCAATTTCAAAGCATAATTATCTCTTTTTCACTACTACGATGTTAGTTAGATCGTTAAGTTTGCCAAGCCTTCGGTGTCCCACCGGAGGCGGTAGTGTGCTGTAGTAGCTACTATCGACTAAAACCACAACTTTCCCGAGTCAAACACGCGATCTATTCCTCGTATTAGTGGAAGTTACACGCAACAGCCTCAGCGACACGGGATGTAGTAAGCTGCCGAGATCTTGGCTCGGCCCGTAACGTCTGACACGTAAATTTTCCGGGAATTCTTCGATCGCCGGCACTTGTTACGGCTGGGTAGTGGCCATCGTCGTCTTCACTCCCTCGGGCCCTACCACTCCAATA
>Ga0265780_10008253_pt1 | contig 12663 bp, 10 predicted proteins | sample P1T30metagenome_FD_192432 | JGI IMG/M metagenome (GOLD analysis project Ga0265780, IMG submission 192432) | Plant litter microbial communities from East Loma Ridge, Irvine, California - P1 T30 | ecosystem: Environmental > Terrestrial > Plant litter > Unclassified | place: USA: California...
CAGGTTCTGGGCCACGCCGCGGCCGGCCTCCTCGATCGACTCCTTCATCACGTCGCGCGGGGCGTCCACATTGCGCAATGCCGCGGCCAGCACGGCGCCCAGGGGCGAATTTTGTTCCAGCTTGTCCACCACATCGGGCGTCACCTTGCCGCTGCGGTAGACGCGGATGACTTCATCGAGCAGGTTGCGGGGCAGGATCTTCTCGCGGCGCAGGGTGATCAGGCGTTCGACGATGAGGGCAACGGCAACGATCGACGCGACCAGCAGGAACCAGATGGGCCAGCCTGCGGCTTGAAAAATGGCGAGCAAGAGATACTCCTGAGAGGAAAAAGATCAATTCGGCAATGTAGCAAGTTGGCAGCGAAGCGGCAAGTAGAGTTCTTCACAACTTCTGTGGATAAAATTGTGTGCAATGATCGCGAGGTGGGACAAGTACCTTGATTTGTAAGGGCTTTCTGCGCCTGCGCAAGAAAATGGCAGTCTCATGACTTGGCTCAACCGGGCTCCGGCTTGATAAATTGCTCGCTAACACAGTGTAGTTGCGAACAAATTCTGTGGACAATATTGTGCGCAAGGGTAGCCGGACTGGGCTAAGTAACTGATTCCAGACGATTTAATTGTTGAGCCTAAATTGCGAGCAGCAAAACCCGGCTGTACTTCGCCTGCGATCGCCTCAGGTTCCGCACACTTTTTGTGGACAAAAGTGTGAGCAATGAGCACTTTATGACAGTAAGCCTTTGATTTACCTCAATAAAACGTCATTGCCCAAAATATGAGCATACCGCATTTTTTGCCAATAAAAAGTGCCTGAATGGCGGTTTCTGCCTCGATTGTTTGGCCTGCGAAGCAGCGGTGCATACATTATTCGCCATGTGCACAATTTTTGTGGATAAGAATGTGAGGAAGCTTGAACTTTACTGCTTAAGTGATTGATTCTATTGAGAATAGATCGGTCTGCCTTAAAAGTGGGCAGCGCCGGATGCGCCATGTCCGGCCCGCCAAAGCATCGATCGGCCGCCTTACGGCCCTGTCCTGCACACAAAAGGTTTGCACAGATTCTGTGGACAACTTTGTGATCAAGCTACCGGCCAGGGACATAAGTCATTGATTCGTAACAATTCTACTTATCCTGCCCAAACGGTACGCACTCCCCCTCCGATCGGATGAGTTCCCCACAGTTTTTGTGGATAAACCGCTCTCAAACGACATTACCCCACCGATAAGTCATTGATTAAAAAAGGTTTTCAATAGATTGCATTGAAAAGCAGCAACATTGCCCGATCGCCGGCCCTGGGCTGTAAAACCACTTGCTGCCTGCCGATGGGGGATAATGTTCGCTTTCGCCATTTTCGCCAGCCCGCCATGCAAGCACCGAACGACGCCGATCCAGCCTTCACCGCCCCCGCCGTCCTGAGCGTCACCGCCCTGAACCAGCAAGTGGCGCGCCTGCTGGAGCGTTCGTTCCCGCTGGTCTGGATTGGCGGCGAGATCTCCAATTTCACGCGCGCCGCTTCCGGTCACTGGTATTTCACGCTGAAGGACGATGCGGCCCAGGTGCGCGCCGTGATGTTCCGCAGCCGCGCGCAGTCGGCCGGCTTTACCCCGCGCGAAGGCGACAAGGTCGAGGTGCGCGCGCTGGTGACCCTGTACGGCGCGCGCGGCGATTACCAGATCAACGTCGAGGCGATCCGCCGCGCCGGCGTGGGCCAGCTCTACGAAGCCTTCCTGCGCCTGAAGGAAAAGCTGGCCGCGCAAGGCCTGTTCGACGCCGACCGCAAGCGCCCACTGCCGCTGTTCGCGCGCAGCATCGGCATCGTCACCAGCCCGCAGGCCGCCGCGCTGCGCGACGTGCTGACCGCGCTGCGCCGGCGCGCCCCGCACGTGCGCATCGTGCTCTACCCTGCCCCGGTCCAGGGCCAGTTCGCCGCCGACAAGATCGCCGAAGCCATCATGACGGCCTCGCGCCGCGCCGAGGTGGACGTGCTGCTGGTCTGCCGCGGCGGCGGCTCGATCGAGGATTTGTGGAGCTTCAACGAGGAATGCGTGGCGCGCGCCATCGACGCCTGCGCGATTCCCGTGATCTCGGGCGTCGGCCATGAAACCGACGTCACCATCGCCGACTTCGCCGCCGACGTGCGCGCCGCGACACCGACGGCCGCCGCCGAACTGGCCGCCGCGCCGCGCGCCGACTGGCTCGCCTCGCTCGAAGGCGACGCCCTCGACCTGCAACGCGCCATGGAGCGCCGCCTGCACGACGCCGGCCAGGGCCTCGACAACCTGAGCCGCCGCTTGTTGAGCCCCTCGGCCCAGATCGGCCACCAGCGCCTCAAACTGCTGTCGCTGGCCACGGCCATGACGCACGCGGTCAAGCTGCCGGTCAACCGCCATGGCCTGGCGCTGGCCCAGCTGCAGCAGCGCTGGTCGCGCCACCGTCCCGATATGCGCGCCCTGCGCGCCCGGCTGGCGTCGGACAGCCGTCACCTGAACGCGAGCCTGTGCAGCCAGCTCAGGGCGCGGCGCGAAGCGCTCAACGCCCTCGCCGCCCAGCTCGAGCTGCTCAACCCGCAGCGTACGCTGGAGCGCGGCTATGCCATCGTGCGCGACGGCAAGGGCCAGATCGTGCGCGATCCAGCCCAGATCCACGCGCGCGACACGCTGACGGTGCGCCTGGCCAATGGCAGCGCCGAGGTCGGCGTGGCCCAGGTGCAGAGCGTACTGGAGTGAATCCGGATCGGTTGCCGGGGCTGCAAAAAATGCAAGCCTGCAACGTTGCTCTATATTGCGTAGAATAACGGCGCTATAAGAACAGCAACCTTTCCCAACCACTAAGGAACGCACACATGGAACACACCCTGCCGCCACTGCCGTATGCCAAGGACGCCCTGCAACCGCACATCTCGGCCGAGACCCTGGAATACCACCACGGCAAGCACCACCAGACCTATGTGACCAACCTGAACAACATCATCAAGGGCACCGAGTTCGAAAACCTTTCGCTGGAAGAGATCATCAAGAAGTCGACCGGCGGCGTGTTCAACAACTCGGCCCAGATCTGGAACCACACCTTCTTCTGGAACTGCCTGAGCCCGAACGGCGGCGGCGCGCCGACCGGCAAGGCGCTGGACGCGATCAACGCCAAGTGGGGTTCGTTCGACAAGTTCAAGGAAGAGTTCAACAAGTCGGCCCTGGGCAACTTCGGCTCGGGCTGGACCTGGCTGGTGCAAAAGGCCGACGGCAGCGTCGACATCGTCAACACCACCGGCGCCGGCACCCCGCTGACCACCACCGACGTGCCGCTCCTGACCGCCGACGTCTGGGAACACGCCTACTACATCGACTACCGCAATGCGCGCGCCAAGTTCCTGGAAGCGTTCTGGAATGTCGCCAACTGGGAATTCGTGAACAAGAATTTCGTCTGAATGCGCTGACCGTCATGCCGGCGACGGCATGACGCGTCGACGACCAGGGCCCGCTCGCGCGGGCCTTTTTTTCACCGGCGCCGGAATCTAGTCGCCGCCACCGCCGCCGCAGCCACTCCCGCCTCCACCATCGCCGCAACCGTCGCTGCCGTCAGCGGAATCGACAATGGCAACGCCGCCGTCGCCGGTTTGCGCCTCCGGTCCCGGTCTCTTCAACAGCGCCAGGTAAGTCATTTCGCTGACCAGGCCCGCACCGAACAGCGCCGGCAGCGCGAGATCGGGATGCACGTGCGCAGGCCCGGGCTTGCTTCCTGCCGCATCGAGGCGCCGGTAAACGATGTCGCCACGCTCGATCCAGTAACCGTGGCCGTTGGGCATGTGCAGATGGGCGTCGAGCGCGAACAGCGGCGGCAGGCCGGGACCGTGGGAAGGCCGCCCTTCCAGCGCACGGCAGCCGACGAGCGTCTGCGCCAGGGCCGTGCGGTCAAGGGCGGACTGCGGCAAATGTGCGATGCTGGTGCCGAAATGGCGCCGGCAAAAGCGCGCTAGATCGTCGGCGTCCCAGCGCATCCACGCATGCCAGACCGAGTCCGCGGCCAGCGACGGCAGTGCGCACGGCTTGCCGCGCCGTGTGGATGCCTCGAAAAATGCCATCAGTCCGGCAGCGGCCCGATGAAAGAACAGGCGGTCGGCAGGCATGCCCGCAAATTCTTCGGGCCCGACACGCTGCCAGTAGGCATGCAAGGCCGGCGCAAGCTGCACCAGCTGTTCACGATAGCGTGAGCGCCGCAGCTCGCGGCGCACGCGCCAATCATCGATCCAGTTCATATGCCGCCTTGATCGTCATTCAGCCATCCAGCGTGCCATGCTCGCCGCGGTAACGCAAGGCATCGAGCACCAATGCGAAGGCGGGCGAGGCCTGCCGCCGGCTTGGATAATAGAGGTGGTAACCCGGGAAGGGCTCGCACCAGTCTTCCAGCACCCGCTGCAGAGCGCCCGTCGCGAGCTGGCGCTGCACCACGTCTTCCAGCACGAACGCCAGGCCCATCCCGGCCAGCGCCGCATCGACCACCTGCGGGAAACCATTCAGGGTCAGCTGCCCTTCCACCCGAACGACCAGCTCGCGCGTACCTTGCTTGAAGTCCCAGGGCAGCAGGCCGCCATGCGTGGGCAGGCGCACGTTGATGCAGTCGTGGCTCGTCAGATCCTGCGGCTTATCGGGCTGGGGCCGGGTGGCGAAATAGGCGGGCGACCCGACCACCGCCATCCGCACTTCGGGGCCGATACGCACCGCGATCATGTCCTTCTGCAAATGCTCCCCCAGGCGCACGCCGGCATCGAAGCGCTGCTCGACGATATCGATCATGCGGTAGTCGGTATTGATCTCCACCTTGATGTCGGGGTAGTTCGGCAGGATCGTTGCCAGGCGCGGCAGCAGAATCCAGCTGGCCGCGTGCTCGGACGCCGTGATCCTGACATTGCCAGCGGGCTTGTCGCGCAGCTCGCTCAGGGCGGCGAGATCGTCCGCGATGCCGTCGAGCCGCGGGCCGACCGATGCCAGCAGGTGCTCGCCGGCCTCGGTCGGCGCGACCCGCCGCGTCGTCCGGGTCAGCAGTCGCACACCCAGTCGCTCTTCCAGCGCGCGGATAGTCTGGCTCAGCGCCGATTGCGAGACGCGCAGTTGCGCCGCTGCGCGCGTGAAGCTGCCTTCGCGCGCCACCATGACGAATGCCGTCAAGTCATTGAGATTTTCTCGCATTATTCATAAGGGCAGCTAATAGGGACATGGCGATTATAGCGAGCTGGGCAGGATCTATTGATAAGTTGAGCTAATAACGCCATGCACAATTGAGCGGCTAATCAATGGCAATCGTGCCCGGTACAGTACATCGGCAGATCGCAGCTTACCGACAAGGATTCGACCATGGACCATGTGACACTCAATAACGGGCTCAGGATGCCCATCCTCGGCTTCGGCGTTTTCCAGATCCCGGACCCGGACGAATGCGAACGCGCGGTCATCGATGCGATCGAGTCCGGCTACCGCCTGATCGACACCGCGGCTTCATACCTGAACGAAGCCGCGGTCGGCAATGGACTGCGCAACAGCGGCGTTTCCCGGGATCGGCTGTTCGTCACCAGCAAGCTCTGGGTCCAGCACGCAGGCTACGAAGCTACCCGCGAAGCCATCGGCCAGTCCCTGCGGCGCTTGAACCTGGACTACCTCGACCTGTACCTGATCCACCAGCCTTTCGGCGACGTCCACGGCGCCTGGCGCGCGATGGAGGAAGCGCAGCGCGCCGGCAAACTGCGCGCCATTGGCGTGAGCAACTTCCAGCCCGACCGCCTGATGGACATCATCGCGTTCAACGAGGTCAAGCCGGCGCTGAACCAGATCGAGGTGAATCCCTTCCACCAGCAGGACGAGAGCGCCGCCTTCATGGCCGACAACGGCGTGCAGGCCCAGGCCTGGGCCCCGTTTGCGGAAGGTCGCAACGGACTGTTCGGGAACGCGGTGCTCACTGCCATCGGCGCCAGATATGGCAAGTCGGTCGGCCAGGTCGTGTTGCGCTGGCTGGTCCAGCGCAATATCGCCTCGCTGGCCAAGACCGTAAGCCGCGAGCGCATGCGTGAAAACCTCGACATCTTCGACTTCGTGCTGGACCATGACGACATGGCCGCCATTGCGCAACTGGAAACCGGCGCCAGCAGCTTCTTTTCTCATCGCGACCCGGCGATCGTCAAGTGGATGAGCGAACGCAGGCTGGACATCTGAGCCATGATCGAATTCATTCGAGCCTCATGCGCCCTGGTCCTGGCGATCGGCATCGCCCATGCCGCCGAGACGCCATCGGCCTCGCTTCATGTCACCCGCAGCGCATCCCAGCCATCGGCCGCCGGAGCGCCGGCCAATTTCACCGGTGCGGTGCGTGTCGACGCCGCGTTCCGGGCCAGTGCGCCCGGCCGCGCCAGCGGCGGCATCGTGACCTTCGAACCCGGCGCACGCACCGCCTGGCACGTGCATCCGCTGGGCCAGACCCTGATCGTCACCGCCGGCAGCGGTCTGGTGCAGCAATGGAACGGCAAGGCCGAAGCCATCGGGCCGGGCGACACCGTCTGGATCCCCACGGGCGTCAAGCACTGGCATGGCGCGAGTCCGACCCAGGCCATGAGCCACGTGGCGATCACCGAATCGACCGACGGCAACTCGACGGTATGGATGGAAAAGGTCAGCGATGCGCAGTACCACACGCCTGGCGCGCCGCAGCCGGCAACGACCGGCGCCGCAAGCGCTGCGCCGACGCCGGCACAGCGCATGTATGGTGACATCGCACCGAAATTGGCCGAGCTCACCGACCAGGTGCTGTACGCCGATGTCTGGGAGCGGCCCGGCCTTTCCAGGCGCGACCGCAGCCTGGCCACGGTCAGCGCGCTGGTCGCCTTGCACCGCCCCGACCAGCTGCGCTCGCACCTGCGCATCGCGCGCGAAAACGGCGTCACCGAAGCCGAACTGGTGGAAACCATCACGCACCTGGCCTTCTACGCCGGGTGGCCGAACGCGGTCACGGCCATTGCCGTGGCCAAGGAAGTATTTGCCAAGCCCACGGGTGCGCCATGAGGGCGGTGCGCCAACCCTCCGTAGCGACGTCGAAGAAAGGTTGAACATGTCGGAACAGACCACCAAGCATGCATCGGCGCGCCAGCGCCGCCACTTCCTGCTGGCGGCAGGCAGCCTGGCAGCCGCGCCCCTGGCCGGCAATGCAATGGCCCAGGCAGCCGCCAGCCCTGCACCCGCCAGCCAGGCTCCGGCGGCCGGCGCGGTCGCCACCCGCCGCAAGCTGGGCAAGCTCGAGGTGTCGTCAGTCGGCCTGGGCGTACAGAACATGAGCCGCACCTACCAGACCACGGTGCCGCGCCGTCCGGAAATGCTCAACATCATCCGGGCCGCCCACGACCGCGGCGTGACCTTCTACGACGCCGCCGAAGCCTATGGCCCGCACGAGGTGGAACGCATCCTCGGCGAAGGCGTGGCGCCGTTTCGCAACCAGGTCGTCATCGCCACCAAGTTCGGCTGGAACATCGACCTCGAGACCGGCAAGCGCCGGCCTGGCCTGAACAGCCGTCCGGCCCACATCAGGCAGGTGGTAGAAGGCATGTTGAAACGCCTGCGCACCGACCGCATCGACCTGCTGTACCAGCACCGCGTCGATCCGCAAGTGCCGATCGAGGACGTCGCCGGCGCGGTGCAGGACCTCATGCAACAGGGGAAGGTGCTGCACTGGGGCCTGTCGGAGATGGGTCTGCAGACGCTGCGCCGCGCCCACGCCGCGTTGCCGGTGAGCGCTGTGCAGAGCGAGTATTCGATGCTGTGGCGCGGGCCGGAGAAAAACGTCATCGCGACCTGCGCCGAGCTCGGGATCGGCTTCGTGCCATGGAGTCCGCTGGGCGTGGGCTTTCTCACCGGCGCCATCGATGCCAACACCCGCTTTGCCGAGGGTGACATCCGCAGGATAGAGTCGCGCTTCGCACCGGACAACCTTCCCCACAACCTGGCCCTGGTCGAACTGCTCGAGCGCTGGGCCGGGCGCAAGGGCGCAACGCCGGCCCAGCTCGCGCTGGCCTGGCTGATGGCGCAACAGCCATGGATCGTACCCATCCCCGGCACCACGCAGATGGCGCACATGGTAGAGAACCTCGGCGCCGATGCCGTGCGCTTCACGAGCGCCGAACTCGCAGAACTCGATCGCGCCGTCAGGGCGATCCAGGTGCGCGGCGCCAGGCTGCCCGATGCGGTGCAGGTGTATTCGGACGTCGAGGCGCCCGCCAGGTCTTGATCGGCGCATGGTCGCCAACGAACAGGAGGACAGACAATGAACACCAACGACAATCCGTCATTGACTCGTCGGGCTTTCATGGCCGCCGGCGCCGGCGCCACCGCCGCGCTGGCGGCGCCACTGGCCGACGCCGCGCAAGCGCCGTCTCCCGGTGCGCCGCCATCGGCCGTGAGCTTCGAGGTCAACGGCAAGCCGCGCCGTCTCGCGCTCGATACCCGCACCACCCTGCTCGACGCGCTGCGCGAACACCTGCATCTCACCGGCACCAAGAAAGGCTGCGACCAGGGCCAGTGCGGCGCCTGCACCGTGCTGGTCAATGGCGAGCGCATCAATTCGTGCCTGAGCCTGGCCGTCATGCACGAGGGCGACCGCATCACCACGGTCGAAGGACTCGGCACGCCTTCGAAGCTGCACCCGATGCAGGCCGCCTTCATAAAGCACGACGGCTACCAGTGCGGCTACTGCACGCCAGGCCAGATCTGTTCGGCGGTGGCCGTGCTCGCGGAACTCAAGGCAGGCATCCCCAGCCATGCCGGCACCGACTTGAGCGCCCGGCCACTGCTGTCGAAGGCCGAGCTGCGCGAACGCATGAGCGGCAATATCTGCCGCTGCGGCGCCTATCCCAACATCATCGATGCGATGACCGAGGTCGCGGGAGACGCCGCATGAAGTCATTCACCTACGAACGCGTCCACAGTCCAGCGGAGGCGGCGCAGGCCATGCGGCGCACGCCCGGCGCCCGTTTCATCGCCGGCGGCACCAACCTGCTCGACCTGATGAAGCTACAGATCGAAACGCCGACACACCTCATCGACGTCAACGGCATCGGACTCGATCGGATCGAGTCCACGGCAGAGGGTGGCCTGCGCATCGGCGCCCTGGTGCGCAATACCGCCCTGGCGAGCGAGGTGCGCGTGCGGCGCGACTACGCGGTACTGTCGCGCGCATTGCTCGCAGGCGCCTCGGGTCAGCTACGCAACAAGGCCACCACCGCAGGCAATCTGCTGCAGCGCACCCGCTGCCCGTATTTCTATGACACGGCCCAGCAATGCAACAAGCGCCAGCCGGGCAGCGGTTGCGGCGCGCAGCAGGGTTTCAATCGACCGCATGCAATCGTCGGCGCCAGCCAGGCCTGTATCGCCACCCACCCGAGCGACATGGCGGTGGCCATGCGCGTGCTCGATGCCGCGGTGGAGACGCTGCGCCCGGACGGAACCACGCGCACCATTCCGATCGCGGATTTCTACCGCCTCCCCGGCATGACGCCGCAACGGGAGACCAATCTCGAACCGGACGAACTGATCACGGCCGTGACGCTGCCCCGCCCCGTGGGCGGCATGCACGCTTACCAGAAGGTGCGCGACCGCGCGTCCTATGCCTTCGCGCTGGTGTCGGTCGCTGCCATCGTCCAGCCCGACGGCAGCGGGCGCGTCGCCGTGGGCGGCATCGCCCACATGCCGTGGCGGATCGAGGCGGCCGAGGCCGAGATGCCGCGCGGCGCAGCGGCGCTGACCGCGCGCTTGCTGGCCGATGCCAGCACCACCGAACAGAACGCTTTCAAACTGCCGCTGGTCGAGCGCACGCTGGCCACCATACTGACCGACGCGAGGACCAGCCCCCGATGAAATTCCTGACTCCCGCCACCCGCAACCCCATCGACCGCCTGAACGTGGTGGGCAAGCCGACCGCGCGTATCGAGGGCCGCCTCAAGACCACCGGGACCGCAACCTATACCTACGAACACCACGCTGCCGTCCCGAATGCCGCCTACGGCTACATCGTCGGCGCCGGCATCGCCAAGGGACGCATCGCCTCGATCGACCTGGCCCAGGCCAGGGCCGCGCCGGGGGTGCTCGGCATCGTCACTGCGGATAACGCCGGCCGGCTGGGCGTCGGCCAGTTCTACGTCGCCCGCGCCCTTGCCGGCCCCGAGGTCGACCACTACCATCAGGCGGTGGCAATCGTGGTGGCCGAGACCTTCGAGCAGGCGCGCGCCGCGGGACAGCTGGTGCGCGTGCAGTACGTGAAGGCCGCCGGCAGCTTCGACCTGGCCAAAGCGACACGAACGCCACTGCCGGGCATGGATACCGCAGCGGGCGACTTCGAGACGGCGTTCGCCGGCGCGCCGGTCACGCTCGACCAGCATTACACGACGCCCGACCATGCCCACGCGATGATGGAGCCACACGCCGCCATCGCATCCTGGAAAGGCGACAAGCTCACGCTCTGGAATGCGATCCAGCTGGTGAGCTGGGGCATGCGCGACCTGCCTCGCATGCTCGGCATCCCGCGCGAGAATATCCGCATCGTGTCACCCTACATCGGCGGCGGTTTCGGCGGCAAGGCCTCGGTCCTGGCCGACGCCGTGCTGGCTGCCGTCGCCGCGCGGCTGGTGGGACGGCCGGTCAAGGTCACCCTGCAGCGCCACCTGATGTTCAACAACACCTCGCACCGCCCCGCCACCATCCAGCGCATCCGGCTCGGTGCGGGGCGCGACGGCAAGCTGACGGCGATCGGCCACGAAAGCTGGTCCGGCAATCTCGGGTCGCTGCCCGAACGCGCGACCCTGCCCACGCGCCTGCTGTACGCGGGCGCCAACCGCATCACGCGGCTGCGCGTGTCCCATCTCGACCTGGCCGAGGGCAATGCGATGCGCGCGCCGGGCGAAACACCGGGCATGATGGCGCTCGAAGTCGCGATGGACGAGATGGCCGAGAAGCTGGGCCTGGACCCGGTCGCCTTCCGCATTCTTAACGACACCCAGGTCGATCCCGAGTCGCCCGCCAGGCCGTTCTCGACGCGCCAGCTGGTGCAGTGCCTGCGGACGGGAGCGGAGCGATTCGGCTGGGACCGGCGCAACGCCAGGCCGGGCGCCCGGCGCGAGGGCCACTGGCTCATCGGGATCGGCATGGCGGCGGGCATCCGCGGCGGGCGCGCCATGAAGTCGGCGGCCCGCGTGCGGCTGGACCGCCAGGGCCGGATCACGGTCGAGACGGACATGACCGACATCGGCACCGGCAGCTACACGATCATTGCACAAACCGCGGCCGAAATGATGGGTGTCGGGATCGACAGGGTGACGGTGCTGCTGGGCGATTCGGCGTACCCGGAAAGCGCGGGCTCGGCCGGCCAGTTCGGCGCGGCCTCATGCACGGCCGGCGTGTATGCGGCCTGCGTCAAGCTGCGCGGCCTGGTTGCAAAGCGGCTGGGCCTGGGCAGTACCGACATCGAGTTCAGCGGCGGCCGCGTACGGGCCGGCGGCACGAGCAGGCCGCTGGCAGACGCCGTCGAAGCAGGAGAGTTGCAGGCCGAAGACGTGATGGAAATCGGGGAACTCGGCAAGCAGTATGCCCAGCAGACCTTCGCCGCCCACTTCGTCGAGGTGGGCGTGCATGCGGGCACCGGAGAAATCCGGGTGCGCCGGATGCTCGCCGTGTGCGCCGCCGGCCGCATCATCAATCCGCTCGCTGCACGCAGCCAGATCATCGGCGGCATGACGATGGGCGTGGGCGCGGCGCTGATGGAAGACCTGGTGGTCGACAAGCGGGTCGGCTTCTTCGTCAACCACGACCTGGCCGGCTACGAAGTACCGGTGCATGCCGACATCCCGGAGCAGGAAGTGATCTTCCTGGACGAGGTCGACCCCACGGTGGGGCCGTTGAAAGCGAAGGGTGTTGGCGAACTCGGTATCTGCGGGACGCCGGCAGCCGTCGCGAATGCGGTCTACAACGCCACCGGCGTCCGCGTGCGGGAGTATCCGATCACCCTCGACAAGCTGCTGGCCAGGCTGCCTGCGCTGGCGTGAGGAAGGCACCATGAGCGAGCCTACCTCCACACCGCGCAGGAAATTCATGGCCACGTCGGTGCTGTCCGGCCTGGCCGCAACGGCGCCAGGCGCCAGCGCCGCCGCCGGCACAGAACAAGGCCAGGGCGGCACCATACTCGTCGCCTACTTCTCGCGCAGCGGCAATACCCGCGTCATCGCAGGCCAGATCCAGCGCGCGCAAGGAGCAACGCTGTTCGAGATCCACCCCGCCCGGCCTTACCCGGAAGATTATCTGGAGACGGTTGCCCAGGCCCGCCGCGAGCGTGATGGCGACGTGCGGCCGGCCCTGGCGGCGACCGTGCCCGACCTGGCCCATTACCAGACCATCTACCTCGGCTTTCCAATCTGGGGCGAGACCGCGCCGCCGCTGATCCGCGCCTTCCTTGCGGCGCATGATGTCAAGGGCAAGACGATCATTCCATTCATCACGCATGGCGGCTACGGCCCCGGCAACAGCCTGGCGGTGGTCGCTGCCCACGCCAGGGGTGCGCGGGTACATGACCATGGCCTGGTCATGGAAGCCGACCAGGAACGCCGCACGATGGAGCGGGTCAAGCGATGGCTGGGAGATCTCGGCAACACC
>Ga0265780_10008254_pt1 | contig 12662 bp, 14 predicted proteins | sample P1T30metagenome_FD_192432 | JGI IMG/M metagenome (GOLD analysis project Ga0265780, IMG submission 192432) | Plant litter microbial communities from East Loma Ridge, Irvine, California - P1 T30 | ecosystem: Environmental > Terrestrial > Plant litter > Unclassified | place: USA: California...
GAGTGCCGGCAGTGCCGCCGCACGCGGCGAACCGATGGCGTAGAAGGCGAAGGTCAACCGGGAACCGTCGGCGGCGTCGATGTAGCCGCCGAGGGTGTTCGCGCTGTCGATCCAACCCGTCTTCGCGTGCACCTTGCCACGGGCGACCGCGTTCACGCCGGTGAACCGGCTGGCGAGGGTACCGGACTGCCCGGACACCGGCAGGGCGTTCGCGAGCGTCCCGAGGCCCTTCGCTCCGGAGGCGACCTGCACCATCAGGTGGGCGACGAACTCCGGTGACACGGCGTTCGAGGCGCTCTCGCCCGAGCCGTCCTTGATCACGATGCCGGCCGGGTCGAGGCCGTAGGAGCGCAGCGCCGACTGGTACACGGACGACAGGGACGCCGCCGAGCCGTTCGACCCGGACTCCTTCGAGGACACCCGGGCGAGCATCTCGGCCAGGGTGTTGTCCGAGTTCGGGATCATCTGCCCGATGAGCGTCGACACCGGCTGCGAGGAGACCGTGGCGATCGTCTCGGTGCCCGTCGTCGCCCGCTTGACGATCTGCGCGGAACCGGCGCCCGCGACTCCTGCGTTCGCCAGTGCCGTGCGGAAGGCGACGCCCGCCCGCCCGACCGGGTCCTCCGACCGCGGTGACGTCGCCGCTGCGGGGTTCGCTCGGTCGCCGTCGACCATCAGCGCGGTGACCTCCGGCTGGTACCCGATGGTGCGCTCGGAGACCGGCCACGTGGGGTCCCAGGCGTCGGCATCGCTCCAGTAGGAGTCGTCGGTGACGATCGTGGTGACCGGGGCGGCACCAACCTTCGCCTTCACCTGCTGCGCCAGCTGGGCGAGGGTCGGGGCGCCCGGGTACACGGTGCCGCCGCCGGCGGACAGCGTCGCGTCGCCGTGCCCGACCAGGGCGACAGTGTTCGCGGACTCACGTGTGACGGTCGTCGGGATGCGGTGGTCGCCCCCGAGCACGGAGAGCGCGGTCGCCGAGGTCAGGGTCTTCATGACGCTGCCCGTCTGGGCGGCCCGCTCGCCGTGCTTCGAGAACAGGACCTTGCCCGTCTCGGCGTCCATCACGTACCCCTCGAAGTCGCCGAGGCCGCTCGCCGACGCAGCCGTCGCGATCGAGCAGGTCCGGAGGGCGGAGGGGCCGGCGAGGTCGTCCGGCACCGCACGGGCGTCGGCGGTCGGCGTCGGGGACGGCTTCGCCGTCGGGCGCTTCGTGGTGGTCGTCCGGTCCGGAGCCGAGGACGCGGTCCGGGTCGAGCTCGGCGCGGCAGACCGGGAGTCGGGGGTCGTGGCCGCTGCGACGGCGACGGCCCCTCCGGAGCCGACCACGAGCAGCGCCGCGAGACCACCCGCGATCCAGGGGACCGGGCGTCGTGCGGCGGAGGCGCGCACCGCGGTGACGGCGGCGCGGAACCGCTCCGGGACGGAACGCGGGGTGGGCTGCTGCTCGGACATCGTGACCGATCCTACGGAACTGCGGCAGGAGCCTCCAGGCCGGGGGCGGGATCCGTCGAGGACGGGTGCCGGATCAGGAAGCCGTGCCGGGACCGTCGGCGGGGTACCGGACCCCGACCTGGCGACGTGCCTCGTCCAGCACCGCCATGATCGCGACGGTCTCGTCCGGGTCCATCGGGCCGCCGTCGTGGCGGCCCGACGTGATCATCGTCTCGAAGGCGCGTGCCTCGTGCTCGTAGCCGGCGAGCTCCTCGCGACCGTCGAACTCCTCGACCACGGCGCCGTCGCGGTCGCGGATCCGCCAGGTGGTCGGCGTGTACCAGGTGGAGTCGAGGTCGATGCGGCCGGTCTCGCCGATGATCGACGCCGTGTTCGGGCTCCGCAGGTCCATCCCGAAGTGGATCATCGACTGCGCGCCGCCAGGGTGCGTCATCACCAGGCCCATCTGCTCGTCGACGCCCTGCTCGCTCAGCGTGCCCGCTGCGACGAGCGCGGTCGGCACGCCGAGCACGTCCACCGCGAAGGACACCGGGTAGATCCCGAGGTCGAGCATCGCTCCCCCACCGAGTGCCGGGTCGCGCAGCCGGTGACCCGGGTCCGTCGGGAGGGCCTGGTGGTGTGTCGCCTCGACCACCATCGGGCGACCGATCCGACCCTCGGCGACGATCTCGCGGATCATCGCCATCTGCGGCAGGAAGCGGGTCCACATCGCCTCCATCACCGCGACGCCCGCGTGCCGAGCTGCGTCGACGACCGTACGGGCCTCCTCCGCGGTCATCGTGAAGGCCTTCTCGACCAGGACGTGCTTGCCCGCCCGGATCGCGAGCATGGCGTCCTCGGCGTGCCGGACGTGCGGGGTCGCGACGTAGACCGCGTCGATGCGCTCGTCCGCCACCAGGTCCTCGTAGGAACCGTGGGACCGCTCGATGCCGAACTCCGCGGCGAAGGCCTCGGCGTGTTCGCGGGTGCGGCTGCCCACGGCGGTGAACACGATGCCGGCCGCGGTGCAGTCACCCACGAAGGACCGTGCGATGCCGCCTGTGCCGATGACTCCCCAGCGAACCGTCATGGGTCCTGTCTACCAGCGCGAGGTGGGCCCCGGCGGCGCTGTCAGCGGCGGTGGCCGCCTCGGGTCGTCAGCGGCGGTGTTTGCCGAGCGCCGCGTCCGGGGCGGCCATCGGGTGGTTCCGGAACCAGCGCAGGAGCTCACGGGCACGGCTCGTGTCGGCGCTCGCGTCGCCCTCGGCGAGGAACGAGTCGAAGCCGTCGGGCAGGTCGGCGTCCGGTTCGCGGTGGAACGCCATCTTCCACTCGCCGAAGCGCCGGGTGTGGATGCGCTCCTCGACCAGCAGGCCGACGTCGGTGTGCCGCGGGTCGTCGATGATGCGCTGGTACGTCTCGAGCACGGCCGCCTCGGGGCCCTCGAGCAGCTGCATGAACCGGCCGTCCTTGTAGACGAGCAGACCGGACAGGCCGGACGCGGTGTTGCGGACCCGTGCGTGCTCGAGCAGTGCGTCGAGCCGCTCCTGGTCGAACACCTCGTTCGCTGCGCTCATGTAGACCAGGGACAGCAGCATGACGACCTCTCGGTGACGACGGAACGGGTTCCCACTCATCGTGGACCGCGACGAGCCCGTCGGGCAGCCCCAGAACGGGGATCGTTCCCGTCCGCGCGCCCGCGTCGAGGTTCGGGTCATCGACGCGAGCACACGGGTGTCGGGTCGTACGACCGGACTGATTCGGAGCCCCCGTCCGGGGGGATTGGTCACTCACCTGTCGTAGGTGCGGACCCAGTCGATCTGGACGTGCCCCGGGTCGCCCCAGTTGCCGGTCTGGAACATGTAGCGGTGCGGAGTGGTGGGGACGTTGCGCGGCACCGTGAACACGAGCTTGCCGTCGAGGTAGTACCGGACGCTCTTGCCCGGCACCCACTCGGTCGTGTAGGTGTGCCACTCGTTCCAGGACACCCGGGTGTTGTAGTGCTCGAAGCGGCGCTCCAGCCCGGGCAGCATCGAGTGGTGGAAGACACGGGGCGACCCGTCGAACTGCCCCTCCGGGTAGCTCAACTCGCCGTCGGCCCAGGCGTTCGACGTTGGCCACAGCATGACCGCGATCCCGTTGCCGTCTCCGCCGGTCGCCCGCGCTCGGATGCTGAAGGTGCCGCCGACGTGTGACCACGCGCCGGTGGGTGTGCCGAATGTTCCGGCAGCACCGTGCTCACCGTCCATCGCGACGTCGAGGTAGCCGTCGTGGGCGCTGACGACCTCGTTCGAGTAGTACTTGCCGCCGGTGCCGTCGGGGTACGGCTGCCACGAGTTCCGGTACGTCTCGGCGAAGGGGCCGCCGGCTGCGGCGGGGGTGTCGAAGTCCTCGGAGAAGGTCGGCTCGCGGTCCGCCAGGTACGCGGGGCCGGTCGCTGACGCCGTCGGGGTCGCGGACGAACCGGTGCTCGGCGACGAGGTCGACGCGGACGTCGCGACGGACTCGGGCACGGCTGCCGCGGTCACCGCGAGGGCTCCGGCGGTGGCGGCGACCACGACGATGACCAGGACACGCTTCAGCACTGCGTCATCGCCGGTGGAGCGCTGGGCTGGTGGTCGGTCATCGTGTCCCCCGTATCGCGGACAAGGTTAGCCCGCGATCACGCCCGACGTCTGCCCCTCGGGCGAGGGACACGGATTCGTCCGGAATACGAAAACCCCGGTCAGAGCCACTTCGAGTGGACCTGACCGGGGTGTTCACGGAGCCGCCTGTCGGAATCGAACCGACGACCTATTCATTACGAGTGAATAGGAGCGGTAGACTGGGGCTACTCGGCGAGCGCTGAAACTAGCGGCCGATCCCCGGAACGACAAGGATCGGGCTACCATCGAGAAGAGCAACTGCAACCACATGGTTGCGGTTATGTGTGTGTACCGATGTGTGTACCGGGAGGAACAGTGCCAAGGAAGCGAGATTCCGGCGACGGAGGGCTCTACGCGATCCGCGGCGGCAAGCTCTACCGGGGCGTCATCGACGACGGCTTCCACCCCGATGGCCGCCGTCGCCAACGCGTTGTGACGTCGAAGACCAAGGAAGGTGCACGCCGCAAGCTCGACGCGATCAAGAAGCAGATCCAACAGCACGGCACCGCACTCGACACGAAGACCACGCTCGAGCAGTGGGCGACACACTGGCTCGAAACGGTCGGGAAGCCAAACCTCAAGCCGAACACCCTGCTGTCGTACGAGTCAGTGAGCCGGAACTGGATCGTCCCGACCATCGGCGCGAAGAAGGTCGCGTTTCTCAAGCCGTCCGACGTGCGCATCATGACGAAGGCCGTCGCCGACGCAGGTCGGACATCCGCGACGTCGAGGAAGGCGTACCAGGTGCTGTCGCTCATGCTCGAGTCGGCTCGGGTTGAGGGCATCGCCGCGCGGAACGTGTGCGAGGACGTCAGCGCGCCGGTGCAGGGCGAGTCAAACCGCGGCGCACTCAGCACGGAAGCAGCGCTGTCCGTCCTCAAGGTCGCTGCCGAGCACGACGACGGCACCCGCTGGTGGGTCGCACTACTGAGCGGTCTGCGCCAGGGTGAGCGCATTGGGGCTCGCCTCGACTCCCTCGACCTTGACTCCGAGCAGCCGACCATCGGCGTCGAGTGGGCCCTGTCGGAAGTACCGTTCGAACACGGCTGCGGCCGCACCGAAGACGACGCCTGGCGGTGCGGCAAGACTCGCGCCGGCTCATGCTCGAACCGCCGCCTCCGGATCCCTGACGGCTTCGAGTATCAGCAGCTCAACGGCCGGCTTTGCCTCATTCGCCCGAAGTCCGGCAAGCCCCGGTACGTGCCGCTCATGCCGGCGCTCGCCGAAGCACTCCGCCGTTACCTGATCAAGACCGCCGACCGACCGAACCCGTACGGACTCATCTGGCGCAAGCCCAACGGCGAGCCCTACCTCTGGAGCGAAGACGAGCAGACCTGGCGCGACCTCCTCTTCGAGGCGGGCATCATCGCCGAGGACCAACGTGGACCCGGCTCCCCCGTGCCGACCACGCACTGGGCGCGGCACACGACCGCGACCGTGCTCATGGAGCTTGGTGTCGACGCGAAGATCATCGGCGAGATCGTCGGCCACCAGTCAGAAGCCGTCACACGCCGGTACCAGCACGTCTCCTCCGCGGCAGCCCGTGACGCGATGGACAAGCTCGGCTCGCACTTCGCCCTCGACGCCTGACGACGTTGGTCATCTCCGACGCGATCCACTTGCGGCTCGCTGGCACAAAGCGGCCCACGGGGAACTCGCCAGCCCGACCCGGTCCTCGCGGGGGTGACGTTCCCCTACCGCTCTTGCGAGGTTGAGGCGCGCGTCATCGCGTACACGGAGCCGGCCGCGCTCGTCGGGCGGGCCTTCAACGAGGCGGCTTAGTGCGCCTGGTAGTGGCGAGACGCCGTCTCATCCGTCGCGGTTTCAGCCCTGCTGCTCATGAACTAGCTACGCCTTGCGCGCCTGCAGCGCCGCCTTTGCAGCCTGGTAACGCGCTACTAACTCTTCCATCGCTGCTTCGATGATCTCGAGGCGGTGTGCGGGCCAATTGCCATCGCTCACATATAGCGCGTTAATCTGCGGAATGAGGACGAAGGCGAGCTCAAGAGTCGCGGTGATCATGAGGTCACGCGTGTCCAAAATAGCTGGGATATTGATTTCGCTTGCTGCGATCGTGAATCCGCCATCTATCCAGAGCTTGAGTGCATAGGACCGGCGAGAACCGCTTAGATCGTGAACGAACGAGATATCAATTGGCCCCAGAGTGTCCGACTCAGCGACTGCGGTCAGGAAGTTTGGGCGCGTGAAATCAACGCCAGACCGCAGGTCGGCAACACGATTGTCAGAATCGCGGCCGCTAACTCCTGCAACTTGATCCAGCTCAAGATTCGACGCAATTTGCTTGTTGTCGCGAACCTGAACAGCGAGCCACAGGAAAATATCAGCGTCGAGTAGTTCAAAGGCAGACGAGCGGCGATCGATTTTGATCGAAGCGTCAGCAGTTTGAAAGATCTCATCGAGAGCCGAGAATACTCCATCGCGGCGTTGCAGAAGTTGCCGACTTCGGGATGTAGTTAGAATGCCCACCTTGTCCGCACCGACACGATGTATAACGACGTCAACCGCGTCCAGCCGCCTCACAAGCAGCGCGTTGTATCCCGGCTGGGCCTGTAGCCCGGGCGGCGCTGTCTGCCAGAAGTAGAATCGGGCTCGCAGCGTTTCCGGCACTCCCCCGCTAGCGGGCACCAGCTCCGGATCTGAAACGGGCGGAGCCATTCCAGGAATCTTCAGATTCGACTGATGGTCACTCGTGCTCGCCCAACCGCCGGTGTGCGATGCCAAATCCGGCCTACGTGCCATCATCTCCTGCCTGATGGCAGCGAGGCTCATCGTTGAACGACAAACGACCGGGAGCACACCTACAACGGAGGCACTAATCGTGGGCATCTTGCTATTTCCTAACTATGCGAAGCGTCCGCACATTTGACGATATACGCAGAAGCTTCATCCAGAAGCGGCGATGTCTATTCTGGTGGCCCAGATTGTAGTAAACGTTAAACGGGAGACCGTCCGGAAAGACTTTCGCCTGCCAACGCACCACGGCCCAATGCCACTGTCCAGCACGCTCAGGTACCTCACCCAGGTTTATATCGAAGCCGTGAGTGCTGTCCACAGGCACGACTGCGTCCTGTCCGTTACGTTCACTGCTGTAATCGACGAATGGCTCAAGCGGCGACTCATCTATACGAATATGAAGCGTTGAATCGCTCCCAACGATGAGTCGAAGCAGAATGTGAGCTAACCAACCACCACTCGACGCTGAAACGCTCAGGTTCATAACCTGCGTCACCTTCGAGCGCAGGTCCATTCGCGCAACAAACTCTCGCTCGGGGAGCACAGCATCATCTTTGATGCTCCACGTCGCGGAAAGGGTCGGCCACCCGAAAGCAAACTGCAAGATTGCCTCGAGGACCACCCCTCCGACGAGGGCACTTAGAAGATACCTGAGACCTTCATTCCATCCGGGTAACAACGATTCTACTAATGGATCAAAAAATAGCACGCCCCACGCAATGACCGCTACTTTCGCCGCTTCGTAAGCGACGCCCCCCAACCTCTTCTTCAATGGAAAGACAGCACCCGCCAAGCCGAGGTGAGTAGCTTTTCCGCCTCAAAAACTGCGGAGGTTTCTATAAAGCCACTTCGTCGGATCGTCAGGCGGTGGCCTGATTCCACTGAAATCAGCTCGACACCCGTGACGTAGATTCCATCGAAATCCTCCAGCATCGCACCACGAAGCTCTCGAGCGTCAAAACTCCTTAAGATCTCAACCATCGCCCGCGATACCTGCGTCTCTTCATCAGGCTCTAAAGGCGTTAGATAGTGGTCCGCGAGAGAGAATCGGGACACTTTGAACCCGTGATCCTGGGCGAATCCCGCGAGACGAATCAAGTCCTGCGAACCGAAATGAAGTCTCTGCGAACTCGGGTCAGCCTCTTCCACTCCAGACGGGATGTGGACGGCATACGCCGGCCCCGCCACCTGAAGCACCGCCCGACTCACCACTTGCTCATTTTGCATCAGACCGCTGTCCTTTTCCTAGCACTACGTAAAACCCCTGATCATGGCGAGGGTCCTGCGATACCGCCGCCGCGATGAGGCAGCCGACGATGTCGAATCATGTCCCCTCGAACTCCTACGGGTCCCCGAGGGGCTTCGCCGTTTGACCGGAGTAGCCGGGCCTCGACTCGAGGGCCGCGGTCGACCAGAATGCGACCCATGGGCAGGGCAGCGGATCATCTGAACGTCAAGCAGATCAGCGTGCTCCGGTGGGTCGCAGACGGCGCTCATCGCGACGCATACCCGGAGGGTGACTACGCGCATCGCATCACCGCCAAGGCGCTTGCGAGTCGCGGTCTGGTGCGGGTCGCGGGCCATGGCACCTCGTGGAGCGCGACGTTGACCGATGCAGGCGCATCACGCGTCGCTCAACTTAAGCCGACACCCTCTTCCCCTGTCGACGGGCCCGGCAAGTCGGACGAGGATGTGGCCGACCTACTACACCGTGTCGAGGCTGCCGGGGGACGGCTTGAGGTTGACGACAGCGGCGACGAAATCGACTACCGAAAACTCGTCTGGCGCTTCAACAAGAGCGAGTACCGGCCCCGTGGCAAGGAACTGCATCTCTCCTACCCGGGTTGGTTCGACCAGAAGGAGCTGCGACTCGAGTACCGGGACTGGTTCTGGGACTTGGTTGAGCTCCCCGAGGTCCAGACGGTCGCCTCAAAGTCCCACCTTGGCCCGCTCGCGAAGGCCTTCCTCGAATCCAAGGGCGACCAGTTCGTGACGAAGGAGTCACTCCCCCGCGCGGCGCGCATCATCGAGTCGATCGTTCGGCACGCAGCGAAAGTCGGCATCGCGACGAGAGATCCACGCGCCGTCGACGAGCGCACTCGCCGCAACGGAGGCTCGGCGAGGGAGTGGAGTGGGCACATCGAGCTAGAGCTTGATGAGATGGTCCAGCGGCTGCAGGTGCGCGAGCTGCCGGGTCGTGGCGGCGACAAGTTCGATTACTACCAGAACGGCGAATTCGATCGGAAACTGTACGACCAGGTGCAACGCCTCCCCTTGTGGCAGCGGAACCGCAACTACTGGTTCGTGCCAACTGCGAAGCTCGAGGTGCGAGCCGCTCGGCCTGGATTCAGCTTCGATGGCCGCAAGTGGTCAGACACTAAGTCGCTGAGCATCGAAGACCGTTTAGGCGAGGTCTTCCGCTTCGTAGAGGTATCGCGACTCGAGGCTCGGGCAGTTCGGCAGCGCGCCGACGCGATCGCTGAGCGCAAAGAGCGAGATCGGGAGGCAGCGATGGCTCAGGCTCGCGTGCTCTTCCGCGCGGCACAGGAGGAGGCGCTGCTACTGGAACAGGCATCGGCGTGGCGTCGATATCAGGAGGTGCGCGCGTTCGTCGATGAGCTCCGGCGACGCGACGACGGATCTGACGAAGCCCTGCAGATCTGGATTGCAACAGGTGAACGAGTCGCAGCCAGGCTCGACGTTTTCAAAGCGTTGTCCACACCTGCCTTCCCAGCCCCAAGTGCTGAAGACATCCGACCGTTCCTAGGCGGCCGGAGCCCGGGGGGTCCGGAGCGGCGGTGAATCTAATCCTCGGATCGCTTGCGTTCCCGCCGACCAGAGTGAGGAAGGACGATCGGTCCGTCACCCCAACCGGTGGTGTCGATGGGTTCGCTGAGCCGGAGACCATCATCCACGAAGATCAGGCGGGCGTTGGGGACGAAGTCGTAGTTCTGTAGCGCCGCCTCGGCTTCCTTGATGAGGTCGCCAGTGTCGACTCCCAGCGCGATACACATCCCGTCGAGTTGGTCCAGATCGATGGGGCGCACTCCACGAACCATCTTTGAGAGCTGCGACTGCGAGACGCCCACCGAGTCCGCGAGCTCTGCCTGGGTGACGCGGTGTTGAGCCATGAGACCGCGAAGACGGGAGGCGACATGTCGCGTCAGATCACTGACTTCGTAGTTCGGCACGACACTCATCGTGTCAGTTTTGACACGCCGTGTCCAGTTCTGGGACTTTCCTAGTTCGCATGAGTTACCGTAGTCCACATGAACTACGACGCTCCGAGCCTCAAGGTCTCCCGATCGGTGCGTTCTCTCCTGGCGAGCCGGGGCGAGACGATCACTGCACTGGCAGCCGCAACTCTCATCGCTGAATCTACCCTGAAGCGACGACTTCTGGGGCATTCGCCCTTCACGCTCGAGGAAGCCGGCTACATCGCGAAGCACTTCGATGTGTCGATCGCAGATCTGCTGGCTCCGCCATTCGAAGTAGCCACACGGGCGGTCGCGTGAACCCTCGGATCGAATTCGCTCCCGCGCTCTTCACCCGGGAACTCGCGGCCTACTACCTCAGCTGCTCGCTCCGCGACATCGACGACCTTCGCGCCAAGGGCGAGCTGATCCCCGTCGGGGACACCAAGCGGATCAAGTTCCGCAAGGAGGATCTCGACCGCCACGCGGCCAACCTCCCCGAGCGCACCTAGCCGCTCCCCCACTTCTTCCGATCGAACGCGCCGTACGGACGGCGCTGGTCGGCGCGCCTGGAAACGGCCCACTCGGGGCACGCCCTCGCCGCACTCGCACCTTGAGAACTCAAAAGCGTGGCAACACAGCAAGACACACACTTCCGTCGCAGCGACGGGACACCACCACGAGCGCACCGCGCCGGGTGTCGAACTGCTGCGACAGCCCGTCCCCAGGAGTCGACGCACAAGCGGCGGTGGGGGCACATCGGGATCGGCACCCGATGGCGGGCACCAGGACGTCGGCGTCCCCCCGCGCCGACGTCCGTCCCTCTCCCCCGACCTGACGGCGCTCGCCGCGGAAGGAGTCCCCATGCACGCACTCAAGGAGTGGCTGAGCGCGATCGCGTTGTTCGCCGCAGTCCTCGCAGCCCTGTTCCTGCCGTCCGCTCTGTGACCGAAGACCTCGCACCGCGCGGCTGGCGGAACCACCACCGGTCGCGACGAGCGAGTGAGGTCCAGCGCGATCTCGCCGCCACGACACCGGTCGACGTCGAAGTCACGGACTGGTGGGTCGACGACGACCGCGAGTCCCCCAACACCTGACCCCAGCAACGACGAAGGCCCCAGCGCTGCAACGCCAGGGCCTTCCCTCCCAAAGGAGAACGAGCTTGTCCACTTCCAATCTGTCACACACCACCGACACCGCGGCGTCCGTGCTCGAGAAGTACGGCACCGAGATCGTTGAGATCCTCGGAGGCCACGCGAACCCGGGCATCACGAACCGTAAGTTCCGGACCGGCGACCGCTTCCGTCTGACGACGCGCCGCGACGACGTCATGCCGATCAGTGTCTACGCCGATCGCGTCGACCGGATGCTGCACCTGCAGGACAAGGAGCCCGGATACCGATGGGGCCACGACGACCCCGACGAGCCGGGCAATCCCCTCGGGTTCGAGTTCGTCTACCTCGGCGTGTACGAGTACATCGGCGCTCGTCTCGACCAGACCACGCTCGAGATCACCACCCAGTTCCGCCGCGTCGCCGGGGCGGTGCACGCATGAAGAACGCACCCGCCGGCACCGGCACTCATCTCAAGGCTCTCCGCGAGCGTGCCCGAGTCCCCCAGCCCCTCGTCGCCGCGATGGCGGGCACGTCGACCGTGTACCTCGCGAAGGTCGAGGACGGCGTCCTGTCACCCGCTCTCAGCTACGTCCGGAAGGTGACCGAGGCGATCGTCCACCTCATGAAGGACCCGCCTCGACCATGCGCCGTGCTTGGGTGCGACAACACGCTGCACGTCGACCCGCTCGGCGGTGAACCCGGCGACGCTAAGGCGCACCACGCGGACCTCACCCTCCGCGGCGAGGACTGGACGATCGACGTCCGTCGGCACGACGACCAGGACACCGAGTGGGTCGTGTACGTCGACATCGACGCAGCGTTCGCCCTGTCGGCGGCGAGCTTCCTGGCCGTCACCGACGCGTACAAGCAGGCCAGCGCGTACGCCGCAGTCCTCAACCGCAAGCCCGCGACCCTCACCAGCTGATGGCTGACTTCCCCGTGGCCTCGGAGCAGTTCGAGGACGACCCGCCGGCAGTCACCGTCGCGCTGGACCAGATCCGCGCGACACCCGATTGGGACGGCTCCACCCTCACCCTCACGCCCGACCGCGCCGACGAGCTCGCAGCAGCGCTCAGCAGCAAGGCCACCGCCTGTCGCGCCGGCCGCATCGACATCTCCTACACCGACTCATGATCAACCCGAATCACGAGGTATCCGTATGACCCACCATCTCGCAGTCAGCTCTACCCTGTCGGCCGCCGCCCGCGAGGCGCTGGCCGACTTCCTCTCCACCTCTTGCGAGATCGCCACGATCATCGAACCCGACCGAGGATCGCCGGACGGGGACGAAGCGTCGATCGCGCAGGAACTCGTCGACGCCGGGTACGGCACCGTCACGGACGGCACGTTCACCCTCGACATCCGTCCCGTCGCCCCGCAGCAGCTCCCCACGGACTCGCTCGACGAGCTCGTGCCGGCACTCCTGCTCCTCGACCACATCGTCGAGCGCACCGACCGTCAGCGCTCGCCGGAGCTCCCGAACCCGGACAACGTCCTGTGGGTGTCGTTCGGCATCCTCC
>Ga0265780_10008255_pt1 | contig 12661 bp, 9 predicted proteins | sample P1T30metagenome_FD_192432 | JGI IMG/M metagenome (GOLD analysis project Ga0265780, IMG submission 192432) | Plant litter microbial communities from East Loma Ridge, Irvine, California - P1 T30 | ecosystem: Environmental > Terrestrial > Plant litter > Unclassified | place: USA: California...
GGAACCGTGGCCGGTGCGTGGTAACTTTCGCAGCAGGCCCTTGGGCACCTCCTGCAGGCTGACGAAGGCGGCACGGCCAGGACCAAAAGCATCATCATTGGGAGATCTCCGTTCATTCAACTGGAGATCTGTCACTCAACGCCTTCGTCGGGGCATGGCAGCATCAGCCTGCGTCCCCGTCGCACCTCCATCTCCACACGATCCGATAGCCCCACCTCAACGCAACATCCCCTCGACACAAACACAAAACGGCAATGCAAGCATGAGACAGGAGCCGTAAGAGGACATTGTGACAGGAGATAGGTTGACATTGGTATGTAGAAATATGGGAGCAACGAGGGAAGCCGGCAACGCTCCTCGTCCACGGCGCAGCGGTCGGCAGCGACCTCTGACAACGATACAGGTGTTCTACCATACCGACCATCAAGGCGAGCTATCTTGTCTATGCTGGAGTCTTTGCCCTACCGAGGGCGCCGCAAGCACTTCCGTCCACCTCTTCGCATCGCAAACCTCTACCGCACGAGCCCGCTCGAACGATTTCGCGACGACGAGACACAAGGAATCGCATAGACAGACAGGGACAAGATACCCCAAAGAAGGAAACAAAGACGCGGAAGGAAGCTCGTCTGCGACGGAAAGACTCATATACTCAACGCTGCAGGAACTGCTTGCGCGGTGACACCATTTGGCTGTCGATGCGCCGCCAGACCAGCGACTTCGAATTCCGGCAGTCCTCTCCATGTACATACATGTACGATGATATCCGATGACTTGGAAGATGTCGGCATCGCAGGTGCTCTGCGAGACTCATGCTGTGCTCATGGCTGCCACAGGGCACCATGGGTCCAAGGTTTGCGCGACTCACCAACGGCGTGGACTGCGGCATGCAGGACTTGGAACAAACAGCCACCTGAGAGGCGGGAACACAAGCTTTGGCATCATGAGCTCATACGAGCAGCTGGTGGATTCTTTGGTTGCTGGTGCCGTCGCTGCGGATGCATGACCCCAGCGGAGATGTGTGTGGAAGAAGGTTGGTGAGGTCGTCCGATTAGAGTTCAGACTAACCATCCTTGACAGACCAGCCACCGCCTTCCCCACGTCGCTACCGAGCGCTTGCGAACCCCTGAACACGATCACGAACGTCGCGATACCTACTTCAATCGTCAGCGAGTCATACTGCGGTGGATGGGGAGACACAAATCTGTTGGAGACGGATGGCAGAATGTGCATTGCGGCGACAAGGCCAAGGTTTCCCAAGGAGACTTCTTCATGGGCAATGCATATACCGGCCAAGCTCTAGAAGTCACCGTATGTCGTTCTACTGCAACGGCGTAGTGGCCTGGTGGCGCTGCGTGCTCAGCTGTTAGCGAAAGCGCGGTCATCGGTATAGGAATGCTGAGAGACAAGAACAGCGCATCAGACAGAGTCACAGGTAAAATCATCGTAAAGAAGTACAGGTTTTCATCAGGCGTCGGCAGACATTGCAGCTGCGAAGGAGAAGGGAGGACTTACAGCTGAGACGAGTTTTGCCGATGTTGTCAGCACTCGTGCGACGAGGCCAAAAGCCGCCCAACAGACAGCGGCAGTAGAGACCACCTGGCGAAGCATCCCAGCGGCGCTGCATATCGTCGCGCAAGTCTCAGATCTTCACGTCCAGTTGTCAGCGAAAACACCATCATCTGTGCGACGCTCGAGGAGAAACAAAAATTGCGCATCAGACTCTCATCTTGGAATTAAAGCCTACAGTGGCTCATTGCACCAACATTCGGTGGTCATAAGAGGATTGCGCGAAACAGCAGCGGGAAGAATGGGGAGACTCACAATAAAGACGGCAGTTCGTGCCTATGTTTTCTGCCTATGTTTTCGACGCGAATGCGACGAGCGCGAACAGCCTCACATGCAGAAGCAGCAAAAGCCACTTCGATGCGCATGGTCACCTCACGCACGGTTTCTTGTTTACTGCTTGTCCGACGGTCAGCGAAGGCACGATAAACTACGGGTCCAAGACACGATCGCAGGAGAAACGCTTCAGACAAGTTATAAAGTTGATGTCATTGCCACAAAAGCCATCTTACCTGGACTGTGTCCATGGCTGGAAGACTCGTATCTGGTAAGTTTCGTTGATGATCATCCCGAGCGAAAAGGGCATGTTGCAAGAACCAAAGGAGCAAGCGGACTTACTTCATTTGCATCGGAACCTTCGACAGGCCTTCGACGACGGCTTCTCGGTCACCACCCTCGTTTGGAAGGGGACTGAGACCGTCTGTCTTTGCTGTCGCAGCCGCTGATGTGTAAAAGCGGCAGTAGCCCGAGGCGTTCGCGGATGATAGCGCAATTGGGAGTATGCGCAAAGGCAGCACTTACTTGCTTTCGCCCACGAAACACGCGCTGAAGCTGTAGCGACACGATGAGATCTACAATCCCCAAGTTAGTAGGTATCTGCAGCTAGGTCTTGACGAAGTATGTGCTGAAAATTTGCTGATCAGATAAGAAAGGTGTTGTTCCACAAGTGATGGACCACGCAGTGTAACACCGGGGTCTTCTCGCATTCGGACGTCTCTTCGAGTAACAGTTTGGTAATAAGCGAGCCTGTACTCTGAGACCTTACATTTTGCATCATGCGAAGATAGGGAAAAGAGAGAGAGCTGCACTTACCATCGTAAAAGGCACGCCGTCACTCTTCGACTATCGCATCTGTTTTCGCAAGGTCAGCATGTGTTCTTGAAGGACATTGGAGACCATGAAAGAGAAATTTTGCTAATCAGAGCAGAGTTCGAGATCCACAAGCAATGGACCATAAGGACTTGCCCAACCCAGAGGTCTTCTCGCATTCGGATTTGTCGCGATGCTTGAATCTTCTCTGCGACTCGAATGTTTTGCATCATGCAAGAGTAAAGGAAAAGTATGGGTGGACTTACCACTGGAACTAGATTGAGACAACAAGCCGCACCGATATTCTTTCCTGTGTGTAGGAGGTCAGTAAGTGCTTTTATCAACGACTGTGTGTGTGTACTGAAGCTGAATGTTGATAATCAGATCTAGAGGAACGATCCACATGAAAAAGACATACATGGCCCCTGCGTTCGGATTTGTCGCTTCATGCAATCTTCTCTGCGACTCCTCAAATATTTTGCATCATGCAAGAGTAAAGGAAAAGAGGGGATGAACTTACTGATAAGGGTGGAGTGAGGCGATGAGTCGCGTCGAGGAGGTTTTCTGTGTGCGCAAGGTCAGTAAGCGATTTCGCAAAAAGGTTGTGTGTACTGCAGCTGAACGTTGCTGATCAGATCTAGAGGATCAATCGACATGGAGAATGCACGCTATAGCTTCTCTTCTCATGGCCCCTGCGTTCAGATTTGTCGCTCAAGGCAATCTTCTCTGCGACTCCTCGGGTGTTTTGCATCATGCAAGAGTTAAAAGGAAGATGAATGGACTTACCGCGAAGGTTGAGATAATGCGACACGTTGAGTGGAGGTTCTGTGTGCGAGAGGTCAGTAAGCGCTTTTGTCAACGTTTGTGTGTACTGTAGCTGGATGTTGCTAATCAGATCTAGAGGTTCGATCCACATGTAGAATTCACGCTATAGCTTCTCTTCTCATGGCCCCTGCGTTCAGATTTGTCGCTCAAGGCAATCTTCTCTGCGACTCCTCGATATGTTTTGCATCATGCAAACAAGGTAAAGGAAAGCAGTATGGGACTTACCATTCATCATTGACCTGTAGGTCATGGGATCTAGAACCGATCGAGTCGCGCATATGCAACTTAGACCTGACGAAACAGGAGACTGTGCGAAGCGGCAGACTGTGGCTTGGTTAGCAATGATTATCCATGACAACTCATATCATCGACAAGTAAGAGCAGGCCAGGTGCTCAGAAAGATTAGCTGTGTCTTCAACTGGCGATAACGAGCGATTCGAAGCAAAGGGCTGCAAGCAGCTCTCCACACCGCCTCAAGCTCGTCACGGCATCTGCTTTGAAATGATACTTGGTTGTCATCATTGCGACCTGGCCTGAACTCTGGGTAACACTCTTACATACCTTTCAAGTCGGATGACTGCGCTTGATGAGTGCAGCGACACTTCGAGGTGAGTTTACCTTCAAGCTCAAACGGATTGAGCTGGATACGCGGGAACTTATTCTGGTCAGCAGAAGATTTCAAACGCTACGAGAGTGGGAATGAGGTAAAGGTGCTTCAGTCGAGACCTTAAAGGTCGGCATATCGATCCAGTGATCGATGATAACGAGGGTAGATTTTCGTCATGAGCAGGTGAGTGCCAGGGAGGAAAGCTGGAAAGTCTTACTCACCGACATGTTGGCATCTGATGCGTAGTGAAGCGCAATGGGGACTTGCATGACCTTCAGCGAGCGTGCGACTTGCCTGCGCAGCGCCGAGTATCTGCGACATCGTCAGCGCAAGTTCTGAAACGAATAGAAAGATCGCAATGTGATCGGACTTCGAAGATCAGATTATGAGAAGGCTGTGTCGTCAAGATACTATCGGCTGAACCCAAACGCCTTGTTCATCATGCGAAGGAAGTGTTGAAGTAAAAGGATGGCTGGGTGCATACCATGAAAAGCTCAGAGAAGTTCTCGAATCTGCCTTTGCTGTTAGCCTAAATACTGACATGTGTAGTAGGAAACAGCGTGATCGAAAACTGAGCTCAGACAAGAGGGTTGTGTCGTCAGGATACTATCAGAACCTATATCAAGATGTTTGTGTTCATCATGGCGAAATGAAGGACAAAAGGAAAGGCAGCCAGGTACTTACCGCACGTGTAGTGGTCGAGAATGTCCAGGTCAGACACGCAGAGAGAAAACCCAGTCCGCAGAAGCTGTCTACGCAGAACCTTTGCATACCATCATTGAACTTGGTGGGTCAAGTCGTTGCGATGGTCATGAAACGTCGTGTCTAGTTGCGTCAGCAAGTTGGTGGCTTGGAGATACCCAAGCACTGAGTCGATATAGCTGAAGGAAAATGTACGGCCTCGACATCCACCGATGGCATAACGTGGGGCCAACGTGGTATAGTCTTGGTCCGACAGCTGCATGCTTCGTCCTAATTGAGCTCCCGCCCACGCAGGAGACATGCTGCAGATACTACGCGTGATCGCCCCCGAGTCGAAATCTGGATCGAAAGGCATGCAGCCTGCTTTGTTCTTGGCCCTCCACCCGACGCAAAGGAGCAGGTAGATCTTGAGAAGAGACATTGAAGGTCTGGTCTCAAGTTGAAAAGGCCAGTAGTGTGCGACAGAAAGAGATAGAAAACTGGCAAACTTACCTTTGATGGCAGAGGGAGGTGGCGACACACATCAGCCGCGTTCATGAAGTGGAGAAGGAAGTCGATGGATTATCTGTCAAGTGTTAGCACTGGTTCAAGAGACGCGCAACAAAAGGAAAGAACAAAGCGCGAAAAGAATGAGATCAGGCCCCATGTCATCGACGGTCCGCCGAGGCTCCAGCGGACTGCCAGAGACACGACGACCTCAGAGATCATCGCAACGTGCGCCGAAGCGCACGCAAAGCCGCTCCCTCTTCGATGAAAGGCCCCATCCCAAGACGATATGTATGACTCAGGGTACCAACACCCTACCCGTGAGAAATGCAGTGTCAGCACTGAAGCTGGTCTTTCAAATCTCTGGAGTCTCCAGAAGAGCAGTACAAGTTCACCCGAAGGTTTCGTTGCCTTTCCCCGACCGGACCAGCCTGGTTCTACCCTGAGTCAAGTCACCATTGACTCCCAACGTCGCCGGTTTCCAGGCCATCGATCAGTGTACCAGTCCTTGGGGAGTATTCTGTGAGGTCCGTAGACCAAGACGTACTCTCTTGGTTTAGCCCTGCTACATCGCCGGTCCGAGGACCCTGTAGCCCTACCTACCGCCCGGACAAGGGGTCGACGCCAAACTCCCCGGACTCCAGACTGGACACTGATCTGCAATTGAATAGCCAGATGGCCCGTAGTTTAATCTTGCCCGGCATTGAACCACACGCTATGGGTACAAGCGGGTGGTCATGTTCGTCCGGGCAGTGATAACAAGAAGAAAGACTCAATGACTTACATCAAATGTCTCTCAAGCTAACCTTGCTTGTCGAAGGCCCAGCAGCGACATTGTACACCGCGACGCCGTCAGCCAAGAGTGCGCAAAGATCCCGACGGTCCATGTGCCCCAGTACGATATAACTCTTTCTATGTGTCGACACCCTAGCGGGTAGTACTCTTCGGCAAGAAATGTTGCTTCTTATGGATGAAGATCAGGATCTTGTGCGACGGCACTTGTTGCAGACCGTGGAGGTGGGAGGGTCGAGCTGCCTGCCTATACCCAAGGTGTTAGTAGATTCACTGATGTGTTGGAGAAGAGGAGTGTTGGACTTACTGATGATGCAAGACAAGAGTTGGAAGTTAGTCGGTCAAGGAAGTGCTCGATCGGCGGGCTTGGCGGACGTGTCGAAGTCGAAGAAGTATGCCAACCGACCCCGAAGGACCGGACAAGTTGGGTGTGCCAACAAGAGTGCGCTGGGCTCCGCGCCGCTGACGCTGAAGCCACACAAGCAATGCTTACCATGGTCAAAGGCAAAGGCGAAAGTGTGACCAAGCACCGCCGCCATACTTGCGCCCTCGCGGCAGGGAGCTGCGCAATGAGGCTCAATCTGTTTATACATATTAGCCTCTGTGTCTCTTGCCTCGCACCTAGGTACGAGAAAGGAGCAAGTCCGTTGCCGTGGACGGTGTTGTGTTGCGCTCAGCTCCATCGCGACCCCGCTTTGCCGCGCGAGCGGTTGAAGGTTCAGGAGGACGAGCGACAACACCGCGCCCGCACAAGGGCGAGAATGAGTGAGGGGGTATTAAGAGACTTTTACTTACCTTGAGAGGGGTCTCAGCTCGAGGGAGCTCTTGACTGTAGCGTTGCTGGTCTGTGAGGGAGGGGCCAATGTCAAACAACACCCAGAGGTAGTACCACACCTCTGTGACCATGCTACGCAAAAGGTTCTGGTCAGCTGGAGGCCATTGCGACTATCAATAAAGATCTTTTGATGACCGCCAGAGGAATACCCGGGGTGGTGTTGAGGTGGGCGAGCTTGTCGGGCTTTGAAAGCCGCAAAAAGCTGCCACCAAACCACCGCCGCGGCGTGCAAAAGGAGTGAGATGGTGGGGTTAAACTTACACGAGGGTGAGGAAGAGCCACAGAGGATTCATCTCGAGCACAAAGCGAAACGGTAGGGTGTGGTTGGTGTTGGGGTTGTTGGGGTTGGGGTGAGGGAGATGGAGCGGAGGAGGCAGAAGGAGAACGAATTTTACCAAGTCCACACAACAACACGCGAACGCCGCGCTCGGACCATCACCAGCCAGCTCCCATGGAGCAACGGTGGCGATGTCAAGGTGAGGCGAGTGCGGCAGTCTGTGGAAAGGCTCTGGGTCAGGCACTTGAAAGTTCGGGATAAAGCATTCGAGTCACTGGATGAGCATTAGCGCTACCTCGAGTTGCTGTTGGCAACTGGTAGATTCTGTTACTCTTCTTATACTTTGAGGGCGAGGCCATTGCTGCCGCAACCATCAAGCGGCTCCTCCGAGATTGCCGCCAGCCTGCCTCCAGCTACACCATTGTCCTCGCCCATGCAAGCTGCCCCTACCTGCTCTTAAGCTTCAACATCCTTTTCTCCGTCTCCATCTCTTACACTCCCCACCATCGGCCTCGAGATCATCTCTTTAGTCAAAGTCTAGCCGATGGCCGGATCTCCCACAGCCGCAGTCTGAACACCATGCCCCTCTCCGGCTTGTACAAGAAAGGATCTTTTCTGCCCGATTCATATCCCGATAAACAGATCAAAGTCTCTCACAGTCCCCAACCTAGCGGCGCTTCGTTGAACCAATTCAATCAACCAACTAAGCGGCACCCGTACCCAGCAGGCTCGCTGACCAAACCCCCACCTCCGGCGCGAACCGCGAAGCCTCCATAGGTACGCGATCTACCGTCGAGTCGAATCCGATATAAGACCTCCGTATCGACCGCGGTCAAGAACCAATCTTACCAGAACACACCCTCCGACGAAGACGATCGAAAGGCCCAGGACAGAAGCACCCCCGCGGAAGGACATGACACCCAAGCCCCGCAAAGACAAGACGAGGGTGGACCAGGTTAACGTTTCAATTGGCAGTTGATACAGGCAGTGAACAACAAAGCAGAAGACTCGATAGAAGAGCGAGACAAGAACCCAACTTGCGCAAACCACCCCAGCTCAACCGCGATGTCCCGGCAACGGAAATGGATCAACTGGTGAATGGGGGCAGAGGCAAGCGCTGGAAGAGATAAGACAATGGAGTATAGATCAAGGGAAAAGGGACTCAGATGGCGCAACTACTCCGGCGAGACCGCGATGTCCCGGCAACGAAAATGAATCAACTTGTGAATGGCGGTTAGAGGTAGTTAGATAACGGACGGGACAAGAGGGAGAGCTGGGAACAAAGAGTAACGACTTAGCTGGCGCAGCTGGCACTGCTACACTACAATACCCGGGCACACGTCAGCTTCTTCAGACAGGACCATGGCAAGGGCAAGCCCGGCAGCTTGACCGCAATACCTTACGCAGCCCCGAACTTCGAGCTGTCACCGCACTATATACGTCGTATACCTCCCAGCCCAGACCACGCTGCGCACACCATTGGAGCATGTAGGACGCATCCTCGAGGTCCACAGCGAAGGAGAAGATCGGGACAGCGGCACGGATCATTCTAAGCATGGTCACACCCACCATGGCACAGAGCATTCCAACCACATTTCTTTCATTGAATATGCTGGGTAGTCTACTAGCTGAATATATATGCGCGATAATTCTTGGACAGCATTGTCCTCCTACATCGTCATATTATACCTCCGCCCCTTCTCTTTGCCAAGATCCAGTCAGAACATAATTGGAGATAATTCCATACGAACATAGTATTAGAAGAGAGTGCTACAGATATAACAAGGAGGTCGAGAAAGCACAACGCATTCGATCTCCGGAATGGCGGAGCCAGGTAGGAAAAGTGTCAGGCGTAACGTGGATAGGCAAGACGGAGGCAATTAGTCGTCGTAGTTGCAATGCACATGTCGGAGTAGAATTGCCTAGGCGCCGCGGAGTTCTTGATCGAAGCGCTCAGATACTTGAGCTAGATGCATGGTCAGTAGGTCAAAATAGATCCATTGAAGCCACGACTCACTCTTGCTTCTTGTCTGGTGGTCGCCATAGTAATTATGCGTAGGTTTGACAGCTGATGATCGCGAGGCGGATGACGGCTGTTTACGGGTCCTGTAGCTCGACAAAGTGACTCGACTTGGAGTAGTGCGGCGGCCGGCGATAGATGAGGATCGCTGATCTCTGGAGTGCGATTTCATAGAAACTGAGCCTGATGGCACTTCTGCGGTCGTAGCAGAGGTGCGTGACAGGTTTGTGCGAGATGGATGTGACGAGACAGAACGAGTTCCCGAAGAAGGGATGTCAGGAAAAGACTGAGGCGAACTTCGCTGTTTCTTTGAGAATCCACCTTCGCCAAATGCACTCTGTCGCTTGTGTCCATGTGTACGATTGGAGGCAATGAACGCATGGTCTTGTCGGTCGCTGTTTGATTGTCTGCTGGTGTATAGGGACTGCTTGAATGAGAATGAAGGCTGGTGCACATCGCGGAGCTGATTGTCATGTCGAGAGCCTGTGTAACTCTGGTTGCTAGCAGTATCTTTGCCTTGTGGTGTATGAATGGATTTACGCTTATCGAAGTGGCTCGATTTACTTCCGGGCGGAGGCATTAGTCGCGACGCTGTATTTGCTTGCGATCTAGGCCGATCATTGGATTGAGAGGAATGTAAGCTCGTTTCAGACGGCTTGTCCGATCGCGTAGGAGTTTCTAGAACGCGCTCCTCAGAGGAACGCTGTGACTGAGAATTGCGACGAGAATGGGGAAAGACTGGTGTTGAGAGACGGTGGGATCCCTGAGACTCTTCCTGCAATCGTGCGAGATCTTCCGATCCAAGCGAGTCCGAAAGTGAAGACAACTCGGTTGGAAGTGGGTTAGTACGCTTCGATCCTCGGAGCGATCTACTTGCGCCATTCTCGACAAGTTCCTCCGTAGGGAGAAAATCTTGCCAAAGTTCTTGTGTATCCTCTACCTGTTCAGCAGCTGGATCTACAACAGATAGACCTTGTGCGTTATCTAGCTGATCGAAGTCATCATCGTGTAGCTCTTCGTCGAACAAGGTCTCGTTGTGTCCATTAGCAGGTGTACAGCGGTGACCACGGGTTGAGTGCTGCGTAGACAGCTCACGGGGTGTACTGGACGCGCCCAATGCATTCAGCACCAAGGTGTTATCGCGATTGACCTTCTTCTTGGCTTTACCGGATTTGATGTTCTGCATCTCCTGAGCGAACGTATCCTGCAGCGTAGGCGATGACTGTGAAGTTTGCGGCTGACTAGCATACCCGCTGACCTCTTGCTTCTTCGCCTTGCTGAGCTCTTGTTCAAGATTCCGTACAATAGCTTCGTACTTCCTGCGGTCAAACTCGATTTTCTTCGCATGTTCAGTCTTTTGCAGCTGGATCTTCGCTTCGGCTTCCCTCAAAGCAGAGTCTGAGCTTTCCTGTTGCTGGCGCGAAGAGCCGACAGTCTCCTCATACTTGCGTGTCTTGCTTGTAAGCTCCTCTTGTAGACGAAGTATTTGCGTGGCACTAGTCTCTTTGGTAGATTCGAGCTCGGCGTTGCGATGTCGAAGGTCGTCTCCCTCACGAACGAGACCTGCGTTAGAGTCATTCAGCTTGGCCTCTTTGAGCTCGGTGTACTCCAGCTTGGCTTGTAGGTCCTCCTTTTCTTTCTGCAGAGAAGAAGTCTTGTTCTGGGCGAGCTGAATCGCGACTTCACTCTTTTTGCGATCTTCCTGTCGCTCAGCGTCCGTGTCTTGTCTCAGTGACTCAATCGCGGAGAGCTGTTGAGATATCTCGGTCTGCTGATGCTCACACGTCTCTTTGAGTTTCGTTCCACGGCTCTCAGATTCGGCGAGGGCAGTCTCGAGTTCGACCACCTCCTTGGATTTCGATTGCAGCTCCTCTGACTTTTGCCTGATTTGCTCCTTCAGTTTGGAGGCTTCTGATGCGTTAAAAGAGTATTCTTGTGCCATACGCTGCAACGCTTTGTATCTGGCTTCGATCTCCGTCTTCTCCTTTTGAGCAATTTCAAGTTCGGCCCTGGTGCTGCTGGCATCGCTTCGTGCTTCCTCGTATCGGGCTCTCGCAGAATCAATCTTCTTCTCGTGTTCATCGACAAGTGTCTGTAGACCATCGCGTTCGCCTGTAAGACGGTGGATGTCATTGCGGTAGCCGCTCTCTTTGTCGACGAAGCTCTGTTTAAGGTCCTTTTCAACTTCGTTTCGTAATTGAGATACATCCGGAGGCTGTAGAATGGCTGTCAGCAATCGTCGACATGGACAATGAATTCAATACCTTGGACATCGCTTTAAGTTGCTCCGACAAGTTTTCATTCTGCTCACTCAGCCGTGCGACAAATGTCTGTTCACGATCAGTCTTGTTCCAAGTGCGCGCATGGCTTCAACTCACATCAAAGTCTGCGAGCTTGCGATCGCGTTTCTTGATGTTGCACTGCAATCGCTCGACCTCGGCTTTTGCAACCCTGCATTCTTCTTCCATCTCTTTGATCTTCTCTCTCAAGTCCTCTGCCACCTGCACAAGATTTGGAGAGTGTGCGTTGTCGTCACGAGCAGCAGTATCCACGTCGGCAAGCTGGCGTTCAAGTTGAGCTCTCTGCAATTCAAGTTCTTCCTCAGCACGGCGCGCGTTCTCGAGTTGTTCGTTCAGCTTTTGTGTTTTCTGGCGCTCGGCTTCCAGCTCACCTGCCAGACTATGGTTTGCCTCTTGAGCTTTGCGGCTCTCCGTCGCAACCTCATCAAATCTGAGCATTTCCGAGCGCAGATCTTGCAGCTGGCCGCTGATGAAGGTCTGAACATCCTCGGTAGGGTATTTCTTCAGCTCTATGGATTCCACAAGAGTGTCAAACTTGGAGCAGAGGCTGTTCCGAGTGTTAGTCCACGGCTAATGGCGTTCACTGCGTGGTACTCACCCGCTGTGTACAAAGCGTAACATCCCTTCCGCTTTCGTCACATCTTTCGTTGTTAGAAACGGTATATCTTGGAGCTTCCGCAGAGCGTCATGACACTCTTGGACACCTGAGCTCTCAGCCAATCCTGAAGCCACCCCATCCACAGATGCTTGCAGATTCTCGAGCTTCTGGACAATCTGGGTAGAGCGATCTCCAAACTGCCGTTGAATGCTCTGGAACGAAGGCAACAGCTTGGTTTCGAGATCCTTTCGCCTCGTCCTCTCTTCTTCGTACATGCTGCTCTGCTTGGTCAAGCTCTCAGCCAGATCTCTCCTCTTGGATTCCGATATGATGAACCTCGTGTACAGGTCGTCGATCGTGGCTTTCGTTGCCCGCTGGCCTTTGGCTAAAGTTTCCACGGTCATCTCGAACTCATGCTGCAGTGAGAGTTTCTCGTTCTCCAATTCTGTGATCTTCTGCTGGAGAACCTTTTTGCACTCGTCTTGAAAGGCAAGTGCGGACTTCTGAGACTTCTCGTGGTCCGTCTGGAGTCCAGTGACAAACTTCTGGTTCCTGTTGGCCTTTTCT
>Ga0265780_10008256_pt1 | contig 12659 bp, 16 predicted proteins | sample P1T30metagenome_FD_192432 | JGI IMG/M metagenome (GOLD analysis project Ga0265780, IMG submission 192432) | Plant litter microbial communities from East Loma Ridge, Irvine, California - P1 T30 | ecosystem: Environmental > Terrestrial > Plant litter > Unclassified | place: USA: California...
CGGACATGCCCGGCACCGGTCTGGGCGGCCCTGGGGACGACCGCCCCGATCGCGTCGACCGGGGCGCACGGGACCGCACCGGGACCGCACCGGGACCGCACGGGGACCGCACGGGGACCGCACGGGGACCGCACGGGGACCGCACGGGGACCGCACGGGACCGCACCCCGGACACGCCGGTCACGCACGGCCGCGCCGCCTAGACTGGTGCCCCGTGACCGCAACGCCCCTCCCCGACGCTCCCCGGCTGCCGATCCGCCCGGAGCTGGCGCACGAGGAGCCCTACGGGGCGCCCCAGCTGGACGTGCCGATCCTGCTCAACGTCAACGAGAACCCCTACGCGCCGAGCGAGGCCGTCGTGGCCGACGTCGCGGCCGCCGTCGCCGCCGCCACGCGGGGTCTGAACCGCTACCCCGACCGGGAGTTCCGCGAGCTGCGCACCGCCCTGGCGACCTACCTCGAGCGCGAGTCCGGCGTCACCGGGCTCGACGCCGACCACCTGTGGGCCGCCAACGGCTCCAACGAGGTGATGCTCCACCTGCTGCAGGCGTTCGGCGGTCCCGGCCGGACGGCGCTCTCGTTCGCCCCGACCTACTCGATGTACCCCGAGTACGCGCGCGACACCAACACCGCCTGGGTGGCGGGGCGTCGCGAGCAGGACTTCACGCTGGACGCCGAGACCGCCGCCGCGCTGATCCGTGAGGTGCGCCCCGCCGTCGTGCTGCTGCCGAGTCCGAACAACCCCACCGGTACGGCCCTTCCGCTCGAGACCGTGCAGCACCTGCTGGACGTCGCGCGCACGACGGGGCCCGACGGCGCCGCGACCGTCGTCGTGATCGACGAGGCCTACGCGGAGTTCCGCCGCGAGGGCGTCCCGAGCGCGCTCACGCTGCTCGCGGCCAACCCCCACCTCGCTGTCTCGCGCACGATGTCGAAGGCGTTCGGTCTGGCCGGTGCGCGCGTGGGCTACCTCGCCGCCGCGCCCACGCTGGTCGACGCGCTGCGCGTCGTGCGCCTGCCGTACCACCTGTCCGCCGTCACGCAGGCGGTGGCGCTCGCGGCCCTCGCGCACACCGACGAGCTGATGGCGCAGGTCGCCTCGCTGCGCCAGGAGCGCGACGCGCTGGCCACCTGGCTGCTCGAGCACGGTCTGGACGCCGTCCCGAGCGACGCGAACTTCATCCTGTTCGGTAAGTTCACCGACAGGCACGCCGTCTGGCAGGGGCTGCTGGACCGCGGCGTCCTCATCCGCGAGACCGGCCCCGACGGCTGGCTCCGCGTCACCGTCGGGACCCCGCAGGAGACCGCGGCGTTCACGCAGGCACTAGTGGAGGTACTGGCATGAGCACGGACGAGACCACCACCGCCGTCCCGCAGGCGGCGGGCCGGCCCGCGCGCCGCGCCCGCATCGAGCGCACCACGCGTGAGTCCACGGTCGTGGTCGAGCTCGACCTCGACGGGAGCGGCGTCGTCGACGTCGACACGACCGTCGGGTTCTGGGACCACATGCTGACCGCGCTGGGCACGCACGCGCGCTTCGACCTCACGGTCCGGGCCAGCGGCGACACCCACATCGACGTCCACCACACGGTCGAGGACACGGCCATCGTGCTGGGCGAGGCCCTGCGCGAGGCGCTCGGCGACAAGGTCGGCATCGCTCGCTTCGGCGACGCGACCGTGCCGCTGGACGAGGCGCTCGCGCTCGCCGTCGTCGACGTGTCCGGGCGGCCCTACTGCGTGCACGAGGGAGAGCCCGAGGGCCAGGAGTACCACCTCATCGGTGGTCACTTCACGGGGTCGCTGACCCGTCACGTGCTCGAGTCGCTCGCGCTGCACGCCGGCATCTGCCTGCACGTGCGCGTGCTCGCCGGACGCGACCCGCACCACATCGTGGAGGCCCAGTTCAAGGCGCTCGCGCGGGCCCTGCGCGCCGCCGTCGCGCACGACGCCCGCGTGGTCGGCGTGCCGTCCACGAAGGGTGCGCTGTGACGGCTGGCCGGGGCGACGACGAGCTGCCCGACGGCATCGTCGTCCCGGACGACCTCTCGAGCCTCTTCGGGGACGACTCCGGTCGGGCGGCGGGGGAGCCCGGCGAGCAGACGGGGTCGAGCGAGCCTGCCGAGCCCGCCGAGCCGGCCGTCATCCACACCACGGCGGTCGTGCTCACCTCCGTGCGCCAGGCCAAGGTGCTCGCCTCGCTGCTCTCTCTCGCGGGCATCGAGGCGGCCGTGGTGCCGTCGCCGCGCGGTGCCATCGCGGTGCGCTACGTCGAGCAGCTCGAGTCGGAGACCGATCCGGGCGAGCTGCTCAGCGGCATCCCGCGCGAGGCCGAGGCGCTCGGTGCCGCCCTCTCGGTCGCCGCGCGCAGCGAGGTCGTGCTGCTCGCGGCGCGCGTCGAGGAGGTCGGCGGTGAGATCTCCGGTCAGGTCAAGGCCCGCCGCTACCGCGGTGGCCAGATCGCCGAGGAGCCGCCGCCCGGGCTCGTGCTCGCGCAGGCCGACGCCGTCGCCGAACGACTTCTGATCGGACTCGTCCAGGCGCCCCAGGTCGAGGGCTACATCAGCTCGTCCGACCTGCCGAGCGCCGGCGGTGGCGGCGGCCGGTCGTTCTTCGGTCGACGTCGCAGGGACGGCGGTGAGTCCGAGTGAGGCAGACGCTCCCCACCGTCGTCGTCCTGGACTACGGCTCCGGCAACACCCACTCCGCCGTGCGCGCGCTCGAGCGCGCCGGCGCCGACGTGACGCTGACCTCCGACCCGGCGCTCGTCGCCGCGGCCGACGGCCTCGTCGTCCCCGGTGTCGGTGCCTTCGCCGCGGTGATGGAGCAGCTGCTCGCCGTCGGCGGCGATCGCATGATCGAGCGCCGGCTCGCCGGGGGTCGCCCCGTGCTGGGCATCTGCGTCGGGCTGCAGGTGCTCTTCGCCGCGGGGGTCGAGCACGGTTCCCGCACGGCCGGGCTCGACCAGTGGCCCGGTGTCGTCGAACCGCTCGAGGCGGAGATCGTGCCGCACATGGGCTGGTCCGGCGTGCAGCCGCCCACCGGCAGCGTGCTGTTCCGCGGCGTCGAGGACGAGCTGTTCTACTTCGTGCACTCCTACGGCGTGGCCACCGACCCGGCCGACCTGCTCGCCGAGGCCGGGACGACCCCGCTGACGCCTCCGCGCGTGACGTGGTCCGAGCACGGGTCCCGGTTCGTCGCGGCCGTCGAGAACGGGCCGCTCAGCGCCACCCAGTTCCACCCCGAGAAGTCCGGCGACGCCGGTGCGCGCCTCCTGCGCAACTGGGTCGGCACGCTCCGCCCCTGAGAGGCGTGCCGACGCGGATGGCGATGCCGCATCGTTCGTCCGTTCTCCGTCCACCACCATCCAGCTCCGCCGGCTCCACCCCGATCGAGAGAAGACATGACCTCCCTGCCGACCACCCAGCCCGTGCTCCAGCTGCTGCCCGCCGTCGACGTCACGGGGGGCCAGGCTGTCCAGCTCGTTCAGGGCGTCTCTGGTTCGGGCGGGCAGTACGGCGACCCGTACGACCAGGCGATGCGATGGGTCGACGCGGGGGCGCCGTGGCTGCACCTGGTCGACCTCGACGCCGCGTTCGGGCGCGGGTCGAACCACGAGCTGCTCGCCTCGATCGTCGAACGCGTCTCCGACCGCATCCAGGTCGAGCTGTCGGGTGGCATCCGGGACGACGAGTCCCTGCGGCGGGCGCTCGCGACCGGTGTGCGGCGCGTCAACATCGGTACCGAGGCGCTGGAGGACCCCCAGTGGACCGCGTCGGCGATCGCCGAGCACGGCGACCGGATCGCGATCGGCCTGGACGTGCGCGGCACGCGACTGGCGGCGCGCGGCTGGACGCAGGAGGGCGGCGAGCTCGACGAGGTCCTCGACCAGCTCGAGGCCGCGGGCTGCGCGCGCTACGTCGTCACCGACGTCACCAAGGACGGGACGCTCCGCGGCCCGAACCTCGACCTGCTGCGCGAGGTCTGCGCACGGACCGACGCGCCCGTGATCGCCTCGGGTGGCATCTCGACGCTCGCGGACCTCGCAGCCCTGCGTGAGCTCGTCCCGACGGGTGTCGAGGGCGCGATCGTCGGCACGGCCCTGTATGCGGGCGCGTTCACGATCACCGAGGCGCTCGACGTCGCCGGGCGCCCGGGGGCCTGAGGTGCCGATCGGCGACTTCCTCCCGCGGACGGGAGAGCAGCGGGCGCCGCGCGAGCTCCCGCCCGCGTCGGCCTTCGCGGGCGACGACGGCACGTGCCCGCCGCTGCTCGCCGCCGCGCTCGCGCTGCCGTCCGGTCCGGATCGCATCGCGGCCGCCGTGCGGGCGCTCGCGGAGGTGCGGGTGCTCGTCCCGGTCGTGGCGCACGAGGAGACCGAGCACGACGCCGACGTGCGGGAGAGGCTGACCGGCCGGCGGGAGCGGACTGGCGCCGAGGTTTCGGGTGACGACTCGGGTGGCGACGCGCACACCCACGACGACCCGGCGGCCGGGCACCACGGTGACCGCCACGCCTCCGCGGCGCTGGTGACCGTCCGGACGCCCGACGGCCGCGAGGCCCTGCCGGTGTTCTCCAGCGTGACCGCGCTGGCGGCGTGGCGGCGGGATGCTCGTCCGGTCCCGCACCAGGGACCCCGCACGGCGATGGCCGCCGTCGACGAGGCCGGGGGAGTGCTCGTGCTCGACGCCGGTTCCGCCGACCCCGTCGTCGTCCCGCGTCCGGCCGTGTGGGCACTCGCCCGCGGTGAGGCGTGGGTGCCGGCGCTGGCCGATCCGATCGTGGTCGCCGAGGTGCACGACGTCGTCGCGGCCGTCGACGGTGTCCGTCGCGTCGCCGTCGTGGCCGGGACGCGCGCCGAGGTCAAGATCGAGCTCGCCGTGGTCGCCGGCCTGACCCGCGAGCAGATCCAGGTGGTCGCCGGGCAGGCGGCGCAGGCGCTGGGGGAGAGCGTCGTGGTGGCCGAGCGTGTCGACTCGCTCGAGCTCGCGCTGACCACCGCCTGACGCACCTGCTGCACCGGGGTGATGTCCGACGCTGATCACCCCGTCCTGCTGCACGCCGTCCTGGACGACGAGGACGTCCGCGGGCTCGTGGAGTTCTACCGCGAGCTGCTCGGCCTCGTCTACCGCTCCGGTGACGAGCGAGGTGAGGCACCGGACTGGCTCGTGCTGACCGAGGCGGACGGCGCGAGGCGGCTCGCGTTCCAGCGCGTGGAGCGGCTCGCGCCTTCCACCTGGCCCGACGACGCCGTCCCCCAGCAGCTGCACCTGGACCTGACCGTCCCGGACCGCGAGTCCCTGGAGCGGCAGCACCGGCGCGCCCTGGCGCTCGGAGCGCAGCTGCGGCTGGACCGGACCGACGACGCCGAGGAACCCCTGTACGTCTACGCCGACCCGGCCGGGCACCCGTTCTGCATCTTCGTCGCCTGAGAGCACCGGTGCCTCCCGACCGAGCGACCGTGCCCGCCGAGCGTCGTGCCCCGAGCGGGGAGTCGTTGTATCGCGTGCGCGAGACTGGACCATGGCCTACGCGCACACGTCCCTGTTCTCGGAGTCGCTCGGGATGAGCACCTCGGTCGCCGTCGTCCTGCCGCAGCGCACGACGGCGCAGATCGGCCTCAGCGGCACGCGTCCGGAAGGCGACCCGCCCGTCCTGTACCTGCTCCACGGGCTCTCGGACGACGAGACCATCTGGATGCGCCGGACCTCGATCGAGCGCTATGCGGCCGAGTACGGCCTCGCCGTCGTGATGCCGCGCGTGGAGCGCAGCTTCTACCAGGACATGGCGCACGGCGAGCGGTACTGGACCTACGTGTCCCAGGAGCTCCCCGCGCTCGTGCAGCAGCTGTTCCGGGTCTCCGACCGACGCGAGGACACGTTCGTGGCGGGCCTGTCGATGGGCGGCTACGGCGCGATGCGCCTCGCGCTCGCGCAGCCCGAGCGGTTCGCCGCCGCCGCCTCGCTCTCGGGCGCGCTGCACATGGCGCACCCGGCCGTCAGGCAGCAGCGCGCCGACTTCTACGACACCGCGTTCGGCGAGGCGGACATCACGGGCGGCGACGCCGACCTGCTGGCGCTCCTCGCGAGGTCGGACCCGGCCCGTCTGCCGGCGCTGATGGTGACGTGCGGCCTGCAGGACGACCTGCTGCCCATGCAGCACGCCTTCCTGGCTGCGGCGGACGACGCCGGGGTCGAGGTGACGTCGTCGCTCACCACCGGGGAGCACGAGTGGGGCTACTGGGATGCCCGCATCCAGGACGTCCTGGACTGGCTCCCGATCCGGAGGTGAGCTCGGCCCGTCATCAGACGCGCGGTCAGCGAACGGCGCCGGTCCACTTCTCGCCCGGGCCGTCACCCGGGGCGTCGGGGAACGCGGACGCCTCGCGGAACGCGAGCTGCAGCGTGCGGAGGCCGTCCCGCAGCGGTCGTGCGTGACGGTCGCCGATCTCCGGCGCTCCGGCGGTGACCAGGCCGGCGAGCGCCGTGATCAGCTTGCGGGCCTCGTCGAGGTCCTTGAGGTCCTCGCCCGTGACGCCGTCGGCGTCGGGAGCCAGACCGCACTTCACCGCGGCGGCGCTCATGAGGTGGACGGCGGCGGCCCCGATGATCTCGACGGCTGGCACGTCCGCGATGTCGCGGCTCGCGTCGAGCTCGTCCGCCAGGGGGGTGACGGCGGAACCGTCGGCGCCGGCGGTGGCGGTGGACGAGGGCGCGGCGGAGCCGGGGATGTCGGGGGATGTCATGTCTGGTAGTGTTCCATGTCGACCAACCGGTTCCTCACCTGCGCCCACCTCACGGTGGTGCACGCGACGTGCGGAACCGGTCTGCAAGCGGAGATCTCATCCCACCTCGTCCCGTCATCCGGGTCAGGTTCCGGTCGGGTGGACGTCACGACGTCCGCCCGCGCGTGTGCTCGCACACGTGACCGTCGAGGCCTCCGTACGCACCGCGTTCGGGGGCCTTTCCCGTGCGCCGAGGTCGCACCGACACGACACCGAGGAGCACCACATCAGCGAGCCCCGCATCAACGAGCGGATCCGCGTGCCCGAGGTGCGTCTGGTCGGCCCGAACGGTGAGCAGGTTGGCATCGTTCGCGTCGAGGACGCGCTCCGGCTCGCCGAGGAGGCAGACCTCGACCTGGTCGAGGTCGCCCCGGAGGCGCGACCCCCCGTCTGCAAGCTCATGGACTACGGCAAGTTCAAGTACGAGGCGGCCATGAAGGCGCGCGACGCGCGTCGCAACCAGGCCAACACCGTGCTGAAGGAGATCCGTTTCCGGCTCAAGATCGACCCGCACGACTACGCCACCAAGAAGGGCCACGTCGAGCGCTTCCTCGGAGCCGGGGACAAGGTCAAGGTCATGATCATGTTCCGCGGTCGTGAGCAGTCCCGCCCCGAGATGGGCATGCGCCTGCTCCAGCGACTGGCCGACGACGTCTCCGAGCTCGGTGCGGTGGAGTCCACGCCCCGCCTCGACGGCCGGAACATGACCATGGTCATCGGTCCGACCAAGAAGAAGGCGGAGGCCCGCGACGAGGTCCGTCGCGAGCGCGCCCAGGCCGAGCCGGCCCCGCAGGCTGCCACGACGCGCGTCCGGAAGGCTCCTGCCGCTCCGGCGTCCGGCGAGGCGTCCGAGGTCGAGACGCCCGCGGTGGAGACGCCCGTCGCCGAGGCGCCTGCGGCGGAGACGCCCGTCGTCGAGACGCCTGCGGTGGAGACGCCCGTCGTCGAGACGCCGGCCGTCGAGGCGCCCGCGCCGAAGGCTGCGCCCGCCCCGAAGGCCGCACCGGCCCCGAAGGCCGCGCCCGCTCCGAAGGCCGCTCCGGCTGCCCGGACTGCTGCGAAGCCGGCCACGTCGACGCCGAGGCCGGCTGCTGCTGCGTCGAAGCCCGCCGCTGCGGCGGCTCCCACCGCGGCTCCCAAGCCCGCGGCCGCGCCGAAGCCGCGTGCGGCCGCTCCCAAGCCGGGTGGGGCCAAGCCGGCTGCGCCGCGGCCCGGGCCCAAGCCGAGCGCCTGAGCCCGGCGGCCGATGTTCGCACCGGCCACACGAACTGCACGTCCAGCACAACAGCACGTCCCGCGCGAGCGGGCCAACCGAGGATGGCGAGATGCCGAAGAACAAGACGCACTCCGGTGCGAAGAAGCGTTTCCGCGTGACCGGGAGCGGCAAGATCATGCGCGAGCGCACGGGCGCCCGTCACCTGATGGAGCACAAGAGCTCCGACCGTCGCCGTCGGCTCAACTCGGACACCTCGGTGTCCGCCGCCGACCTTCCCAAGATCAAGAAGCTGCTCGGCCGCTGAGCCGTTCCAACTAGAAGGAGACTCACGTGGCACGCGTGAAGCGGGCGGTCAACGCCCACAAGAAGCGCCGGGTTGTACTCGAGCGCGCCTCCGGCTACCGCGGTCAGCGTTCGCGCCTGTACCGCAAGGCCAAGGAGCAGGTCACCCACTCGCTCGGTTACGCCTACCGCGACCGTCGCGCGCGGAAGGGTGACTTCCGTCGGCTCTGGATCCAGCGCATCAACGCTGCGGCCCGCGCCAACGACATGACGTACAACCGCTTCATCCAGGGTCTCGGCCTCGCCGCGATCGAGGTCGACCGTCGCATGCTCGCCGAGCTCGCCGTGAGCGACCCGGCCGCGTTCGCCGCCCTCGTGCAGCTCGCCAAGGCGGCCCTGCCGGCCGACGTCAACGCCCCCCGGGTCGCGTCCGCCGTCTGAGCACGACCCCTCGGTCCGGCGCCCCGCGCCCGACGCCGAAGCGGCCCGTCTCCCCTCGGGGAGGCGGGCCGCTTCGTCGTCCGCGCACGGCGTTCACCTCCGCCGCGGAGGTCACCGGGCAGGGGGCCGTTCCTGGAACACTGGACCCATGCCGTTCGCCGCCGCCGTCACCAACACCAGGTCCGACCGCGTCGGGGGGCTGCGTCGGCTCGTCACCCGAGCAGGACGCGACCGCGCGGGGGAGCACCTCGTCGAGGGTCCCCAGGCCTGCCGCGAGGCCGTGCGGTTCGCCGCCGAGCGCGTGCGAGACGTCTACGTCACCGAGGCGGCGCAGACGCGCTGGCCCGAGATCGTCGACGACGCCCTGGCCCGCGGTCTCTACGTCCACCCCACCTCGCCCGAGGTCATGGTCAAGATCTCCGAGGACGCCCAGGGCGTCGTCCTGGTGCTCCGCGACGTCGTCGCCCCGGCCGGCGAGGTCGACCTCGCCGGCGTCGTCGCCGGGGCACGGCTGGTGGCCCTGTGCGAGGAGGTCCGCGACCCCGGCAACGCCGGAACGATCATCCGCGCGGCCGATGCGGCGGGGGCCGACGCCGTCGTCCTCACCTCGGGGAGCGTGGACGTCCGCTCGCCCAAGGTCGTCCGCTCCAGCGCGGGTTCGCTGTTCCACCTGCCGGTCGTGACCGGCGTCGCGCTGGCCGACGCCGTCGCGACCCTGCGCGCGGCCGGGCTGACGATCCTCGCGGCCGACGGCGGGGGCGCGGACGACGTCGAGACCTCGCCCCTGCTCGCCCGACCGACGGCCTGGATCTTCGGCACCGAGGCGCAGGGGCTGTCCGACGACGCGCGCGAGCTCGCCGACGCCGTCGTCGCCGTCCCGCTGCGGGGGAGGGCCGAGAGCCTGAACGTGGCGATGGCCGCGACCGTCTGCCTCTACGCGTCCTCGCGGGTCCACGCGTCGCAGGCGTAGGGTTCCGAGATGTGAGACGCCCGACGGCGACGAGGACCGGCGGTCGTCAGCGGCTTACCCTCCTCTGCGGCGCCGGGCAGATCCCCGGGCGCCACCCCCTTCTTCGAAAGGCTCCACCATGACGCGTGTCCACAAGGTTGCCGGTGCCCTGGCGGTCGCCGCCCTCGGCGTCACCCTGGCCGCGTGCGGCGGCGGCTCGGACGCCGACGGTGGCGGCGACGCCTCGGCGAGCGACGTCCTGCGGGTCGGGACCGAGGGCACGTACTCGCCCTTCACCTTCCACGACCCCGAGACGAACGACCTCACGGGCTACGACGTCGAGGTGATCACCGCCGTCGCGGACGAGCTCGGACTCGAGGTCGAGTTCTCCGAGACCCCGTGGGACGCGATCTTCGCCGGACTGGAGGCCGACCGCTTCGACGTCATCGCCAACCAGGTGACGGTCAACGACGAGCGCGTCGCGAAGTACGACTTCTCCACCCCCTACACGGTCTCGACCGGTGTCGCCGTCGTCCCGACGGGCAGCGACATCACCTCGGTGGCCGACCTCAGCGGGCTCACGTCCGCGCAGTCCTCGACGTCGAACTGGGCCGAGGTCGCTCGCGAGGCGGGCGCGAACGTGGAGGCCGTCGAGGGCTTCACGCAGGCCGTCACGCTGCTCAAGCAGGGGCGCGTCGACGTCACGCTGAACGACAACCTCGCCGTCCTGGACTACCTCACGACGAGCGGCGACACCGACGTCGAGGTCGCGTTCGAGGTCGGCGAGCCGTCCGAGCAGGCCTTCGCGCTGCGCAAGGACTCCCCGCTGACCGAGCAGATCGACGGGGCGCTGGAGACCCTGCGCGAGAACGGCACGCTGGCGGAGATCTCCGAGCGCTGGTTCGGCGAGGACGTCTCGAGCTAGCCCATGGACCTCGACCTCGTACGGGAGTCGATCGGCCCGCTCCTGTCGGGCACGATCCGCGGCACCATCCCGCTGACGGCGGCGTCGTTCGTCGGCGGGATGGTGCTGGCCGTGCTGGTCGCGCTCGCGCGGCTCTCCCGGTTCGGGGTCCTGCGCGGGATCGCCCAGGGCTACGTCTCGATCATCCGGGGCACGCCGCTGCTGGTGCAGCTGTTCATCATCTTCTACGCGCTGCCGTCGCTCGGGCTCACCATCGACCCGTTCCCCTCCGCGATCATCGCGTTCTCCCTGAACGTCGGCGGCTACGCCTCCGAGATCGTGCGAGCAGCGATCCTCTCGATCCCGCGCGGACAGTGGGAGGCGGCCGAGACCATCGGGTACTCGCGCGCCATGGCGCTGCGCCGGGTGATCCTGCCGCAGGCCGCGCGCGTGGCGGTGCCGCCCCTGTCGAACACCTTCATCTCACTGGTCAAGGACACGTCCCTGGCCTCGACGATCCTGGTGACGGAGCTGCTCCGCAAGGCGCAGGAGATCGCGGCCCCCACGTTCGAGTTCCTCACGCTGTACTCCCTCGCGGCCGTCATCTACTGGGTGCTGTGCCTGGTGCTGTCGATCGGGCAGGGCTTCCTGGAGCGGCGCCTGGGTCGGCACCTGCAGCCCCAGATCGCGAAGGTCGAGAAGGTCAGGCAGGCCACGGCATGAGCATCCACGACGAGGGTCTCGCCCCCGCCGAGACGCCCGAGGGCATCGAGGTGCGCGGTCTCGTGAAGTCGTTCGGCTCCACCCCGGTGCTGACCGGCGTCGACCTCGACGTCGCCCCCGGAACCGTCTCGGTCATGATCGGACCGTCGGGATCGGGCAAGTCGACGCTGCTGCGCTGCCTCAACCTGCTGGAGACGCCGCAGGCCGGGCGCGTGCGGATCGGCGACGACGAGATCGACTTCGCCGTCGGTGTGCGGCGCGGTCAGGCCGCGGCCCTGCGCCGTCACTCGGCCATGGTCTTCCAGTCCCACAACCTGTTCCCGCACCGCACGGCGCTGGAGAACCTCCTGGAGGGGCCGGTCTTCGCGCAGCGTCGACCGCGCCACGAGGTCGAGGAGGAGGCGCGCGGGCTGCTGGCGCGCGTCGGCCTCGCCGAGAAGGCGGACGCCTACCCCGACCAGCTCTCCGGCGGTCAGCAGCAGCGCGTCGGCATCGCCCGCGCGCTCGCGCTGCGCCCTCGTGTGCTGCTGTTCGACGAGCCGACCTCCGCGCTCGACCCCGAGACGGTGGGCGAGGTGCTCGCCGTGATGCGCGACCTCGCCGCGGAGGGACGCACGATGATCGTGGTCACGCACGAGGTGCGCTTCGCGCGCGAGGTCGCCGACCACGTCGTGTTCCTCGACGGCGGTGTCATCGCCGAGCAGGGGCCGCCGTCGCAGGTGCTGGTCGACCCGCAGCAGGAGCGCACGCGCGCGTTCCTCGGACGGATCCTCCACCACTGACCCGATCGGCCGCGGTCTGGTGTCGACCCTCCCGAGCCAACGGGCGCACCCGACGACCTCTGGCAGGATGGGGGCGTGTCCGTGATGCCGCCCGTCCTCCGCCCCACCGGCCGATTTCCCCGGCCCGGGCTCCCGCGCGCCTGACGCCGGTCGAGGGTCCGGGGGGCCGGAAGGCCCAGACGCACCGTCGCCCCGCCGCCTCGAAGCCGTGAGCACGAGCAGCCGCACCGTTCCCGGAAGGAACCCCCCAGCCATGACCAGCGACACCACGCTGCCCGAGGCCATCAGCCCGACCGATTCCGCGGCCGTCGACGCCGCCGTCGACGCGGCCCTGGCCGCCGTCGCCGCGGCCGACTCGCTCGAGGCCCTCAAGGCCGTCCGCATCGAGCACACGGGGGAGCGCAGCCCGCTCGCCCTCGCCAACCGCGGCATCGGCGCCCTGCCCGGCGCCGAGAAGGCCGCCGCCGGCAAGCTCCTGGGCGGGGCACGCGGCCGCGTCAACGGCGCTCTCAAGGTCCGCGAGGCCGAGCTGGCCGAGCTGCACGCGCAGCACGTTCTGCGTACGGAGACCATCGACGTCA
>Ga0265780_10008257_pt1 | contig 12659 bp, 12 predicted proteins | sample P1T30metagenome_FD_192432 | JGI IMG/M metagenome (GOLD analysis project Ga0265780, IMG submission 192432) | Plant litter microbial communities from East Loma Ridge, Irvine, California - P1 T30 | ecosystem: Environmental > Terrestrial > Plant litter > Unclassified | place: USA: California...
AAGGCTTCCTCAACGGGCTGAGCAAGGTGGAGACGCATGGCATGGACGGCTTTTTGAAGCTGCTGGATGAGCGCGAGGATCCTGCGCAGAGGGAGAGAGGCCTGATTACTGGTATGCGGCTATTGGATTGGTTGTACTATCAATGCTGACATGCTGTAGTTTCGAATCACATCTCCGTGTACGTACGGTTGCCACACGCTCGCTCTCACCATGGAAGGACTAGGCTTATGGGATTTGGACAGAATGGATGACCCGATACTATGGGGCATACTCCCCCTCCCCTACATATTCAATCCAGATAATCTACGCTGGGGACTGGGCAGCTATGATTTGTGCTTCACGAACAAGTACGTCAGCCTTTGCACAGGCGCACCATGGCAAGACTAACAAACAGCCAAACAGGGGACTGTCGACCTTCTTCACGTTCGGACAGGTTCTCCCTACACATCGCTCGGCGCATTCGCAGTTTGGCGGTCTCTTCCAGCCTACCATGACGGAGGCGATCCGGCTACTTTCGCGCGGGCCCTTCATCTACGAACAGAAGCCGGCCTCTCAGCCGGCTACATCAGTCAAGAGCCCAGATCTCATCGATCCCTTCAGCAGCGGACACCTCACCTTCTCCACAAACGGCCAGGACACGTTTCCAGCGCCGTCAGCATACCGCAGTCGACGGCACGCATGGGTCCACATCTTCCCGGAAGGCATGATTCACCAGAGTGAGCAGAGGATCATGCGCTACTTCAAGTGGGGCGTGTCGCGGCTCATACTGGAGAGCGACCCAATGCCGGATGTTGTGCCCATCTTCATCGAGGGCTTCGACAACATCATGCACGAGACGCGCACATTCCCGCGCTTCATACCACGGCCATTCCAGAACGTCCGCGTGACGTTTGGCGAGAAGCTGGATGCCGACGAGGTGTTTGGCGACTTGCGCGCCCGCTGGAAGCAGATGCGGGCCCAGGAGGAGAGGCGCAGCGGCCGGCTGGACGTGGGAGTGCTGAACGATGCGCTGAAGTACTCGGACGAGGCTGTCAGCTTGCGCAAGGAGTGCACGCGACGAATACGGCAGGCAGTGCTGGACGTGAGGCGGCAGCGTGGCTACCCCGAAGACGACCCAAAGAACAGCCTCGCGTCGACGTGGGCGCGGGAAGGGCGTCAGCGGGAGGGCCGCAAAGAGGACGGCAGCATCACAAAGGATGCATGAGGGAGTGAGTGACGCCTCGTCAAGCAAGCAAAGCGCGGCAGCGTGTCAGATTAGATCAAGTAATTACACCATCAGCGACTCGTGTGTTTCTGCGTGCCGATCAACCACCACCAGGCGGCACCGCAAGGCGCGACTGGGCGGGTTTCGTCATTGCAATTCGTGTCGCAGCAACAGTCTCTGGCGTGCTCTTATCATCATTCACTGCTGGCGACGCGCATTCACCGCGGCCCTCGAAAGGGACAACGATGACTTGTGACGAGGCTGAAGAGGAAGAAGAAGAAGAAGAGGAGAAGAGGAAGAAGGAGAGGCGAGTGTAGTGGGCATGGTTGCGTGGGCTGTGCACGGCCCCTGATTGCGGCGGCGGCCAGGACAGCAGGAGGCAGATAAAACCCTTCGAATGCCCCGCTCTGTCCAATTCCCACGCCCACACCAGCGGGAGCTCTGGCAGATTAATTCACCGCCCCCACTCAACGGCACCACCGCAGGCCAACACCAAGACACCAAACAGGCACTACTACTGTACCGTCGTCCACACCCCGGCTCCCAACCCCGGTTCCACACCACGGCCCAATCCAATGAACAACAGCCAGGCTCCACACTCGCCAGATTTATCTTCGTCGTATTACTACGCTGCCGCGCCTACATATAGCCCTCCCCAGCATTCGCCATACAGACGCTCTTTTTCCTGCATTCCGCCGCCCTATTCGCCCCTCAGCCTGAGCGCCGCCACACTGCAGAGCAAGACTGAAACTGCGCCACAGCCTTACATGCCTCGCGGTGTCAAGAAGGAGGAGAGCATGCAAGATGCGGACTACGTGCCCGACGCGTCAGTGTCAGTGCCCTCCATGCCCGACGCGAACATAAGCCTGGGCGGGGCAGCCACGCCCGGCGCCGACATCAACATCAAGAACCACTTCCCTGTCGCGCGCATAAAGCGCATCATGCAGGCCGACGACGATGTCGGCAAGGTTGCCCAGGTCACGCCCGTCGTTGTGTGTACGTGCTGCCCTCCCCCGATCCCTACACGAGCCTGACTAACCCAACACGCTGCAGCAAAAGCGCTAGAGCTCTTCATGATCTCCCTCGTCACCAAGGCTGCCGCCGAAGCAAAGTCGCGCAACTCGAAGCGCGTCAGCTCCATCCACCTCAAGCAAGCCATCACCAAGACCGAATGCTTCGACTTCCTCAACGAGATTGTCTCAAAGGTCGCCGACGCTCCGGACAAGAACGAAGGGGATGCCATGGATGTGGACGGCAAGAAGAAGAAGACTTCGACCCGAAAGAAGAAGAAGGCGGAGAGCGACGAGGACTTTTGAGACCACGCCTCCACGTGGCTCCAGGCACCGTCTTGACACGTAGTCGCATGCTCATGACGACCTCTTCTTTGGCAGGCACATGCAGCTGGGGGGGGACATGATGGGAGTCTGCGCTGGCGCTCGATTGTTCCTACTCGCACTGCTGCCAAACACTCGGCTGTTACTGATCGCGCTTCCTTTACCACTACCTGGCGCTCGATTCAGCCGCATTTCCTGTGCCTGTGACACTGGACAACCTCCTGCTAAGCCAGGTCATGTTGTCAATCACCATCACCGACCTCCGTATCACGTTGCCCTGGCCCGCCTTATACACCTTGAGCGATGTGTACGAAAAAGGAGGATATCCTGGCCAACGTCGCTCCTCTCTGCTGTAATCAGACGTATGTAGATCGCGTTCCTGCGTGAAATGCCTTCAGTTGCCGAGTACAACACCACGCGGGACATGTGTGGACTTGAGAGGCGTTTGGGTATTACGAGCATGGCATGCCCGGCGTTATTTTATTTTAGCATGAACAGCCACGATACCAATGAAGACGGATACATGATTTTTCCCCACTCGGTCTGGCTTCTCCCGCGTATTCCACAACCCTAACGGAACAATTGTGTTCTCCGGGCCGATTAGACTCGACGTCACGTTGCAGTTTACGCGGTGTGGAGCCGATGGATAAACAGAGCGTACAACCAAAAGCCTTCCCACCAACCAGTGTTTCTTGTACCATGCAATTTATCCGCCTCGCTCCGCAATTCCCCACGGATCAACCGCACCCCGGATTCTTCCAGGAACATGTTGTATACTAGTCCCATCATTAGCACAGAACTAGTCTGATGTGCTAACCTTGACTTGCCCATTTTACCTACAGCCGTCGTACTGGTGCCGGTGAAGCGGTCGAGTACTTAAAATGATGGATCCCCAGTATTCTGGGCGTTGTAGACTTGGGCATTTTACTGGGAAACGATTGAAAAAAAAATGTTCTTTTCAAGGCTGGCAGTGTTCCTTGTGGGCGCCGCAGTGTCTATCCAAGGCCAGGCAGTAGAGAAGAGAAACACGCAAAAGATTCGTCCCAATCCTTCAAATGGCCACTGGGTAGATGCATTCGCAACGATGCCACAGCTCACAGAGCCGGCCAACTTGCCTCTTCCACCATTCGTAAGGACACTCTGAACCACTCAGTCCACGCCCACCTAACAAGCAACTGCAGAACCAAACCGGCGCCGTTTTTGTCAACAGCACCATCCGCCAAACGCTCTACATGACCGCAAATGCACATCAAATCCGCCTGAAATTCTCAAACGTCTTTGGTGGATCCAACCTTCCCATTACCGCTGTCACCATCGCCCTACCCTTGAACCAGACAGCCGGGATCCATCAGATCCAATCCAAGACTGTCCAAAAAGTGACCTTTGGTGGTCAAGATGGCATCAGCGTTCCCAACGGCGCCCTGGCCGTATCGGACCCTATCAATTTCGAAATATATCCCGAGCAGATCATCACAGTGACAATGTACCTTGCCAACGGCCAGAAGACCAACAGCATCACCAGCCACCCTGGCTCCAGAACAACAAGCTGGTTTCAACCTGGCAACGCCGTCTCCTCCCCCAGCTTCGCCATCACCAACGCCACCGAGCAATCCGTAGCCCATTGGTACTTCATCTCCAGTGTCGAAGCCTGGGCCGCACCAAAAGTAGGCTCGCTCCTCATTGTTGGCGACTCCATAACCGACGGCCGAGGCTCCACCCCCGACCAAAACAACCGCTGGCCTAACCTCCTCCTCGCCCGCATGCAGAAGAACGCGGCTACCAAACACATCTCTGTCGGTAATCTGGCAGCCGGAGGAAACAGGATCCTAGCCGATGGCCTCGGCCCCAACGCCTTTGGCCGCATCGATCGTGACGTGCTCGCCCACTCGGGCGTCAAGTACGCCATGATTTTCGAAGGTGTCAACGACATTGGCGTCGCCGCTCCCACCACTGAAGCTCAAGACGCTATCTACGGACCCCTGATCCAAGCCTACGAGCAAATGGCGACTCTCATACACAGCCATGGCATCCCCGTTTTCGCAGCTACTATAACCCCCTTCTCTGCCCCGTCAAATTTCACGGGTCAGCCGTACAGTAGTGCTGAGAGGGAGGTTACAAGACAAAAGGTCAACAAGTGGATTCGGGAGAGTGGCGTGTTTGATGCCGTTGTGGATTTCGACAAGATGCTGGCGAATCCAAAGGTGCCAAGTCAGTTGGATCCCAAGTGGGAGAGTGTGGATTATTTGCATCCCGGTGTGCCCGGTTATCAGCATTTGGCTGATGAGTTCCCGTTGAGCATATTTGGGAAGTGGGCGGATGGTGCTGATGAGTTTTCATGGGGACAGTAAGGCTCACGGGAGACGGAGTAGGATTTACATATATATATATGAGTTTTTTACGAATTTTCTCCGTCACTGTTGTTGGTGTGTGCCCGTGCTGCACGTGTACATATACATGCCAAGGCCAAAATTGGTATAAAAATCCTTGCGCGCTTCGTCATTCTGAATCATCAATCTAATGACCTTTTTTCTTCTCTTTTTATTAATTAGAAAAACTGGACATTATTTCTGAGTATGTTCCGGTGGCTGCAAAAGAAGAATGCAAGATAACATGTGTGACGGCTTGTCCAGTTCTGCAAAAGTTTTAAAATAACAGAAACATGAGAAAAGTTGGTGGCAATACCGAAATGACAAGTTTTTTTTAAAAAAAAACATGCAGAAAGTCCCGTGATGAGAACTGGAGGAAGAAGAGGGAAAATCATATACTATAACATTTTCTTTCCAGAAACCCTACCCTCCACATCTTTTTTTTTTAATAAATAGAGGGTACATGCTAGTATTATGGCACAAATAATCTGATGGAGTTGAAGAGTATGCTGTCTGCAGCTGGAATTGTCGACTTGGACATCAAAAGTTCCAAAGTTCTGGGTTAGTAAGTCATGTGGGAATAACTGTACGAGCAACCACCTACATGACCGCGAAAATGAAAAAAAAATTGTCAAGTACAAGGGACCGTGTAATCATCTTATTTGGTATCTTTCATATTCAATGTAAACGTCTCAAGCCTCGACCATTTGCCATCTAAAGCCGACGAGGCGCCACTCGCGTCCTAGATGTTCTCAACTCCTCCTGCATCTCTCCCCCAAGAAGCGCCTAAAATGCCCTACCAAGACAACCCATCGTCGCTACCGCGCCGAACACCGCAGCCGAAAAGTCAACGCCCGCTAAACAATCCCCTCTTGGAACCTCTCAACCCCCCTCTTAATCTCCCTCACAATCTCCACCGCTTCATCCGTAGTCTGCGCCTCAAAATCATACCTCTTTGTCTCCCTCTCCTTGAAAACGATGACACGGAACATCTTTGGATGTTTCTTGCTAACTTTACTACCAATCACACTGCTAAAATGCACCGTTGTAGTTTTGCCCTGGCCCTCGATACCGAAGCCACCGCGGGCGCCGGTTTTGGACTCGCCAGGCATAATGTGCATGTACTCGTTGTCGAGAGCAAGGATGCGGGAGGTTGAGGAGGCAAAAGACATGGGCTGTTTGCGGAGGACGGCATAGCGGCGGTAATAGTTTGTTGCTGTGAGAGATAGGACGCCTGATTCCCCTGTTCTTGCGAGCGGATGAATGAGGCCTTGGCCCGAGACGGCAGCGGCCGTGCGATCGCCTTTCTTCGTCTTTTTGGGCGCTCCACCCGTGCTGATGATGAGTGGCGCGTTGGGTGATGAGGAACCTGGTGATCCAGCCAAGCCAAACACCCCATCACCGACAAACCGGCGACGTACCAAATCGAGGTCCATACGCGTGTCTAATGCTTCTACCGTGCGATCTGGCGGCGCTACGGTGGTGCTACCAGTCACCTTGAGGATATAAAGAGCTTTATCGAGCCGCAGGTCATGGCACACTTGATCAAAAAGATCTGCAATATAGGTATCGGTCGTGCAAGGCAATGAGAAGTGTTTGGTGTGAAAGTTTTCGTCGGTGTAGTGAATGTTGACCGTTTTTGGGGCCCCGGTACGACTAGCAGCATGCGATTGAGGCACCTTTGGAACGTCGGCCAGGTTGCTCGTGTCTTTCCGCGTCGCCGTGGGCGCGAATGAGGGCCCAGTAATTGGATTCCTGAAACTCTTCGCACGACTAGGAATCGGTTTCACTGGTTTCTTCTCTTCCTTCTCGGTAGGTCCGTCTTGCGACACGACCGCACTGGCTGCTTCTTCACTGTAGATTGGCGTGAGCTTCTCGTTCTCGCCAAACTCCCGCTGAGTCGCCTCGACAAGCGCGAACTCATCCCAGGGCTTGTCTCGTGCACGAGGTCGCATTCCGCGGGCATTGTTGGATGCAAAGTCTTTCAACGACTTGTTCCTCGTGAGTGGTGGAAACTCGTCATCGACTTCGCCATCATCATACATGCGCATGACCCAGCGATTTACATTGATTTGTTCGGGAGTTAGTGGCGGCTCCAGCTTCTCCTCTTGGTATCGATGCAGCGCGTATCCGATAGCCTCAGCCACAGTAGGTCCTTCACCTTTATCGTTGAACTTCCTGATGAGGAGCTCGATGGGCTTCGAGGGTTTTGCAGAGAATGGACAGTACAACTTGATGTATAGAGGATTCTGCTGGGCCTCACTAGCAGCATTCCACATGGCAAAGCGCTGCAGTGGATTCGATGGCTTCTGTTCTTTGGCCCGAAGAGCCTGGGTCAAGGCGCTCACTGGCAGCACGAAACTAATCGGCCGCGGCGGGGGAAGAGCTTGGAGAGTTGGAAGGATAGATTCTTTCCTTTTCTTTGGTGAACTTTGGAAGGGTGTCATGCCCGGCATGGTGGGAAGATGGCCGCCAGCTGGAGACGAGTCCAGAGGGTCGCCGCCCGCACCTATAAGAGAAACACTGTCGTCGGAACCGGAGAACTCGGAGGTTAAAGAATCGTCCGACTCGTTGCCTTCTTCGTTCAAGGCTTCGAGTCGTGCGCGTGCCCCGCCAGCTTCTTCTCCGTCCTCTTCTATCCGTTGCGATAACAACTGACTTGCACCAGCAGCCTTTCGAGGATTGACCCGTCTCTTTTTGAACGATGAGCTGTCGAATTCATTTTCAGAAGACATCTCACTGCTGGTAATGGTGTCTCTTCGTGGCCTTGGTTTTGATGTCTCTACAGTGCCCAACGATGCTCTACGCGGCATGGGGTCGCGTGGCCGTGACGGAGATGTGATCAGAAGCGAGGGACCTTGACCAGCTTCTGCGAGTTCTTTTCGCAGAGCTGAACCAGGTATAGGCGAAGATCCTGAGCGGGTGCGTAGCGGCATCTTGGTGAACTTGATTTGGTTTGCGGGCCTGGCAGATGTATGTTAGTACAGTCTTTGCGCGCATAGAGACTGGCTACCTTTGCGCATCATCTTCTTCATCGCTCTCATCGCTGAGATCGCTGCTGTCATCCTCCTCTAATTGTTCCTTTCTCCGTCTGCGCTTCGCATTCAACGTGGGCCCAACGGTATCGTTGCTTCCGCCTCCAGTGACCATGCCGCCTTCCTCTTCATCGTCACCAAAGCCTTCGGGTGGCTTCAATCCAGCCGAACGGGGAGCCTGGAAGTATTCCGAGGTAATCGCGGTGGGTATCGGCGGGGAGTATGTGCGCTTGATGTCAGAGGCATTGGGAACCCAGCCAGCGGCGCGGAAAGCTGGATTGTTCAGCACACTCGAGTCGACGTTGATTAGTCGTTCCCCGACGCCATCCTTGATTGACGAGAGGTACGCGGTCCGAAGCTGGTATAAGACGAAGCTAGGCGGAGTTAGTTGTCTGACTGGCGAATGCGACGCCGCGGACGTGATGCGGGCTCGGTCGCTCACTCACTCTTCATTCTGAAGGAGCGACATGGTTCTCGAGTCAAGCTATCATAGTATCATAATAGAAGGGTATATGCCAGACCAGCTGAAGGGTATCATGAAGCCATAAGGGAAACCTGCAGTAAGCGCAGTGAAGCTTGTGGGGAAGAGTGAATGGTGTAACTGGACCCTGGCTTGGCAATGGCGCTTGTGATCTCATCGTCAACTTTAACTTTGACTGACATTCAACCGCGGCCTCCAAAACATCCACAACCTCACCGACGCGATGAATCTTCTCGCCGGTTATTCAGATTCCGAATCGGATAACGATGTGTCGCCCGCGCCAAAGATAGCCGCTAAGCAAGCCGCTAAGCCAGTCCCGAAGCCGGGTTTCCAGAAAGTCGTCGACCGTTCAAATCCGGGACGAATCAAGCTTAACCTCCCCAGCGCATCACAGTCACAACAAGAGAAAGATGGCATACAAGATGACGCGCCACCTGCAAAAAAGCCGCGTCTCGGAGGGGGTTCGTCATTTGGTGGCTTCAACGCAATGCTGCCCGCGCCGAAGAAGCCAAACATAAACGCGATATCGGCCTCGGACAGCGCAAAGACAGGAAGTAGAGGATTGGGCAAAGGGCTCGCTTCGGGTGTCAACCTCAAAACCGGCGCCGAGCCTGCATTCAAGAGGGAACCAAGAGTCGAGACGGAGGAATACGATGAAACTGGCAACCCGATAAAGAAGGAGCCGATGAAGAAGGAGGATTTTAGAGCCATGCTTAACCTGCCACTGCCCAAGACAGAGGTGAAAAAAAATACCCAAGTGGAGGCGCCAGTCGAAGATACAAAGGCGGCGCCACCGCCGCAACAAGTACCAAAGCCAGCCGCACCCCGGTTTGTGCCCATGTCTGTTGGCAAAGGGAAGAAGAAGAAGCCCATAGCTCCTCGACCTACACCCAAACCTACCGACGGAGCCAGCTTACCTAGCATAAATGCGCAAACTTCCCAACCTGCTACCGCACCGCGCAAGTCCAAAGTCTCCCTATTCGGCGTGTCAAACGAACCAGAACCCATAGCCAAAGCACTAACCGACACCGAATACCAACCCCTCCTCTACGGCGCCGACGAAGAGCAAGCTCCATCCATGCCCCCCGAAACATTCGCGGACCACTCCGCATACACCACTACACAACCCTCACCAGCCCCATCCGGCCCCTCAGGCCTCACAAACATTGCCTCGGAACTCAACCTCACCCCCGCCGAGCGCCGCCAACTCTTCGGCAAACAGCGCCGCGACGCCCCAGACTTCTCTTCAGCCCACATTGCCGAATTCAACACAGATGCCGAGTACGCGCATAACGAGAGACTGCGGCAACAGGGCGAGGCCGTGTCACATAACCCACTAAAATCGATTACTGGAACAGGTAAGAACAGCCTGAGGAGCTTGGTCAATGTGGCGACGACGCAGAAGGAGGCGCTCGAGGATCATTTTGCCGCGGGACATCGCAATAAGAAGGAAGCGGGGAATAGGTATGGGTGGTGACGAGCGTGAAAAAGAAGAAAAGGAATGGCTGGGGTTACATGAGTGGAGGGAGTTTATGGGTGTGGTTGTATGATATACCTGCGCTGTAATCATCAGGATTAGGGAGTTGGGGACATAGTTAGGCTACACATATTTTCCTCGAATGCTGTACCAGCAACACGGCAGAAGCGGCATGAAACAAGCATGATTATGGCTCAATCACAACATTGGTTCACCGTATGAGGCCAAGTGCTTATCAGAGATTCAAAGAGAGAAGTAACCCTCAATGCCAATACGGACCGAGATTCAAAGGCAAAACATGGTGTTTCCAACCACCAAAACTCTCGTACACCACATGTCATCCCCCTGCCACTACTACCATTACTCCTTACGGCCAAAGCCTCCAAATAGCCGCCGCCTCAACACACCAACATGGCAGAATTGTGTAGTCAGATCTCCTTTTACACTGCCTTTAAGGCGACTTGTCACCTGACCACCGTTGCTCCGTGGACAAGTCAATATTCACAGTATCAATCACCTTGATACATGGCAGCATGTCGTTCGAAACGAAGCGAATATCCAGCCAGTGCTCGGGAGTATACTCTTTATACCAATAGGCGATACCACACATTTGCAAGTCTCGGAACCAAGGGTTCGTGAATTGGACTCTGCGCGATATCCTGTACTTTTCGAGCAAAGGCCACAGCGGATTGCCAAAATTATCAACGTCGTCTGCGTCATCTCGGCGGTCGAGGGCATTGTTGGGGCCTGTGATGTTGGCTTCGGGCTGGGATTTGGTGGCCGGTATCTCGCCGTCCGCTGTCATGTTGGTTATGGCTCGCGGGAAGTTTCCATCCACTGCAGGTGGCATGGGTCCGCATCTCTTGGGCGAGTCTTTCGAGTACGTACACCCCATGGTGTAATCATCAGCGTTACGGCTGGCCTTACTGCGGCCCCTGGTGTAGCAATCGTAGCACAGGCTGCTTAGACTCCAGGGGTGGAGAAACCACACGGCACGGTGGTAGCCATGCCACTTGTCGGCGTCAAAGTATGCGTGCTGGGGCTTGTCGCGTCGATCCAGTGCACTCGTGCTGTTGCTAGTCTCGACCAGAGCGGTGGGCTCGGGCCGAGCAACGATGTGCGTCTCGTTATTGAACGAAACAGGAATGCTGAACTCTGGCGTAGCAACTATGTGCGTCTCGTTTTTGGATGAAACAGGCACGCTGGGCTCGGGCGTGACGACTACGTGCGTTTCGTTGTTGGATAAGACAGGGACACTGAATCCGAGGGAAGGAGAAAGGTCAAAGGAATCATTGATGATGTTTGTTTCACGAGCCTCGGCCGGTAGTGAGGCCACGGAGGTTATTACGGGCGGTTGCGAGACGCCACGCTGCCAGTGGTTATTCCAGATTCCACCCAACAGGTCTACGCTCGTCGGCCGAGCATTCGCATTGTAGTTTGGCCTATACTGACCAGGGCGTACTCTGTGAGGCCTGTGAGGCCTCATCGTGGTCGTATATCTTACACGCGATAGTACAGTTTCGAGGTGCACCTGAGGCAAAAAGCCGTGGTCCACGGGAAACCACTTGGTGACTGTTCTCAAAAAGGGCTGTAAAGTGGCACTGATTCCGAATATGATCAGTATTGGTTGCAAAAATATAGGCTCAACCATGTTTTTTTTGGAACAAATACTCACTAAGTTATTGTCCCTGGCCGGTGGTACGGTGGGTCCTGGGGTCGAATACAGTAGTACTTTACGGACCGAATTAAACTCCCGTCTGCATGGGCCAGGCACTTCCCAACTGCCCAAGGAAGCGAATTTTTACTAGCCGAATCTTCAAATGAGCAGGTAGGACTCCTGTACGTTTCGACGCTGCACTTCCATCCCATGCGAACATAGGCGAGCCACGGTGTGCCGAAAAGTGTTAGGGGCTTGACGGCTTTTGCCGGGATGGGTAACATTAAGCAACTGTTGCGTATTACCATGGATCCTCGACGTATAGGCTCTCCACTGCAGTTAGGAGCATCGAAGCTGTAAAACTCCATCTTATCTTTCCCGTTCACGGGAAAGGGAAGACCAAAATCATTCTCGGCATTGGCCACGCAGGCAAAGTACGTGAGCAGCGCGCTCGAAATGAGGAGAATGAAGCGAGCCATAGTACAAGCCTCCCTGTGTGGTCTAGGCGTGAATCAGTTACTTGAAGTTCGTTTGCACATGTCGACTTACCAGAGCAGAAACTGACCTAGGACTGAACAAAGTCCTATCAGAGAAGATTCCACGTGTAGGATGTACGAGAGTTAAAAGTTACCGAGGCTTGAGAAGACTTTTTATACTCTACGAACAGTGGAGGAGTCACGACAGTATTTCGATCAGATGCTATCTTGTTGTAATGCTCGACTTCATTACTGTACCCTGAAACCAAAAACTCCCAAGTGGGTGCAGATATGATTCTCGCATGACACCCTTGAACCCCTCGCCCGATATCCTCAAGACAGCTTTCTGTTGTTCATTACCGCTGCAGTTCCCAATCCAGTGACTTTCGAGTGTTCAAGTCATGTTGATGTGTCGAGGTAGTATGCGTTGTGTCATGTGCTGCAGGAGGTGTCGTATATTGACCAAGAGATGTCGGGGAGAGAGACGTGGGGGTAAAGACCGGAGTTCGGAAGGTGTCTGAGGTTTGGGTTTCGTGCTTGGTGGTAAGACAAGACGCAGCGTCACGTGGGGTGTGATGTGGTGTCGGAGGATGACTAAGACTAGGAAGGAGGGAAGCTGCATTCTCATC
>Ga0265780_10008258_pt1 | contig 12658 bp, 12 predicted proteins | sample P1T30metagenome_FD_192432 | JGI IMG/M metagenome (GOLD analysis project Ga0265780, IMG submission 192432) | Plant litter microbial communities from East Loma Ridge, Irvine, California - P1 T30 | ecosystem: Environmental > Terrestrial > Plant litter > Unclassified | place: USA: California...
ACCAGAAGCCGGCATTCGGCCTGGACAGCACGAGCATCAAGGGCAATGAAGTCGCGATCAACGAGCAGGTCGTGGTCGAAAAACCCTTTTGCCGTCTGCTGCATTTCAAGAAGGACATGAAAGAAGCCGACTTTGCCGCCCTCGACCAGCCAACCGTGCTGCTGGTGGCGCCGCTGTCGGGCCACCATTCGACGCTGCTGCGCGACACCGTGCGCGCGCTGCTGGTCGACCATGATGTATATATCACCGACTGGACCGACGCGCGCATGGTGCCGCTGGCCGACGGCGCCTTCCACCTGGACGATTACATCTTCTATGTGCAAGACTTCATCCGCCACCTGGGCCCGGATGTGCACGTGATCTCGGTGTGCCAGCCAACCGTGCCGGTGCTGGCCGCGATCGCCCTGATGGCGAGCAATGACGATCCGAAACTGCCGAAGTCGATGACCATGATGGGCGGCCCGATCGACCCGCGCAAGTCGCCTACCGCGGTCAACGACCTGGCGATCGAAAAGCCGTTTTCGTGGTTCGAGAACACCGTGATCTATGCGGTGCCGGGCAATTACCCGGGCTTCGGGCGCAAGGTTTACCCCGGTTTCCTGCAGCACGCCGGTTTCATTGCCATGAATCCGGGCCGGCACGCCCAGAGCCACCGCGAGTTCTACCAGCACCTGCTGCGCGGCGACGACGATTCGGCCGAATCGCACCGCCAGTTCTACGATGAATACAACGCCGTGCTGGACATGCCGGCCGAGTACTACCTCGACACGATCAAGACCGTGTTCCAGGATTTCAGTCTGCCGAAAGGCACCTGGGAAGTCGGCGGCCAGCTGGTGCGTCCGCAAGACATCAAAAGCGTCGCCCTGCTCACCGTCGAAGGCGAACTGGACGACATCTCGGGCATTGGCCAGACCAGCGCCGCACACGATCTGTGCAGCAGCATCCCGCAACAAAAGAAGCATGACTTCGTGGTGCCGAAAGCCGGCCACTACGGCATCTTCTCGGGCCGCCGCTGGCGCGAGATCGTGTGTCCGAAGATCACCGGCTTCATCCAGGAAAACCGCTAGACGTTTGAGCTGAGCAATAAAAAATGCCGTGGCGCGCCGCGGCATTTTTTTCGTCTGCCTGCTGCGGGCTCAGCGCCCCAGCACCACCTGCGCTACCCGCCCGGTGGCAATTGCCACCAGCGCATAACTGCCGTCGGCCTGCACCCACTGGTGCCCGCGCGGCGGCTTGGACAGGCGCAGCGAACGCCAGTTCTCGACCACGTAATTATGGGGCTGGTAGCGCGCCGGCAAGCGCTCGCCGCGGCGCAATTCGCCGCTCGATTCGACGATACGGTAGGGTCCCGCCTGTCGTTTTGCGGCGCCCGTATTGGCCGGTTCGGCACTGATGTTCGCCGCAGTCTCGGGCGGCGCGGCTGGGCGGGTCTGCAAGCTATCCCCGGCTGACATCAGGGCGGCAAAGATCAGCGGCGCTATCAACTCGTTCATTTCGGCCTCCTGGGCTCAGTAAGCAATCAAATGAGCAGTCAAATGAGCAGTGAATAAGCAGTAAAGCCGACAGTACACCAGTGACTAGACAAGCCGTCTGTTATCTCGGACACGTACGCCCCATACGGCTGAGCCAAATCGCGCTTGGCTTGCGCTGGATCAAGCCGCGCGTCAGGCCGCGCGCGTGTTCGTTTTGGCGGATAATGACGGCTTATCAGATTTGAATCGCAGACCCGCCCGCCGTGACCAAGCCCCTCGCCGACCAGCTCGAAGACCTGTTGCCGCAGACCCAGTGCACCAAGTGCGGTTATGACGCCTGCCGCCCGTACGCCGAAGCAATGGCATCCGGTGCAGCCGAGATCAACCAGTGTCCACCGGGCGGCATCGAGGGCGTGCGCCGTCTGGCCGCCGCCACCGGGCGCCCGGTGATTCCGATCAACCCGGCCAACGGCGTCGAGCGAGCACGTCCGGTGGCGTTCATCGACGAGTCGCTGTGCATCGGCTGCACCCTGTGTATCCAGGCCTGCCCGGTCGACGCCATCATGGGCGCCAACAAGCAGATGCACACGATCCTGCCCAGCCTGTGCACCGGCTGCGACCTGTGCGTGGCGCCCTGCCCGGTCGACTGTATCGCGATGGTGCCGGTCACGGGCGAACGCACCGGCTGGGATGCCTGGTCGCAGGCGGCTGCCGACGCCGCCAGGGAGCGCCATGATTTGCGCAGCGCGCGCCTGCAGCGCGAACGCGACGAAAACGATGCGCGCCTGGCCGCGAAAGCGGTCGAGAAGATGCGCGCCGTCACCGCCGAGGCCACAAATACGCCAGAAGAACTGGCCGAGAAGGAACGCAAGCGCGCCATCATCGCTGCCGCCATGGAGCGCGCGCGCCTGAAAGCGGCGGCTAGCGCCGACAAGCCGCAGAACGAATCCTGAACACCGATGAATCCCGCCAAACGTCTAGAGATTTTCACCCGCTTTCGCGCCGCCAATCCCAAGCCGACCACTGAACTCGAGTTCACGACGCCGTTCGAATTGCTGATCGCGGTGCTGCTGTCGGCGCAGTCGACCGATGTCGGCGTGAACAAGGCGATGCGCCGTCTGTTCCCGGTCGCCAATACGCCGCAGGCGATCCTCGACCTTGGCATCGATGAACTGAAAAGTTATATCGCCACCATCGGCCTGTACAACACCAAGGCCAGGAATGTGATGGCCACCTGCCAGATCCTGGTCGAGCAGCATGGCGGCGAAGTGCCGCCCGTGCGCGAAGCGCTTGAAGCGCTGCCGGGGGTGGGCCGCAAGACCGCCAACGTGGTGCTCAATACCGCTTTTGGCGAGCCGACCATGGCGGTCGACACCCACATCTTCCGCGTTTCCAACCGCACCAATATCGCGCCGGGCAAGAACGTCGACATCGTCGAGCAGAAACTGCTGAAATTCGTGCCCAGGGATTTCTTGCACGACGCCCACCACTGGCTGATCCTGCACGGGCGCTACACCTGCGTGGCGCGCAAACCGAAGTGCTGGAACTGCCTGATCGCGGACCTGTGCGAGTTCAAGGGCAAGACACCGGCGCCGGCCGATGTGCTCGATCCGGCGGCGCAAGCCGAAGTGGCCGCTGCCACGGCAGCGGTCTCGGCCGCCAGTTAGAGGCGCGTCTCGCCGCTGGCAAACGAGGCCCGCGCGATGCAGCCGTCGATTACTTCGTACACGCACAACATCTCTACCGTACCCTTCCCCTCGGGGAAGTTGCGGGTGACGATCTCGAGGTCGGTCACGATATTGCCCATCACCGTGCGCGACAGCAGGCGCGCCTGCAGGTCGGGCTCGACAAACCGCGCTTCGTAGCGTGGACGGATCTGCTCATGCCCCTCGGCCAGCAAGGCGCCGTGCAGCGCGAACTGCTGCGCGTTTGGCGCATAGGTCGCCATCAGGGCGTCCAGGTCCTTGGCGTTGTAGGCGTCGAGCTGGGCCTGGACCACGGCGAGAGGGGAAGTCGGCATACGGGCTTTCAAAGGTGGGGTGGTAATGCGCTTACAGCAGCACCAGATTGTCGCGATGGATCAGTTCATGGCCTTCGACAAAGCCGAGGATGCCTTCGATCTCGCGCGAGGAATGGCGCATGATGCGCCGCACTTCACTGCTGGTGTACGACGTCAGGCCACGCGCCAGTGCGCGCCCGCTTTCATCGACACAGGTCACCAGTTGGCCGCGGCCGAATTCGCCCTTCACGGCCAGCACCCCGATCGGCAGCAGCGATTTGCCTTCGCGCGTGAGCTTGGCGACGGCGCCGGCGTCGAGCACGACTTCGCCGCTGGTATGCAGATGGTCGACCATCCACTGGCGGCGCGCGGTCAGGCGTCCGGTGGCGGCATTCAATTGGGTGCCGATCGCTTCGCCGCCGGCCAGCCGGGTCAGCACATCCGGCTCGCGGCCCCAGGCGATGATGGTATGCGCGCCCGAGCGCGCGGCGCGCCGCGCCGCCAGCACCTTGGTCAGCATGCCGCCGCTGCCGATGCTGCTGCCGGCGCCGCCGGCCATCGCTTCCAGCCGCGCGTCGCCCGCCTGCGCTTGCTCGATCAGCTGGGCATCCGGATTCTTGCGCGGGTCGCTTGAGAACAGGCCTGGCTGGTCGGTCAGGATCACCAGCGCATCGGCCTCGATCAGGTTGGCGACCAGCGCGCCCAAGGTATCGTTGTCGCCGAACTTGATCTCGTCAGTAACAACGGTATCGTTCTCGTTGATGATCGGCACCACTTTCAGGCGCAGCAATGTGGTCAGGGTGGAACGCGCGTTCAGGTAGCGCTCGCGGTCGGCCAGGTCGGCGTGGGTCAGCAGCACCTGCGCGGTCTGCACGCCATGCGCGCGGAAACTGGTTTCGTAGATCTGGGCCAGGCCCATCTGGCCGCAGGCGGCGCAGGCTTGCAGCTCGTGGATATCGGTGGGGCGCCTGGTGAAACCGAGGCGCAACATGCCTTCGGCAATCGCGCCCGAGCTGACCAGCACCACGTCCTTGCCGAGTGCGCGCAGGGCGGCGATTTGCCCGGCCCAGCGGGCGATGGCGGTATGGTCGAGCCCCCTGCCCTCGTCGGTGACGAGTGAGGAACCGACCTTGACGATGATGCGGGTGGCTTGTTGGAGTGCTGAATTCATGGCGACAGGAACTTCCCCTGCGGTCGCAACGCGAGCAGGGCAAGTCCTGCCAGCAGTTCAACCGCGCAGATGACGAATAATACCCCCGACGGCAAGCCGATCGCGAACGCCGCAACCAGGCGGCCGGCCGGCTGGGCCAGGAGGAACAGGGCAGTAAGGTCGCCAAGCAGCGGCTGGTCGCCGTGTCTGGCCGCCAACAGCGCCAATCCCGCGGTAGCGAGACGGATGCCGACGTAGATCGCGTAGAACTGGCTGTAGCCATTCACGCCAACGAGAAACAGGCCCATCGCCGACGCAATACGGTCGGGATCGAGCATGGCCGCCAGGGCGGCCAGGGAACTGACAGTGGCGACCAGCGACAACAGCTGGCCGCGCAGCCAGGCGCGCGACCATTTGCCGGTCGGCGCGCCCGTCGGTGCGCCGGCTTTTGAAACGCCGCCGCCCAACTTAGTCTTCAAGAATCTTGAAGCGCGGATCGTCCGGATCGATCGACGAAATACCGCGCGCTTCCTCGGTCATCGAGGTTTCTTCGGCACGCTGTTCGGAATGGCGCTTTTCTTCGAGGTGCAGGTAGATCGCGTTGATCAGTTCCTGGCAGCCTTCGCGGTTCAGGGCCGAAATCTCGAACACGGGGCCTTTCCAGGCCAGGCGCTTGACCACGTCCTTGACGCGCTTCTTGCGCTCTTCCTCGTCCAGCACGTCGAGCTTGTTGAGCACCAGCCAGCGCGGCTTGTTGAGCAGCTCTTCGTCGTACTTTTCAAGTTCCTTGATCAGGGCCTTGGCTTCCTTGACCGGATCGACATTGGCTTCGAACGACGACAGGTCGACGATGTGCAGCAGCAGGCCGGTACGCGCCAGGTGGCGCAGGAACTGGTGACCCAGGCCGGCGCCTTCCGAAGCGCCTTCGATCAGGCCCGGAATATCGGCGATCACGAAACTCTTTTCGTGCGACACGCGCACCACGCCCAGGTTCGGGTGCAAGGTGGTGAACGGGTAATCGGCGATCTTCGGCTTGGCGTTCGAGACGGCGGTAATGAAGGTCGACTTGCCGGCGTTGGGCATGCCCAGCAGGCCGACATCGGCCAGCACCTTGAGTTCGAGGCGCAGCGTACGACGTTCGCCTTCCTTGCCTTCGGTCTTTTGACGCGGAGCACGGTTGGTCGAGGTCTTGAAGTGGATATTGCCCCAGCCGCCCTCGCCGCCCTTGGCCAGCAGTTCGCTCTGGCCGTGTTCGGTCAGGTCGGCGATGATTTCGCCGTTCAGGTCGTCCACGATCAGGGTGCCGACCGGCATCCGGATGGTGATGTCTTCCGCGCCCTTGCCGTAGCAATCCGAGCCGCGGCCCGGTTCGCCGTTCTTGCCGCTGTGGACTTTCGAGTAACGGAAGTCGACCAGGGTATTCACATTGCGGTCGGCAACCACAAAGATCGAGCTGCCCTTGCCGCCGTCGCCGCCGTCGGGACCGCCAAATGGACGGAACTTCTCGCGACGGAACGAGGCGCACCCGTTGCCGCCGTCGCCAGCGATGACTTCAATTCTTGCTTCGTCAATAAACTTCATGATTGTGACCGCTTAAAAACTAAAAAGGCCCTACCGTGGGCAGAGCCTTTCGATGGAAGGCTCGCGCCTTGCAAAGAAGCGCCGCGTAATGCGGCGCAGGTGCGTAAATTACGCTGCGACTGCTTCGCTAGCAACGACGGTCACGAATTGCTTCGAGCCCACGCCTTGCTTGACGAACTTGACAGTGCCGTCGACCAGCGCGAACAGGGTGTGATCCTTGCCGGTGCCGACGTTGCTGCCGGCGCGCACTGGGGTGCCGCGCTGACGAATGATGATGCCGCCGGCGTTGATCGCCTGGCCGCCGTAGACTTTCACGCCGAGGCGCTTGCTTTCTGAGTCACGGCCGTTGCGGGTAGTACCGCCGCCTTTTTTGTGTGCCATTGAATTACTCCTTGATGACTATGCTGGGAACCGGACGGTGATTAGCCGTTGATCGAAACGATCTGGATTTCGGTGAAGTTCTGGCGATGGCCCATACGCTTCTGGTAGTGCTTACGACGACGCATCTTGAAGATACGCACTTTGTCGTGGCGACCCTGCGAAACCACTTTCACCAGCACCGTTGCACCTTCGACCAGAGGAGCACCAAACTTGATGCTTTCGCCTTCGCCGAGGGCGAGGACCTGATCGATCGTGAGTTCGGAACCAATGTCTGCCGGTATCTGTTCTACTTTAAGTTTTTCACCAGCGACAACTTTGTATTGCTTGCCACCGGTTTTTATGACCGCGTACATGATTTGAAACCTCATCAAATGTTGAAAAAATCCTCGGATACGACAGGCCGGCGCTGACGCGCTGAACTGCTTTGAACCCGGGGAACAGGGGATTATACATGGATCGCTCGCTTGCGTCAAAACCGATGATCGACGCTTCGATGACAGCACCCGGCGCGTGGCACCGCGCCAACGTTCACCCCGCTGATTCCGTCTTGTCATAGGGAGATGGCGGCCGAGCCATGGGGCGCGCTTTCGTCCCATGTCGTATAATCGCCGCATTAGTTAAAACTCAACGCCATTGCAGGTTCGCCTTGTCAGCCGCCACCCAACACGCCCAACAGAACACCATCGTCCAATCGATCGCCCCCGACATGGAGGCCGTCAATACGGTGATCCGCCAGCGACTGCACTCCGATGTCCCCTTGGTCAACCAGATTGCCGAGTACATCATCAGTGCGGGCGGCAAACGCATCCGTCCGGTGCTGGTCCTGCTGCTGGCCAACGCCTACGGCTACCGCGGCGCGGCGCACCACGAACTCGCTTCGGTGGTCGAATTCATCCACACCGCAACCCTGCTGCACGATGACGTGGTCGACGAATCGTCGATGCGGCGCGGACGCCAGACCGCCAACGCCCTGTTCGGCAATGCGGCCTCGGTGCTGGTTGGCGACTTCCTCTATTCGCGCGCGTTTCAGATGATGGTCACGCTCGACAATATGCGCGTGATGCGCATCCTGTCCGACGCCACCAACGTGATCGCCGAAGGCGAAGTGCTGCAACTACTGAACATGCACGACCCGGATGTGACCGAAGCGAGCTATCTGCTGGTGATCCGCTCCAAGACCGCCAAGCTGTTCGAAGCCGCTGCCGAACTGGGCGCGCTGGTGGCCGGCGCCAACGACGCGCAGATCGCCGCCGCCGGCGAATACGGCCGCTCGCTCGGCACCGCCTTCCAGCTGATCGACGACGTGCTCGACTACGCCGGCGACGCTGCCGAGATCGGCAAGAACCTGGGGGATGATTTGCGTGAAGGCAAACCTACCCTGCCCCTGATCTGGCTGATGGAACACGGTACGCCGCAACAGCGTGAACTGGTGCGCAGCTGCATCGAGCAAGGCGACGAGGAACAGTTCGACGCGGTGCTGGCGGCGGTAACGTCGAGCGGCGCGCTGACCTATACCCGCACCCAGGCCGAGCACGCGGCGCGACGCGCCAAGGAAGCCATCGCCGACCTGCCAGACAGCGTCTACAAGGACAGCCTGCTTCAGCTGTGCAGCTTCGCGGTTGACAGGAACCATTGAGCTACTTATAGTTTTCATATATCCCGGGATGACAGTTTCGGCATCCCGAATCGTCGGGGTGTAGCTTAGCCCGGTAGAGCGCTACGTTCGGGACGTAGAGGCCGGAGGTTCGAATCCTCTCACCCCGACCATTCTTTTTAGCCGAACCAGCTCCGCTCCCGGTCGGCGAGAATCGGGGCAATGGCACGTCCAAGTCTATGGCGCGCGCCAGTGATCACCGCCGTCTTTGCCCGAACATCGATAGCCCTCCTCCATTCCAGTGTGCTTCGGACAAGCAGCGCTGTCATTCGCAGTCGTGAGCCGCCTGAACTGGTAGGACACGCCGAGGCTTCAAGGTTGCCGGTTTTTTGCTACCAGACCTGAGAACCTTTTTTCAGAAGGACTTGAACTGCACACGGCGGCCGGCGTAAACGAATGAGTCGGCTTCGACCTGCACAAGGTAGGCCCGGTCGGGGTTGTTGTTCGGCCATTGGTCCTTGGCCGCTGGCGCGGGGCCGTTGACGATGCAGGTGTTCGCCCCGAAGCTCTGTACGATGAACCGGGCCACCGGTACATCGACGGCATCAGAAAAATACAGGACGGGGCGGGTGTGTATCTCTTGGGCGCGCAGCTCCCAGCCGACGTAGCGCCAGTAATACAGCGAGTGAATGACGCTCGCGAGCACCAACGATGCTGGTTGTGCCGAGTCGAACAGGACAATTGCAGGGCAGTGCTGCGACTCCTGCGCAACAATCAGACCCTGATCGATACTCTTTCTGGCCAACTGCGCCCTCAATTCCTTTAGTTGCCCGACGTCCGCCGGACACTGCCTATCCATGTAACTTTCGTAGTCCATGCGCAAGCTGACATCATCGTCCTGTTCGTTGCCTTTACGGAGTTGCAGCGGCAGCACCGGTTCAGACATGCACAAGAAGAATAGAGCATCCTCCACAGCCCGTCCAAAAACCCGGTAAGCGTCCCCGTCATTGCGAAGTACGGCTATCGCATTGATCGTCTTCTCCAGCAGGTGTGCAAATCCACTGTGCTCCAAGCGTTCATGCACCGCTAGCGGCAAGGCGGACAGCAAACTAATTCCCCAGTTTTTCGCGCTGGTACTGAGTGCCATGGCGATATTCTCGCTGCGAGCATCCACGTGGAGAAATTCGTGAAACAGCGTCTCCAGGCCCAGTTTGACGGCGCCACTCCACAGCACGGTGTCCTGCACCGCACTCGCTTTGGTATCGACGAGCACTAGGCCAGGAACCTCACCCAGCGAAGCCGACTCCGCCCAAAGGCAGAGCGCCGGTACGATTGCGTCGCTTTGGCGGCCTTGGAAACAGATAGGGCCCGTGTCCCCCAGTTCCAGTCTGGCCACCATCAAACTGGACAATGCGGCTTCGTAGGCAGGATTGCGGTGATCGATCTTCCAGAATGGCGCTTGCCGCTTCCGCCTGCGCCAGCTCAGCAGCGCGCTCGTTGCCAGCCACCTCCAGAGCCCGTCCAGTCTAACTCTGGGCTCAGTCTCACTGGATAGTTTCTGCCCCAGCAGCTTGGCTACATCGGAGGTAAACGGGAGTTTGATCGCAGTCGCATCGAGGAATTGATCACGCAGGTCCGACCGCGTGAGGCTGCGCAATTCAACGGGAGCCAGTCTAACCGTTTTGTAGCAGTACCTAACCAGGTGGCCGACAGCCATGAGCGAGCGGTCTGCAGGGTAGCCCAGCGACTGTCCGTACTTGAGTATCATGCGCTCCACGATCTCGATGGCCTGGTCGATATGTGGTTCGCTCACCACCCAGTCGATGCGTGTGAATAAACGTTCGCGCAGTGCGCTTGGAGAAGCGTCGGCAAGGAATGCAACGAGGCCCGATCCTTGCAGTTTCAAGAGCTTCGGTAATTCTTTTGCAAGTAACAAAGCGTCCTCGTCGTTGCCGGCCGCTGCGGATGCCCACACATCGAGTCCCTTGCGCCCGCCAAAGCGCGACGGGCGCTCCAGACGAACGCCACCCCGTGTCAAAAAGCGCAGCTTGAGCCCGGGCACATTCGCATTGTCTTGTACGAGCTTCCAATAATTATGAATAGCACCTTGCACATCTTTCGACGCTAGTGAAATATCCGTCGGGGAGTGCTTGACCTGGTTTGCATGGGATTGGCTCGGGCCGCACACGTCGAAATCCTCAGCGCCCTCAAGGTAAAGCTGGTCGTCTGGGCCAAGTTGGAGCCATTTCTCCAGGGTGCGCCAGATCTGGTAGTCATAAGCTTCGATCGTAGCAACGGCTTGGCGTTTGGGGTCGCCATGCAAAGCTTGCGCCGATGGTAGCGGCAAGCTGGTCATGCCGATGCCCCCTTGGAACAGCCGGATCGTGGCGAAATCGTGCCCGCACCGGGACCTGTAGATTTGCAGGAAATGGAAAGCATGATCACGTATTCCGGTTATGAAATCGCAGGGAGGCGCTGAACGCCCTGTCGATATCATATATCGTCGCTGCCGGTCACACGGAGCAAGGCACCCGCGTGCTGCATCTACCGCAAATGGGGAGGCCTTTTTTATGCAGCCTGACTAAGGGACGCGACGGCAGAGTGGTGTCAATTCCGCATGGTCGCCATGGCGCAGAAGGACCAGACGACCGTATTCGGTTAATTAAAAAATAGTCTGGGCTGCCACTTCCCGAGCATTTAGCCCGGTCGCTCAATGTCGGTTGAAACGACACTTCGACAGGACGACGGTACTTTTGCAATAGTATCCATGGCAGTTTTTCGGAATCTCATATCCTTTGCTTTTCACCATCTCAGCAGTGTAGTATTGACTGTAGTACTACCATGGAAAACACGCCAAGAACCGCATATACGCGTATTCTGAAAAGCCGCAATCTTTATTCGGGACGTAGAGGCCGGAGGTTCGAATCCTCTCACCCCGACCAGAAATCCTCCTATATATCAGTGATATCAGTGACTTCCGAATCCCCGGAAAGCGTCGCTACGCCATGTTGCCTGGAAGCTGAGTTCGGCTGCCATGTCTTAGCGCTGTGCCTGAACCTGATTTCATCCTGGCTTGCGCCGTTCAAGAAGTTCGCAACCACGCTCAAGGAGCGTATGGCTGGCCTCGTGCGTGACATGCGCGAAGCGGCATCGAGTCCGTTCGAGGAACTTCCAATGATCAACGTGGCGCGATGACCGGGCGCGTCAACAACTGAAAATACTGGCTACAAATGCAGAGCCCGGCGAATGCCGGGCTCTTTTTTTCGTCTCGGATCCGTCAGATCACGGCTTACCAGGTGCCGTGTACACCGCGTCCTGATCACCAGCCTGCAGCCCAGAAACCCCATCACGCCTGTGCAATATCAAGACCATTTGCCGCCTTCCCTATTTTTGCATGGGGAACTTTTTCGGCGCACCTAACTCTAAAAAATCGCTTGGCGGAAAAAACGCGTGATATCCGATGGATTAACGACAAAACCGTAGTATTAAAGTGACAAATCAGCACATTTCGAATCAAGACGCTTTTGATATTTGTACGGCAAAAAATTTACTTGGAAGCCTGTTTTTATGAAAACTTTATACACCCTGCTCGCCTCATCGCTGATCATGTCGGCTGCCGGCGCAGCCGTCTCTCCAACAAACCCTGGACCTGCAGCAACTGCTGCCAGTACGGTGGTATCGGTCAATGCCGCCAACATTAGTTACACGATTCCCTTTAGCAGTGCGCCAACCTGGACCCGCGTGTACATCGACGCGAACCAAACCGCCGCATCAGGATATGCAATGAATGGCACCGGCGCCGATTATCTTGTCGAAAACGGCATGCTGTACCGTTATTCCGGCACCAATGGCAGCTGGAGCTGGACCAAGGTCAAGCAACTTCCATTTGCCCTCGGCGCAACATCGGCAACGTTAACTGTCGCAAAAACCGATATCGGCTCGCCCGCCTCGATCGATAGCATAAGCGAGACCACTGCGCCAACAGTTACCTCTGCAAGGATCACAACGTCGACGTCAACCACCGCACCGCCGAGCACCTCGTCCAGCGCTTCTGTCGAATCGCTCAATATCAAGTACGTCATCCCGTTCTCGACCAAGCCAACCTGGACGCGCGTGTATATCGATGCTGACAGAACGCTGTCATCAGGCTATCCAAATAGTGGGATCGGGGCTGAATACTTGATCGAAAACGGACAGTTGTTTCGCTATACCGGAAAAAATGGTGATTGGGGCTGGACCGTGATGAAGGCGCTGCCATTCAATATTGGCACCACATCCGCGACCGTCAGCGTGGCTATTGCCGACCTTGGCGCACCGCCGTCGATTGATAGTGTCACGCAAACTGATTCGCCAACCAAAATCTCGCCGAAATTCACCACCAACACGGTGACGACAACGCCGCCGACACCGGTCACGCCGCCGCCGCCGGTCACCGCCACCGTATGGATCGACTACTTCGGTGATTCCACTGCACACGGTGA
>Ga0265780_10008259_pt1 | contig 12657 bp, 9 predicted proteins | sample P1T30metagenome_FD_192432 | JGI IMG/M metagenome (GOLD analysis project Ga0265780, IMG submission 192432) | Plant litter microbial communities from East Loma Ridge, Irvine, California - P1 T30 | ecosystem: Environmental > Terrestrial > Plant litter > Unclassified | place: USA: California...
GCATTGCGTCGCGTCGTTTCGGATCACTCGACCGGCATCCTTCACCGGTGAAACTCCACCACAAGAGCCATTTACCGAAACAAGTTCGACACGATCATCAAAAACAAACATGTCGAGTCAACAAGCGCTGTCGATGAATTTCCAGAGTCGTGCGATGGTGAAACTCATCAGCAGTTCGGCTAGGTCTAGCGTTGGTTTGCGACACTGAATGGCTAGATCGTGAAGCCACGTGAAGTTGGCCCGACATCACTTCGAACAATTGAACCCCCTTCGTCATGAGTCTAGCGTGCGCGTTAGACTGCTTCACTCTGGCGCTGGGGAAGCGATTTGCGTGCCGTGAAGGGCGAGTCGCGGCACTGCCTTTCGGCGCCGAATTCCATCTGCCGAACGCCACGCCAACACCAAAACGGATTGTCGTCTTGTCGGAATGAGAGACTTGCTGCCGATTTTGACTCGATTAGGCAGCGGGAACATTGACGATTGACTTTCTGCAACTCACCGTGTTCGTCAGAGGCCACCATGTGGCATCTCGTTGACCCCCGAGGTCGTTATCACGCCATTATGATACCTGAGATGAGCGCGGATTGCAGTAATTCGTGCGCGCTCTGGTGACATTCGGTTTACTTTTAACGAAAAGCTGACATGTTGTACGCGAGCTTGACTAGACTCCGTAGCTTATCAGCACATTACAAAGGCCTAAAAATATCTTGACATCTTACAGCCCACACTTAGTTGCGCTCCTATAGTTCCCAAAGCACAGACGTAGCACGCACGAATAGTTGAAAGAATGTAACATTGAGGCCGTTAGAAAGAGATACGTTGTCGAAAGGGGAATTAAACACCATTACAGCCTAATCACTAACCACAAGAAGAAGCCCAGCTTCACTAAACACGCCCCTTTCCGCAGAATGCTCCACAGAAGAGCCGTATCACCAGCCACTTGTTCGGACCGCTGACGACCATCCGATGCTCAACAAGATACCACAAGCATTCGATCTACAAGCGACCTTCGCGTGACGAACCATGTCTACATCTGTCAGCTTATGTGTATTGACTACATTATACCCTATTACAGCCGCGTCATGAACTCACCTGTGTATCACAATCTTTACTGCTTGCGTTCGCGCATGCCATGGCGCATGTCACGCTTGGACTTGAAGTCGATGTTGACGGATGGTCCGTCGAACATGGTCTTGAGGAAGTTTATCTTGTCATCCGCGGAGACGTTGCTGCCGTCCATGGACTGCGCGAGCTTGTAGTAATCAGTAACGAAGTTCTTCACCTCCTCAGAAGCATCGCCCATCAATGCCATGTTCGGCGGGAAGCTGCTGGGGTCCATCATGACGTTCATCAGTTCGCCGGCAGCCATTTGGTTGAGCTGTGCCATGTAGGCGCCGACGTGTTGCCATTTTGCCAGGAAGGTCTGCACGTCGGGCGTGGCGAGGATCTGGGTTGGGCTTGTCAGTGACTGTGCACATTTCACATAGTAACATGAGGTTAGGTGTCTACTTACAGATGCATCTCTCTTGACTGGTTTCGCAGGAATGAGGCCCTTGAGAGAAGCAAGTGCCTGCGCAAGCAAGCTCTTAAGGGAACCCAACTGGGTAGCCAAGCCCTGGAGAGGCTTCGTAGCGTTGGTGAGTGTGCTAAAAATGCCCGTTAGAGGAGCAGCTACAGTTCCAAGAGGAGCTGGAAGTCCAGCAAAGATGGGCACATTTGGAGTCGAACCACCAATGTTGCTGAAGAGTGGCGAGACGAGAGCATTAACGGGCTTTGTAAGGTCGGCGACAGGCTGGAGAACGTTGACAACAGGTGCCAAAGCACCGCTTATAGGCGCCAGGGCAGCGGCAATGGGGTCAGTGACACCTACCAAGGGGGCGGTAACGCCATCGACCACAGCGTCAACAGCACCCACAGCCGGAGCCAGAGCTGTGAGAACGGGATCGGTGATGGGCTTGATGTTAGTGAGACTCGCGAGAGGGTCGCCGCCCAGAACATCGCTCACTACATTGAGTGGGTTCTCAATTCCGAGTTTTCCAGTGACTGATGTGAGAGCGTCGCTGCCCGGAATAGCGTCGACAATATCATCGACGGCATTGAGGAGCGGGACATCACCGAGGGCAGAGCCAACGGCATTGAGCAGCTTGCCACTGTCGATAGCGTTGGCTAGTGTCGCGACAGGTGTCAGAGCAGCTCCAAGAACAACAGCAGGTGCCGCCAGAGCAGTACCAAGAGCGCTGGCTAGAAGAGTGCCAGGGTTCACACCAGCAATGGGAACATTGACGATTGGAGCCACGACATTGCCTGTGGTACCGGCAAGGTTGGTGACAGGTTTTGTCAAACCGCTGACAGTTGTAAGGGGCTTGGTGACTGCTGTCAAACCTCCCTGACTTCCAAGCTGACGAGCGTGAAGCCTTCCGTCTCGCTTGGTGACGTCTCCGAGAAGGCCGTCCAGCGGGATGTCCTTCACCACTGAGAGTGTGGCTTTGATGCCACTGGTAGATGCAAGAGGCGAAGACACAACCGGTACTGGGTCTACAGCCAGGACTGGTGCTGGGTTCGTGGGAAGACTAGGCACCGGAAGCCCAGGAATGACAGGAAGGGCATCTGCCACACCAGGGAGAGGCAAAGGAATGCCACCGCCAAGGAGCGTCCCTAGGTCTGGTAGTCCTCCAGTCAACACCGAGGTAGGATCCACGGGTGGAAGAATGTCTCCGGCCACTGTAGCAGGATCAGCCGGCAAGCCTTGCAGGAGAGCACCAAGACCTGGGAGCTTGGTCACGTCAAGCAGCGTGTCGAGAATGGCGAGGAGGGTCGACAGCAGGTCCGTCAAAGCATCTCCGTCCCAGTCTCGCTTCTGAGCGCCGATCTTGTCCGTCAAATCGTCCAGCACGCCAGTGATTGCGTCAGTGGAGCTGTCACCAAGAAGAGAGAGGATGGTGGTGAGGAGTTCGATAATGGTGTTGAAAACGCCAGTCATACCAGAGGTAGCATTGGTTAGAGCGGCGAGAGGATCCTGACGCTTGCTCAAAGGAGCACTCTCCAGCGTGACCAGAGCTTCTTTTAGCTCAGTCATCTTCGCTTGGGCGATGTTGAAAAGCTCATGCTGCTCGGTGTTCATGGTGTCACGCTTCCCAATGTTGCCATCGATCTTAGTAACGACGTTCAGACCCTTTTCGCTCACTTTAGCAGAGAGATTGATCGCAATGTCGAGCAGGATTGTCAAAAGCTTTGTTGCTCCAACAATGTCCAAGGCTCCGGGTTCCGCGGCGGCGACGTCACGCTTCGCCTTGCTCAGAGGAACGTCTTCGATTGGCAATCCAGTCAAGGGGTCGATCTCCAACGAAGGTAGGTCGGAAAGATCAGACGGAGCACCTAGAATGTCTGCCGTGGGCAGATTCGGTGTAGTTGGTGCCGAAAGGTCAGTTGGCGGAGCTGCCGGTAGCTCTGCTCCTAGATCCGTAGGCAGATCTGTGGGAAGATCCGTTGGCAGATTCGATGGAATATCTACTGAAAGAGGCAAGGGAAGTGGAACTGGCGCGGTTGTTGATAGCCCTGGGAGCACGTCGTCTGAGGGGAGCTCGACTGAAAGAGGCAAAGGCAGCGGTACTGGCGCAGCTGTCGACAATCCTGGGAGCAAATCTTCAGGAAGATCGGCGAGTTCACTTGGAAGCTCCAATGAAAACTCTGGGGGATCAGTCGGTAATCCTGATGGTGCTGCCACCGGCAGACTTGGGACTGCTACTGCAAGACTCGGCAGCGCTGCGGGAACACTGGGCAGAGCTCCAAGAACACTCGATGCAGCCGCGGGGACGCTGGGTACTGCCAGGGACAGACTAGGCAGCACAGGTAGAGTCGGCAGCGCTGATGCGACGCTGGGTACTGATACTGGCAAGCTCGGTAGAGCTGCTGGAAGGCTGGGCAATGCAGAGGCACTTGGTAGCACTGCTGCGACGCTGGATATAGCAACAGAGACGCTTGGTGTGGGCACAGGCAAGCTGGATATTGCCACGGGCAATTTAGGCAACGGGGCGGAGAAAATGGGCACCGAGGGAGGAAGACTCAATCCGGGAAGGCCCACAGGCTCCTCAGGCACCCAAGGTGCAGGGAGAACAGCAGGAGCAGCAACCGGTACAGCGCCCTTGATCTTCTTCGCCAGGTCCGAAACGAGCCCTAAGATAGATTTGAGCGTCTCGGCAATGGCGGTTGGGCTAATGTAGGCGTCCGCAGCACGCTTTCCAAGCATGCCCTGATTGGCCATGGCGTTGGCAGCAGGAAGCTCCTTGGACATGGTCACGGCCATGTTGAGCAGTTCCTGAGCAATGTTCATGACAGTGTTGGATTGGACAGTCGACATATCCCGCTTGCCCAGTCCGCCGAGTAGGGAGTTGGCGAGAAGTCCAGACGCAATGTTGCCAGTTAGGAGTGCAGCTGCGGGGTTGGCGGAAAGGTCTACAGCAGGCAGGGTTGCTGCAACAGGTCCGGTGGGCACCAAGCCTCCAGTGAGACCCGCCACCAACGGATTGAGTGCCGCTAGAGGGTTGGACAGAACGTTGGTCGCAGGCAGAGTGCCCGCGACATCAGCGACGGGTAATACGCCCGAAGTCAGCTTCGAGGTGAGATCACCAAGCGGAAGTCCTGCTATAGCTTCTTCGACCGTGTCAAGGGGGAGCTTGCCAACGGTCTCGGTCAGAGGTAGCCCAGCGGCAACCTTATCAAGGCCTGGGAATACCGAGATCAACTTGCTAATTGTACTGATGATCTTCTTCAAAACGGCAAAGGCAACATCAGGCTTAACGTCGAGAGCTCGCTTGGTAAGCCCATTAGCAACGCTCAGGATAGTGTCGAGAGGTACTGCCTCGACAGCAGCTCCAGCAGGTGTTTCGTTTGTCATGATCGAAAGAATGTCCAGAATCTGGCTAATGATGCCCATGGTGAGGGTAGGATCCATCTCACCTAGGTCGTCGCGCTTCGTGAGACTTCCGAGACTGCCGAGGAGATCGAACGGAAGACCAGCAGGGGACGCAATCTTGGGCAGTTGCATCGTGGCTATCATCCTGTTTGCAAGCCCCAAAAGCTCCTGGATCATACCCGTAGCGTCGGCTGGGTTGATGTTACTGAGGTCGTCCTTGCCAACGACACCAAGGGCATCTCCGAGGGGGACTTTGGAAACAACGCCGCCAGCGATAGGTACCTGCTTGATCTTGCTGGCCAGATTGTTGGCCAAGACCATCAGGGGATCCATAAGCGACGAAATCTTCGAGACTGCCGGCAGGTCGCTCGTCGTCGTAGAAAAGTTCGGAATTGTTTGACGACGAACGCGCGAAATCGGCTGCAATGCAGGGGGCACAACGCCTGTGTTCTTCCCGCCACCGACCGGCGCGTTTTTGGCAATGTTCATCAGACCAAACGACAGGTTGATGAATTTGTGGACGAGATCAACAACGATCTGAGGAGGAAGAGTCAGGGCAGCTGTAGCAGCCTTGATCGGAGCAAGTGGGTCTGCGAGGATGGCATCCACGGGGATGGGCGCGACGACCGGTACTGATACATTTGTCACCGCTGGAACAGTAGAGTTCAGAAGCGCAGGGCCAGTGGGAAGTGCGACAGGACTTGTAGCCAAGCTGAGAATGGCCGACACAACTTCGATTGGCGAAGGTGTCGCATCACTGAAGCTAGGCACCGGAGTGACAAGAACAGAATCGGTATCGAGAACAGCCGTTACTGATGGCATAAGAGGATTAGGGACAGGGTTGATGAAGAGATTCGTGGGTCCTTTGATATCGGTAGGATCCACAAGTGGAGGGGAGGCAAAACTCTCCAAAGGCAACTCCGGTGAGGTCACGACGCCCCCAGTGAGATCACTCACTCCAGTCGGTGCCGGGACATCGGACGCGGCAGACGGTTTAACGAGGCCGACTACCTGGCCGATCGGGGTTGCAGCAGATGCAGTCGATGCAGAAGAGGTAGAGCTCAGCAGTTGAAAGACAGGAAGGGCCTCTTGGGCCAAAGGAGAGGCAAATCCATTGGGTAAGGAGAGTAGTAGCAGCGCAGAGGCAGCTTGGATGCGAGACATTATTGCAGGCTCACGCTAATGAATGGATGCGGAGCTGGCTGAAGAGCTGCACAGGGGTCAGTGGTCCATGGGTACATATGAGTGTAGATGGGCCCAGCATTCCTCTCTTTGGGTCCGGGCCGACACATTCCGCTCGCGAGCATTAAGACTTGGAAAATTATCACAGGATTGGAAGGAAGCAAGGAAACGCGGCGAATAGTTCTTCGTATTTCTACAACGGATGGTGTGCTCTTGCATCTGGCATTGCGTTAGTAGAGGCATGGAGATCGCTGTCTGGTGATACCTACACATGTTGCCAAATGTGGGGAATGGCTCCAACTCGTCCCAATAGCTCGGGTACCTGGAAACATTGCCCGTACATGTCCGACACATGAATTCCTAGAACATATCAGTGTTTGCCCTGGGGAGATTGGAGGATGCATGACAGCTGTCAGACTTACCAAACTACCAAAAATCATGCCTGAAGCAACTAAACTCCAGATCAAAGTACCCAAACAGCGTATGCAGCGTTTGGTTCAAAAGAAGAAAGTGTCGTAGTCGTCCAAAAAGACACTAGAACTGCTCAATATGAGTGAGTGCGGTACGGGCAATGCCAGTATGGACATACCAGAAGAAAAGATCGCGATGTAAGAGTCCGGGTATCCACAAAACGCCAAAAGTCCTCGTAACATTCATGAATCGTATTACAGACAGCGGGACAGAAGGGAAGGCATCCGACGTCAAGACCGAGCCAATGGAAGAAGCCAAAGTCGTGCATGCGATGAGAGGCTTGGGTACATGTATACAATAACAACGCGTCGCTTCGCACGTGCATGCGCGCAAGGATTCGCAAAACATGATCGCGATCATGTGGCCATGGTCAAGACAGGGACGGTGGCGTCGCACATGTTGGACTTAGTTACCGCGTCCGCCCATGATGCGATCCTTTTTGCTCTTGGCAGATGAGGCTTGGGGTCGGTCCTTGGTATTCTCGGACGTCTCCGTGGTCTGCGATGAGGCCTGCTTCTGCGCTTGCGCTTGTTGCTGCTCGTAGAGTTTTCGCTGGCGGTTGGCTTCGTACTGCTCGACATCGGCGGCAGTCAGCTGGATAGTGGTGGCAGGGCGGCGAAGCATCTTGACAGTAGCGTCGCAGGCGAATTCGAACGTATGGTGCCGGTGCAATAGTATCTGGCGAGACCCAAAAGAGTGTGGTTTGCTTTGAAAGAGCGACTTGGTTGAATTGTTATTAGTACACGCGCGCGGGGTGTTGTCGAGGTCTAGTCGTGCCGAAAGCAGGATGTGGTGAGGGTGAGCAGCTTTGTTTGCGCGCTCGATGAGACGATAAGGGAAATGAGGGCCCGTCTCTTGCGCGATAAGAATTCTAACTCTGTAACGACAAACAGAGTTGCGGGGTGTGCGGAGTGAACGTCAGGGCACGTGGGCGGCGGAGGGGCCATGCGTCATGTGATGATCCCTGCGTGCCAAGACATCGCGATCTCGAAAAGTTGATGTCGGTGACAGCATCGGCCAGCGTCTCATCCATTGCGCCATGGCACAACGACAAATCTGCCCTTCGATGGGCGCAATACGGCGCTCGTTGGCCATTGATGTCGCCAGCATATCCAAACCTTGCACAAGGTCGCTGTCGAGCTCGGCCAGAAGCTTCGAACAACAACCCAGCAATGGAGCGCCATCACAGCCTGGTAAGTATTCTATATGTTCTTCACCCATCTGGGCAACTTCTCTGACAGTCATGAAGCCTCTTCAACCCCTCCCACCCGCCGTGGCCGCTCCGAAGCTGCCCTCAAACAAATCACAAACCTCCAAAACCGCGTCCAACCCGGTGGCTTAGCAAGAGGCAGCTTTCTCAGTGGCCAAATGGCCGGCCGACCCTCCCAAGAATACAAAACCCCGAACTTCGGCGCCTCTCCTGCAGGGTCGGAAGGTGGAGACACACGTGCAGCAGGCCCACGCATGGCCAGATTCGGTGCCCGTCCCACCACCACCCACGGCTCTGCCCCTCCCGAGGGAGGCCGCATGGTTCGCGCACCAAACATGTTTAGGAATCGCAACAATGCCAACGCCACGGTGGGCGGTGCACGTGGCGGACCCAACCTGCGAGGTCGAGCGGGCGGGAAAGGTGGCGACAGAGGAAAAGACCGAGCACCCAAGAAGCGCGAGAAGGGCAAGGGCGGTGATGCTGGGCCGTCCACCAAGATGTCTGAAATTGACCCAGCTACAACGCTTTCGGATGGGATGATACACAACCTGATGCGTCTGCAGAGGAAGGAGTGGGATCGCGTGCCATACGAGCCCAAGTATGCGCTGGGAAGTTTCGCGGCGCAGGAATTGATACATGAGGGAAGAGAGCTGTTTAGAGGCGAATCGCCGCCGGTTAAGATATGGGGGAGGTTGGAGAAGACAATTGGTGTGGTGGGCATGTTTGGCGCAGAGGCACATCTGAAGGTTAGAAGAGTGCCAGATGGCGACCATGCGCCGTTCGGGCAGGAGGAGGCCGAGGAGGAGGTCCAGGAAGCTGTCGAAGTGGCAAAGGACGAAAGTTCAAGTGAGCAGAAGCAGGAGCAGAAGCAGGAAACCGAGCAGAAGCCTCAAGCCGCTGTGCAATAGAGAATGATGGCAATGTAGGATATACTTTGGAGATTGTACATTTCTCGCAGATGAATAAAGATAGGTGCATCATGAACTTCTCGTAGCTGTGCCATGTGATCCGATCGTACATGAGTGGTGCCAGAAAGATTCGAATACACCAGCCCCGTGGCTTTCACTGCGCTATTCCTAGATGCTTCAGGGACTTCGCCGAGAAATCTAAACATATTCACTGTAATCTTTTCGCATTTTCTTAAGTCTCATAGGCTATTGTGCAACTTGACATGCATCATCTCACAATTAGGAGTCCGCACCCTACTTCGAGAACACAGCCTTGTACTTGAACTGCGTCGGGAAGCTCTTGTCCGTAATCGTAAGCTCCTCGCCCTCCTCCACAAGCTCCGACATCTTCTTGTCAAGGTTCGGACGCAGCTGCGCTTGCAAGCTGGCAAGCTGCATCCACAGAGACTTTTCGCCTGTACGGATTGCTGGGTTCTTGAGTTGACTAGTCTTTGTTAGGAATGCTTGTTTTCTCAAGAGTGGGAGTAGACTCACGCTTCTGGTCGCTCAGCCAGGCCGTCGATGAACTCCTGCAGTGTGGTGTTGGGGTTGATCTGCAGCGGCCGAGCGATATTACCTGCGCCGCAGACGGGACAGTCGTCTTTCTTTTGGTGCTCGAAGGTATACGTGTACACGGAGTCGTCGCCCGTGTACATCATGTAGTTGTCACTTCCAGGATAGCCGATGAATGGATTGGTGTTTGTGGCGATCTTGAACGCCTCGTTACAGCAGCTTGCCGCGACGATGGCGTTCGTGCTTGCAATAGCGGGGATGATGTTCTTCACAACACCTTGCGTCATGCTGTATGTGACGCCCTCAATGTTGAACTCCTTCGCGCGGATGAGCGCCTTCTGGTACAGCCAAGTAATGTGTTCTGGATCATCGGTATCGAGGGTGTCGTCCTTGCGGTGCTCTTCCCAGGCGATGATGTGCGCCCACTCGATGCAATGCTGCGGCTGGCGCGGAATAGTAGCTAGAGTACACAGAGGCACAGCAGCACGTGGAGCGTGCATGTCAAGCTGGCACTCGATGCAGGATGTTATAGTGGGGAAGATAACACGAGCTTGGCCCTTGAAGCCTTCGGTACCACCATCAACCAGAGGCTTCAGCGAGTCCGGGTTGTCACCATCCACCATCCCGACGAGAGTCGCGTTGATCCATCGTCGCGCCTCAACGCTGTCTAGACCACACACCACCATGCCGAATTGCATATAGTACTCTTCATCCTTGTCTTGGATCTTTCCGCAGTAAGGAGTGATCTTGACACCCTTCACGCGCTTCTCGACGAACCTCGCAGCGACTTCGGCTTTGTAGCTGCCGACATCTGAAGCACGGAAGAGGAATTGTCGATTGAGGTTGGAGACATCGATTGTGTCCATGTCGATCACGTGGATGTCCTTGAAGCCAGAGAGAGCGAGATTCTTGAGAATTTCACAACCCAGACCACCAGCTCCGCTGTACATGTATTAGTCCTGTGCCGTCTTTTTGGCGTGCAAATACTCACATGACTCTACGTTGTGTTAGTTTCCATTTCGACTTGACATAATGTAACCTCTCGACTTACAACACCTTATTCCTCTCCAAACCAGAGATGGCGGCATCTCCAGGTACAAATGCATCTTCATCTGTAAAAGGACCGGTCCGCGTGAGGAAGTTGTCGAGGTACTTCCTATAATAGTGTTAGATCGACTGACTGATTCTTCCCAAAGAACATCCATACCATCGTGCACGTATCAGCGCTGCTGAACTGGCAGATACACTCTCTATGTTGACAGCCATCATCGTCACGTTGAGAAAGAAAGTGGTGCAACAAATCAAGTCGAGGAAGTAGTGTTGTAGGCACCGGTGCTAGGGTCAGGAAGCTAGCGTGGGGCAGAAAACGCGCTAGTGGCGCGGTGTGGTTTTTGGAAGGAATTGCCGAGCGTGACCATGCATTCGCCATCATCCACGTCTGTACTTCACGACAGTCAGTGCTGTTACTAATCTTGAGAGACTGGCCCAAAAATCAGATTCAATTGCGTGCGAAAGGGATCGAGCCTTGGCCGGATCGACTCAGTATGACAGATTTCCTGACTGCGGTATCGACCAAGAACGTTAAAGCGCCGGAGCCTCTACTACAGGAGGTCAAGAGTCTAAGCATACAAGATGCAGTCCACATTGACTCAGCACAGTCGGCTCTCGAAGCTTTGAAAAGCCAGCCAAACCAGGAGACTGTCACACATGTCCTGAAGTACATGACGTCCGATGGCTTCAGTCTTCTACTCCCGGAGCCACTCAACGCAACCATAGCACATCAACTGGTAAACGACACTCTTCCAAACTATTGGCGAGCCCTGAGGAATTCCCCACAGGCAAAACTGTTTGCTAGAATCTTACGGAACCCCACTGGTCTAGGCCACATCATCACACGATTGCGGTCTCTCGTTGCTGATAGTAGGCAAAAAAGGTCTGCAGGCGAAGCACAGAATCAAGCAGACAACATAGAAGATATGCTTGGTGTGTTGGAAATAATACTTCATGTCGATGACACGTCAAGCCTGGTCCTCCGCGACACTGAAGCTCATGGCAGGACCGAAACAAAGAAGAGGCTGATATGGCGGGAGTATCTCTCGCAGACTGCTTCTGGTCGCCTCGTTTCAATCGCAGCGGAAGCTGAAGATGTTCTTAAAAGCAAGGGTACTTCGCGGACAGCTAGCTGGCTCGCTGATGGCAACACATTCGCAGACTGGCTCGGGCGTAACATTGCTTCCATGCTCCGGAAAGTAGGTGGCAGCGGAGACAATATCTCGGGATCTGCAGTTTCAGAGTTATGCTCTAAGGCTCTCACCTTGGGCTACACAGGTCAGTGGAGTTCCGAGCGCCTGCGTGTATTTACTGACGGTATAGATCGCGTGATCTCTTCGCTCACATCATCGTTGCTCGATACAGACTCTGCGACACTTCTAGCAGACTTATTGTCACTATTGAAACCCTACGAACAGAGAAAATATCTCGACGCAGTGATAGTCTTTGTTGTAAAGCATTACTTTTCAACCGATATCGTCCTACGTGAAGACAAACCCATTCCGATGTCCAAGGATGTTTCTGGTGTGGCATCCCTGCTTCATATCCTGGCCAGAGAAAACGAAAGTCTAAAGGATCACCTTGTGTCGATACTCACTCGTTCTACGGTACCATCGCTGGATGACTCGTTAGCTGCACGCAGGAGTGTCATGGCGGCACTGGCGCCTGATGAAGGTAACAATCCAATGTAACAACACGATTCGAAGAGCTAAAACTCAATAGACAGGCTGCATACTTTGTTTGAGAACTGCATAAAGATTTTCGGTGATCCTGTCTTCATCAAGCATGTACCAGTGATACAACAAGAAGGTACTAAAGTCAACGTATAGATTTTGATCCTTACTGACTGCGATCAGCTTTGGCACAAAACCTAGCTCTTTGCGCAGGCTATGTTCAACGAGGCCAACCAATGTTCCTCACTATGATGGCCAAATCATCGTACCATATCAATGGCATGTCAAATCGCATCAGTGCGACATCGACACGCACACGATTTCTTGGTATAGCAACCGGTGTCGCTATTTCAAAGATGGCAGACAAGCCAGATGTGCAGCTCAAGTTCGATTTGGAAGATGCAGAAGCAAATGAGGCAAAATGGTATGAGCGCCTTACGAAAGTCAATGACGTATTAGGTAGCATATTAGATCTCAAGACCACTACCAAGGGCAGAGCATTGGTTAAGTCTAAGAAGAAGGTCAAGAACCCCAAAGGTATCTTGAAACCATCCATTACCGAGATACAGGGACCTCGTATTGTTGAGGTACTGTCTGATTTAGAAGACGAGGATGACGATTTGATGGTATACGAGAAGCCAGACTCTGACCCCGAGGACGAGGACGACGATCCGACTGTGATCACTCGCAACAAGCTCA
>Ga0265780_10008260_pt1 | contig 12656 bp, 15 predicted proteins | sample P1T30metagenome_FD_192432 | JGI IMG/M metagenome (GOLD analysis project Ga0265780, IMG submission 192432) | Plant litter microbial communities from East Loma Ridge, Irvine, California - P1 T30 | ecosystem: Environmental > Terrestrial > Plant litter > Unclassified | place: USA: California...
CTCGGGCCATAGTTCACCCACCAGCAAGTTTGTTGTCACCAAGCAACGGAACATGATGTAATGGATGACCAGAAAGCTTGAGCTAATAAAGGGATGAAGCGCATTCATTTACAATCGCCTTTGTCAGAATCTGACCATGGAGTGCGGAGTTGCAGGAATGTAAAGTTCGTGAGGCGGGGAAATTGAAAAGTCAAAATTCGCGGACGCAGGCGGCTCCCAGCACAACGCCCCGCATTCCCACATGTCATATTCCGTTAAGCTTCGCGGCAGGCTTTGCTTCAAACGTCAGAGATAATATCTGATGTTCTTTCTCTTCTCTCCATCAACAGGCTACAAACCAGCCCGGCTAGCTCAATCGGTAGAGCGTGAGACTCTTAGTCTTTCACGGTCTAACAGACACGATTACTCAGTACATCTCAAGGTTGTGGGTTCGACCCCCACGTCGGGCTTGAGAAGCTTTCTTTTTGTTCCTGGTGTCGTGGCCATCAGAATGTTGGTCGTGATGTGGAGGGAGTGGACAGAACGATTTTTTTGGACAGTGCCCCACCATTTGGTACACCACCACTTAAAATCACTACCAGACACACAAGCTTTCTGCTATTAGCCAATTTATCATGATTTCATAGTCTAATAATGTCCTACAACATTTTTGTCTATATGCACATTGAGTTATTGGCCTACATTCTATCTCTTCAAGACATTGCATACGCTATAGCTATCCAGGCAAAGTCCGCCGTACAGAACTTTGTATGCAAGAAGAACAATGAACAACTACCTCCTAAAAATCGACATTAACCTGAAATTCGGTAAAGAACGGCTTTGACATCTATGTATACGGCAGCGCACCTGTTCAGTCTTTTCTTTGAGGTGAGAGCAAGCTACGTCGTACGCAACCTTGGAAGTGACTTAGGAATACCCGCAGCAAAGAGCAACAGCATCAAGCTCATGATTTTAAGAGTTTACAACGGAGTTGAATTCGAAGATAGATGCAATAAGAAATTACGGCCATGAAAATACCCAAAAGCATACAGCTTTCGGTACCACACACTGACCAGAGTCGGTGTCTCAAGCCCACCCACCACACCCATCCCCCTCAAACAATCTTTCCAACTACACACCACCCCCAAGTACCTTCCCCTGCTCTCCCTCCTTTTCACTCATACAACTACTATCGTCCTTCTCCCCCGCCAACACAGGAATCGTCAACATCTCGCCCGCAAGAATCAAATTCGGGTCCTGGATGTTATTCGCCTTGACGATGTCGCATATGCCGACTGCGTTCTCGGCTGCGATCTTCTCCAGTGTGTCGCCGGCGGCTATGGTGATTTGCTTGCCGCTGCCGGAGTTGGGGTCTGGAGATGTGGAGGGTGAAGGGGTGGGTGGTGTGGAGGCTGTTGCTGAGGCCGAGGTTGGGGCGGGTGGTGGTGATACTGCGGGTGGTGGTGATACGTAGGTGGAGGCGGCTGGTGGTGACGCGGACGATGCCGGGGGAGGCACAGAGGCAGAAGCAGATACAGAGGTTACTAGTGTCGTTGGTGCTGGGGCAGGAGGAGCGCCGGATACACTGCTGCTATGTTCGCAGCGGCCATGCCTGCGATGGATATGTGGGTGGACTGCAGCGGCTGTGCTTGACAACACGAGGGTTGAGAGCGCGAGAAGGATTGCTGAGGTCTTCATGGTTGCTGGTATCGTGATGCTGACTGAAGTTTGTAAAATGTTCCGAGGTGTGGTATATAGATTGTATGTATGGTATTAGAAAGGAGAAGCTGCCCGGTAGGTGGTACGGGTTATAGGTCCAGTGCTTCTTGAATGAGTGGCAAGGTCTCGTGAGCGTATCACCTGGAGGACTGTTCATGGTATATGTATTTTAATCGCTTCCTTAGGGCCTGAGGAAAGAAACATTCATGTTCGAAAACGTGGATGAACGCGTTGTTCATGAATGCGAGAGCTGCTCCAGAACAATGGAACGAGTGCCTTCCGTCAATGCCGGCGTCTCGCGATTTCGATGAAGAGGTGTCAATGGAACGTTTTCTGTCACAGTGCGTTGGTGCTTAGCTGTCATTGTTTCGTACATCAGACCCTCTTCCAATCTGTGATGTCGGGTTGATCAAAAAACAACTTTGGTACAACACGCCGCCATGTACTCGCTCTCCCAGCCTGGCTTCGCGGATCGGCGAACTTGAAGTAAAAGGTCGACGTTAAGATTGGCGATTTGCCGGTGTCAAGAAACTGCATTGATGGTACGGACATGTGCTGACAAGTGAAGCGAGCTGTGATGGCCTGACGTGTAACACCTGTCAGTTGTCAGAGAAGACGCGAGCCACGCGTAGCAAAGGATCACCGATGGTCTAAAACATGAAGGTATCGCAGGAAGACCATGAGAAATAGACTTGGACTTTCAACGTGTTGTGTGATTAGGATATGCTAGAGGACTGAAATACTGTACAGTGAAAGAACAGAATGCGCTCGCTAAAATGATGCGGTAAACGAACAATAACCAAAAGTAGCTCTAAGTGAGCTTACTGGATTGCAAAAAAATCGAAGATAACAGAATGAAAACAACAGGTATTCAAGCGCCCAGCGCGATAAGCCTGCTCTTGATGTCCGTGGGCCTCATCATCTGGTTGATGACAACACTCGAAATACTGCCCATGCTGACGACTGACACGTATCCTGGAGCGACTTCGCTGGCCAGGACCTCAACACACTTCATTGCCTCATCTTTCGAAATCGGTGATCGGATAGAGCCTTGAATTGCCTGCAGAAGAGTGGTTGTAGAGAAGGAAACGCGCGATCCGGGTCTGTTCGCGCACAGTAGGGAGAGGACGCCGATAACTTCTGGAGTGCGTTGTAACGCTGCCTTTCGCTGGAGTTCGGCAGGTGTCGGTGCTGCGGGGCCAGCCTTTGCAGCTTCCTGCTTTGCGAGAATGCGATCGAGGAGGTTGGTCTTGCGGACGGCAGCGAATTCGGTGATCTTGGGTTGGGCGGGCTGAGCCTGTTGGTTCTGGCCCATGGGCGTTTCGTTCTCCTTTCCAACAGAGGGTCTCGTCTTCTTCTGTGCACGGCCTTGCTGTACACTCTCCTTGAACTCCCTCAACCTCTTGCGTCCCTTCTCTTGTGCTGGCGCGAGTGCAGTGAGGGACTCGCATGTGGTGACTTCGGCAAGAGGAAGCTGGCTCAGGAACTTGGACATGGAAGTGTCGTCGAGAAACGTGTCCATGCATGCTTGCTTGATATCGGCCTTCTTTGGGCGTCCCCGTCCACGCTTGGGCACGGCAATTGGTCGGCTCATCATCTTCTGCGACGTGCACCATTGCGTCCAAAGCGTATCTAGGCCTTCTTTGAACATATCCTGCAATCCCTCTTCGTTCATATGCGTCATGCCGTTCATCATCGGACTGCTGTCCTTGATCTCGATGCAGACCTTGCCGCGGCCATAGTCGGACAGGTAGTAGGGGTTCTCGTTGCCGGAAGGGCCATGGTCGAGGATGCCGATGAGCAGTCGGATGTCATCGTACGTGACTTTACGTTGCCGCCAGACCAATGTCGTTGATGCAATCAGGTCTCGAAGATCGGCAGGCGTTGAAGTGCCATTGTGGGCGTAGTGCAGCGACAGCGCGGTCAGGAAGGAAGAGTGTAACGCGAGGAGGTTGACAAGCTCGGCCGGGAGCTGGCCGGGAGCAATAGGCGACATTGTTGATAGAATAGCGGAATGGATACGACGATGAGATATCTGGAACAATGTCGATAAGTGATGTGTCGTGTGGGAGGCAGGTCGAGGTCCAAAGGAGTGTTTATGGGCCGAGGGGGCTGCAAAACAGGGAAGGCACGTTCGACGCGCTTTACGCTTCTGCGCGTTCGCGTCGCGTTTCCGCCCCACTTTAATGAAACTTGAACGTGTCGTTGCCCCACGCATCCGGCGTACTTTCAGCCCTCATTTGGCTTTAGTATTGATTCCATTCTATTCATGACGCAGCGCGTGCAAAAATTGTCTTATTCTCGAAGGAGTGGATCATCCAAAAGCAAAAGCCATCGCGGCGCGTACCGTCGCCAGAGCTTCTCGCGTCCGTGCAACGAACAGAGGGCAATTGTGAGTATTGTATCATATTGGGATGAAAAGACCTGCGCCTATATACTCCAATGCTCATGCAAGATCTTCAATAACAAGTCCCAGCTTCTCTTGTCGCATTATCATTACATTATTAGTCCTCTAGACGTAGAGTTCACTTTCCGCCAAACAGTCCACCGAGCCATGATTGAGTCTTCGCGGCCTTCTCCTCAACGACGGCATCGAACTTGTTGGCGGCCGCGTTGACCTGCTTGCCTGCCTCATGCATCTCACGCTCAGCGCGGACCTTGGCCTCCTCGTACTGCTTCTTCGCATCTGCGCTGTAGGCATCGAACTTCTGCTCCGCCCTCTTCGCTTCCGCCTTGGCTTGGTCGGCCTAGCAGTGGTCAGTATACTGTCACGAGTGATATCAAGTCGCATTGGACGTACGTATTGCTGTGCGCTGGCGCGTACTGCCTCGTAACCCTCCTGGCCGGCCTTCTTAGCTTCCTTGTCCTGGCCAGGGTAGTCGCCTCTCAGCTTGCGTGCGGCAGTCGCAGCGTCATCTACAACTGTCAGTCGAGATACTATGGAAGTTGAATACATTCAGGACTTACGTTCAGCCTTCCTCTCGGCAAGCTTCGGGTCGCCTCCAGCGCTGTAGAGGTAGTAGGTAACACCACCAACAGCAGCAAGACCACCGTATGTAGCGAAACGACGAGACATGTTGATGTAATGGGGTTTTTGTGAGGTGGTATTGATTGGACTTGAAGTAAGATCAAGGTATGTGAGATTCGAATTGGAGATGTAGAATGAGAGTTGTGCGAGGGAGGGGAACCTTGGAAGGCGTCTTTCCAACAAGCGCATGTGTGACGTAATGGCAGACAGCTGCAGCACGGACTTTTCAGTGCCGTGCGAACCAGATCACCAAACTAGGACTCTACCGAGCGCGTCAAGCCGGATCCACATTACCTACACTCGTTGCTTTCGCTTCTACATGTTAATTGTAATGTCATCATAGTGTTTCTCTTTATCGCATCGTTGTCGCACCTCGATCGTGCCTTCGCAACGTGCCGTCTGTTGTGCGCGCCCCTTAAACCGTTCACCACAACAATCCAGCCTCGAGCCACTGCCTTAGCGACTACCGCGCAGCGTGCCGCGCCTGCCTGACCACAGCGACCTCATGTATCCACGATAGCAACGGCGTTTGCCTCTTACTCTCCTTGACACCTCCACCACGCTTGTAGCATGGCGGACCAACAAATACACCTCGTCGACCATACCGACGGCGACAACACACCGACCTCGGCTACACAACCCCAACAGCGGTCGACCACATCGGACTCGCACATCGATATCCTCTACGAGAACCAACGCGGTTGGTTCGTCTTCGGCATTCCCCTCTTCTCGTCCAAAGCGCTATGGAACCTGCGAATCGACCCTGCGCCGTGGCAGGATGCCAAGTTCAAGCCCTCAGCAGTCAACATCACAAATGCACAAGTTCCGGACCCAAGTTGGGTGTGGGACTGGAAGAGCTGGTATGTCGACATGAGTCTGGATGTCGATGAAGAGGGTTGGCAATACAGCCTGCTCTTCAAGGGTTCAGCGTGGCATGGCAACCACCCGTGGTTCCACAGCTTCGTTCGGCGGCGACGCTGGCTACGGAGGCGGGTCAAGCAGAGGCTGCCACCCAAGACCAAGAAGAATGCGAAAGAGCGCATGTTTGGCGAGACATTCAGCATCGGCACGACTCTGGCTAGATCAGCCACCTTTGGCACTGGCAGCGGTCTATTGGACGACAGCGCACAGACGAGTCTAGACGAGGAGATTAGGGATATCGCGACGTTGATGAGAAAACTCAAGGCAGCTGCCATTGACCGCGAGAAGATCATCTACATACACAAGTTCATCGACGATGGAGGGGAGGAGCTGCACTACCTCCCAGAACAGGTATGCATGGTGTATCCCCATGCAAACACAGCTAATGAGTTCAGATACCGTCCATCATGTCGATGCTCATCTTCCAGAATTCGCGCCGCCAACTCCTCTCCACACTTATGGACCGCTTCGAAGCCGCCAAAGACCACCGCGAGCAACACAAGAAGGACCACAAGCCGGAAGGTGACGCCGAGGAGCGCAGAATCAACAACCTGCTCAAGGCTATTGAAGCCGCGGATAACGAGTGTAAGAAGCTCGAGTATTGGAGCGATATCAAGAATCTGACAGAAGAGGGCAAAGCCGGGAACGCAACAGATCCCAGCATGGGATGGGACGAAGAGAAGTGGCAGGGACTCGATGCGAGTGGCGCCAAGCATCCCGATACCTAAGTTTGAGAACTTAAGAAGTTTTGGATGCATGCATATATTGGAGTTTGTCAGAGTTCGTTGGGTGCGGCTCTCCAAGGTCAGCACGTCGGGTCAATTGGGACTACTAATCAGTTTTCGTATTGTATCGCAACCATACATGCTATCGTCAGCAAGAGTAACCAGCCATACGATGTTATATCATCCATTCACATTTCTCACTCTTATCGGCCCTCTGAGATCCGCCAAACTCTCCACGTCCACTACTGCGCCCTTCTGCATTACTTCGACTTCCCCAGCCTCTCTCTTCTCCCACACCATCTGTCGTACATCATCCATGGTATCTCTCCACTCTGACGCGTCCAATGCACACAGCTCCTCTGTTGACAGTGCGCGGGCAATTTCGGAAGGACAGATCGTCTTCGGCCAAGCCCTTGTGCTCAATAGACGGTGGGCATGGCGCGATAGGATGGTTCTCTTGGCGTCGTCAAGAGCCATATTGTTTGTGCAGCTGGCGAATACTGTGTACCAGCTAGCGGATTCGATGTGCCGATAATGCTTGGGTTGTTTCGCAGCGATATTGTGAGGCTGCACCGTCTCGATGGTTTCACCCAGATCTGGTTGCTAGACCCATCGCCCGCTGATCGACAACAGGGGTCCAAAGATCCTTAGCCAATCCTTTGACGTCAGAGCGCCCAATCGGCGCGCAGCAGAAGCAAAATAACTCGAGCATTCCAGCGTCGCGTCCCCTCCCTTCTAAAACCGAAACTGCCCGCAGCACTGGGATTGGCGTTTTGCCTTTGCGCGTCGTTTTTTCTTGTCCTGTCATGCCGCACCGGTTACCCCACGCTCTCCGAGAGCTAGTTGCAGCGGGGCAGTCCTTCGCTCCCGCCTCTCGTCTCTTATCAAGCTCAACACCGCTACTGCATACTTCTTCTCCGATATCTTCTCTACTCCATCAGACTTCCCTGCGTACCTGTCATACCGGACGGTCAGCATCCCTCTTGCAAGCATCCAGCCCACAGAGTACTACCGCCAAACGAAACTTCTCCTGGCCCAGAATGACTGGAAAGGAAGAGCCAAAGGAGGTGCGCAAGTACCTGCAGCAGAGCCATGACCGCATCTTTGAAAACAATAAGAAATGGGCCGATGAGATGCGGAACAAGAACCCAGGCTTCTTCAAGGATCTGAGTGCAGGACAAGCACCCGAGTATCTATGGATTGGTGAGTTGCATCTGGAATGACTCAATTGCCCTATAACATTACTCCATTATATCACCCACCACCTAGAACTTGCTAACCCAATCTCCACAGGCTGCTCCGACTCGCGCATCCCCGCCGAAGCCATCACCGGTCTCGAGCCCGGCGAGATGTTCATCCACCGCAACATTGCCAACCTCGTCAACAACATCGACCTCAACGTCATGTCCGTCGTAAACTACGCGGTCCGCCACCTCAAAGTTAAGCACATTGTCGTGTGCGGCCACTACGGCTGCGGTGGTGTCAAGGCCGCCATGACACCAAAGGACATGGGTCTGCTGAACCCTTGGCTCCGAAACATCCGCGATGTCTACAGATTGCATCAGAAGGAGCTCGACGATGTTATGGCCAACGGCGGCACAGAGGAGGAGAAGTACGACAAGCTTGTAGAGCTCAACGTGTACGAGCAGTGCCGGAACGTGGTCAAGACGGCGGCTGTGCAGCAGTGTTGGGCTGAGAACGAGTTCCCTGTCGTGCACGGCTGGGTCTTTGGGTTCGGAGACGGATTGTTGAAGGATCTCAAGTTCGACCACGAGGGCGAGCTTAAGGAGATTCAGAAGATTTACGATTTGACAAAGGATATGTAGATGGCGTCAGTGGGTGTGCGATGTATGAGTAGTTGTCGTGGCATTTAGCGAGGTGTTGGTGTAGAGGAAGTGGAAGAGATGGTGCTGCAACCGGGCTTAGATGCTAACGTAGAGCTAGTTACCTGAATCTCCCCAGTACCTTCGTAGGTACCACATGGGTTTACACACTAGTCTTGCAGGCTCACGCCAATCCCTCCACGTCTCGTCACCGCAATCAAATCCCAGCGCCTTGCGTAAACGAGAACGAGCTAATGAACACGACTTGGACTGTTTCGCTTACGATGCCATTCATGCATGCTCTCCAAAGAGAACGACATAACCCGATCCAGGCCCACCTCCACCGATCTCTCGAACACGATCACTGATCTCTGCCATTAACCCAACCTGTTGGTAACACCAATCCAGAATTTCGTTCCACCGGCTATCACAGCCCTCGAGCTGGCAAGCCAACTCCTCCACAATCCTCCTCCCAGAGTACTGCATCCACCACATATCCTCCAAAATACAATTAATCGCTCCCCAACAGGCTAATATCACCAGCGCCGGCACCTGCCCCATATCCGCCTTTTCAAAGAATTCAGGCTCCACGGTACCCAGCCAAGGAACAACCGAATGCCCATCACTGTCCATGTACGCCTTCTCCAGTTTCTCCAGGGTACCACGAAAGAATGGTGTCGCAGCATCATCAAGATCCATATTCGCAAGTATCGCATCCGTCAACGCGCGTAGCTTCTCCGCCGTGAACGCCCTACCCTCTTCTCCTACCAACTCAACAACAGGACTGCCAAGTATCTGCTTCAACTCCCCGCTATTAGCCCACACACTATGCTCCTCCACAATCTCCTTCATACCCATCGTATACCTCCGCACACGCATTAGTACCTTCGACACAGACTCCAACGTCTCACCCGGCGTGGCCGGAATCAGACTCGCGATAAGCGCAACAACAGCATGAAGAGCAGTCATGAGGCAAACCGGATCGAGACTCTCTTTCGAAATACAAGCAAGCGACACCTGCTCATTAAGCTCGGATATACTTCTGTTCTGGTAGTGCAGCGCGGCGGCGACGTGGTCGTGGGAAGCGGTGGAGGAGGAGGCGAGACTGGCGCTGTGTAGGGAGGTGAAAGCGAGGAGTATGTCTAGTAGGTAGGTGTGTTGCAGCGCTTTGGTTACGGCGTAGTCGCGGAAGACGAGCGCGTTGCGGTGCACGGAGGTGAGGTAGGTGGTTGTGGTCCATTGGTGCATGAGCCGCATTTCGAGCGTTCGGATCGCATTGTAGGTGGCTAGGCGGGAGGATGGGCCGCTGTAGGCATCGTAGAGGGAATACCAGCCGGGTTTGGTTGGTATAGGTGATCGTGGTGGTGATGATGATGACGATGATGATGATGTCGTTGTCAACGCCGTCTTCGCTTTCCTTCTAGACCCAGTCGAAACATTCTGTGTTGGGTAGGTGCATTGTTCTTCTCGTAGAGCACAAGCTCCGCATTTGGGTGTGGCTTCGTCGCATTTGACGCGCCGTCGCTTGCACGTGTCGCATCCAGCCCGTGACTTCCTATGATATCGTTTCACTGCCATTCGGGCTCAATCTCCGCACTCGCATATTCGTTTCGCTTTAGATGTGGGATGTTGTCATGCGCCTGGGGATTTTCGCAAGGAGACGGCATGGCTCAGGTGTGCTGCGGGGGCCGAGACTTGTTGGTGCCTGGTGCCAAAAGGAAGCCTAATTTGGTAGGTTGACGCTAAGGATGCCGATCAAAAGAGGTACTCGTTCTCGTTTACCGGTCCTGCACCGGAAGCTTAACATCCGCCTTGCCGAAGTAGTTGTGCTCCAGAAGGACAAGGCGGGATTACTAGCGATCATATCGCGCAGTGCTTCTAATGCACGCAAAAGCAAGCATATCCTTCGTTTGGTCGTTTGCCCTGATGAACCACCATCTCGCGAGGTCGGCTGTGCCGCCATTGCCATCATAGTGGAATTGGCAGGGTGTTGACGAACCGCCTCCCATCGCAGCTAACAAAACATGTCGTATATAAGTATCGTTGTCGCAGGCACTATTCTGCTGTACACCTTGAGCGAGTCACCACCTTCTTCAATATCAAATTCCTATCTCGCACGAACCGTGTCTTTTCTTGAACAAGATGTATTCGGCTTTAGGTATGTTGAGTCCGATGCATTCGATATGATCTCTGTTTCTAACAGCCCGAACAGCGCACGGATTGGCTTGTTCAAGCCTTGCCCAACCCTACCTCGATGGCACGGCAATCACGAAGTTCACTGCAGAGCCCAAGACACAATGGACACCAGAAGGCTCGCCTATCCCAGCCGAACAGCTTGTGCCACTTCTTGGAGTCTCATCGTACAATATCTCCTACTGCCGCGTAGAGATGGCCTACACCCATCCAGGTCAGAACGACACAGTGAACCTCCAGATATGGCTGCCGGAGCAGTGGAACGGACGCTTCAACGGTGTGGGAGGCGGCGGCTGGCGCGCTGGTGTTTTCGATGAGAGCCTACTCCCGGCCATTATCCAGGGATATGCGGCAGCTTCCACTGACGGTGGCCACAATGCAACTGAAGTCTCCGCTCTTCCTTGGGCGCTCAAGTCTCCGGGCAATGTCGATGTGGTTGCTTTGCAGAATTTCGGTTCTGTTACTTTGAACGAGCTCTCTATATTCGGGAAGATGGTTACCGAGAGCTTCTATCAGAAGGCTCCCGCTTACTCTTAGTATGTATGACCCTGGCACTGCGATTCTACCCGTGGTCGACGCTTCATGGTGTGTCTGGGACGAACAGTAGCTAACAAAAGACACAGCTGGACTGGGTGTTCCCAGGGTGGTAGGCAAGGTATGATGCTGGCTCAACGTTACCCCGAAGCATTTGATGGTATCATCGCTGCAGCACCCGCACTGAACATCATCCCACTCTTGGCAAGCTTGTTTCATGCTCAAGCTGTAATGAACACACTCGGCGAATACCCGCCCAATTGCGAATTTGAAGCGATTGGGGCTGCCGCAATCGCCGCTTGCGATGAACTGGACGCCGTCAAAGACTTGATCATATCCATCCCGGAGTTGTGTACTTTCGACCCTTTCACCGTTGTCGGACAGCCCGCCAACTGCGGCAATAGCAGCTCGAATGTCATCTCCAACGCAACGGCAACTGTAGCCAATGCTACATGGTATGGTGTCTCCGACAGACGGGGAAAGAAGATCTACCCAGGATACGCGTTCGATGCACCCCTCCAGGCAACGACCGACACGGACTGTCAAGCCTCAGATACCTGCCTCACCACCGCTGCTTGGCTACTCGGCGCACAGTTCTTCCAGCTCTTCGTCGAGAAGAACGCTACCTTTGACTGGTCCGCAATTACCGCGGAGAGTCTACCACACTACCTGTACGCCGGCCAGCAGCAGTGGGATTCGATCATCAACACCAACGATGCGGATCTCTCGAACTTCAAGGAAGCAGGAGGGAAGTTGCTCACCTGGCACGGCATCGCAGATGACCTGATTCCTTCGGGTGGGTCAACACAGTACTATGACCGTGTAGCCGCGCTGGATGCCGATGTCGATGAGTACTACAGGTTGTTCCTTGCGCCTGGCCTTCATCATTGCGCAGGTGGCCCTGGTCCTGCACCCGTCAATAATGCGCTGCAGCAGCTTGTCGCTTGGGTCGAAAACGGTACAGCTCCAGACACCTTACCGGCAGTTGGAACGCAACCTGTTAATGGAACAGTGCTGTCGAGAGATCTCTGCCCTTACCCGCTTGTATCTGTTTATCAAGGTGGTGCTGCGACTGATGCCTCATCATACAGCTGTGTTGATGCGGAGAGTGTGTAAGGAACGCGCAGATATTTGTGCGTTGTAGCGTATAATGAGGTGAATGATCAGGGGGACAGGTATGATCATCGTCAGGCAGAATGGATTAAGTAGCTTGTTGGTGCATTTCGGGGCGCTTTGTGCCTGTAGGATATGAGCAGATGTACTCGAATGCAGACCATTGCAACGACTCTTGAGACAATGTACATTCTCTAATCGGACCTGATGTGGTTCAAGGTTTAGCTAGTCCCATTTTGGGGTTGAATATTGATGATTGCGTCAGGCTGTGGGTACCTGAATGGGACTCAGCTGGCGGAGGCTGGGACGCTACCCAAAACGGAGCTATGTCGCGAGGCATAGCCATACACTCTATCGCTCTGTCAGTACACGCGACTGTGTAAGCACACCGTTCCCAGGCTAATGCGAGCTGGTATCCTTCGCCCTATAGATGATGTTGTTGCGACGAGACAGAAGGAGCAGGCTTCTGCGGCTGGCCAACGCCCCTGCCGCGGATTCAGAAATCACCGAAAACAGCGAGAGCCGAGAGCCGCTCCACAGAACACCGACGGTTGCCTGTCCATCTACCAGCAACCATGTTAGAATCCTTGAATGCTGTATACGACTCTTACTACGCAGTCA
>Ga0265780_10008261_pt1 | contig 12656 bp, 9 predicted proteins | sample P1T30metagenome_FD_192432 | JGI IMG/M metagenome (GOLD analysis project Ga0265780, IMG submission 192432) | Plant litter microbial communities from East Loma Ridge, Irvine, California - P1 T30 | ecosystem: Environmental > Terrestrial > Plant litter > Unclassified | place: USA: California...
CATTTTTTGTTTTATTGTGTGTTCAAAACTTAACCGAAATGCTGAACAGAAATATAAGCTGAAGATACTTAGAGTATCTTGTTTTGAAACAAATCCAGGTCATGGTGAACGACTCGGCAGTACTTTATACCTTCCCATTCATCAGATCCTCACCCTTCTCGACACATGTACCCGTACCACTTCATCTCCAGCATTCTAAATCGTATCTCAAAAATAATGGGGTCGACAATTTATCTGAAGAGATGCGGTGCTTTGTTTCTATGGAGCCTTGTGTGTAATCGGTGTAGATCGCCAGGGGATCGACAAATGAAACCAGGATGCGTATAGTACGGCCTCGGTAAGACTACCTTTTCAACACCGGGTTGTGCAGGATAATCTATTGTAAATGCAACTGCAATGTTGCAGATTACCGACACATGCCGATCGCCCGTACATGCGTGGCGCTCTTGTGTTGAGCTTGTCCAGGACAAACTTCGGACGAGGATGCTTGAGCCGAAAGGCACCATGTACCCCTGCTGGGGAGTATGGCCAGGGCATCTTCAGTACAAAGATGACTGTAAAGTCAGCACTCAAAGCACAGATTGAAATAATGTACTAGATGCAAATTTTCCGTGTCATGCGTAATCATTATTAGCTAACCACGTTGATCTCGTAGCATGCTTGATCATCTATGCTTCTATTGTACATAGTCTCAAAAGCCGTTCAGGTACTGAACACATTCGCCTTTCAACACACATCCTACTCCAGCAGGGATGCCTGATTCGTGTATAGCACGTCAACTACGTTACTGAGTTTTTCAAGCGTGCTCAAGGCCGCATCGTAGCCCTGGTCACGTTCGGACTCGTCATATACGATGAGACAGCCAGCACCCTGATCTAGCACTCCGATGATGACCTTGTCGAGAATCATCTGCGAGAGCTTGCGCTCAACCTGTATCGTGTCGAGACCAACCATCTTGGCGACGTGGTCAATTTCCACCCTGCTGAAGGGCTCAATGACCTTGATGAGGTTCTGCTCCAGCATGTTGTCGTACAAGCGGCGAAGGTGGGACGTAATGAATCGGTCGCTACCAAGCTGTTGACGATAGTCGGTCAGGGCAGTTTCATACTCCTCAAGACTGCGGTTGGTGTGTGCGCGCGCTACGGCCTTCATGGCCTCTAACCGTTTGCCCGCGTACTTGACAGCGTGCTTGGAGGTCATGAGCGATGTTACGTCATCACCAAGGTTGAGCATGATCTTGCAGAGCAGCATATACTGCAGAGCAGAGGTGGCCTTTTGCTCCTCGTCCTGCGAGTGATACCCTTCCATCGCCTCGATGAAGTATGAAAAGGACGTGTTGAAGTCGCCGTCCTCGGCATGTAGCATTCCACTCTGCATGTCTAGCCCAGCTTGCAACAGTGGCGGGGTGTAGACTGAAGCAGCCGAAGTTCGCGCAGATGTTAGGGCGGCGCGACCTTTTGGTATGTTGCCCAGTGCGTGGTAGACCCTTGATTCCAGCAGCTGCACCTCGACCAAGACAAGCTTGTCATCCAAGCGCTTCAGCTCCTTCAGCAGACTGTTGATGAGGGTGAGAGCCTCGTAGTAAGATTGCTTTTGCATGTACAGGGACACGAGCCGAGTTTCTAGGTTCTGCCGTAGGAAGCCTCTCCGCTCTGAGACGGCCCATTCTATGCATGACTTGGTGACTGCGATTTGCGTGTCTGCCGTGTTGGGGATGGTGGTGAATAAGTCGAGTAACTGTCGGACTACGAAGAGTTAGTCTTTCATCCATGATTCCATGTTGCAGTGCAGTCATACCCAGCTTTGATGTCTTCGCCTTCGCAAATGATGACATTATGGATCGCGCCTGCCTCACCAATTCGGCAAGAGCATCCACCCGCTTCTGATCGCGGTAGAGCTCACCAAGTCCCACTAAAGCACTCTCGTAGTTCTTGATGGCCGTCTCATTGGAGCCCGGGTCTTGTGAGAGAACATCTTTGAAGATGTGTTCGGCCTTGTCAGGCTCCGACTTGGCCAGCTTCTGCGCCTCCGCTATCCGCGAGCTCGTGTCCGGAACGGCCATGGTGGTTCAATGGATTCGGGGAGTGTTTTTGGCCTGGGTTGTGGTTGTGTGCACGATTGACGAGGTGGAGTGGGGGTAATGGAGTGACGGTGTTGGAGCTGTTTGGTGATACTACCATCACAAGCTCACCTCGTCGATGCGGCCGACGCGAAGTCGGCGATACGTAATGCCGATTGGGGACAAGCGCCACAACGCCACAATAGTGGTCAGCCACCTTGACAGGTCCAATACCTTGCCCTGGCTACCAGTGATTTACAGCACACCACTAGTGTATACGAATACGGTATATTTTGGAGTCCAAGTTGTGAAGGTCGAGACACGAGAAAATCGAGTTCCTAAAGTTGTTCAATCCCAAGGTTCACATCACGCAAGTTTCTGTATCTTACTTTGCATGTCAATGAGGATGAGCAAACAAGGCAAGGAAAAGTAGTACGCATACACTCTACATGTGATGACTTCAGATGATATAGTATCTCCTTGCTCTTGGAATGGCAACTTAATGGGATCGGCGGCTGCGAATCCACATCTTTCCAACACGCAATAACATTTATGGTATAGTTGCATATCTCGCTCTACTATAGATAGCCAGTGGTAGGGAAATTCTAGTGGTAGCATCGCGGGATTGTCGATGACGTCTTGAAAAGATTCAAGCATATCCAACAAAGCGTTGGATTTTTCTCTGTGATGCAACTTTAGACTAGATGGACACAGTAATGAATACGGAAACAATGACAACTGGATAAACAGAAAACTGTGAGCACTTTGATAAACATATGTCTCGAAGATTACTACGAAGACTAACAGGGTAGCCTAGAAATAGTAGCCATCGGTTCCGATCGTTCAGCTGCAAGGCCATTTTCTTGCGAGCAAATTACATCACTGAAAGATTCCATCTAATCCGTGTAGATATCAATGTAGTCGTTTGCTTGGACCAACTGCACTCGCCATGAGTGATGTTTGACTGTTTCGATATGGATAATACCAATCGTGAAGCTTTTGGAGATACCCAGGTGTTGTTTGTTACCCGCGTATCGAGTTGCTCTTGCTTCCACTCACACCGAAGTTTAGCTCTATGGATGCCATAAAAAACTTGAAAGATTAGTGTTAATGCGTGAGGAAAGTGTCAGGTCTATTATACCAACCCCCATTGGCTCCTGTGGTCACAGGACCGCTTAGGTTGCGTCCAAAGAATGGGAGTGCTCGCAAGTTTGTACTAAAGAGAAGCTCTTTATCTCACCTAGCGTATTTGAATGGTTGTCTGATGTAGATACATGGAGAGAGGGCACAGCTCAACAGGTTAGTATGAACACTGGAGAAATGGCGGCGGGGCCCTTCTGCTGAACAATGTCGTGTGATTAGTATCAAGTCATCGGTTTCGACGGACATTCGCTTTCTCCGATTATTGCATGTTTGGGCCGCGACTGCGGTCGAGTACTGGGGAGCCTTGCAGATGAATAGGAATGTAGTGGCTTAGTGTTATTATACCACAAGGCAGCTTCGGGTGCGGTTGAGGCTGTGTTTTTCCCTCACTGACTTTGCGGTTAACGGATACATCCATTCTCCGAAATCTGACAGACCATGGGAGCATCTTCAAAGTTTCTTATGCCGTATACTTCCGCGTCAGTGCGTTCCCCCTCTTCTCGCCGGTCTGACCGTGCCCAGGCATGCTTGTCTCATTACAATACACCGGCTGTTCTCAGCAGTCTCCCAAACAGGGCCACGCTCGTATCGCAATTTGAAGGGGAAGTTGGAGCGCAAACAACCATATCGATGACTTGAGGATTTGATGCGGTCAGCACGGTGAAGACAATGGATGATGACATCAAAGAAGATTGCAACCGTGTAAGGCCCGAGCAACATCAAATGCAAGCAGCTGCGTCAGAACCTGAGCAGTCTGCACACATACAGTCAGACAGCACGTCACAGTGCCGAGGAAATTGCAGTTTCTTGAGTAGTGCCGCGTGGCTAGTGATACGACAAAACAGCCACAGGGGTCATCCGAGCTGCGCCACGCTGCTTGGCATGATGCTAAACTCAAAGCAGCAGAGCTTGCGAGAAAATTACCGACTACTCACGAGGACTTCCGGTGCTGCCGTTCGGCATGCAAAGGCACGCAGTTCGGACTGCCAATACGCCCATCGTCCGAACCCAAGATGGCAAGTCCTACCTGGCCGCATCGTCTTTGCACGCTTCCCACATGCCAGTTGAAACACACATCTTTGTATGTTTGGTGGTGCGATCGCGTCTACCTTCCCGAACCTGACTCCGCTTCATACCGTAACCACGACGCCAACGTCAATTAATCGAGCTTATCCCTGCGTCACTCGGCCACGGGTGATTTGCCAATCCGGCCCATCTGGAAGCTTTGTCAAAGGTTGGCCAGCTGGGGCTTGTGGTCGCGAGTTAGTGTCAACGCAGGCCTGATGGTAGTCGTAGGCCTTAGAGGCGGAGTCTTCCAGAAACTCATCAGGAGGAACCGCTTTTTGCTCGAAACTTGTTTATAGCCAGAGATCAATACCAGGAGACAAGCGTTGTTGCTCTTGGTGCCTGAGAGTTGAGACAAGCCTTGATCCTCTTTTCACCGTCTCTTGTGTTGCCTTTATCACAATGGTTTACACAGGTAAGCCCAGCCGGGGCTGCGGCATGTGCAAAAGCCGCCGAATCAAGGTATGTTTTGCCTTCTCGCCACAATTGCTACTTTCTCTCGACTAGTGATGCTGGCGGTACCCGCCCGTACGTCAATACGGTTACATTGTGAGCAGTAGTTTGGGTCCCCGCTAATTATGCCAGTGCGACGAGAAACGGCCAACATGTGGAAACTGCAAGAAATCGTCGCGATCATGTCCAGGCTATCTAGACGATTTCGATCTGGTTTTCCGGGATGAGAACAAGGCCATGGCCAAGAAGGTGAGGAAGTGTTCTGCGACGACTTCGTCAGGTAGCAGCACTCGAGCGTCAAGCTCGCATCCTTCTCCACATCCGTATGTGCTATCCTAGAACGCTCGTTCCGTCCCGCTCCCGCTTCCAGCCATTAATCTGCGCTAATTAGCTCCATTGCTTACTTTTGCCACTATCTATGCATGAACCTGTGGCTGGTGTGGGATCGCTTGTGGCTTTGCGTGCAATGAGAACATCAGCTGATCATGTCAGATCTCCGTCCTCAACCTTTGAAGTACCCTCAGAAGAGAATAGCTTTGTAGGAGAGTTTGCCTTTCAAACCTCGACATCGTCGTCACACGCAAGCCAATCACAACAGGTACTATCTTTAAACAACTACAGGACGCAAAAGGTGCCTTTCGACCATCCGTTCGACTTTGAGACCATTGTCTGGAATTTCCAAAAAGCAGAAATACCGCCCACGATATCACTCGCTCCTGAATGCGAAGCTGTGCCTTTCTTTTTCAAAAACTTTACCGCCCTACCACAACAGGCCGAAAGTACGAGAGGATTTCTCGAGTATCTTGTACCACTCTATAACCGTGCCCGCCCAAATTCAGTTCTACATCTTGCCACCACCGCCGTCGCATTGGCAGCGTGCGGTCAGTACCCCGGGCGACATGAACTCCTCCGTGAAGCTGTTTCTACATATGGCAAAGCCATTAAGAAACTGAACGAGGACTTGAAGCACCCCGCGAAAGCGAAGAGTAACGAGACTGTACTCGCCATTCTCATGTTTTCATTGTATGAGGTAAGTCTAACGTCTTGCTTGACCAGGATTCCAGTCCTCTCTGCTTTTGCCTGAAACAAATCACTGGCTCCAGTGCTAACGATGTTCAGACTATTATGAGCACCGATGACACAATCGCGGCGTGGGGTAACCATGTCGATGGTGCTGTCGCACTAACCAAACTAAGAGGAATGGAGCAATTCAAGGATCCAATGTCTCATGCAATATTCCGTGCAGTACGAACAATGATGGTGAGCACCTTTTTCATTTTTTTCAATGTGGCCAACAATTGACGCGAGACAGATTACAAGTTGTGTCCAACGCTCAAAGCCCGTTGATTCATTCCCCAGCAAAGCAGGCTGGGTAGGCCAAGGTGATATCCACAATGAAAACGCTGCAAATCGATTAACCCTAATCTGTATCGACCTACCAAGTCTACGTGCTCGCGCAAACACTCTCACCAACATGCGTTACGATCCTACCTACGAATCAGAAGCCAAACAAATCCTCGAATTTGCGCAAATGGTTGATGGCAACCTTGAAGAATGGTATCGCACGTTACCCCCGGAATGGAGACCTCGTGTCATCGGCATCGTTAGCGAGTTGATTCCATCGGAGGAACTTTCACTGGCAGCCAAATGGCCAGGAGAACAGCACGTGTATCACGATGTACCATTGGCAAGCATCATGAATGACTACCGTGTATGTCGCATATTCTGTACAAGGGTCATGATGGCATGCGTGGAATGGCTAAAGTCTGGGCCTAACTATCGGGATGAAGACAGCGCTTGGAATACGAGCGTCTATGTGATCCAGAAAATGGTAGACGAGATTTGTGCATGTGTGCCTTTTCACTTGAGCTATGAGCTGCAGACGGTAGCCAAGGAGATGGGACAAGAAAAGAATGGTCAGTCTTAGTTTTGTCCTTCCTTAACGAGTGTTCTGAGAGCTAACTCTTCTGCAGCGGCTGAGGCTTTTGGAGGGTACTCGTTAGTCTGGCCACTATACGTCGCAGCCAACGCAGATACGGTACCGCAAGAGCAACGCGATTGGCTCTTCGGTCGGCTCTCAGTCATCGGTACCAAGTTTGGATTGAGTAGTGCACAGATTCTGGTTCTGGCGAGGAGACACGTACTCACGTGCGGGCCAATGTTCCCATAAGGCAAGGTCAATATGTTGTATGAATACTGTAAGAACGGGAAGACGTGTCACGGATAATTTTTTTTTAAATCTTAGTACCACTCATGCTAACAGGGTTCTGTTCGGGCTCGGTGGGTCACAGATATATGATGCGCTCAAACTTGATGCCAGACTGGAGTCGAAGCAAAGGTGGGGATAGCTTGCATTGAGTGATCCGCATTGAGTAAGTGGTTGTGTGACCACGTACTGGAACGGGTGGGTATAGTGGGGACACGACATTTCTTAGCGCTGATGTTTTCTACCAGGGCTTGTGAAGATGGCGACGTCGCGCTGCGCTTCGACATTGTAAAGATATGCATGAGGGAATTGATGTTTCCGTATCATCTAAACAATGCATCAGGCAATAAGCTCGACCTGCTGCGGCCCGTTTCCGCGCCAAGCTTTCGCGGTTTCATCATACGAGCCGCGCCATCGAGGGAGGCGCAACTAGACGTCCGGCGAACTGCAGCTCTCCTTATCCCTTGGCCAATTTGCGGCTGTGCAACAAGTAGCCACTACCATCCTCTTCATTCTCTTTCATAATTATCCAGAAGTCACTTGACCATACCTAGGCACACAGGTATCGCGCTTGTTGTCAAAAGATTACCCCGCCTCAAACTTCAGCCCAGCAACAGCCTCATCACGTCACCACCACCACCATGGGCGCATTAAATCTCATCCCGCTCATAATCCTATTCGCAGTCGTTGGAGGTATCGGCTGGGTAGGCTACCAGGTAAGATAGATGGCCTGCGCAGATTTTGCCCAACGAGGCGCTGATCATTGTGCGCCACAGATCTACCTCTACTCGAACGAGCTCGCTGAGCGTGGCGTGAAGAAGATGGAAAAGAAAAATGTCGTCTTCACTAAAGATGGCGCAAAGGTCGGGGTGAAGGAAGTGACCACAGAATCTTATACAGACAAGACACAAAGGGCGTTTGTCAAGACGTGGAACGCCGCGCACGATGGGTACGCATATGCACTGCGACAACGGCAAGACAAACCATGTACTGACTGATTGTAACAGTTCTCCCGTATCGCGCCCTTCCTCGGCCCGGAAATCTACAAGATGATCATGTCATACGCAATACGAATATCACTTGGCCTTCAGTTATACCTTCTTTTGGGGGCATTGCCCATTTGGCTATTACAGCCTTACTTTGGACCGAGCGAAGAGCGACTGCTTTAGTCGACTTACGGGAACAAGTCGTCAATAGGTGTATGACGTCTGGTGTATCGGAGAGTCGGAGAATCGGAGAATCGGAGCATCATACGGTACTATACGGTATGAGGCAATATGTACGACTAGACGCATGCGGCACCGTGCAGCTTCGGTGCATGCACTTTCAGTTATGAGAATCCAAGGGATAGTGTTGACACAGGCCGCAGAAAAACTTGTGTGATGCCGATTTGCCACTTAACAAACAATCCTGAGTAGTACATTGTGCCTACACTACTACACGAGCTTAATCGTAAATCAACTTCACGCAAGCGCTGTTACATCGCTGGGAGAGGGGTATAGAGCAGGGTGCGTCTAAAGCGTAGCAATCAAGCTAGGATGTCTGCCTCCAGAACATTTAGGACATGCATTCCCCACTTGTCAACAAGCAGCTCTTCGCCAGTCGCTTCAGGCTCCCGATATCGTGTCTCCATCACACCAACTGGGAACTGTATTTACGTCAGTTGCTACGTCAGCGATCGACAGCACACACTTGCTTTGGATGGGGGAGCAGATGTTTAGGTCAATAAACGTATTCATGCCGGGAGGGATCGTTGCAGCCCCGCTTCCTTGTGCGATGGTTCGTCGCAGCATGTGTCGGGTCCGCGGCCGTGACATTCTGTATTGAGGCTGTATATGGCGACTCTAGGTAATGTCAAGAACTCCTCCCTTCTTCGTCTCCTGTTCGGCCTGCATCAAATAGATGTAGCCCCGAAATTTCGCAGGCAAAATGTAAAGAACGCGGAGGGTCGAGTATACCTCGGCCGAGGCAAGGACCACGCTTGCAAGGCGATGTAAAACTATGCATGCTGGTCACAGCTCTATCTGCATTAGCTCAACCCCAGAAACCAAAAGCAGTGTCAAGGGCAGCACCATCCGACTGGACTTGTCGAATCGGCCGGCTGTTTGATGTTACCGCTCAGCTGCAAGATAGACAAAGGTGCAGCTTAGCATACAGCTTAGGCAGTAATGGTGTATAGGGGACGAAAGTCTTTAAAAAGCCCAAAGTGCCCTTCATTCAGTATGCACTACACTGAGAACACGCCATAATGTCTTCACTGCATGAAGTTCTACTCCAGTATGAGCTCTTCAGCATGAAGAGTCTGGCCCTTGCATTTGGTCTGCCCATTGCTGCTGTAAGTCTATCCACGGTGCCATTGTGTTGAAAACGACTAACAAGATCTAGGCTATCGTTTATTCTGTTTACAGTGTTATATATAATCTCTTCTTCCATCCACTCAAACACATTCCCGGCTCAGTGTTTGCACGAGCCTGTCCCATACCTTACGCCCTTGCCCTGCGAAAGGGTACCATCATTCCATGGCTGAATGCACAACATGAACGGTATGGAGAGGTTGTACGAATGGGCCCCAGTCAGGTTTCCTTCATTTCTGCCGAGACTGCATGGTCCGAGGTCCAGGGCTTCCGTACCGGAAAGCATAAAAACGCGAAAATCTTTACAAGGGATATTAATTGGCTGTAAGTCGTCTTCGTAACATGATGTGGACGCTGCTGATGAAAACAAGCCCGGACAACACTAACGGAACGACTTCGCTATTCGGAACCAACGGTGAAGAGCACGCCCGTTTGCGGCGCAATGTTGCTCAGGGCTTCAGTGTCTCGTCTCTCCGCTTGCAAGAACCCCTTATCCTCGAGTATGCTGATCTTCTTGTGTCGCGACTACGCCAGGTCGGCGCCAATGGTCCCGTTGATATGGCAGCCTGGTACAGTAAGCAAGCCCTTGTACAATGCTCTACAGCCAAGCCCTTGTACTCATCAAGACACAATAGACTTTACCACTTTTGACATCATTGCCGACCTTGTCTTTAGTGAGCCTTTCGGCTGCCTCCGAGATGGCAATGGCCATGAGTGGGTCCCATTCGTCTACAACGGCATCTTTGGTACAGTGCAAGCCTTTACCAACAGGAGGTGGGCAATATTCAAGTGGTACGACAGTCTTTGCGGCATTTTCAAAGACCAGAACAAGTCTTGGCAAGCGCGGCGAACCCTCCTAGTCAAGTCGCAGAAGAAAGTGGACGAGTGCATCGCAAAGATTGAAAAGGGCACCGACAAGAGGGTGCAAGCGGGTTTCCTTGCCAACCTTATCAAGAACACGGGCACGGAAAGAGGGGTGACGCGAAAGGAATTGGACACTCTCGCCATGGGCTTCCTCACCGCCGGCAGCGAAACAACAGCCACCATCCTCGCCGGCGCCACCTACCTGCTCCTCGCCCACCCGGACAAGTACAAGAAGATTGTGCACGAGGTCCGCACGACATTCTCGTCTGCCGAAGAAATCACAATGGATTCGGCAGATAAGCTCGAGTACCTCATCGCCGTCTTCCAGGAAAGCCTTCGCCACTACCCCCCAAATTCCACCGGCCTCCCTCGCATCTCGCCTCCTGGTGGCACGGAAGTCTCAGGCTACTACATCCCGGGAGGCACAAGTGTCTTGATCCCCCAGTTCGCTACCTTCCACTCGGCCCGCAACTTCAAAGACCCGGAGGAGTTTGTGCCGGAGCGCTGGCTGGGCGATGCAAAGTACAAGGATGACAAGGTTGCGGTACTGCAGCCATTTGGAATCGGACCTACAGTTTGTTTGGGCAAAAAGTAAGTTTTTTGTTATTCTCTCTTTGGTTGCTGTTTGCTAACGACGAGTGTGTTTTTTTTCTCTCCACCAGTCTGGCGTATATGGAAATGCGCGTTATTCTTGCAAAGTGTCTCTTTGCTTTCGATATGGAGCTCGATGAGAGGGAAAAGTCTGAGCATTGGATCAACAAGCAGCGCCAGTTCCTTTTCTGGGAGAAACCTCCCTTGCATGTTAAGTTGACGCCTGTGGAGCGCTAGATTTGTGTGGTCCGGTTTGACACATGGGGGTTATAGTAGGCGGAAGGGGTGTCAACAACACTGCATCCACCAAGCCAGCAAAAGTGAGAAAGAAGATTAAGAAAAACAAACGAAGTAGGAATGCACAAAAAAAAGATCTCTGTATATAGTTCTATTCACTATTAATCATATATGCAGCGAAATAACTACCAGAAAGATAAAGATGATAATTCCCCTTTCTGTCTCGAACCCACCCATACGATCAACCTCTCCCTAAACAAGACACAACCACACCGCCACAGCAAAGCTGAGTACATATGCACTCGAAGAAGCCAACCTCGGGTCAGAAGCGGCACCCGAAGCCTGGGGCACGTTGTTTGTCGCCGGACCACCCAAGTACCAAGACCCAATGTCTGTGAGTTTGCCATCTTGCGTCAGCATCGCCGCATTCTTACCCACATTACTAACGTCTGAGCGGAAAGCGCCAAAGTACGAGTAATGGGTTACATTGCTGTATATAAGATAATTGTGTTAGTCCAAACATATAAAGAGAGAGAAAGAGAGAGAGAGAGAGAGGAGGGGAGGGGAGAGAGACAAAAAGAAAAGAAGAAAACCTACGGCCAAGTATCAAAACTCTGCACACTCCTATTATAAAAACTAATCGTCTCCTCCAGGCCCTGATTGGGAAAGCCATACTCTGTAATCCAAACGGTGAGATTAGGCCACTTGTTCGTCACCTGTCCCACATGGCTCATCATGCCCTCAAAGTTGCCGTACCAGTGCACGGGGATAAAGTCTGGGTTGCAACCGCCATTGCACTCGGCAAAGAAGTTGTCGAGCCACTGCCATCCGCTCTCTGCGCCCGTGACGGCGGGCGCGCCCAGCTTGACGCCCAAGTCTTTGAGCGGCTCGATTTCCGCCTTCCAGCGTGCGGCTGCTACGGCGACGCCGAGGTTGGAGCCGCCGGTGCTGTGGCCGCCGTCGGGCTCGTTGAAGGCGAGGACGTGCGAAATGTTTGTTCCCGAGCTGATGAGTTGCTTGACCGTGTCGAGGAAGGGGGTCCCCGTGTCGCTGGCACTAGCGCCCCAGAGCATGGGGACAAAGTGCATGTTGGCGTCGTTTGCGTAGGCGGGAGAGGGGTCTTTTTGGTAGTTGTAGTACCAGGTTGGGGGTGAGGGGCCGGATGTCCATATCTTGTCGTCGGACGGGTTTTTGGACGACGGGACGTGGCAGAGGCCGCGTTTGGAGGATGTCGAGGCCGTGGCTTGGGCCGTGGCAGTGGTAACTAAGGCCGTAGTGGCAGAGAGGAGGAGGGTGTTGCGCATGGTGAGCTAATATGGGAACGGCCGTAGATGTTCTAGCGGAAAGAGAAAAAAAAGTTTGGAATCTCCTCGTGAGATCGTTTTTTTTTTTCGGGGGGGACTGCTGAGTTCTGATATGAGCGAAGCGAGCGTCCTCGGTACCAGCGATGGGATGGCGAATATGGGTACAAGGGAAACGTAGCAATATTACGAAGACCTCTCTGCAATCGAGCCCAAAGAAGAAAAAAACTCTCAATTTGACGCGTTGCCAAAACAGCTCGTAACCTGGAGTTATCAGTAGTTGGAAGTGATAGTAGTAGTAACAAGTACCCGGCCCCAACAAAACTCCCCGGCAGCAAACCACCGTTTACTTAAAGAACCGCAAAGGAAAGGATAAAAACCCC
>Ga0265780_10008263_pt1 | contig 12652 bp, 11 predicted proteins | sample P1T30metagenome_FD_192432 | JGI IMG/M metagenome (GOLD analysis project Ga0265780, IMG submission 192432) | Plant litter microbial communities from East Loma Ridge, Irvine, California - P1 T30 | ecosystem: Environmental > Terrestrial > Plant litter > Unclassified | place: USA: California...
TAGGACTCCAGAAGATTGATATCTAACGACGCGACAGCGCCACGTGGATTGCCTGCGATCAGCCTGCCCACCACCCCATGCGTCTATTTTGAACGACGATGCGCGCTCCCGCCGTTCAGTTAACAAATGCAGCCGGAATGGCTTCGCTATACCTTGCCCTGAGAACTACTGCACCTCAGGTTGGCGAGCCTGGCCTGGGCCAGTCCCATGCCGCACCGCAGCACGATTGAATTTCACAAAATCAACTCCTTGTATTGACTCTTGTATAATTTGAACAACAAGTAGTCGAGAAGCTAACAATTATTCATGACGGGTGCTAGCATGCGTCAATACACCTGACCTTGCTTTCCCGTATAGCCGGGCCGTCATCCATGATCGAACACCATGCCCGCACACGAATGCCCTCCCTGCTGCGCCAGCTGAACCACCAGTTCCTGCGCTTCGCCGCGGCCGGGGCGCTGGGTACCGCCTGCCACTACCTGGTCTTGCTGGCCCTGAGTGCCGGCGCCGGCGTCGCACCCGGCCCGGCGGCAGCCTGCGGCGCCCTGGTCGGCGCGGTGGTGAACTACTGGCTGAACCGCAACCTCATCTTCCGCAGCGAACGGCGCCATGCCGAGGCCTTGCCGCGCTTTGCCGCGATGGCCCTGTTCGGCGCGCTGTTGAACGGCCTGATCGTCGGCGCCCTGGCGCGGCTCGGCCTGCATTTCATGGCAGCGCAGGTCTGCGCGACGCTGCTGGTCCTGGTCCTGAATTACGTCATGAGCAAAAAATGGATATTCCCAAGCCAAGAATGAATGCGTTGGCCCAGCCGTCCGCGGCCCCGGACGCGCAGCAGGCAGCCGCCCAGCAGGCCCTGCATCCCGCCCTGCATCCGCGCCACGCCGCGCGCATGCCCAGCATCTCGGTGGTGGCGCCGGCCTACAACGAGCAGGAAGTGCTGGGAGAATTCCACCGCCGCGTGAGCGAGGTGCTGGTGAAACTCGGCTGCGACTACGAGATCGTGCTCGTCAACGACGGCAGCCGCGACCACACCCTGGCCCTGATGCACGCCCTGCGCGCGCACGATCCGCACGTGACCGTGGTCGATTTGTCACGCAACTTCGGCAAGGAGATCGCTCTCAGCGCCGGCCTCGACCACACCCGCGGCGAGGTCGTGGTGATCCTCGACGCCGACCTGCAAGACCCGCCGGAACTGATCCCGGCCATGCTCGAGGGCTGGCGCGAAGGCTACGACGTCGTCTACGGCGTGCGCACCAAGCGCGACGGCGAAACCTGGTTCAAGCAGCTCACCGCCAAGTATTTTTATCGCTTCATCAAGTCGGTCAGCCGCGTGCAGATTCCGACCGACACCGGCGACTTCCGCCTGATGACGCGCCGCGCGGTCGATGCCGTGGGCCAGCTGCGCGAGGAACACCGCTTCATGAAGGGCCTGTTCGCCTGGGTCGGCTTCCCCTCGCGACCGCTGCACTACCGGCGCGAAGCGCGCGTGGCCGGCACCACCACCTGGAGCTACTGGAAGCTCTGGAACTTCGCCCTCGAGGGCATCACCTCGTTCACGGTGGCGCCGCTGAAGGTGGCCACCTACCTCGGCCTGTCGGTGGCCGCGCTGGCCCTGCTGTTCGCCGCCTTCGTGAGCTGGAAGGCGCTGGTGTTCGGCGATCCGGTGCGCGGCTACCCCTCGCTGATGGCGGTGGTGCTGTTCCTCGGCGGCGTGCAGCTGATTTCGGTGGGCCTGCTGGGCGAGTACGTGGGCCGCATCTTCAACGAGGTCAAGCGGCGTCCGCTGTACCTGGTGAACCGCCTGCTGAGCTCGGAGATGGGGGATGCGGCCACGGCGGAGACCCCATCTGCCCCTGAACCCGCCCCGCGGCCCGCGGCCCAGCCCCGGGTGCATCCATGACCCTGGCACGCCGCCCATCCTGGCCGGGCCTGCTGGCCATCTGCGCCATGACCCTGCTGCTCTGGCTTTACGCCCTGGCGACCCTGCGCCTGCCCTACCAGGTCGACATGCTGGTCCACCTGCGCTGGGCCGAGCAGTTCCTGGCCGCCGTGCGCGAAGGCTGGCTGCTGCCGCGCTGGGCCCCTGCCTCGATCGAGGGCCTGGGCGACCCCACCTTCTTCTATTACCAGCCGCTGTTCTACTACCTCACCAGCGCCCTTGGCCTGCTCGGCCTGCGCAGCGAAGCCGCGCTGGTCGGCGCTGCCATGGTGCCATCGCTGCTGCTCGGAATCGTGGTGCACCGGCGCTTCCTGCACGCCTACCGTCCCGGTCCGGCGCTGGCGGGCACCCTGTTCGTGCTGGCCTGCCCGGTGCTGCTGTTCCTGGCGGTGCAGATGGCGGCCTATCCCTGGACCCTGGCCCTGCCCTTCTGCCTGCTGTTCGTGGCCGAAAGCATCCGCACCGGACCCGGCCAGCAACCGCGCGCGCACTGGCTCGCCCTGCTGCTGGCCCTGGTCTGCCTGAGCCACCTGCTGAGCGCCCTGATGGTGCTGGCCTGCACCGGCCTGGCGCGCCTGGCGCTGGCCTTCCCCAGCCGGCGCACCCTGGCCGGCCACCTGCACTGGAGCGCGGGCGTGGTGCTGGGCCTGGGGCTGACCGCCTTCTTCGTCTGGCCGGCCGTCACCCAGCTGCACCTGATCAACCCGGACGGCTGGACCGGCGGCGCCAACTTCGACTGGCGCCGCGCCTTTGCCCTGCCCACCTTCTCCTACCTGGCGCACGGCTTGCGCTGGTTTGCGATCCAGGGGCCGCTGTCGCTGCTGGCTCTGATGCTGTGCCTGTTCGTGCTGTACTCCAGCCGCCATGCCGCCACGCCGGGTTCGGCCGGGGCGCGCAAGCTCGCCATCACGGCGCTGGCGGCGATGCTGCTGGCCAGCGAACTGGCTTACCCGCTGTACGCGCTGCTGGAACCGATGCGCAAGATCCAGTTCCCCTATCGCTTCATGTTCCTGGCCCTGCTGCTGGCGAACATCGCCCTCGTCATCGAACTCAACGAAGGCGCCTGGCGCCGCTGGAGCACGCCCCTGCGCGCCCTGGCCGTGCTGCTGATCGCGGCGCAATGCGCCATGGCCCTGCAGCTGCAACTGGGCATCGTGCGCGGCGCCAAACCAATCCCCGAGCGGGCCAGCTTCATGCAGGGCCGCTTCGGCCAGCCCGAGTACATCCCGGCGGTGCGCGGCCCCGAATGGAAGGCTTACTTGGCCGCCGGCAAGCTGAACGGCGAATGCGCGCGCCTGGGCATCGCCTGCAGCCAGCCCCTGGCCCGGACCCATGCGCTGGCCTTTGTGATCGACACGCCGCGTCCGGTGGCGCTGCGCCTGCCGCTGCTGGCCTACCCGGCCTGGGCGATGACGGTGGACGGCGAACGGCGCCCATTGGCGGCCGATCCGGCCACCGGCCTGGCGCTGGCAAATTTGTCATCGGGCCGTCATACGGTGGCGCTAAGCTGGGCTGGCCTGCCTGCGGAAACGACGGGACGCATCGCCAGCGGCCTGGCCTGCCTGGTATGGCTGGCCTGGTTTGTGGCTGCACGGCGCCGTGCGCGGACGGCGCAGGTGGAAGCCAAGGCGAGCGGCGCCGGGGTCGAGCCGCTGATGCATACCGGATAAACGGGATCGATGCGCAAGGCGCGGCGGCGGGAGGCCGCGCACGGTTGGTGACGGCTGGAAAGTTAATCACCATGCTATGATCCGCAGTATTTTTTTGGCATTTTTCCATACCATGCGCACACGTGTCTGCATCACCATCGATACCGAATTCAGCATCGGCGGCGCGTTTTCCAACGCCGCCCGGACACCCGTCGCCGAGCCCCTGGTGTGGTGCGAGGTCGGCGGTCAGTCGCAGGGCCTGGGCTTCATGCTCGACACCTTCGGCCGTTACGGTGTGCAGGCCACGTTTTTCGTGGAAACCCTGCAGCGCAATTATTTCAAGCACGACCCGATGCGCGCCATCGCACGCCAGATCCACGAGGGGGGCCACGAGGTGCAACTGCACTCGCACCCCTGCTGGACCATGTTCCAGCGCGACGACTGGCGCGAAGTAGCGAGCAAGGGCCGCCCGAAAGACAACTACCACAGCCGCGACATCGACGAGTCCGCCGCGCTGATCCAGCAAGGCATCGACACCTTTGCCGACTGGGGCCTGCCGCGCCCGCAAGTCTTCCGCAGCGGTAACATGCACCACGACGACGCCCTGTACCAGGCGCTGGCCAAGGCCGGCATTCAGTATGCCTCGAACGTGGCGGTGGCGATCTTCGACTGCGGCGACAGCAAGTACCGCCTGTACAGCGGCCAGCACGAGCGCCACGGCGTGCGCGAATTCCCGGTACTGACCTTTGCCGACTGGGCGCTGGGCAGCAAGCAGCACATCAAGTCGCTGACCATTGCCGGCTCCAGCTTTGCCGAAACCCGGCGCCTGCTGGAGCAGGCGCGCGCCGTCGGCATCCCGCTGGTAGTGATCCTGACCCACCCCTTCGAATATGTGCAGAACCGCGACCTGGCCTTCAGCCAGACCCGCATCAACAGCCAGACCCAGCGCCGCCTGGTCCAGCTGTGCCGCTTCCTGCACGAGAACCGCGACCGCTTCGACGGCTGCGGCCTGGCCACGGCAGCGAACGCGCTGCCGGTATCGGCCTCGGCATCTTCCCCCTCCGCCGGCAACATCCTGCTGAAGGGCGCCCTGCGGCACACCGTGCCGCGCATGGCGGCCCAGGTTGCCTATCACAAATACGGCCGCTGGCTGCTCTCGCGAAAGCACGGCCCCTATATCCGTCCTACATGAAACAAACGATAGACCGCCGTTACGGCACCTGGCGCGGCATGATCCGCGCCACCCTCGCCCACCTGGAACATGCCACCGGCCGACTGCGCAGCTTTACACTGCGCAACCCGGCCAGCGTCAAGCGCGCGGTCTTTGTTTGTCATGGAAATATCTGCCGTAGTGCCTTTGCCCACATGGAAGCGGTTCGCCACGGCATGCGCGTGGCCTCGCTCGGCCTGTCGACCAGCACCGGCGGACGCTCGCCGAAGCAGGCGCTGGCCGCATCCACGCGCGCCGGGGTCGACATGACGGCCCACCGCGCCACCTCCTGGCCCGACTTCAAGGTACGGCCCGGCGATTTGTTCCTGGTGATGGAAGTGCGCCAGGCGCACGAAGTGCGGCGCCGCCTGGGCCCGCGCGACGACGTCCAGATCGCCCTGCTCGGCATGTGGTGCAAGCCGCCGATGCCGCACCTGCACGACCCCTATAAACTGGGCGACCCGTATTTCGACACATGCTTCGTGCGCGTGCGCGACGCCGTGGCCAATCTCGCCGCCGACCTGCCGAACGCCCGCATCGATCCACCGACCACCCGTACCAAGACCGCCTGATGGACCGCGCCCAGATACCTGTCACCACATCGACTTCCACCCTTCCCGCCGTCGTATTCGGCATCGACACGCCGATCGGCCTGACCATCGTGCGCGACCTCGGCCGCCACGGCGTGCCCGTGTACGGCGTGGCCCGCAACAACGAAGGCCTAGGCCTGTCCTCGCGCTGGCTGCGCCGCGGCCTGGTGCGCGACGCCGGCGAAGAGGCGCAGGTGGCGCAACTCGTGACACTGGGCCAGGAACTCGGCACCGCCTGCCTGTTCGCGGTGTCCGAAGGCGACATCGCGATGCTGAACCGGCACCGCGCGCGCCTCGTCAATTTTAAAATCATGTTCGCCGACCAGGCGCGCCTGGACAGCGTGTTGAACAAGGACCGAACCTACGAAGCCGCTGCGCGCGTCGGCGTGCGCGCGCCGCGCAGCGAGCAGATCACGCGCCTGGACGAGCTGGACGCCCTGTGCGGCGTGCTGCGCTTTCCGGTGGTGCTGAAGTGGGCCAATCCGCACGGCGTCGGCGCCAAGCTGCGCCCGCATGGGCTCACGGTGGCCAAGACCCATTATTGCGACACGCCAGAGCAGCTGCGCGCCTACATGGCGCGCTTCGCGCCGGCCGGCATCTGGCCGCTGATCCAGGAATACTGCGCCGGCTACGGCCTGGGCCAGTTCGTGCTCATGAAGGACGGCCAGGCCCACTACACCTTCCAGCACCGCCGCCTGCACGAGTGGCCGCCTGAAGGCGGCTTTTCCAGCCAGTGCGAATCGGTGGCGCGCGAGCAGCACGCGGCGCTGATGGAGAAGTCGATCGCCCTGCTGCGCGAGCTGGCCTGGGAAGGCATCGCCATGGTCGAGTACCGCTACGACCCGGTGCGCGACGAAGCGGCGCTGATGGAAGTGAACGGGCGTTTCTGGGGCAGCCTGCCGCTGGCCTACCACGCCGGCGCCAGCTTCCCGTGGCTGTGCTACCGGCTGTTCGGGCTGGGCGAGAACGTCGTCAACACGCCCTACCGCAGCGGCGTGCGCTGCCGCTTCATGGTGCCCGAGACCAAGCGCCTGCTGCGCATCCTGTTCGGACAGGACAAGATCAAGGACAAGACCATCCGCTTCCGGCGCCTGCCCGAGCTGGCCGGCTACTGCCTGGATTTCGTGCGGCCATCGAGCCGGTATTACGTGTTCGAGGCGAAGGATCCGAAACCCTTCATCAACGATGTACGCGCCATGCTGGGCAAGGCGCTGAGACGTAAATAAGCGTATCGCGCTATTCGCTGTTCGCTGTTTAAACGCGCGCAGGCCTGCAGCCCGCGCGTGATGAGTGTCCTGTTCGGCGCGCAAAAAACTGTCAGTTCGACAATGCCGTATCATGGAGCCCTGAAGACAAGGAGACTCGATGGAATCGGTAGGTGTAGTGCTGGCCATGCTGCTGGCGGTAATCGGTAGCGGCTACCTGGTGCGCATGCTGCCGTTCGGCGTGCCGCTGCCCCTGGTGCAGATCGCCCTGGGGGCCGTGATTTCCGGCGTGTTCGGGCATGGCGTGACGCTCGATCCCGAGATGTTCTTCCTGCTGTTCCTGCCGCCGCTGCTGTTCCTGGACGGCTGGCGCATCCCGAAAGTCGGCCTGTTCCGTGACAAGGGCACCATCCTCGAACTGGCCCTGGGCCTGGTGATCTTCACGGTGGTCGGCGCCGGCTTCCTGATCCACTGGCTGGTGCCGTCGATGCCGCTGCCGGTGGCGTTCGCGCTGGCCGCCATCGTGGCGCCGACCGACCCGGTGGCGGTGTCCGCGATCACCTCGCGCATCCACGTGCCGCACCGCCTGATGCACATCCTCGAAGGGGAATCGCTGCTGAACGACGCCAGTGGCCTGGTGTGCTTCCGCTTCGCCGTGGCCGCCGCCATGACCGGCGCCTTTTCGCTGGCGAATGCCTCATTGACCTTCCTGTGGGTGGCGCTGGCCGGCATCGCGGTCGGCGTGGCGGTGACGGTGGCCGTGTCGTTCGTGCAGCGCGTGATCGGCCAGCGCTTCGGCGAGGAACCCGGCTCGCCGATCCTGGTCAATTTGCTGCTGCCCTTCGGCGCCTACCTCGTGGCCGAACACATCCACGCGTCGGGCATCCTGGCCGCGGTGGCGGCCGGCGTGACGATGAGTTACGTGGAACTGTCGGGGCGCGCCCTGGCCACCACCCGCGTGCGCCGCGCCGTGGTCTGGGACACGGTGCAGTTTTCCCTGAACGGCGGCATGTTCGTGCTGCTGGGAGAACAGCTGCCGGAGATCATCGAGCGCGCCCTGCGCCAGGCCGGCCCGGACGCGTCCCTTACGCCCTGGAAGCTGTTCGGCATCGCCCTCCTCATCAGCCTGGCCCTGATCGTGCTGCGCCTGGTGTGGGTGTGGGTGTCGCTGCGCCTGACGCTGCTGAACGCGCGCCTGCAAGGCCAGAAAGTCTACAAACCCAACTTCCGCCTGGTGCTGGCGACCTCGCTGGCGGGCGTGCGCGGCGCCATCACCATGGCCGGCGTGCTGACCCTGCCGCTGGCCCTGCCAAGCGGGGCCGCCTTCCCGGGACGCGACCTGGCGATCTTCTTCGCCAGCGCGGTGATCATCGTCTCGCTGATCGTGGCCAGCATCGGCCTGCCGCGCGTGCTGCGCGGACTCGAAGTGCCCGAGGAAACCACCGAGGAAGCGCAGGAAGACCTGGCGCGCCACAATGCAGCGGTGGCGGCGATTGCCGCGATCGAACGCGTCGGCCACAGCCACCTGGGCGAGAGCGAACACGCCGACGTGCATGCCAGCGCGGTGGACCATGTACGAGGCATCTACGAGCACCGGCTCGGCACAGGGCTGGGAGCGAACGAGCCGTCGCGCATTCGCGTGGCGGAGCAGGCCGAGAAGGAATACCGGCTGGCGGCGCTGCAGGCCGAGCGCGAGGCGATTTTGGCGCTTACGCACCAGCGCAAGGTGTCGGACGATATTGCGAGGAAGGTGATGCGGGAGATCGACCTGGTGGAGGCGCGGTATCGCTAGGGCCTGGGCAGGACTGCGTCCCTTACAGGCGGATGACGACTGGTTTGCCGAGCGCGAGTACGTCGACACACCGTGCATCGCTGACAAAGGCGAAGTGCGCGATGCCGTCGTAGCAGCGTACCGAATCGCGCTCGAAACGGGTCTGGAATTCCGATCCTTCGACTCTGTAAAAGCAGCCGCGTCCTAACCCCGTTGAACGGGCCGCTTCTCCTTCGAGATCGCTTTCGTCGCGGCATTGGTAGGCCAGGTGATCCTTGAACACGACCGTCACGCGCTGCCCTGTGCCGTGCTCGTGCAGGCAGATCCGCAGGCCTTCGCCGTCGTCGATGATGGCGGCGATCGAGAAGTAAGTTCCGGCATCCTGGACCGGGTGCCATTGGTGGAAAATCTGCATGTAGCCTCTTCTGAAAGCGGCGCGACATCGTTCGCCTTCCACATCGTACACGACTGCAGTTGCTGCCTTTCGTCACTGGGTCACAAAATGCAGCCAGTCCCACCAGGTCATCGCAGGAGCGCCAGGTTGTACTGCAAGCGCTCGGCCAGTAACTGGCGCCAGGCGTCATCGAGCGTTTCTGCGGCTTGATTGTAAGTGCCGGCGATCCGGTCCAGCAGCGCATCGAGCCAGACGCCCGCTTCCTCGCGGCTGCCAAAGCCGAAGCGGTGCGCGTCGGCCAGCACTGCCTCGCGCGTAATGTCAGAGCGGCCAGTCGACAACTGCATGGCCAGGTAGGCAGGCGTTTCGACCGGGTTTGGCACGACGTCGAATGCCAGGGCCAGGCGCCACCCGCCGCCATCGGCATCGAACACGATGGCGTGGTTGCGTGGATGGTCGTCGTCGTTGCCGCAGACGGCGTTGAACACCATGCGGCCGAACAGCTCGCGCCGGTCTTCCACCGGGGCGCCGATCCAGCGCAGTTCCTCGGCCAGGCGCGGATAACTCCAGCGGTCGTTCGACAGGCCGCCCGGATATTCGGTCTGCAGCAGGCTGGCGGCGCTGACGCACAGTGCGCGCCGTTCCCGCTGGCGGTCGAAACGCCGCACGCGCACGGCGCTGCGGCCTCCTCCTGCCGGATGCCAGACCGTCGGCGCGAACCGCAAGCCGCTCAGGGCGCCCCAGCGCTGGCCGACATGTTCGAGGGCGGGAATGTCGGCGACATCGCTGGCGAGACCAGGCTTGAGCAGCCAGTAGTCGCCCTCTTCGTCTTGCACCGTCGCCTTGGGACGGGCGCCGCCAAGGCTGACCATTTGCAGCAGGCGCCGGCGTAGCTGGACGTGTACAGGTGGCTGCTGCGCGGCGAGGGCGGCGAGTTCCTCGATGACTTGCTGCACTTGCGCGAGCCTGGGCGCGGCCAGCGCCGTTACCGATGATTTGGGCCGCGTGCCGACGGCAAGCGCGCCCCAGCGATCGGCATTGCTTGCCAGGACCAGGTAGCGGGCCGGCGGCGCATGCCGCGGCACATTGTGCTCGCTGCGCAGCAAGGCCTGGCCCCAGCCATCGGGACAGGCGTCGCGCAAGACATCGTGCAAGCCGCCATAACGCGGCGCGCTAACGTCAACGTCTGGCTGGAACGGCAGGTTCACCGGATCAATCGGCCAGCCGTGTCCGGCGTCCACGTAGCCCGGGGCGTAGCGGAACGTGGCGCTGCCCTCGGTGCCTGCCCGATAGTGACCGGCCGTGACCCAGTCTCCCGTATCGGGGCGCTGTAGATAGATAAACAAAGGTTTTTCAGCAATAAACATTTGTTTAGGCGCATTGCATGATCGTCATGCGGTCATGCTAGCAGGCAGGCGCCGTTCCGGGGAAGGCGCATCCGTTAAGCCCCGTACAGTACGCCCCGCCCAAAGGCGTAACATCGCCTCGTATGCACCATACACGATCGGTACACACGATGAGCGCAGACCCAGCCGCAGACACCACCCTCCCCCTCGCCGACCCGCCGGCCGCTGCGAAAGCTGCCGGCCTGCGCTACGTGAACGACAGCAAACCCGGCATCCGCCGCGACAAGGAGGGCGACACCGTGCGCTACCTCGACGCCAAGGGCCAGCCGGTCGAGGACGAAGCCACCCTGAAACGCATCAAGTCGCTGGTCATCCCGCCAGCCTGGACCGATGTCTGGATCTGCCCGCAGGCGAATGGCCACCTGCAAGCCACCGGCCGCGACGCGCGCGGGCGCAAGCAGTACCGCTACCACCCGAAGTGGCGCAACGTGCGCGACGAGGTCAAGTACGAGCGCATGATCAATTTCGGGAATGCCTTGCCAATCATCCGCGCCGAGGTCGACAAGGCCCTGAAGCAGCCCGGCCTGCCGCGCGAGAAGATGCTGGCGACCATCGTCTACCTGCTGGAAGCGACCATGATGCGCGTCGGGAACGAGGAATATGCGCGCACGAACAAATCCTTCGGCCTGACGACCCTGCGCAACCGCCACGTAAAGGTCGACGGCAGCGACGTCGAATTCAAATTTCGGGGCAAGAGCGGCGTCTACCACAAGATCCACGTGCACGACCGGCGCCTGGCGCGCATCATCCGCAGCACGCGCGATTTGCCCGGCCAGGAACTGTTCCAGTACGTCGACGAGGACGGCGAGACCCACAGCATCGACTCCTCGGACGTGAACGAATACCTGCGCACTATCACTGGCGAAGACTACACGGCCAAGGACTTCCGTACCTGGTCAGGCACGGTGCTGGCGGCGCTGGCGCTGCAGGAATTCGAGAAGTTCGATTCCGAAACCCAGGCCAAGAAGAACATCGTGCGCGCCATCGAGTCGGTGGCGGAAAAGCTGGGCAACACGCCCTCGATCTGCCGCAAGTGCTACGTGCACCCGGCCGTGCTCGACGCCTACCTGGAAGGCTCGGTGCTGGAAGCCATGCGCGAGCGCACCGAGCAGCACCTGAGCGAAGACCTGCACGCGCTCCAACCCGAGGAAGCAGCGGTGCTGGCCATGCTGCAGCAACGTCTGAAACACGAACAGGAAAACCCATCGCCGCCGGCGCGCAGCCAGCGCAAGGCGGCCTGACTCTATCGAAAGGATCCACGCATGACCGAGCAAGCAGATTTCAAGGAAGGCAGCTTCACCATCGAGCAAGTCGCCGAATTCGACCACCAGGTCACCGGCGTCTCGGTGTCCGAAGACAACCGCATCTTCGTCAACTTCCCGCGCTGGACCGAGGACGCCGCGGTGTCGGTGGCCGAGGTGCTGGCCGATGGCGGCATCAAGCCTTATCCGGACGAGGAATGGAACGCCTGGCGCAACGCGAAGAAGGACGACATCTCGCCCGAAGACCACTGGGTCTGCGTGCAGAGCATCGTGGCCGATGGCCGCGGCAGCCTGTGGGTGCTCGACCCGGCCGCGCCGGCGCAAAGCCACATGGTTTCCGGCGGCGCCAAGCTGGTGCAGATCGACCTGGCGACGAACAAGGCCGTGCGCACCATCGCCTTTGACGAAACCATCGCGCCACAAGGCTCCTACCTGAACGACGTGCGCTTTGCCCCGGACGGCAAGTTCGCCTACATCACCGATTCCGGCGTGGTCGGCGCCATCATCGTGGTCGAGCTGGAGAGCGGCAAGCCGGTGCGCCTGCTCGACGGCGACGACTCCACGCAGATGAAGAAGGGACTGAACGTGAAGGCCGACGGCGAAGTATTGCGTCGCCCGGACGGGCGCGGCGTCGAGTTCTCGGCCGACGGCATCGAGCTCTCGAACGACGGCGCGTACCTGTACTGGCAGGCGATCAAGGGCGACACCTTGTACCGCATCCCGGCCGAGGTCCTGCAGACGACCGGCATGGCCGGCGGCGACGTGTCAGGCAGCGTCGAGGAATACGGCCTGAACGGCGTGGCCGATGGCTTGCTGATCCCGCAGGGCACGAACGTGATGCTGCTAACGTCGGTGGAGCACGACGCCATCCGCGCCCGCAACCTGGACGAAGGCCCGCAGGCCGCCATCCGTACGCTGGTGCAGGACGAGCGCCTGCGCTGGCCGGACACGTTCAGCCAGGGTCCGGACGGCACGGTCTACGTGACCACTTCGCACATCCAGGACTCCGCCTTCTTCAAGCCGGAGGCGCCGCCGGCGCTGCCGACCCAGCTCTGGAAGCTCAGCGCAAAACGTTGATCAGCGGATCAGGTAGGTCGTCACCTTCCAGCTGCCGTCCGGCAGGCGCATCGGGACCACGGTCTCGGTGACGCCGGCGCGGTTGGCGAAGTCGGTGGCGTACTGGATCACGACGTACTCGCCTTCCGGCACGCCAGGCAGGGTCTTGG
>Ga0265780_10008264_pt1 | contig 12652 bp, 11 predicted proteins | sample P1T30metagenome_FD_192432 | JGI IMG/M metagenome (GOLD analysis project Ga0265780, IMG submission 192432) | Plant litter microbial communities from East Loma Ridge, Irvine, California - P1 T30 | ecosystem: Environmental > Terrestrial > Plant litter > Unclassified | place: USA: California...
GCCCTCCTCCTCGACGAAGTTGACGACGGCGAGCGGGCGCTCGGGCACGACGCCCGCAGCCCGCAGCGCGTCGACGGCGAGCAGGGCGCTGACGACGCCGAGCGGCCCGTCGAACGCCCCACCGCCGGGCACGCTGTCGAGGTGGCTGCCGGTGACGACGGCGCCGTCGGCCGGCGCGCCCCACCAGGCCCACTGGTTGCCGTTGCGGTCGACCTCGACCTCGAGCCCCCGCCGGGTCGCCTCGGCGGCGAACCACTCGCGGAGCCCGAGGTCGACGCCGGTCCACGAGAACCGGTCGTAGCCGCCCGAACGCGGATCGCGACCCACGCCTTCGAGGTCGCCCCAGACGCCGTCGAAGGAGGTGCGCAGCCGGGTCCGCTCGACGGTCGCCCCGCTACGGGCGAGGGCCATCGACGGTGCCCTCGGTCGCGTCGGCCGCGAAGCTCTCGGTCGCAGCGCTCTCGGTCGCAGCGGTCTCGGAGACGGCGCCCGCGCCTCCTCGGTCCTGCTCGCGCATCGGGATGCGCACGCCGCGCTCGGCCGCGACGTCGACGGCCCGCTCGTACCCGGCGTCGGCGTGGCGGATGACGCCCATGCCCGGGTCGGCGACGAGCACGCGCCCGAGCTTCTCGGCGGCGAGGTCGGTGCCGTCGGCGACGATGACCTGACCGGCGTGGATCGAGCGGCCCATGCCGACGCCGCCGCCCTGGTGGATCGACACCCAGGTGGCGCCCGATGCGACGTTCACCATGGCGTTCAGCAGCGGCCAGTCGGCGATCGCGTCGGAGCCGTCGAGCATGGCCTCGGTCTCGCGGTAGGGCGACGCGACCGAGCCCGAGTCGAGGTGGTCGCGACCGATCACGATCGGCGCCGACAGCTCGCCCGAGGCGACCATCTCGTTGAACTTGAGACCGGCCAGGTGGCGTTCGCCGTAGCCGAGCCAGCAGATGCGGGCGGGCAGACCCTGGAACGCCACGCGCTCCCCCGCCATCGTGATCCACTTCCGGAGGGACTCGTTCTCGGGGAACAGCTCGAGGATCGCCTTGTCGGTCGCCGCGATGTCGGCCGGGTCGCCCGAGAGCGCCGCCCAGCGGAACGGTCCCTTGCCCTCGGCGAAGAGCGGGCGGATGTAGGCCGGCACGAAGCCGGGGAACGCGAAGGCGCGATCGTAGCCGGCGGTCTGCGCCTCGCCGCGGATGCTGTTGCCGTAGTCGAAGACGACGGCGCCGGCGTCCTGGAACCCGACCATCGCCTCGACGTGGGCCCGCATGGCGGCCTGCGAGCGGAGGGTGAAGTCGGCGGGGTCGGCGGCGGCCTCGGCGGCCATGTCCTCGAAGCGGGTGCCGATCGGCAGGTACGAGAGCGGGTCGTGCGCCGACGTCTGGTCGGTGACGATGTCGATGGGCGCCTTGCGGGCCAGCAGCTCGGGCACCATCTCGGCGGCGTTGCCGACGACGCCGATCGAGAGGGGCCGCTTCTCGTCGCGGGCGGCGATGGCCAGCTCGAGGGCCTCGTCGAGGCTCGACGCGGCGACGTCGAGGTAGCGGTGCTCGACGCGGCGGTCGATGCGGGTGCGGTCGACGTCGATGCAGAGGGCGACGCCGTCGTTCATGGTCACGGCCAGCGGCTGCGCGCCTCCCATGCCCCCCACTCCGGCGGTGAGCGTGATCGTCCCGGCGAGGGTGCCGCCGAAGCTGGCGTCCGCGACGGCCGAGAAGGTCTCGTAGGTGCCCTGCAGGATCCCCTGCGTGCCGATGTAGATCCACGAGCCGGCCGTCATCTGGCCGTACATCATGAGGCCCATGGCGTCGAGCTTGCGGAAGTCCTCCCAGTTGGCCCAGTCGCCGACCAGGTTCGAGTTGGCGATCAGCACGCGCGGCGACCACTCGTTGGTGCGGAACACGCCGACCGGCTTGCCCGACTGGACGAGCATCGTCTCGTCGTCCTTCAGCGTCTTGAGCGTCGCGACCATCGCGTCGAACGCCTCCCAGCTGCGGGCGGCCTTGCCGGTGCCGCCGTAGACGACGAGGTCGTCGGGATGCTCGGCGACCTCGGGGTCGAGGTTGTTCATCAGCATGCGCAGGGCCGCCTCCTGCTGCCAGCCGAGGCAGCTGAGCTCGGTGCCGCGCGGAGCCCGCACGGGGCGCGGGCCCGAGGAGGCGCGGGTCGCGTCGGTCGCCCCGGCGGGAGCCCCGGAGGCCGGGGTCGAGGAGGCGGTGGTGCCGGTGGATGCGGTGTCGATGGTCACGAGTGGTGCTTCCGTTCGGGGTCGATCTGCGGTTCAGGAGGAGGCGACGGGGTCGTCGGGGCGCGACGAGGCGCCGCGTGCCCGCTGAGGGGCACCGGTCGGGCTGTTCGGTTGTGGGTCTCGCGGTGGTGCGGTGGTGCCGGCGACCGGGCGGGAGGCCCGGTCGCCGGCGGGACGACCTAGAGCAGGTCGTACTCGGTCAGGAACTCCTTGGCGACGCTCGCCGAGTCCTGCTTGTCGACCTGGACCTTGGCGAGGTACTCGGTGAGGTTCTCGGTCGTGAGCGCCTCGGAGACCGAGTTGAGGGCGTCCTCGACGGTGCCGTCGCTCTTGTCCTCGCGGACGATGGGGAGGATGTTCTCCGAGAGGAACAGCTGCTTGGTGTCCTCGAGGGTGACGAGGTCGTTCGTCTCGATGGCCGAGTCGGTCGAGAAGATGTTCGCGACCTCGACGTCGCCGTCGGTCAGGGCGGCGAGGGTGAGGGGGCCGCCGGCGTCGAGGGGCACGAACTCCTTGAAGGTGAGGCCGTACTCGGACTCGAGGCCCTTGATGCCCTGGATGCGCTCGGCGAACTCGGGACCGGCGGCGATGCGGAGCTGGTCGGCGACCGGCTCGAGGTCCTCGATGGTCTCGAGGTCGTACTCGTCGGCGGTCTCGCTGGTGACGCTCAGGGTGTCCTTGTCCTCCGCCTCGGACTGCGGCAGCGAGACGATGCCCTCGGGGAGGACGTCCTGCAGCGCGTCGTAGACGTCGTCGGGCGAGGTGACGCCCTCGGGCGCCCCGTCGTCGGACAGCGCGGCGAGCAGCGCTCCGTTGTACTCGGGCAGGAGGTCGATCGAGCCGTCTTCGAGAGCCTGGAGGTAGACCTCGCGGGCGCCGATGTTGAAGCTGCGCTTCACGTCGACGCCGTTGGCCTCGAGCACCTGCGCGTACATCTCGGCGAGCAGCTCGCTCTCGGGGAAGTTCGCCGAGCCGACGGTGATCGTCTCGCTGTCGCCGCCGGAGGCCGAGCCGCCGGTCGACTCGGTGGGGTCGGAGCAGCCGGCGAGCACGAGCATGCCGACGCCGATGACGCCGACGGCGCCGAGGAGGTTCTTCTTCTTCATGATGTGGGGGCTTTCGTTCGGGTGCCGGGACCGGGCTGTCCGGTCGGGGCGGGTGAGGTGGAGGGTGCGGGGACTGTCTTGGTGGGACGGCGGGTGACGCGTCGGCCGGTGAGGCCGGGCGAGATGACGGAGCGCTGGACGACCGCGGCGATCAGGTCGACGAGGATGGCGAGCGCGGCCACGACGACGGCGCCGGCGACGACGCGCTCGTAGGCGTTCAGGGCGATGCCGTCGACGAGCAGACGGCCGAGGCCGCCGATGCCGACGTAGGCGGCGACGGTCGACGTGGCGATGACCTGGAGGAGCGCGTTGCGCAGACCGCTCGAGATGAGCGGCAGCGCCATCGGCACCTCGAGCTTGAAGAGCACCTGCATCGGGCGCATGCCCATGCCCTTGGCCGCGTCGATCGCGGCCGGGTCGACGGCGCGGATGCCGGCGTAGGTCGTCGTGAGGATGGGCGGGATGGCCAGGATGACCAGGGCGATCAGCACGGGCAGGAACCCGCGCCCCATCAGCACGACCAGCAGGATGATCAGACCCAGGGTCGGCAGCGAGCGGCCGGCGTTCGCCGCGTTGATCGCGATGAACGAGAGCTTGCCCGTGTGACCGATGTAGAGACCGAGCGGAAGGGCGATGGCGGCGGCCACGACGACCGCCTGGATCGTGTACCAGAGGTGCGTGAGGATCAGCGACGGGATGGAGCCGGTCGCGCCGAACTGCCAGTTGGACCCGTCGAGCAGGTACGAGAGGAGACCGTCGTTCACGAGGCGATCCTCCCCGCCGCGCGGACCCAGGGCGTCGTCCGACGCTGGATCAGCACGATGATGCCGTCGAGGATCGCGGCGAGCACGACCGAGAGCACGATGCCGACGATGATCGGCGGAGCGTAGTTGAGCTGCTGCCCGCGGGTGAAGAGCGTGCCGAGACCGCCGACGCCGATCAGGGCGCCGACGCTGACGAGGCTGACGTTGGCGACGGTCGCGACCCGGAGGCCCGCCAGCATGACCGGCAGAGCGATCGGGAGCTCGACGCTGACGAGACGACGCAGGCGCCGGTACCCCATCGCCGAGGCCGCCTCGGCGACCAGCGGGTCGACCGACTTGAGACCGTCGGCGACGACCCTCACGAGCAGGGCGACCGTGTAGACGGTCAGCGCGACGATGATGTTCAGCGGATCGAGGATGCGGATCCCGAGCACCGACGGCACCAGCACGATGAGCGCCAGCGACGGGACCGCGTAGAGGATCCCGCTGAGGTTGAGCAGCGGGTGGTACAGGAAGTTGAACCGGACGGCGAGGTAGCCGATCGGCAGCGACACGACGATGCCGAGCAGCACGGGCACCAGCGCGAGGTACACGTGCTGCGACAGGGCGGCCTGGATGACCGGCCCGTTGTTCTGGAGGTACTGGATCACGCGACGTCCACCTCGCGACGGCGGCGCGCCTCCAGCTGCTTCATCAGGCTGGTGTGCCGGATGACGCCGTCGGCCACGCCGTCGGCGTCGACCCGGATGACGATGCCGACGGGCGACGTGATCGCGAGGTCCGTGACGAGACGGAGCGAGTCGCTCGTCGTGTACCAGCCGCCGGGGTGCGTCGGCGCGGCGTCCGAGCCGAGACCGGGGCCCGACCAGCCGAGGGGGCGACCGGCGTCGTCGAGGACCAGGTGCTCGGGCCCGGCCTGGGCCACGGCGACCGGCTCGACCTCGAGACCGGCGGCGGAGTCGAACGACAGGCTGCGGAAACCGCGGTCGCGGCCGACGAAGCCGGCCACGAAGTCGTCGGCGGGGTTCGAGAGCAGTTCGCGCGGAGTGGCGAACTGGGCGAGGTGACCGCCCTCGCGGAACACGGCGACGCGGTCGCCCATCTTGATGGCCTCGTCGATGTCGTGCGTGACCATCGCGATGGTCTTGCCGAGATCACGCTGCAGGCGGAGGAACTCGGCCTGCAGCCCCTCGCGGACGATGGGGTCGACGGCACTGAACGGCTCGTCCATGATCATGACGGGCGGATCGGCGGCGAGCGCCCGGGCGACGCCGACGCGCTGCTGCTGACCGCCGGAGAGCTGGACGGGGTAGCGGTCGGCCATCGACTCGGAGAGCCCGACGCGCTCCATGAGCTCCACGGCCGTGGAGCGCGCCTTCTTCTTGCTCGTGCCGACGAGGCCGGGCACGGTCATGATGTTCTCGACGATGGTGCGGTGCGGGAACAGGCCGGCGGCCTGGATGACGTAGCCGATCCCGCGGCGGAGCGACGCCGCGTCGCCGGTCGCGACGTCCTTCCCGTCGATGAGGACCCGCCCCTTCGTGGGCTCCACCATGCGGTTGATCATCCGCAGCGACGTGGTCTTGCCGCAGCCCGATGGACCCACGAACACGGTCAGCTCGCCGGTGGGCAGTTCGAGGTCGAGACCGTCGACGGCCACCGTCCCGTCGGGGTAGACCTTGCTGACGCCGTCGAAGGTGATCATGGGGCGTTCTCCTGTCGCGATGCCGGGTCTCGGAGGAGGGCGCTCCCGGCGATTCGTGAATAAGTTGATTCATCATGCGGAAGCGATGAATACTTCGTCAATACGCGTCTCAGCCTGTTTACGAGACCGAAACACGAGGGAGGCACAGTGACCGACATGCACGCCAGCGACGACCTTCCCCCGGTCACCCTAGACGGCACTCCCCTGCGAGTGGCCGATCTGGTGGCCCTGGCCGACCGGCGCGCCCGCGTGTCGGTGCCCTCTCACGCGCTCGAGACGGTCGAGCGCTCGCACCGCACGCTGCTGGCCGCGCGCGACTCCGGCATCGTCTACGGGGCCAACACCGGCGTCGGCGCCAACCGCGGCATCTCGGTCGTCGACGACGCGGTCGAGCTCACCCCCGAGGAGGAGCACCGCGAGCAGGCGGCCCACGGTCGACGTCTGCTGCGCAGCCACGCCTCGGGCATCGGCGAGATCGAGGACGACCGCGTCACGAGGGCCGCGCTGGTCGTCCGCCTGAACCAGCTGCTCGCCGGAGGGTCCGGCATCAGCCCGGGCGTCGTGCACGGCCTGCTGGCCGCGGTGCGGAGCGACTCGCTGCCCACGCTGCACCGGACGGGATCCATCGGGACGGGCGACCTGACCGCGCTGGCCGAGGTCGCCCTGACCCTCATCGGCGAGTTCCCGTGGCGCAGCGGAGGCGTCGCCCCGGTCGACTTCGCCGAGACCGACTCGCTGCCCTTCATGAGCTCGAGCGCCGTGACGCTCGCGACGACGGCGCTCGCGGCCGACGTCGCCGCGCGGCAGCTCGACGCGGCGACGGTCGTCGCGGCGCTCAGCTTCCGGGCCCTCCGAGGATCGTCCGAGGCCTTCGACGCCCAGGTGCACGCCGCTCGACCGCATCCCGGCCAGGTCCGCGAGGCGGCGCGGCTGCGGTGGCTGACCGAGTCGGTCGCGGGCGATCCTCTTCCGGTGGCGCGCCTCCAGGACCCGTTCGGGTTGAGGGCCTCACCCCAGGTGCACGCGCCCGCCCGCACCGCCCTCGGCGTGCTGCTCGACGCGCTCGACCGAGAGCTCGGCGGTCCGGCCGAGAACCCCCTGGTGGTGGTCGACGGCGTCCGGCACCACGGGCAGTTCCACCTGGCGACGCTGGCCTGGTCGCTCGACGCGGCGCGCACCGGCCTGCTGCCCGTGTTCAGCCTGTCGACGAGTCGTCTCGGGCTGCTGATGCGGGCCGACATGACCGGACTGCCGCCGTTCCTGGCCGACGCCCGGCGGAACGCGACGAGCTCGGGGCTGATGATCGTCGAGTACGTCGCGCAGGACGCCCTCGCCCACATGCGCATCGACGCCACGCCGGTGACCAGCGCCAGCATCAGCGTCTCGCTCGGGCTCGAGGAGCACGCGAGCTTCGCCATCCAGAGCACGCGGCTGCTGACGAGCCTGGTGCGATCGTCGGGCGCGGTGCTCGCGGTCGAGCTGTTCGCGGCCGTCCGTGCGCTGCAGATGGCGCCCGACCGCGTGGCCGGGACGCGCCTCCTGCCGGTGTTCGAGCGCCTGGTCGAGCTGATCGACCCGTCGACCGACGACCGGCCGCTCGGAGCGGACATCGCCCGGATGGAAGCCGAGCTGCCGATGCTCGGCGCCGCGCTGCGGGACTGCCCCGCCTAGGGGGTCGGGGGCGCCGGCGTGCATGCCGGGCCCCCGACCGGCGAACGGTCCGACATCGTCCTCCCGCGCGACGGAGGGCGCTCGGATGCCGCTCGCGCCTGAGTGCTCGGGCCCGATCACGGGGCCCGACGCCTCAGGAGTCGATGTCGGACGAGTCGCGGGCGGCCAGCGCGTCGGCGGCGGCCTGCTCGTCGCGGTACTGCTCGATGACGCTGACGTCGTCCATCGGGCGGAGCTCGTCCGCGTAGCTGACCGACTGCCGGCGCATGACGCCGTTCGAGCCGATCGAGTACTGCCCCATCCGCCACAGCGGCGGCGAATAGGCGTGGATCGACACCGAGCCGTCGACGTGTCCGCCCATGCGGTGGATGTGGTCGGGCCCGAAGTGGAACGACCGGCCGGCCTCGACGACGCGGCTGACCGCCTCGCCGCCCATCCGCGGGTTGGCCTCGTTCACGGCGCCCGCGACGACGGCGACCGCGCCCGACGAGATGTCGTGGTCGTGCCAGCCCGTGTCGTCGGTGGTGTCCCAGCAGAGCAGCCAGACGTCGATGTCGCTGTCGCGGTACAGCGACGCGAAGTGGCGCTGCCCGCCGCCGTGCTTGACGAGGTGGCGCCAGAGCTCGGGGCGGGTCGCCATCTCGTCGACCCAGGCCTTCAGCTCGGAGCGCGTGAGGTCGCGGCCGGGCAGCGCGGGCACGTCGGCGGCGGTCAGCGGGGCCGAGGAGGCGCCGGTCGTCGATCCGGGGGCGGTGAGGGTCATCGGGGTTCTCCTGTCAGCAGGGCGCGGGGGTTCGCGGAGACGTGGGCGTGGGTGAAGGCGTGACCGAGACCGGGATCGCGCGGCTGCGCGTACGGGCGGTCGGAGCCGTGGACGACGGGGTCGACGCCGACGACGCGGACGATCGCGTCGATCGCCCTCGTGTCGTACGACGACGTCTCGTAGAAGACGTTCGGGTCGACCGCGCCGAACGTCCCGCCACGGGCGACCAGCCGCTCGTGGTGCAGCGGGGCGAGCCCGGCGAGGGCGACGAAGACGATGCGGAGGGCCGGGTGCGCGTCGCGGCCGACCTGATGCCAGGCGAACCAGGCCGACTGGAGCTGGTTGACGTAGGGCACGACGGCCGGCCACCACGGGGGCGTGTCGGCCACCGCGGGCGCCGGCCCGGGGTGCACCATCACGGGCTTGCCCGAGACCGAGACGACGTCGAGCACGGGGGCCATCCGCTGCACGGCGGCCGGATCGAGGAGGCACGTGGCCGGCAGCTGCAGCCCGACCACCCGGTCGTCGCGCAGGATCTCCGAGAGCCCCGCGAGGTCGTGCTCGACCACGGGGGTGGCCGCCCAGACGCGGAACGGGTCGCCCAGCTCGAGCGCGGAGCGGTGCCACACGTCGATCAGCTCGCGGGCCTCGGCCCCCGGCAGGTGCTCGATGCCGAGCGGGCTCGACAGCGAGACGAGCACGGAGTCCTTGCCCTCGGCGATCTCGCGGGCGCGACGGCGCTCGACGTCGTGGGCGGCCGGATCGACCGCGTACGGGGCCTCGCCCGCGGTGAGCAGGGTCCAGTCGTCGACGAGGCGGGGCGGGGCGACGCGGTCGCGGAGCGCGGCGACGAACGCGGGGGGCCAGACGTGCTGATGGGTGTCGATGCGGCCGGCGGCGATGCGACGGGCGGCGGCGACGCGCGGGGTGGCGGCCGGGGCGGCGGACGCCGGGACGGGCGCGGAGTCGTCGACCCGCGCCTCCTCGGCGATCGTGTCACTGTGAACCGGTTCACTCATGGAACCAGTGAACCGGTTCACACCCGCGGTGTCAAGGGGGTGGACCTCTGGCCGCTGCGCGCTGCATCATGCCGACCGCCGCGCACCGCGACGTATGCTGAGCGCGTGAAGGAGCCCCGCCGTCGCACGCTCCAGGACGTCGCCGACGCGGCCGGCCTGTCGAAGGCGGCGACGTCGTACGCCCTCCGGGGTCTGCGGGGCTCGTCCGAGACGCAGGCGCGCGTCGCCCGCGTGGCCGCCGAGCTCGGGTACACCGTCGACCCCGTCGCCCGTGCCCTGGCCGGCGGGCGGAGCAGCAACGTCGTGATCGTCGGCACGCTCCGGGACCTCTGGCAGCAGGACCTCGCCGTGATGCTCAGCCGCGCGCTCGGAGGCCTGTCGCTCAACGCGTCGATCGCCGACGTCGACGCGTCGCCCTCCCGCGAGGAGGCGGTGCTCGCGGGCCTCAACAGCCGACAGGTCGAGGCCGTGGTCGCCCTGCCCGTCGACCCGTCGGCGGCGTACTGGGCCGACGTCCCCGACGAGATCCGCGTCGTCTCGATCGGCGACGCGCTGACGCACCGGCCCGAGTCGCCGGTCGTGCTCTTCGACAACACCACCGGAGTCGGCACGGGGCTGCGGCACCTCGCCGACCTCGGACACCGGTCGGTCGGCGTCCTCGCCCCCGCGATGCCCGCCACGCCCGGCCGCCCCGCCGAGATGCTGGCCACCTCGCTCGGGGCCGAGCTCGGACTCGACGTCACGGTGACGGCGACCCCCGCCGCCGTCGAGGAGGCGGCCGAGGCCACCGAGCGGCTGCTGCGCTCGCCGGCGCGCCCGACGGCGCTGCTCTGCCTCAGCGACTCCATCGCCTTCGGCGCCTACGCGGCCGCCCGCCGGGTCGGCCTCGAGGTGCCGCGGGAGCTCTCGGTGCTCGGCTACGACGACAGCGCGATGGCGCCGCTCGTCGAGCCGCAGCTGAGCACGTTCGCCTGGGACGAGGCAGCCATCGTCGCCGCCGCGGTCGACGCCCTGCACACCCCCGCCGACGAGCTCGACGACGCCTCGCGCCGGCGCATCTTCCGACCCGGGTTCGTCAGCCGCGCATCGACGGCGGCTCCCGGGCGCTGACGGGCCCCGCGACACGACGGCGCATCACGTCGGGAATAGCCGACGGAAATGCACCCGTGGCGATTATCGGGCCGGCGCTCTCTCACCGGGGTATCTCGCGGATACCCCTGCGCAATCGGTCGGCGGATTTCACTCGTCGCCTATACCGGGAAGGTAATTGAGCATGCCTCCGGATGTATTCTCGGGCGGATTCCGACATAGTGAGTGCGGATAGCAATCCACCGCACCGACCAGCACCGAACGGATCACGTCATCATGGCCCAGAAGACATTCATCCAACTCGTCGACGACATCGACGGAACCCCCATCGCCGACGGCGAGGGCCGCACGGTCACCTTCGCGATCGACGGGGCGTCGTACGAGATCGACCTCACCGACGCGCACGTCGCCGAACTCGTCTACGCCCTCGAGCCCTTCACCTCGGGTGGCCGCCGCACCGGCCGCAGGACGAGCGCCCCGGCCGCACGCGCCGGCTCGCCCCGCCCGAAGTCCGACCCCGCCGAGCTGCAGCGGATCCGCGAGTGGGCGCGCGAGAACGGGCACGACGTGTCCGACCGCGGTCGCGTCTCGGGCGCGATCCGCGAGGCGTACGACGCGGCTCACTGAGACGGGCCCTGCCGGCTCCGATCCCTCTGCCGGGTTCGCGTTCGCGGGCCTGAGGAGAATGCGCGGATAAGCATCCCGAGGTGATTCCCGCGCATTCTCCTCCATCGCCCGCAGATGCCGAGATGATCGACGGGTGCCGCCCAACAGGAATCCGTCGCGGGCGGCGGAACCGCATTGAGCGGATCGAACCGCAAAAGAATCCGCGGAGGCGACGGAACGCGGTTTCACACCGGTTCGACGCACCGGGCCTAGGCTCGACCCGATGAGAGACGATGACGTCCCGGCGGACCCGAGCCGCCCCTCCTGGTCGTCCCGGCGCGGCACCATCCTGACGGTCGCGTTGATCGTCGGCATCTCGCCCTTCGCCACGGACATGTACATCCCGGCCCTGCCGGCGATCGCCCGCGACCTCGGAGCCTCGACCGCGCAGGTGCAGCTCAGCCTCACCGCGTTCCTCGTCTCGTTCGCCGTCGGTCAGATCGTCATCGGACCGATCAGCGACGGGACCGGCCGGAGGCGCATCCTCCTGGGCGGGACGGCCGTCTTCGCCCTCGCCTCCCTCGCCTGCGCCATCGCCCCCGACGCGACCACGCTCGTCGTCGCCCGCGTCGCGCAGGGACTCGGCGGCGCGGCCGGCTCCGTGGCGGCCCGCGCCATGGTCGGCGACACCACGACCGGGGTCGTCCGCAGCCGGCTGTTCGCGACGCTCGCCGCCATCAACGCCGTCGGCCCGGTCGTCGCCCCGCTCGTCGGCGGCGTCGTGCTGTCGGTGTCGAGCTGGCGGGTGACGTTCGTGGTCCTGGCCGTGCTGGGAGTCGCACTGACCGCGGCGGCCGCGGCGCGCCTCCCCGAGACCCTCGTCGACCCCGAGCCGGGAGCCGGCTCGCTGTCGGCCTCGCTCCGGCGGATGGGCGCGCTGCTCGCCATGCCGCGGTTCCGCTGGTACCTCGTCACGGGGTGCGCGGCGACGATCGGCTTCTTCTCGTACATCGCGACGTCGTCGTTCGTGTTCCAAGAGCAGTACGGGTTCGGCGAAGGGCTCTACACGCTCGTCTTCGCCTCGAACGCGTCGTGCATGATCGCGTCGACCCTCGTGTTCCGCCGGCTCGTGGGGCGCATCGCCGAGAACCGGCTCTTCACGATCGGGCTCGTCACGTGCACGACGGGCTCGGCCCTGGTGCTCGTCGGGGCCGTGAGCGGGATCGGACCCGCACTGATCTGGCCCGCGCTCGCTCTCGTCACGGCGGGATGGGGCTGGGTGATCCCCGGATCGATCACGCTGACGCAGGCGCTCGGGCACCGGTCCCCCGGCACCGCCGCCGCCCTCGCGGGCGGGCTGCAGTTCGGGCTCGGCGGAGCCGCCACCCCTCTCGCCGGGGCGCTCGGCGGAACGGCCACGGTGATGGGCGGGCTGATGCTCGGCTTCATCGCGGCGGGCCTCGTGGTGCAGCTGCTCGCGTCGTCGCGACGCGGGGCCGGAGCGGGTGCGCGCACGGGCACGGGCGGCGGCACGGGCACGGGCGGCGCGTAGCGAGGTTCAGCCCGCCCACGGTGGTCGGAAGACGCCCCTCACGACCCCACGAAGGGCCGCTTCCGCCCACCGTGCGCCGCGCACACCGCCCGAAGCGCTCAGCACTCAGCACTCAGCACTCAGCGCTGA
>Ga0265780_10008265_pt1 | contig 12651 bp, 6 predicted proteins | sample P1T30metagenome_FD_192432 | JGI IMG/M metagenome (GOLD analysis project Ga0265780, IMG submission 192432) | Plant litter microbial communities from East Loma Ridge, Irvine, California - P1 T30 | ecosystem: Environmental > Terrestrial > Plant litter > Unclassified | place: USA: California...
CAGCGAAGCGTGGACTTCGAAGACGCCTGACAGCGACGAAGACCGCTTACAATGCTCACGACATCTTGCGATGCATGAGATGAATCCAATATTGTTACGGCCCGCATCGGCTGTGCAGAAAATTTTCCGCACGCAAATTCACTGTTTCGATGTCGAGCCGCTATGACCAAAGGTTCTTGGAACTCATCGACATTGCTCGGCCTCTTACATGCCCCTAGTATTCCAGTACGCACTTGTGTATTGATCATAATCTTTCTACCTCTCGCCAACGCAACCTATCCAGAAATTAAGACGCTCAGGTTGGAAGTCACGGTGCGTGAAAGCTCGTCGCCAAGGGAACCAACGGTACCTAGATAGAGCACCCCGCCGATCACTTTCTCCACCAGCCGCCATCAATCCTATCTCTTCTACTAGGAGGCCTCGCACTCCTGCATCGGAATTTGCTATCACCGATAGAAAAGTCAATGATATGGGAAGTGAGAGCAGCGTCCCGTCAGCTAGGTCTTGTGACAAAGAACCGAAGCAAGCAGCTAAGAAGCGTGAGCCCGGCAACAGTGAAACCAATTTGCCTAGTACAAACTTCAGCGAACCCAAACCGAAGCGACACAAGACTATCAAGGCCAACACAGTCATAAAATCTCCCACTGAGCGCGTACCGAATCAAGGCACTCAACAAACTGTCGATCACCTCCGGGATAAACACTTTCAGCCCCAAATGCGTGAGAAGGGAGGACGCGATGGAAAGAAGGGTAGTACGACCGAGACTCCAACAAGGCGTTCGCATCGGAAGATGGCTGGTCGACAGGAAGCCGGGTCAACTACTCCTATGGTAAAGAGTGTAAACAAATACGGCTTTGAGGTATGGATTCCGGCTACCGGATCGAACAGCCTTACGGCGAGTCAGAGTGCGAAAGAGGAGACCGCAAGACCTCCTTCTCTTCAGGAAGACGACATCTCCGATGATGTTTCGGTCGAACACACCCCCGACACCGCGGCAGCTGATCCGGACAACGATATTACCGGAGACGCAATATCTCAAGAGCATACCGGCGCCGATAAAAAGCATGTAGCGGTCAGTGATATCGTTAAGACCCGCGGAGAAAAGGATCTGGTGGCGATGGAGGACGTTGTCGACACCGACTTCATTCTAGAACGCCTCAAGACTTATAATAGATGCCAGTCGACCGAAATGGATACGGATGGGCACAATGCTGGTGACCGGGGTAAACAGCCAGTAACCGACCAAGACGTTCAAATGATGGATGTCGATGACTCGCAAGCTAGTGTCACTGCTTCTGGCTTTGGTCGTGACGACAAAAATCTCCAAGTCAACCACCATGCTTCGCCAGGCTTGTTACCAGAGGAGGACGTTGTCGCTGCTGAGATCAATAGCCTACTGGTAGATAACCGCGGTCTTCGAGGGGCGACACCCGGCCCCCTGCATTGGCGTGCAGCCGACAAACGAACGGAAACTGGCGTCCACTTCTTCAACATGCCTTTCGAGGACTTGCGTGAGATGACGCGACTTCAGGCTCTTGAGCGAACGCGTCCGCAGTCGTCCGATGAACTTCGTGCTTTGCTAGTCTACGCGACTACCAGTAGCGAATCCGGACCCGAAGAGTACGCCCTCGCTGAAGCCAGGGTCAAGCTCCAAGCATGTCGCAATGCGTTGTATGGCGTTCGACTAAGGGAGCGCATGGCTACAATGCGGATGACAGCCGCTCGCGCAACGCAACAGCCGCGTGATAGTGTTGCACAGCTTGAGGTCATCACCGAAGGGGCACGGAAGGAGCTTCTTGCTGCTCAAGATGCGTTTGATGAGGACTTTCGGAATGTTGCCGTCGCCAGGCAAGCCCTCAAGAATGTCACGGGTAAGCCCGTCCCAGATCTTCAGGACCCAGAGACGGAAGCGGATGCTTTAAGAAGGGAGAAGATGGTTAATGAGATCAATGGGGCTATTGTAGAGTATGAAGCGCAGGTGAAAGCGCAGTGCGGTATTAGTTGAGGCGCACTTTGGGTAAGGTGTTTGGCAAAAGGATTTGGATGGCGGGGCCTGTGTGTTAATGTGTAGTGGAGGCAAATGGCGGAGACGTGTAATGCATAGTATCTGGGAAGGGATGAGAGATCATGATACAATAGTTGACTAATGCAAAGGTGCTTCCTGTATTTTCATCAAAGTGCTCGCGCAACCGTTGAACAAGCTCGGTCTACAGTACGTCGCTGCATACCCAAAGTTCTGTGTACACACACGAATAACATAGAAGACAACACATGCCTCAAAATTAAGTATGTAATGCGGTTTCATGGGTGAACATTTATGGAGGCTGCCGAATTCATGTCATGTGAAACGCGATAACGATATCGCTAGTTTGACTTCTATAGTGCTGCTTGAGTGTATGTGGGTAAATCGCTAGTTAATTCCATCCGTTGTAGGAGTTAAATTAATGATTGGTACTGTGTATAGTCCTTTCAATGTTTTCTCTCGTTTTGGAGGTCGCGAGTGAGAGCGCAAGCGAAAGTGAGACAAAACAAAACAACTCTGCGCGCAAACGCCCACCAGGCGACCATCAATAACATCACATATCAACGACTTTTCTAATAAACCTCGTAACATCAATATACCAGGACTAGTATGCGCAGGGAAGGCACAGAAATGCAGAGCGACACGCCAGACCCTCAGCAATTCTTCACACCCGCGCCTACCCCACCGCTCCACACCACCGCGCCCGAGACAGATGCGATGCAGACTCCCAAGACATACAGACGGAAGAGGCCACCCACGACGTCGCGCAGTCTTACCGTCTTTGAACCTCGGCTCTTCGCTGTCATGCCCGAAACCGCAGCCAGCGAGCTCATCAACACTATGCGCTTGATTCTCACCAGAGGCGGCCAGAAGAAGCACTTGCTGGCACTGTGGACGCAGAGAATCAAAGATATTCTCCAGAGGCTGGACAACCGCGAGGTAATCAGGGTGTATAATGAGTTCGCGACTGCGCACGATCATCGGGAAGAGAGGTTGACGTTCAAGCTGCCTCTGGTCGAAGAATTGGCAGAGGAGGAAGAAGAGGCGGAGAAGGTTGATGAAGCGCACGAAAATATTGGAAGCCATGGTGCACCCGAAGAGATTGTGGAGGAGGATGCTGCTGCCGACGATGCACTGCAAAAGAAAGCCAGATCTGAGGTCGCACAGGACCTAGATGTCCACATGGAAGACTTACCTCTAGCAAGAAACCTCCAACCCGTCACGATCGAACATGCCAACCCGCAGACAGCACCTTCGCCTCCATCCTCATCGCCAGTACCACCACCTGCTCCATTCATTTCTGCAGCAGGTGTTTCATGCGAGAGGCATCCTCCCGGTACCTGCACGGTTGTACGAATTCATGATTTCAACGCTTTTCCGGTAACAAAGATCCAAGAAGTCCAAGCCGACTATTATCGAAGCGCTATCATCATTGCTATGTGCGTACACCGCGACAACAACAACCATGTCACCCAAGTAGCAGCAAGTATGGATAATGGGCCAGTCGACTTCCTCCTCATCAACGACCCGCGCATCATTGCGTTCCTAGGTTTCCGCCAGTCACCATACGATCGCATCTGCCTCCAATCCAACCCTCGCCTAGACGAGACATATCAGATCTTCATGCACCCAGGTCTAGCATCGCGGGATCCGAAGGCTTGGCGAGTTGGCGAGTTGGTATCGGCGCGCCATGCGTACCTATACTGGCTAGATACCAGACAGACCGCAGATCCGAAAGCTCCACCTACCATTGCGGAAGCCAGGATCCTGGCGCCCAAGATAGGTCGCCGAGCTAAGGACGTGTGGGAAGAGATTGAGAGATGTTGGAATCTGGAGCAGGGCAGTAGTGGAAAGCGTTACCGAGAGAACAGGATGGAGTATCTCGGCGAGGACCCCAAGTATCCTGAAGGGGAGGAGAGGAGATCTTCGAGGAGTATGTGGGTGTAGGTGGAGAAGCTGTGCTTGTATCTTTGACTCAGTCGGATTGCGATAGAAGCTTCAGGAAGCAATCTAACTGCTTGACACTCCAGGCATGTCCTGAATTATGCTTAGTCGCTAAAGCCACCTCAATACAGTGAGCGTGATGGTCGACTGTTTGTCGCGCGGGTAGTGTAGGTGCATATCGACACCACGATCTTGTAGTGATTAAATTATTCGAACACTTCGATAATTAATGAACCCAGGAGTGCACAGGGGCAAATCTGAGTTCTGGTGTTAAGGCCCATAAAAACAGGTGCGACTTACTCTGCCACGGGTCATTAATGGGTGCATCGAACCCTAAAATCACACTACAATGTGGTGTAATTCGCTGAATTGCTCGAATATCGATTGGCTATCCGGTCACATTATCGATGCTCCTACGTGTGGTAGTCGAGGCTGGGAGTCTGCGCCAGGGAGGGATTGGGGTCTACCACCTGTGCATGGTTTGCATCGAGACGACCACTTCGGACTAACCTGGCAAACCACCGTTACTAAATCTCCATCTCCCATTATACAGGGTCAAGGTTTCCTCTCCCCAAAAGAGCATTCAGACTCGAGCGCGAAAGACAGAAGAAGGGAGGGATGGTGTGAGGCTGGGTAGCTTGAGCTGTGACGCACATTGATTACTAATCACGAACGCAGCTCCAGAACATCGGAGGGCAAACTTCATTGCTACACGTCTGCCAACAAACGTCAACGATGGCCTGATGTCACGATGTCGCGAACCCGAACGTGCTCTATTGAAGTCCCCTCGCGCTACGAATACAGGTTCCACCCGTCCTCTCCTTCCCTGGTAGGGAGATCATGCCTGCCTAGATAACGCGAAGACGACGCGTCCCTCCGCGCACCGACGAACGAAAGTCAACTTGACACACTCCCTTCTCCGCCTACGAACTTCATGTCGCCGAGAATCACACCTATTGCTCCAACGAATGAGCATGGATCGATACCGATACTACCTACCGATGGCTCGGTGGCATCTGGTAGTGCTGTGGCCTACAGATCCTCTGCATCATCGCCCACTTCGTCGTCCTCTGCAGGCGCGATAGCTTCAGTAGCAGCACTTGCTGTAGCTGTATCGTCCGGGGCGGTGGGTGCCGGGGCTATTGTCGGTGGTATAACAGGCGCAGGCCGGCCGTTTGGAAAGGAACCTTGCTCGTACGATATGCGGAAAAGATCGTCTTCGTCGTCGGATTCACCCTCGTCGCCCTCGTCGTACTCGTCGCCGCTGTCCGTTGGGTCTGGGTCCGAGTTCCACTGGTTCTTCTCATGCAGCGCCTTTTCTATAACCGGCACCGCAAGAGAACGCCATCCTTGGAGAGGCGCATTCATGTGCTTGACATTTTCAGCGGGGGTGAGAGTAGTGGGCTCGTACGGCACTCTGATACCTATTCGGGGCCACTTCACTTTACCTAGGATCATTCGACCGTAGTGGTCATGTAGCCGGCCATGATACGTCTTACGACTTCCTTCGGGGACATCGAGCAGGACTGGTGCGTCGATGTCCATGCGGGATGTTGGCAATGAAGTGGGCTCTTCAGGAAGTGCCCAACATTCATCTGTCGCGTGCGTCCACCATGCACGACACGTCGTGTTGCCGTGCTTACACCTGCGTAGCTTGGGTTCGTTTGGAAGATCGTTCCCGTCAGGTATCGTGGACATGTCCACTGTATCTGGTACAATAGGTGAATGCGGAGGTGAATTCACCGGAGAGAAGGGTGCTTTTGCCATGCCAACATGTCTCTCCCGCCTACCGTCCGTTGCCTCCGCCCACATCGTTGACGGTAGCCGGCCTTCGTTGACCCGACGGGTTTTCTTTGGAAGACAGAACTCCCGCTTGTTGTACGGATAATCGATCCTAGCTGTCACCTTTTTCCTGCTCTCGTCTTCCGTGGGTCCCTCCGTGCCTTCTTTGGCAGCTGGCTTACTCGCGCCCTTCTTTTTCATCCCCTTCACTGGCGCTGCATCATCACCGGCGCCCTTACTCACTGTGTTAGCTTGAGTAGCATCTGGCTTTCTCTTCACCCGCTTTGCCTTTGGCATGGGTGAGCTGCTTAGCTGTTTCCCACTTCTCAGCTCCCGGCCGGTGTCATCAGGCTCTTCTTCGCTCGTAGCTGCGAGATTCTGACTACTACTATCGCCCGCTGGTTCAAATTCCTGTCCCTTACCCCCATCGTTGTCGCCATCCATCTCATCGCTGGGCGGGTCAAACGGCTCGTCAAGGTCCTCGTCTTCGCCCGGTGATCCATAGAAACGGTCCTCATCTCGGACAGCGCTGGTCTCCAAGTGTTCTGGAATCCCACAGTTCTTCACCAAACCCAAGCAGTCGTACGACGTCAGCCAGTCGTGGGAGGATTCCAACGCAGTAATGAAAACACCCGACGTCGTCTGGATGCTGTGGAACCTATCATCATCGATTTGGCCTCCATTCTTATTCGATCTGACGGAAATATTGGCAGTGCTTGGTCTTATGTGCTCATATGCCTCTCGCTCAGCTATTCGTCTTTCCGTGTGAGTTCTATACTCCACGCCTGCCGTTTTGTTGAGTGCATTATCCCATTTGCCACGAAATTTGTCTATGGCCTCCTCGTTTACCCTGATCTGTAGCGGCACTTCCATGGCTTGTTGCATTTTTCGAGTTACCGACAGTTCCCGAAGGCCAAAAGGTACACGTCTCCATACTGGGGTAAAGAGATGCAGATCTTCAGGCTCCAGCAGAATCCCCTCTGGGTCAGTGCTGGCCTCCCCATTGCCGTCTCTCAGTTCCCCTTGTCGATATCTGTGCTGCGGAGTCCCGATATTCCGCTTGTCATAGTGATTCAACATGCACCGAAGGTAATCATCATGATCGTCACCAGCAGCATGTATCAACATCGGCTGTTTGTTGAGTTGTTGCGCCTGCGCCTCCTGGTCTGGTGTTGGTCTCAAGCAGCCTCTTCGTTTCCATCTGTTTACTTCGTTTTGGTAGAAGAAGAAGTCCTCCCAATCCTGTTGCGCGTCCCTTAATTTCCTCGCCGCGTCCGCCCTGGTCTTCTTCTTTAGAACCTTGCCACCGCGTTCCAGATATTCCTCCCGATTTTCTGCAGAGCGTGTAAGGTATTCCGGCATTGCATCCTTTATCCTCTCCCGAATCTCCTCTTGCGATTCTTGCGCTCTTTTCAAAGCAGCACGCAATGTAGTCCTGTTATATGTCCCGCTTGGTCCGAAAGCTATCTTTTTGCCCTTGTTCTTTGGTGGCATACTTGCGAAGATCGAGAAAGTATATGCAGATCCTGTTATCCTTGTTCTGGCGCTGCACTTCAAGTCTGGGTAGCACTGATTTGTGCGTAAGGCAAATGAACGGTCACTGCAATGGCAACATCAGATTTCAGCAAACTCAGTTTTTCTGATATCCGACACGAACAAAGAAGACACGACGCATGCGTCCTCATTGTTTCGATACCGAGATCGGTCGAATGCGGCTAATCTTGCTCTGGTCGCGACAAAGAGAGAACAAACCCGGCCTTGCTCACTAGCTCACTTCCCATGCCACACTACCATGCGCCGCTAAGCCCGCTTTCGCGAGGCCCCTATATATGCTTGGTCCAGTCATACGGCTCTTTGACTGGCTCAGGCACGTATACTTCACCCTTTTCCTCAGCCTGCTTGATCTTGCGCCTCTCCTGCGCCTCCAGTCGACGCATTCGTCCCGGGCCACTTAGCAGGTTGTATGGGTAAAACGCCTCTTCTTCCTCAGTCTCTTCCTTGAGGTAATCAACCATCTAACCGCTCCAAGGGAAGCTCTTGTAGTTTCCAATCACATCTCGCGGAAAACCTTTCTCGGCCACGTTCGTTTCGGTATCCTTGTCTGGGTTGCGCTTTCTATCGGACACTGCCGACGACGCATCAGAGGCAACTCCGCCTTCGGCCAAATGTTTGCTATCGTCCAAGGTGCCATCAACTGCGGCAGCCTCGCCCTCGACTGGCATATACGTCTTGATCCTGTTCTTACGTTGCGGTTGACGACGAAGCGGAAGCTGCTCAAGTGTGTTCGCCGGTGCGGCGGTACCGAAGACATCGCCCAATCTTCCAGCAACTGCATTGTCCGAGTCTTTCTTGCCGCTTTCCGTGGACCTTGCGAGCGCAGGAGGACGTGCCAAACCATGTTGTAGCCTCGAACCTGGCTTGTCGACAAGGCGCCGGGCCTTCACTGGCCGCGTGTCTTCAGCAACCTGGTTCTGACCCTGATGAACACCGAGACCCTGAGCATTGTTGTTAGCAAGAGCCGTTATCATGTCGCACTCGGTTTTGCTTACTTGGGTTGTAGTCTGCATGCCGCGAGTCCCAACCCTGGCACTGCCCCGCAACTTCAACTTCACGATTAACGATGTCTTCGGTCGCACGGTGCCGGCCCGCTCGGTGTCGAATGAACTCACTGTGTCAGTACGCTTGCGCTTGCGGTTGTCGTCGACCGGACTAGGGACCGCCTCCGCTGTTGGGTCGATCCTTGGAGCTACCTCTGCCGTATCCTCATCTTCCGCCATACGCACGTCTCCGTCTTGATCTTGATCAGCTGCTTTACCGTCGATTGGGGCAGCTACATCTTCTTGACCGCGACGCTTCTTCGCGGCTCCGGCCTTCTTTTCCTCATCTTTCTCCTTCTGGATCTCCACTTGTCTCTTCACCTCTTGTTGCAACTCAGTCGTCTGTGCTTCGCTCACTTTATCTTTGATGTCAGTGTCGCTCAAAGACAGGGGATAGTTCCTTCTATCGAAGTCCAGTGCGATCTCCAGCAGAGCATCCTTCTTTAGGGCGTTGATGTCATGACAATCGAATGTCCCCAGGTAGAGCTGTCGAAAAGCTGGCTTATGGGCATTATCGACGACCCAACCCTTGTACTTATCCGCCATCATGTACGGTGTCGCGCGCTGTCGGTCCGGAGTGGTAACGTCGCTGTATCTGCGGGTTCGGGGGTGTGCGGGCGGAGTAAGATGGGCTGCGGTAGTGTGCGCCAAGGATCGTCGCTGGGGTCGCGTCGTATGCGAAGCGGCACGCGAGTCGCACCAACGACACGCTTACGAGAGAAGTTGCCGGCACTTTATTTATCTCTAGGGTGGGAGACCATGCTGCGAGCCAGGTAAAGTGTCCAGAGGTCCCGCTCTGACCCTACACTGCGCGACCCTAACCGGATTGGGGGTACGTCATGATCAATTCTCGATATCAGTATGAGCCACGAGAGCGTCTGCGTTGCTCCAGCCTCAGCATCGCGGAACACTTCCGCAGTCAGATACAACACGACTTGAGCTATACCCGGCGCTTGGTAGTCTAGATGTGCCTCGAATCAATCGCTCAAAGCAGAGCGCGCGCTGTGAAGAAGTATAACGAATTGACATTGTAAGAGCTATAGTAATTTGGTCTATCCTAGTGGACCGCGGAATTACGCACGAGAAGAATATCTTTCTATCCCCATACCCGTATCTACACGCCTGCGTTTCTCTTCATCTTTGCTTTCCCACAAGATGCATTAGGTAGACGAGGGGTTCTATTTCTTGCTTTTACGTTTTGGCTGCGTCTTCTTCTTCTTGGTAGATTTAGATGCCTTCTTAGATTTGCCCCTCCCAGTTGGCGCGGGAGAGTCCTCTTCGGGTATGTCAGTACCTACTTGTTCGCCAGTCTGATCTATTCCCACATCGTCTTCGTTGACCTCTTCTGAATTGGCCTCTTGCTGCTGCGCAGTCTTTCCGGCCTTCTTGTTTTGCTTATCGAGTTCTTTTTTATATTCAGCTGACCAATCATGACCTGGTTTAGTGATCTCGTTGAGAAGCTTTTGCGCGGCTGTCTTATCCTTGAGGATATAGTGATGAAAAGCACCAGGTTTGTTCGGGTTGTTGTCGTAATCCGCAGCACGCTTGTGAAGTTCCTCAGTAAGCTTAGCACTTTGCGTTTCGCGGCAAAATTTCATAGCTGTACGTAGTTGTACGCGGTTGTATTGCGTGTAGTTGTGTTTTTTCGCGTTTTTGCTGGGCACTTTGGGTGGACGTTTGGGCCCAACGGGCGGATCGCCAGCAGGGCTGGCCGTAGTTACTGGGTCATTGGTGTCTTTCTTGTTCCTCTTGTCACGATCGCTTCCATCATCACTATCATTGTCATCGCTACCACCACCACCGCCGCCCCCACGGGGACAACCTGCCAGACCACTGCATTCGCGGTAACTGATTGCAAACAAGTCGTTTTCGTCGTCGCTAGAATCGCTGTCATCATCTGGTATCTCCTCCTCGGTCGGTGGGTCGTAAAGCTCATTCGGTGCATCTCGCTCGTCGGAAGTCTTCCAGTCGTCCCATGTCTCGCCCGCTGAAATGAACAGGCCGCTCTCCAGTCGCGTCCTGCTGAGATTCTTGGATGTTGACAATGCGTCATTGACATGACTATCTGAGGGCAATCCTTCTGCAAGCCCGGTCTCTCGTGCTCGACGTTCTGAGTGTGACTCAGCCATCTTGTCATCCTTATTTTCATCCTCTACTTCCCTCCTTCTCTTCTCAATAGCTCCAACATCAAGTTTCAGGTTGATCGGCGGATCGATTGGCGGAAATCGCGGCCTACCTAATCCCACAGCTTGACTCTTTGCCCTTGGTATCCTGACGTGTAGGTGATGTGGGCCCATGTTGTCGTAATCGAGTGTCTCCGTTTGACCGACTTTATCACATTCCAACGATTTGAGGATTGGACGTAGGAATTTATCGTAAGCATCGTCTCCTGTGAGTAGCCCAGGCGGCTGCCCATCCCGTATCGACTGCTGTATTCGGTCTTTCACCTTATCAATGTCCTTGAGATACTGAGAACGAAATTCAGGCGTCTGATAATATAGAAAGTCTTCATACAAGGCAGTCGCATGTTTTCGTGCGGCATGGGCCTCCCGGCGTACAACACGGTCGAATTTCTCTTGCCCACCCACTGCCTTGTTGGCCGCACGAACGAGAGCTATCCGATTGCTGGCATTGATATCTTGCGCTCGAGCTCGGTTTGTGAGGTGCTCCTCGAACCTGGGTATCTCGGCTTCTTCCTTCGTCTCTTTCAGATTTTGCGAGAGTTCTTCTCTCTGTGCTTCTAAGTCCTGGTAAACATGCTGGGACTCATTGAGACTGTCTGTAGATCCGGGACCGTTGCTCCGCCCCGCTCTCCTGGTGTTGGAAGTCGTATCACCGCTCTGCAACAGTGGTGCTGGTGTTCTCTTTGCTCTTAGATTCGGTCTATTTGAAGTTGTGTCGCTTTGGTCGTGTGGTAACTCTTCTGCGCTGCTCGCGACATCAGGATCAACTTCTGCACTTTTGGGTGGCATCGTCAACCAAGAAGAGGGGTAGACCTCTGGAAGGGATATACGATAGAAATTAGAGCAACTGAGAGACTTCAGAAGCTTTCAGTAGGATAGCGTGACGAAGCTGTAGTCATTTAGATGAACGAGACTGATATTTCATGCTACGTTCTTTGTTTTGAACGCTTTTGTAGAGTACAAAAGGGATATATCGTATTCATCATCCCTGCGCCGCCGTTCCCGAACAAAGGATTTGAAGACTCTGCGACACGACACAAAGCATCCTGACGTGAAGTATTCGCTTGCTATCGCCCGACATTAGTGTGCTCATCCATGCATCCCAACATCATGCCCTACCATTCTTCGTAGATGTCCTCTTCGGAACCATTCCTTGATGGTGACGCTCCGCCACCCATCCAGAGATCTAGGTCTTTCCCTTCTTCTTTTGCCTGATTCGTGAGACGCTCGTGCAGACGCCAGGAGCCCAGTTGATCAGTAGGTGCAGGCTTGACACCAGGTCGGATGTGTCCGTCCAGGGGAGCACGAACTGTCTTGTGCACGACACGAAACTGCTTTGCGAGGATAGGATCTGAGTAGTGACCTAGTGAGCGCGCTTCGTGCAGCTTCTTTTCCTCCTCTTCATCTTTCAGACGCTGCTCCTCCTCAACTTGTTTAGCAGTCTTTAGCGTGCCATCTTTGTTGAGCATCTCTTTCGCTGTGCCAGCTTTGGTGTTCTTCTTCTTGCCTTTCCCGCGCCCAGTCACTTCCCGTTTAGTACGACGTAGCTGTGATCCTGCCACTTGCACCTCTTCAGCCTCAGTCTCGAACCTGTTGTCATCTTCTTCGCGGCTGTGGGCCAATGCATCGTCCTTGCTAATGTCTTCGTCTTCCCCAACCTCTCTATGCGCCAGACCAACTATGCTGTTGTTTGCTTCGAGGTGCGTCTCGGTGGCAAGCGGCTGACCGTTTCGAGGCTTGCGGAGAAGCGTGCGTGCTTGAGCTAGTGTTCGAGGTGATGTGCTGCCCTCGATAGCAGCTTGTAAGCGGAACCCGTCGTTATTTGGTTCGTTTTGGTCATTGGTCTCGACGTCGTGGTCCTCTGGGGCAGCGTTGGGTTTGCTCAGAGGCTTCTTGGATGCTGTGTCCTTAGTTGGCGCAGCCTTGCGTTTCTTCGACTCCGTTGGCCCCGTTTCGGCCGTTTTCCGCGTCGAAACGATCTGCTTAGGGATGGCAGATTTAGTGGCCTTGTCCGAGCGCGGTAGCAGAGCCGCCATAAGCGGGACGTTTTGTAAATCCCAGTCTGTCAGTAGTTTGACTAGATTACCTTTCTTTATTCCTTCTTGATGGAGGTTGTGCATGC
>Ga0265780_10008267_pt1 | contig 12650 bp, 11 predicted proteins | sample P1T30metagenome_FD_192432 | JGI IMG/M metagenome (GOLD analysis project Ga0265780, IMG submission 192432) | Plant litter microbial communities from East Loma Ridge, Irvine, California - P1 T30 | ecosystem: Environmental > Terrestrial > Plant litter > Unclassified | place: USA: California...
ATTCCCCCCCCCACACCAACCCCCCCCCCCCCCCCCCCCCCCCCCCCCTCTACCCAATCTCCTCACTCCACCACCCCGTCCCCACCAGCCCCGGCGCCACAACATTAACCCTCGCGCCCCTGCACACCCTCCTCAAACTCATCACCATACCCACCTGCACCCCGCCGCGTACTCAACATCCATCCTCTCGCCAAAATGCCCAGACTCAGAGCCGACGAGGATGCAAAAAGGCTGCGGGCACGGGGCATAGGGGAGTGCCGAGCCATGGCCCCTTACATTACCATCCAGCACCCTCTTCAACTGCCCAACATCCGCATTAACAAAACGCCTGTTCTCAAGAACACTTAGATCCAGACTCGCGAGCGCCTACAGGTCCAAATGTCTCAACCGCAGTTGCTCCACGCTCGTTTGGGCCGAGACGTCGCAGTAAATACTCCGCAGATTCGTGGAAGATTCATTAGCTGGGTACGCAATAGACGCGCGAATCGGCGGCGAGGAAATGCGAGACGACGATGCGCCCGATTGGGCCTGTGCCACTGGTTATGAGGACGTGGCGGTTCGAGAGGGCGAGAGATATGAGGGAGTGGGAGTGGGGTGATGGGATGGGATGGGATGAGAGGATGTTGGGATTAGGAAGAAGCGGGCTGGGGCATGTTGTTACCACAATGTCATTTCACGTAAGCGAACGACGATTCGCAAGTCATGAATTGCTAACAAATACAACACGAGGACTCATTCCTCAAATGAGCCCTCGCCCGTCAAATTCGTGTTAACGCCCAGAAATGCCCCCTATCAAAAACTCCCGCAATGCTTCTTTTCGCCCCGAAATGAATTTACTTCTTCTTTCCCGAGTTTGCCAACTTCCGCATAAACGCATTCTGCACACCCTTCGTCCCCTTGAGCTGCTTGTTCCGACTCTTATTATACTCGGTATACGCCATGTCCTGCCCGCCCGACAGATCCGACAACGTGCCAGCAGCTCGCCGCACGCCGCTCTTCTTCTTACCCTGCCCAGATGCATACTTGCTGCCAAACGAATCGCCCTCGATATGCTCCTGGTTCATCTGGTCCTCGCGGGCCAGCAAGACGTCCATGAGAAGCTCGCGGCGCTCTAGTGATGTCGCAAAAGCCAGCTCAGGCATGGTTTCTAGGCCGTCGAGGCGCGTGATGACCTTGAAGGCGTAGCCTTGGTCAACGAGGAAGGCTTGGCGCTTGGAGGAGTAGAACATTTCGTCCGTGTCCTTGGAGACGAGGGAATAGAAGAAGGCGTTGAAACCCTCGTCATTTCGGCGTTTCGCGCGAAGAATGCGGCCGAGGCGTTGTGCTTCTTGACGGCGGGAGCCGTAGTGCGAGGAGATTTGGATGAGGCATGTCGCTTCGGGGAGGTCGAGAGATGTGTCGCCGATCTTGGAGAGGAAGACGGTGTTGACGTCGCTGTTGTGCTGGAAGTTTTCGAGAATCTGCATGCGCTCGTTCTGTGGGGTACCGCCATAGATGTAGGCTTTCCCGAGCTTCTTTGCGTACTTCTCCAGTGCGTAGACGTTGTCGGAGAAGACGATGATCTTGTCCCCGCGCTTCTCGTGATAGTCGATCAGGAATTGACAGGCCTGGAACTTGCGAGGGTTCATGATGGACAGCAGCGATCGCTTTTGAGTGGTCGAAGGCTTCAACCATTCTGTGTAAAACTCAGGCGTCATCTGACACCATACTTCGGCGCATTGAACGCGGGCGATGTGGCCTTGTTCGGACAGCTCTTGCCAGTTGGCCTCGTACAATTTCGGGCCAATCAGAAAGTTGAGGTCGTCAATCTTGTCGTCCTCCCGAAGTAGTGTAGCGGTTAGGCCAAGCTTGGCGTGCGATGCGATCGCATAGGTAACTTTTTTGAAGATGTTGGCAGGTACAACGTGGACTTCGTCAGCAATCAGCAATCCCCACTCTCGATCCCGGATCCACTCCATGACCTTCTCAGCGTCGTAGGAACGCTTCCTAGCGTTACTGATCATGGAGTAGGTGCTGATGATGATTCCTGCTTGGTGCGGGAATTTGTTCTTGTTCTCAGCAGTGAAGACGGCGATGTCGTCTGGGCTGATGTTGGTCCACTTGATGAACTCAGCGCGCCACTGCACTACGGACATGGCGCTCGTGCAGAGAACCAGGACCGACTTCTTCACACCGCAAGCAGCTGTGATGCCTACCAGAGTCTTACCTGCGCCACACGGAAGGACGATGATGCCTGAGCGTGCGCGAGAGTTGGAGAACATCTTGCTCAGAGCTTTCTCTTGGTAGTAACGAATCTGCGCGTGCGGCTTCAGATCGATCTCGAGATTTGCATTCAGAATGTCATTGTTGAAGTCATACTCTTCGGTGAGTGGCAGACCGATGGTGCGACAGCGCTTCACGACCCGTTCACGCTCGCTACTTTTGATTTGAAAGGAGTGCACTTGAGCAACATCCTCGTCATCGTCCTCTCTCAGAGAAGCTAACATGTCGACTGACGCAACGTGCGCGGGTGCCACTTGCTGCTGCTGTGCCAGTTGGTTTGCACCGGCCGCCAGCTTCGTACCAGGAATGGCCATCTGGCCGATTTTGGGGGCGGCCTCTTTGATCAGGTCGTCTGAGGGGTCGGCTCGACATTCAGCGACGATGGGATCGCGGAGGAGCTTCTGGAGAATGGCGGGGTCTTCACTTTCAATGTAGGACAGCGTCTTCTTCAGCACAATCTTGGCCTTGCCAAATGCAGAGGTGGACTTTTGGACAAAAGACACGACAGCGTCGGACAAGGCCGTTTTGGAGTACTTGTCGAGCCTGTCAACGATCTCCTGGCTGGTGTGTCCGACGCTGACTGCGGCGAACAGGCTGTGCATGGTCAGTTGGTACTCGTGCATGCGCGAGACGCGCGACTGCGGCTCGGCGATGTTGATCAAGAAGTCCTGGGCCTCGTCGAAGAGTGGGTGGAACGACTCGAGGATGACGCCACCGGCATCGTTGACCCAGAGCGGGCGGTTGTGGTGGTCGGGCTTGAGCGGCGCATTCCACTGGTCCGACTTCTTAAAGAGGTCTGCAGCGGCGTCCTTGACCCGGCCAGCGCGTGTGCGCTTCGTCATGGCCTTGACGTCGAACTCGTCCTTGAGCTTGTCGAACGTGTCCTGGTCGCTCATCGGGCCCTCGTCCGCGTCGTCCCATCCCTCGGCTGCCTCGGCCTCTGCCACCGTCTGCGACTGCGCCTTGCGCTTGGGAGGCATGGTGCAGTCGTTGCGCGTGTACTGGGGCGTGATTCAGAGGTGCCGCGGTTGCGCGCTTGTGGGAGTGGCAGAGAGGTAAGTGAGAGACTTGGGCAGTGAGAAGATGGTATATGACTGTGGCGGAGGCGGAGGCGGAGGCGGAGGTGTGGTGCTTGGAGCAATGAATGAATGAACGAGCCGCTTATGTAATGACGTAGCCGCCCATAAGTGCCCTTTCACCTCATGCTGCGCGCTAGCATCGAGTGAGAGCCCGTAATGAGAGTTGCAGTTGCAGTTGCAGTGTTTGTGAGTGAAAGTTGAGCAGCAGTAGGACGCGAGAACATGTGAGGCGGCGTTTGAAGGGCCGACGTAACCACAGCCAAGCTCGACCATGTACTGTAACTACTTCAACACCACAATGCGCACTTGAGCCCTGACATGCTCGTGCATACCAATGGGCGCGTCCGACTCCAAACTCACCTTCAAGCAGGGCATCTTCCGCCTGTCGGAGCCCGAGGAGATAGCCGCCGATGATGCCTACTGGACTGGCGTACGCTCTGTCCTGCACCCGTACCAGCAAATGTAGCCGTGCTGATTGCCCGCCAGTTCTGGGAGCTGCCCGAGTCGACCGAGGACGTCTTCTCGCTGTTCTCGCCCGCAGACATCCGCCGCACGCGCGACAACAACCTAGCCAACCTCGAGACGCTCGTCCTCGCCGTCACCTCGCGCCTCATCGTCCTGCGCAACCACCCCTCTTTCCCCGACCCCGAGCTTGCCCCCGAGCGGGATGCCCTCAACTGCATACGCGTCCTCACGCGCCTGCTGCCCTTTCTCTATGAAGAGGACCGCCTCGGCCAGTGGGAGGACACCTTCTTCTGGGCGGCGCGGCGGAAGCGCAGTCGGCGGGGCCAGCTGCGGAGCGAGGTCATATTCGACGAGGCCGACCCTGAACAGACGCCGACCCAGCAGGAGCCCGAGTTCGAGACGGCCAAACCGCTCGCCGAAGAGATCATAGACACGCTCATCGACCTGCTCTTCTTCTCCGACTTCACCCTGCCCAAAGTGACCACGGGCAAGAGCAAGGTCTCGTACGCGATATGGCAGAGCGGTGTGGGCTGCAACACCCCCGTGGCCTCGACTAAGGAGTTTGAGAGCAACAGGACCGAGATCCTGCGGCTGCTGCTTACGTTCGCGAGCAAGTCCATGTACATGTCGGCGGCCGTACTGCCCGTAACCGGTGTCAAGGCCATCACCTACATTGCAACATGTCCGGACAAGCAGACGGTCTTGTCTATGCTATGCTCTCTACTCAACACAGTGGGTACATCCACCACTCGTCCTTGCACCTACTGACCAAGCAGACCCTCAAGTACAACCCCGCGACATGGCGCGTGCCCTACGACCACGTCGTCTTCAAAGACCAGCGTCAGATCCTGGTCACCTACTGTCTGCAATTGCTTCTCGTGCTCGTTTTATACCCCATACCCGAGCCTGGCAACGGGCCGGCGCCGAAGAATTTCTTCCGCCATTTCCTTGGTCGCCTCCACAGACCACAAGACTTTCAGTTCTTGGTCGACGGCATGACACGCATACTCAACCAGCCTGTATGTATAGTGACCCAGTCAACATCCAGCTACTGACTGTTGTAGCTACAAGCAAACACATCGTACCTGCCCGGCAGCCAAAGGTCGCTCACTTGGGCACCTGAGATGATAATGTTGTTCTGGGAAGCTCTGCAATGCAACAAGCGGTTTCGGTCGTTCATCATCGACACCGATCGAGCTCACGACTTTGTGGTACTAGTCCTGTACTATGCGATCGACCAGCGCAACGATGCGACCAAGCAGGGCCTCGTGCGCATGTGTGTCTTCGTACTCCAGACACTCAGTGTCGAGCCAAATTTCGGCAAGAGTCTGAACAAGACGTTCGAGGGACAAGAGTCGCTCCCACCAAGTATACGGATACCCAACTTCCATGGCACATATGCGGACTATGTCATTACCGTGAGTGACATATGCTTCCATCTAATACCTTGCTAATATCTCCAGTCTGTATACACCTTACTCACGACGGGTAAAGGCAGGCTAGACGCTGTGTATCCGGCACTGCTAGCCATCCTCAACAACATTGCTGCTCATGTTCAGAACCTTGGTCGCGCAACCAGCTCCAAGTTGTTACAGCTCTTTGCTTCCATGTCTTCGCCGAGCTTCCTGCTTGCCAACGAGAACAACCACACACTTCTGCAATCACTGCTAGAGGTGCTAAACGCTATAGTTGAACATCAGTATTCACGTAAGCAAGCTTCGACTAGAGTGGGTGTAGCCACTAACATCGTTGAAGACAATCCAAACCTGATTTACGCAATCGTGCGTTCTCGTAGAAGGTTCCAAGCCCTGCGCGAGTTTACGCTCGAAAGCGGGCAAGAAGAGCTTGAGCGCCAAAACCAGCTGCGCAAAGAGAACTCGAATGACCTCCAGCGAACGGGCTCCATCGACAGTCTGAGAAGTCCAACGGTCTCACGTACGCCAACTCTGGGCAATGTGCCCGAAGAGAACAGCGCCTTCGCGATCGGCGATGATGACGATTCAGACGCAGAAGAGCCACAGACAGAAGACTCACCGCAGTCACCAGTACAGTCACAGCCCAGTGCTTCTCGTGCCGCATCAATAGCCTCCTCCATCGACGAGTCCGTCCCAACACAAGTGCGAGGCATGTCCGAGAAAGCGCGCGGCAAAATGCCCGTCGGCAAGCCCACCTTCTCGCGCCAGAACAGCATGTCTAGCATAAGCGGCCTTGCAACCCCAGCCCTAGCCACAAACGAGTTCTTCATTCCCTCAACCCAATGGGTACGTCGCATACTACCCATCCTTCATTTCGTTCCGCTAACATACACCACAGCTCGAATCCTGGCTCTCCAACCTCCCCCTCCACACCATCCTCCAGCTTACCTCCCAACTCGGCCCCAAGATGCCCCACGCAGCAGACTCATCCGACACAGCAGCCGCCCTAGCCACCATCCGCGACACCACAGTCCGCGGCATCGAGCCCTCGCCCGTGCGCGTGCATCTCTTCGAATGGTCACCACTCTCCCTCGGCTGGTACGAGTCCCTGCTCTGGGGCTTCGTGTTCGCACAGGAAATGCTCGTCGCAAAAGGCACAGCGGGCGTCTGGAATAACACCAGCATCCGCCTGTTCAAAGTCCAGGAAGCAGCCGCGCATGCGCCCAGTTTAATGCAGCCCAGAGGCGCAGTAGATGCGGTGGGAAGTAATCTCGTGCAGCGCATCGGCAGTCTCAATCTGCGCGGTGCGTCTGCGACTCAGGGCGCGACGCGTGGGACTGTTAGGGACGTCTGAATGCAAGAAGGAGGCGAAAGACATGTGTACAGGGTTCAAGGATAATGTTACTATTTATTTCACAGAGGAAATGGAATAGATGTACATGATTGGTGTTCCTGGCGTTCGTTTGCCCTGATTTGCATGTCGATCGTATCCCGTTCCGATGCTGGACCCTGGAGTTTTGCACAGCCACAGGTGTGGCGCTGTGGCGACGCTGATCTTGCACAGGTACATTGCAGTGTAGCCAACAGCGCGACGGGGAGAGATGGCAACACGGGCATCTAGAACGTGGGTAAACGCGTACCCCCTTGTGCGGGAACTGACGTAGGGTTGTTCTGTGGGGTTCTATTGGGTGCGTGGAGATCGTTTGTATGAAATGGATACAATGGATTGTTCAGGTACCTGTGGATCTACCTTCTACCATCCGGTCTTACACTTTTTCTTTCCTGGATGCCTCAGTAAGACTCTTGTTACACAAACCTACTCCCCTACATCCTACACCCTACTCCCTACTACACCTCAAATCTCAATCAATGCACCGCAACCATGGCCGCTCCAGCACCCTCATCCCTCCCCAGTACACAAGATGAATCCGAGGCAATTACGCCGTACACCATGCACGTACGTTCCACTTTCTCCCCATTCCAATCCTAGTTCTAACATGGCACAGGTCTCATCCCGCTACCTAGCACTAACCCGCTCCAAACTCGACCTCACCCGCCTCCCACGCGAAGTCGCCCTCCCCCCACCTCAACGCTGGGCCCACGGGACACCAAAAAGCGTCTTAGAACCGCTACTAGACTACTGGCTAGAAACCTACGACTGGCGCACCACAGAATCCACCCTCAACGCCTCCCTGCCCCAATTCCGAACACACATCACCATTCCCCCCTCCCCGCCCTTACGCATACACTTCGTGCACAAGCGCAGCGTCCACGCAAACGCTATTCCGCTGCTGGTATGCCACAGCTGGCCGGGGTCGTTCATTGAGGTGCAGAGGATGATTGAAATGCTGGCTGATCCGGGCGGCGAGGGGGTGCAGCAGGCGTTTCATGTTGTGGCGCCGAGTATACCTGGCTTTGGGTTCAGTGATGCGAGTGGGTTGGTGGGGTTCGGTGGGGGGGGCGCGGCGGGCGTGTTTGATGGGGTGATGGGGAGGTTGGGGTATGGTGGTGGGTATGTGGTTCATGGGGTTGGGTGGTAAGTGATCAAGTTTATTTTGTGTGGAGGGTGGTTGGATTGGAGTGTGATGTGTGGCTGACTGGTGGTGGAATATAGGGGATTTAGCATCGCGCGCGCGCTGGCGATGCAGTTTCCAGAGAGGTGTCGTGCCGTACACACTGCGAATCCGAGCTTCGAGGAACCGACGCGCAAGAAAGGAGTGAAAACGTGGATGAAGTATAGGATTGCGAAGGTGACGAAGGGGAAATGGGCCAGTTTAAACTTTGGGTACGTACCTTGTGAACTCCAGACGCGGTCAAAAGACAGGGAAGAAAAAGAAGGAAAGAGTGGATCCCTTTACTCGGACCACACGCTGCACCAACTGTACTCGCTCAGACCACAGACGCTCTCGTTCTCGCTGTGCGATTCGCCAGTGGGATTGCTGGCCGCGTTGTTGGATGTGATACATACGCGTGTACCGTCCGGTTCGCCGGTGACGTCGAGGTCGCAGAGCCCATTTTTGTCGCCGGTGGAACTGGAGATGGAAATGACGGGTGCGAATCAGAGTCAGCGTACAGGCCGGCTGAATCCGATTGTGGAGAGGGCGAGTGAGGAAGATGAGGCGGGGAATGGTGGGGTGGGGAAGGACGACATGAAGTATATTTGGACGCCGACGGAGGTGTTGAATTGGGTTATGATGCAATGGCTACCCGGTGAGTGGATTTTCGTAGTTGGATGCGTTTACTTGAGGTTCGAGAGATGCTTGTGTGATGCTGTAGTTGATCAGTCTGCCGTTGTTTGGGGTCAGAAGTGAGATCGTGGATGTCCATTGTGATGGCTGTTGTTTCTCATCTGGTCAATTCTCATACTTACTACAACCAGGACCCGAATCATCACTGCGATGGCTCCGTCAAGCGCACATCGACACCACGGCGCCAGGCTGGAACGACTACTGCCCTGTCCCTCTCGGTATAAGTACCTTTCGAGGACGCAACGCCTCCCAAACAACGCCACTGATGTGGGGCTCAACGTCCTGGCAGATACGATGGGTACGTACCACTACCCAAGTCCTTCTCACGTAACACAGCACTAACATGACCCAGGTGAAGCGCCACCAGCGGCCCGCCACGTTCCCTGCATGGGAAGCGCCAGATCAGCTCGTGCTCGATCTGCGAGAGTGCTTCGGAGCATTCATATCCCAAGGAAGACTTGCCAACCTTCCGCTTTCAGCAGGTTAAGACACACTGTATGCGCGGAATATACAAGTGTGGATGACTGCTATACGTATACATGCGTCTCGTTATGCGCCATACAGCTGGGAACGGGACTTAGACGGTGGGCCGTACAAGTATACACGAGCGGCCGGATGGACGGAGAGACGCAATCGGTGGTCGGTATGCATAGTTTTGTTGGTTTGGGGCAGCTGCAGTGCGGCTGATAGGTAGATCCTGGCTGCGTGGTAATATAGGATTGGGCGTAATGGCAGGGGTACGGGATGGCAGTATTTTATGATTTCCGGACGGCGTGGTGCTATCTTTGGGAACATGGAGATCGAGATGCGTGCCATATTAGGCGGTTGTTATGGTGGCTGGTTAGGATGGCGGAAGATGACGACGGGTAGAAGGACGGGATGGAAGTGCATGCTTAGGCTGGCCATGGCAATACATAAGCATGATATGTTTCTCTTGTGTCAGATTAGCGCAGATGGTGATACCAGAAAACAGACATCGTCAGTGAATTGTGGTCCTGAAGATATTCAGATGCGGTGTGGCGTTGTGTTGGCCGCGGGGGTAGACGTTGGGCAATTCGGCCCGTGCGGCTGGCGGTGACGTTGAAGAAATACCGCACCTACACGAAAAATTCCTACAGACACGCGACAACTGCTCTTGCACTCCATTCACCTAAGCAAACCAACTCTCCAGCCCCTGTGAAGTCTTTTTCCAACCTTCTGCCATCTCTTCCCTATACAAACCCTCCTTGAGTGCATTGTCTACTGCAAAAAAGCGCTCCCGCAGACTCACCGCAAACATCTTCATCGGCGCCCAACAGCCATTGCACTGCACCCGTCGCTCCACGCCCCCGACCGCTCCAGTACCGTCAAGCTGGCAGACCATCCCTTCACGCCCTACTAAACTGCACTCGCTGTGACAGGCCGCAGAACGTATACCGCCACTCGTCTCCAACCTTCCATGCGCCGCGAGGACCTTGTACGCTTTCTGTCCAAGCCCGCGAAGTGAGTCCTGCCCACACACCATTCACGTGATACACACAAAGTACGTTGTATAGTCGGAATAGCACTGACAGACACAGGCCCCGATAACACCCCCTACTCTCACGCCTCAACCACCCATTTCGCCCACCTAAGCAGATCTCCTCGTCTGCTGGACCCGATACTTCACCAGGGTATCGGAATCTAGTCGCACGAGGCCCCTTGACTGGCACCATTTCCCGGCGCAAAGTCTCGTTCATCCCGCTCTCCGCCCGCCCTCCCTAACATCGACCACGGTCGACGTCACATATCCAACACACACTGCTGCTGGCAAACGCCAGCCTCTTCACACTTCTACTCCGTGGGCCTTCTCTTCTCAACGAGCACCGCATTGCCCGCTGAGCAGCAGATAGCGCCCCGCTAGGCAGCCAAACAACTTCCTACGCATTTGCACGAGCACGCCCAGCAAACCGAGTTAATACCACGAGAAGAGCGTGCCACGCCCACACAGCCAAGAGATGGTCGCTACTGAAATTCCACAGCACTACACTGCGTCGCCCTCGTCGCACATTGGAACGCCGCTTCTGACTATCAACAAGGAGGCCACTCTCGACCTTGATTCAACCAACTCGTTCGAAGGGCCTGAGAAACTCCTGGAAGTATGGTTTAGCTCATCTGCCTCTGACCTTCCTGGTCAGGCCGGCCCGCTAGGGCTCAAGAAGGTGTCTGCCGACACGTGGAAGGAGATGCTCGATCTGGTCAACTGCAAGGTGCTCTCCGTCATCGAGTCTGAGCATGTCGACGCCTATCTTTTGTCTGAGTCGAGCATGTTCGTCTTCCCTCACAAGGTCGTACTCAAGACTTGTGGTACCACTACCTTGCTCTGGGGGCTTACTCGTCTCTTGGAGATCGCAGCCGTTGACGCTGGCTTCCCGTTCGTTACGCCCCAGCCTGGCACCGGTCTTGCAGCGGCTGCTGCGCCCTACCGTGTCTTCTACAGCAGGAAGAACTTCCTCAACCCTGATGAGCAACGTGGACCCCACCGCAGCTGGCGCGACGAAGTCCGCTTTCTCGATCAGCGCTTCCAGGGCGGCAGTGCCTATATGATCGGCAAGATGAATGGCGAACATTGGTACCTGTACATCACTGGTCCTGACACCCGCCTGACTCCTCCTCCTAGTCCTGGAAGCGAGACAGTAGACATCCCCGAGACCGAGACCAAGTTTGTGACCCACCCTCAACGCATGCTGCCTGAGATGGCCACCGATGAAGAGGAAGACGAAACGCTAGAAGTCCTGATGACCGATCTCGACGAGAAGAACGCCCGCCACTTCTACCTCGAAGACGCAAGTGCCGTGGCAGAGGGTCGCTACCTCCAGAAGGCGCGCGAGGCCCGCAAGTCCGCCATCCAGTCCCTGGGTGTCATCGCCGAGGAAGGCTGCGAGTCGCTCGGCGGCTCCACCATGCTCAACACCTCTACCGCCACCACACACATCTCAGACGATAGTTTCGACGTCTTCGAACAGACCTCGTCCGACCACTCCACCGACGAAGAACTCACTTTCCCTGAGGAACTTACCACCGAGGGCCACACGCTCGGCACCGTCGTCTCGGACACGTGTGGTCTCGCTGATGTCTACCCAACGTCCAAGTACCCCGACGCCCGCATCGACGCGTACCTGTTCACGCCCTGCGGCTTCTCTGCCAACGGCGTTATCCCCGCGCCCGGCGGTGCGCCCGTAGGCTCTAAGAAGGGCTCGGACGCGACACACTACTTTACCGTGCACGTCACGCCCGAGCCGCAGTGCTCGTATGCGTCCTTCGAGACGAATGTGCCCGCGCGCCAGACGGGCCGCGAGACGGCTGACATCGTGGAGCACGTGGTCGGCATCTTTAAGCCTGGGCGCTTCAGCGTCACGCTGTTCGAGGCGAAGCCGACTGAAGATGAGATGATGGCTGGCAAGGCGAAGGCTGTGGGTGAGGAGAAGAGGATGGAGGGGATCAAGGGGTATAGGAGAGTGGATCGCATTGTGCATGATTTGGATGGGTATGATCTTGTGTTTAGGTACTATGAGAGAGATGATTGGAAGGGTGGGTTGCCGAGGTTGGGGGAGGAATTTTAGGGTGTGGTGGGGATGAAGGGGGTGTCAAACACTAGGTGTAATGATTGCTCTATTGTATATTCTTATGGTACAGTTGATTACGTATAGCGATGTCTTCCTTGTTCTCAATTACTATCAACGGTGCTAGCTAGTGAAAGCTTAATAGACGTTGGTTACTGTGAAGGTACGTCTGAATTCTGTCCTATGTGTTTTCATTCTCTGTTGAGATATATCTGCATTTCAGCCTTATTGTCTTTCGTTATATCCTTTCTTCTGCGATATTCTACTACAATATCCTGCATCATTCTATATTATACTATATTGTACTATACTGTACTAAAGGATAAGCACTACAGTAGCAGCGTAAGTATCCATTAGTCCTTCTAAATTTTAGCTAGGCCTAAGAATCTGCTTATTTTAATTCGACTACGTTGGAACAAACAACAAGACAGCTAGACCTCGTTACCTCGCAGTATCAAGCCCGATGCATCGCTTAATTAAGTTGCATTTCCTAATGAACGCGAGCGGGGTGGATATCCAACTGACCCTTTTCACGTTCAATGCGTCCTAGACATATACACGACCTAAAGAGACGAGACGGCTTCATCTTCTTGCCCTGGA
>Ga0265780_10008268_pt1 | contig 12649 bp, 12 predicted proteins | sample P1T30metagenome_FD_192432 | JGI IMG/M metagenome (GOLD analysis project Ga0265780, IMG submission 192432) | Plant litter microbial communities from East Loma Ridge, Irvine, California - P1 T30 | ecosystem: Environmental > Terrestrial > Plant litter > Unclassified | place: USA: California...
AACGACGACGACTATGATCCCGTTCCCGTCTCTTGTATCGCTCGCCCCTACGACGACGCCATCACCAGCGCCAATACCCACACCGGTGCCAGAGCCACCAAAGGATGCACCACCACCTGCAGGTGCAAACAAGGTTTGCTTCACCGTAGGTTCGTGGAAGACCAAGGAGGAGTGCGATAGGCGCTGCACAGGCCCAGAACTTCATCTCAAGCCTGACCGGATCGCGCGTTGCGATGTAGACAAGAAAGGCGTGCATTCTTGTGAAGTATGCATGCAATCTATACCCGGATAGTCAAGTTTGCGGCGCTCGTGTATACGAGTACATATTCAGTAGACCCTTATGTTCATAAGTTGTTGTTTAAATTATAAGTAAAACCCCCACTATCATGACTCTTTCCTTCCTCGTTGAATGCTCTCCTGTCATCTTGACGTTGCGTGGTGAGTCAATATCTGAGTCAATACATTCATTACAATCATCGCCCTGTCATAGAGTCATCGGCCATTGTTTTAATTATCGCTCCCCACATTGTAAATACACAGCTCTGAGCATCGTGGCTGCACAAGTTTTTCCGAAAGCCACAATGTCCTTTCATGCCTACACCGATAAGACTTTATCCTACAATCTCCCTTGCACCCGCTCGGCATCATTTACACGTTCAAACATGACTCAACACATGTCTAACCACGTCACTTCCCGCAGTCGCTTGCCTTCTCCCGCCCACTTCGAGACGCTAGAGACCATCGAGCTGGATACGTTCCCCAAGTACCTCCCTTTGCGCCCAGGAAAGGCTTCATGGTGGCGCCAACGACCTGTTCATATCACAGTCGGCATCATCCTGCTCCTCGTCATTCTCGCGGGTACAGTGATTGCATCACTATTCACTGGAAAGTCTCTGCAAGCTGCGCAGTATCGAAAGCATCCCGACGAGCCGATGACGACCATGATTCGTCTACCAAAGGTTACGAGCAACGTGACTGTAACGCAGACGAGTGTGGTAGCGAGTACGATGAATGTCACAGTGAGTAGTGCGCAGATCACTGCAGTCACTACGCAGGTACTCCGCGAGGCGTATGCTTGGCGGGAGTGTAGTACGAAAGATGCGATGTGTCTAGTTATGGTTCCTCAGACAGTCGTTTGACTGAATAACTGAGATTGACTTTTGTTGGTGTAGTAGACGCCGGCTGTAGATTAGGAGAGCGATTGAAGTATATCAATCGCCTTTGAATAAAGCTTGAATCTCATGAATGTCGGCCCGAATGACTGTTTTCTTTGCTCAAACAAACTTCCTAATATTGTGGATATCCACTCAGTTTTGCGGCGGAAGTGCAAAGATGCAGGGGACTTATCCGACGTCGGCAACTATTTCGGTGTCTGCCTGTGGGTCCTGAATTGCTTTCACTGGTACGACATCTCACATGATAATCAACCAGCAATTATAAATCATTAGAACTTCGCATTGTTCAGTCACGTTGGTCTTGAAGTCAAGGGTGTGGCTGAAGATTAGACTCAACTGAGTTTGGCGTGACACATTCCTTCACCTCAGGACGACCATCAAGCTCTTAATAGTACTTACAACTCGTAATGTTCGAATTCAGGATTCCCAGGACCGTGATACTAGAACATTCGTCATCAATCTCGTGTCCGCTGTGGAGCGTAAAATGTGCAGGAAAGCTGAGCGGGTCGATTCGTCCGGCCATTGCAATCCCCAACCCTCGCTAGTGCAAAAACAACACCACATGCACGCTATGACGTCCTGCTGTCCGATCGGATCACATCTACATGAAAGCCAGCTCGCTATTCAGGAGCTATAAGGAAAAGTACAACAATTCCGTGAGCCTTCCAGAAACGATTTCGCCATCTCGAACTCCTCATCCATCTCAAACCATGGCTACCAACAACCTCCCTCACCTACAACGCTTCACAGAGTTCATAAACTCAGGGGACACAAAAATCGGGCAGGAGGTGATATCAGATTCAGCAATCTTCCACGTCCCCTTCGGCCCAGAACCCCTCAAAGGACTGGATGGCTATCTCCACATTCTCGGAATGATGCGCGGCGCATTTACGGATATCAACTGGACGTTGCAAGAAACTATCAGCGAGGGCGATAAAGTAGTTGCGCGCTTTGAGACCCGGGGTACACACAAGGGCGACTTCAGGGGCGTGCCTGCATCAGGGAAGACTTTTTGCATGACTGCTCTCAACATCTATCGTTTTGCGGATGGAAAGATTGTGGAGGAGAGGGAACAGCCGGATATCTTTGGGTTGATGATGCAAATCGGGGCGATTCCGGGGCCGCCGCCGCCTAGTGCTTGATAGATCGACCTCATAAATACGAAGAGTACAACAACCTCATGCTGTCTTACTTGGATTGTTGATATTGACAGCTCATTGAAATATGGAACTTTTAGCTAAGAAGTAGCCTTACTTGCTATACTATGCTTGACGTCGCCATTCGAATCGATTCCGTTCGTCCCGTTTGTCCCGTTTGTCGTGCCATTCTGCTGCCTGCTCTTGAAATACTGCGTAAAGTCATGTCTGACAGCGTGGATCGCTTCCGCGATGCTCTTGCCCCATACCGGATCGTCACTCGCCTTTTCGCACATCTTGAAGAACTCTTCGCGCTTCTTCTCAAAGGCCGGATCCCAGAGGCGATGGAAGTTCTCTCGCGACATGGGATCGATCATGTCACGCCAGATCTTGATGCGTATCTCGCTGTACTTGTCGAGGATTGAATCGTCCAGCTCATCCTGATGGATACCAGTGAAGCAATCGTACAGCGATCCGACATCTGCAAAACCGCCTGTAAGGCCTAGGCCACCAAAGGGATTGCACAGATGCGCGGCGTCTGCAACAAGCACGACTTTGCCCTTGCGAAAATATGGGGCGCAGCGCTGTTGCAGCTTATATGGGCTCATACTGAGAAGTTTGTACTCATCAGGCTTGGGGTTTCCAGGCAAGATCTTCTCGTAGCGCGCAGGTTGACGCTTGATGAGCTCTTCCCTCGAAAGTCCGGCATCGTCGCCGTAAGTAACCCGCCAGAGACCATCGTTCGTAATCTTAGCGGCCATGTACCAGTCTGTTGGGTGGCAGATGAAGTTGGAGTCCCAGAAGCCGAATTTCTCATCAAATGGGAGGTAAACCTAGATGATCTTAGCAACGTTAACAATCTTCGCATTTGCAACTTACGTTTGTTGCCACAATTTGCTGATCCAGTGTTTCGCCTGGGTACTCTTTCCCAAATAGTGCAGTTCTTACACCGCTCGATGCACCATCAGCTCCGACGAGGTAGTCTCCAGAGATCTTCTTTGTTTGTCCATCAAGTGTTTCTACTATGGCAGTAGCACTGTTGGCATCTTGTTCAACACCCACTAGCTTGTGGCCCCACGATATCTCGGTGTTGGGATAGCTTTCGAAGTGCTTGATAATGAGTGGTCCAAGTTGGTCTAGAGGAAGCACGACCATAGAGTACTTGGAATCTTCTGGCTCCCGACCCATACCAGCCAGGAAGGTTCCATCCTGCAAGCGCCAACACACGCCCCTAGGATGAAGACCGACCTTTCGAATGTCATCGATGATACCAGCGCGATGGAAGTCGTATACTGCTGATGGTGCGTAATGGGCAGCGCGTGGATTACCATTCACCTTTGTATCTGCATCCAGAATGGTGACTTTGATACTCAGGTTGCGCGCCAAAAGCGTTCCAAGAAGAAGGCCTGAAGGGCCAGCTCCAACAATCACGACCTGCTGAATAAGCACATGTTGCATAGGTCGCGCTAGGATAGAAGCATACTTACATGGTTGATCTTAGGCATATTGATGTTCTAGCTTGCTGCTGTCAGTACTGTAAGGTCGGCCTTCATCAATCTCTCCACGATACGGATCCTTTAGATGACATCTCGTCAAGGTGGGGCACATGGACCCCTTGGGAACGGGATCTCCTCTCCAGGCTCTCCTCCAGCAGACGTGCCGTGCTGCAAATGCACTGCGGGGAAAGAGGCTTCAGATGCCCCACATTCCACAAGATCGAGTCGGCATTCGGCGGATCGTAGACCCGCCCCGACGTCATGTCTCGGCGCACGTGACGCATAACTGATTCAATCGCGACAGGGGAAAGAGTCAAGGAGAAAGTGGAGTTGATGATGGGCGAGTTCGACTTATGACGTTCATGACCCTAAGCATCACTGCACCATCGGATGGAAGCTGTTCTATCTTGGTCTCGGATCGTTGGCATACTCCTAAACCGTACTTACGCGACAGCACGCACGTCCACGGGTGTCTTGCGCAAACGGATATCCGTGGATCGCTATTTCACTCCAGCGATCAAATCGATTAACCGCTCTCTCTCGCTTCAGCTACGATCCGGACAGCAAGCCCTATGTATATCGCGAAGGCCCTGGAATGAGTGTTCTGGACGAGCACTTCGAGAGTTTTGTACTCCTATCGGCGTCTGAAGCCGCGCATGTCCGATTGCTTGCCGCTGTTGAGCTTCGAGAAAATTGAAAGCGCCATCTATTTCGGTGAGCAACGTCATCGAGGGACACGACCGGCGCCAATCCGTATCGCATCCCACGTTCATGGCCGGACATGTGACGGTCACACCGAAACAAGTCAGTGCGTGCGTCGGGGCTGCATTGTTGGGACTTCGGCGGAAAATAAGCATTTTCAGCCTCCTAGGTACTGCCGCCACCATCTCAACGACATCGAAGCGACTATATACCGGTATGTACGACGACAAGCAAGTCGTCGGCCTCTGAGTCGTTATTCGCCCTAGCAGACTTCTCTCAATCCTTCCGCGATCCTTTCCCCGCTGCTTGCCGTTTGGCGCGATGCGATGCCAGCGGCTGTTGGCGCTTGATCTCGACACAACCTCGAGAATGCTCCACCAAGCTTATCATGCATTCTAGTATGCACGATGCCCCTTTATTGGCGACCGCGCAAACGGAGACGTGGTTGACCCAGTTATACCCACTTCTCTTGTTATCTCGGATTGCCCCAACGAGCACACACCAAGACCTTGGAACGACATGTCCACTTTTCCCTCGCGCCCGCCACCGAGCATGGAATGACCAGTCGCACATCTTGTTCGCATTAAGTATTTTGTGTCCGGAACATTTCGTCAGTCAAGAACCTCATTCTCTTGTCTGCATTGTAGCGATATTTGTTTGTTTGTTCTAGTGTTGTGTGTTGCATCTCGCGCAATTGCGGCCGTGGGTTGCGTCCCCTTAAAAATTCTTCTTTCTCGGCCAGATAGGGCATTTATTCTATACTTTCGCAACAACGAAATCGGCCCTGACCGCACCCTGATACATTTTCACGCCATAGCAGCCACTCCCGTCAGCCGCATCTAGCACTAAGAGCTTAGCTTGCATTTTATGCGCGTTGGTGTTCTGGTGTTCTCGACACTTCCCTGCAGCTCCACCATCTCTTTGTCCAAGCTGACGAACAGGATAATCGAACAGTCTGGCCGTACGAAATTGAAACAAAACTGGGTCTGCTCTTCGCCACAGTTCTCTCTCAATTAGGTTTCAACCTATCTGGCCATCTGTCGCACACGCGTGCAGTCCATGCGCCACTAGTAGTCTCTTATCAGTACCACAAAAAGTGCGTTCACGGTCTACAGAACCGTTCAGTCACCACCCTCAACAACAAGTTTTCGCCAATCTGATTCATAATCTTGCATGCTGCAGCTCTCAGTCACGGACGCCCTCATCAACACAAACTAGTGGCCCGCCGAACAAGAGTGACCGTCGCGCCCAAGGACCCATTCATACCCGACAGCGCAATTTACCAAAAGCCCATCTGCAGCTTGGGGATCTTCAGCTAGGTATACCAAGCGGTCCCGAAGCTTATCGCTAGCCACTGAACTCCCGGACAATAGCTACACGTGCTTCCGGTAGTGTTTCAACTCAGCATAGCTCAAATTCTGAGCCCGCCGTCTTCGCGCACAGGAAGCGTGTCTTCCGCCCTTAGTGTGTCAGGTGTGTATTGGGGCATATATTAATCCCACAATGGATCCCCTTCAAGACGCTGGGCCTTTCAACTCTCATTCTCAGTCCCACCACGACACTGAAGATCACATGGCTACTACCCCCGGTGCGGGGCGCAAGCGTGTTGGCTTCACTTCAGATGCTCCACGACCTTTCTCCACACAGTCTCCTGATGACCAAGACACCGGGTCTGGTGGTCACAACACTCCTCTCCAGAGGCCTGATGTGACACAAGATGACCTTTCTGCGATGCGAGAGTCCTTGCGACTCGCATTGACCGAAGAGCACACTCAGTCACAACCACCACCGACAGCAGAAGTGGTCCGTCCCGATTTCATTGAACTGCCTCGCGATGTACAAAGGCCACGACCAGCAATTCGAAAAGGACCTCGTACGCCTCCTGAGTTCTATCTCAACGACAACCCATTCGACGATACTGCCGAAATACTACCTTCAGCCGAGGCGGACCTCAAGCAGCGTTCAGGGCTCGCAGCTCAACAGCGAGCCGCACGATTGTCGAAGTCTGTTGGAACCTACTCTGCACCAGTCAGTCGCCGCAACTCACGAGAGCTTATGTCGCCCCCAATCGAGCTTCAGGACTTGACACGAACCTACGATTTTGTCGAGGAAGCTGTTGAAGAAGAAGACGATCCCCAATTCATGAAGCGCGCTTCTATGCTTCTACGTCAACACACGAATCGTGCTGCGGAATCAGGTCTCATCAGCCCTGAAGACCTTTATCACACCGATGCACCACTTCAATCAGGTCAAGTTACCCCAGACAACATCGAGGTCGAAGACGAGCGCGTCTCACGGCCTACGAAGTACCGAACGGGGGTTTTGGGTACCCTTCTGAGAGCCAACACTGCCGCCGCGCAAGCCCCAGGTGCGGCCGGTCGGTCATTCAAGAATAGTCATGGCCGCAATCTCAGCGCAAGTACTTTTAGCGGTGCATCAACTGCCGCAAACTCCCCCAATCCGTCACCGCCACAGTCTGGCTACAGCACCCCACGGGCTGCACGACCATGGTTCCGGCATCAGAACAACCAGTCCGGAACGTCTATCTCGCAGCTGGTGGGATCCTCTGCTCGTAGCTTTGCCACGCCTGCACAACAAGATCTGGGCCAAGAATTTGACGAGCAGGTCAAGAAGACCCGCCCTGGTATGGGCAAGCGGACAAAGTCTGACGAGTCCGTCCTCGGGTTCAAGAAGGCTAAGCGACGTGACACTGAAATCAAGATCAAGATCCACCTGTAAGTCAATTACGATCTTTTCGCTGACGTACCAGGCTAACATGTTTTTGCAGTGCTGGTACCCTCGCGCGTCAGAACTACCTCCGCAAGCTCTGTAAAGCTCTGATGATGTATGGTGCACCCACACATCGACTGGAAGAGTATCTGAACATGTCGGCTCGCGTTTTGGAGATTGAAGCACAGTTCCTGTACATGCCCGGCTGCATGATTGTCGCATTTGACGACTCTTCGGTTCATACCAGTGAGGTGAAGCTCGTCCGAACCGCTCAAGGTGTCGATCTTGGCAAGCTCCGCGACGTTCACGAAATTTACAAGGATGTGGTACACGACCGCATTGGTGTTGAAGAAGCTACGCCACGCCTGGATGAGATCATGGGACGCAAGGCCAAGTTCAGGCGCTGGTTCCGAGTGTTCATGTACGGCTGCGCATCTGCCACTGTAGGACCTTTTGCCTTCCAAGCTCGATTCATCGACCTTCCATTTTGCTTCCTTCTCGGATGTCTGATCGGATGGCTGCAGCTTATTGTTGCTCCTGGTAATGACCTCATCAGCAATGTGTTCGAGATCGGCGCTTCGGTCATCACCAGCTTCGCCGCGCGTGCCCTTGGATCCATCAAGGGCAGCAATGGCAAAGAGATATTTTGCTTCAGTGCTATGGCGCAGTCGTCAATAGCCCTCATCCTACCTGGATTCATGGTTCTCTGTGCCTCCTTGGAACTTCAATCTAAGCACATTGTTGCTGGCTCCGTAAGAATGGTGTACGCCATCATCTACTCCCTCTTCCTTGGGTTCGGTATCACCATCGGGACAGTCCTGTACGGAATGATGGACGATAACGCAACATCGCGCACCACGTGTCACGATCCGATGTCGACCAACTTCTACTACCTCTTCGTCCCGGCGTTTGCTCTCTGCCTCATGATCGTCAACCAGGCCAAGTACAAGCAAATGCCTTCCATGACTGTCATTGCTTTCATCGGTTGGGTCGTCAATTTCCACAGCTCTACCTACTTCAAGAGCAACGCCCAGGTTAGCAATACGCTCGGTGCCCTCGCTATTGGCATCGCTGCCAACATACATGCACGATTCGGTCGTCATGTCGAGAACTGGTGTATCAGCACGTGGGAGGACAAGCTCCGTCCTCGCCTGGTGAAGATCCATAAGGTCTGGCGCCGACGAAGTCACGGCCCTCTCCGTACCCACAAGGTCGAGCGATCCGAGTACAACCCGACGCACAGTGGTAGCCAGCCGACATCACAAGCCAGTTCCGTGAGCGACTTCGTTCCTCACACACGCAAGATCGGCTACGGTCTTGCTGCTGCAGCCATGCTGCCTGCCATCTTCGTCCAAGTGCCCTCTGGCCTGAGCGTCCAGGGTTCGCTCGTCTCTGGTCTTGTGTCAGCGGATCAGATCGTTCGCAACAGCACAGCGAACGCTACTACAATCAGTGCAGCCGATGTCGGCGCAAGCAGTACGATCAATAGTATTGCACTCAACGTTGGTTTCTCCGTCATCCAGATCGCCATTGGTATCACCGTGGGCTTGTTCTTAGCCGCTTTGATCGTCTACCCACTAGGAAAGAGGAGGAGTGGTCTTTTCAGTTTCTAATCATTTCTTGCATTCAGAGCGGATTGTGTATAAGCATAGCGTGGAGTTAGATATACGGGCATTGCAAGGCGCCTAAAGCATTGATGGAGTTTAGGTCTTTTAGACTTGAATGACACGACTTACGATAAGCGACTGCCATTTTCGATTTCCATCCCCATGAAATTATTACAAGCCAAGGCTCGGTTCACACCCCTTGTGGCGAATCGATGGCCAGACTTTAGTGAGACCCTTTCTGATTGGCACAGGGTTTAACAGTGGGCCGATTTGCTTACTTGGTTATGGCTACTAACGCTGTCTACACTAGCGTTGACGAGTCTGTAAATGTTGCCTCCCAAGTACTACCTCCAGCCGCTCGCTCACAGTTCGCCGCTTGAACTCGCTGAACGACTATGCAAATTGGACAAATCATTGTTTTGACTGAAATTTTTCAGAAACGACCCCTGTGCGACGGGCGTTCGTCTTCCACTTGCGCAAGATGGATCGCACTGCTGCAGACGGCTTACTTGCGGATCTTGGTATAACACAGTCATGTGACCAACTAGGAAATATTTCTTGGAACCTGGAAATCGTCATTGATGGGATTGAAACACGCTCAGCTTGCTTTGACAAAGAGCTTGGGAAGTGGAAGCTTGAGAGTGCAACCCAACAAAAGTCAATGACATTGCGACCGAAGCTAACTCCAACGTCGTCTGAATCCGAGTTCACCAGCCTTTCGAAAGCTTTAAATTGGACTGACGATCTCTATACAACGGATCATGTCGATCTGTTCCGCAAATTGGATTGGGGAGCAAGTCCTCTGGGCCACTACAGGACGTGGCCGCACTCACTCCGCTTGTACACGCACATGCTGTTCTCGGATAGCCGTGCTGCTGCAATATACTGGGGTCCCAAACGTATCGCGATATACAACGAGCATCTTCCGTCACTTATCGGAGCCCTTGATCCCACCATGATAACGCGGTCCAGCAACTAACACCCTTTTTGCAGCTCGAATCCACCGGCACTGACGCTTTGCTAGCTCCACTTCTTCGTCGCGCTATGACCTCGGCTGAGGGTATTCTGGTTGTCGTAAGTTTCGTCGTGTAATCGCTCTACGATCCTCTGAACAAAGCTAATCATTCGTGCTCGCTTCTAGGACTCAGTGGAAGAAGAGGTAACCCAAGCGCTGTTCGCCAACGTCGACTGGCTCGGATTCGGTGAGCCAAGTCGATACCTCGTTGTTATAACATTGCGCGCCCGCGGTGTTAATAAAGGCCACATCATTCTCGGCTTGAATCCTCGCCGAGACTACGACACAGACCACAGGCAATTCATCACTGACATAGCACGCCATCTGCGCGAGATCGCGACGAGAGTTACGGCTGAGGAACAGCTCCAGATGCGCGAAGATCACTTGCTTATGAAGTTAGGCGAAACCGAAAGACGCTTGAGCAGATTTGCCGAAATTGCGCCTGTTGGTATCTATGACTTTGAGCCTACGGGACAGGTTGTCTGGGCGAACAGTCATTTCTACGACATTTTGGGGGTACCGGAAGAGCACCGTGGTCTCTCTTTCGTCTGGAAGGACTACATTCTTCCGGAGGATCTTGAATTTAGCGACAAAGAGATGACAAGAAGCTTGATAGATGGTGGAAATTTCCGGCAATTTGCGTCTCAAACAGCGTTATACACCTCCACAGATAGGTGTCGCTCAGCCACCAACGGACGTACCATTCTGGGTCTTACATACTGCTTCTCCGGATGTCAGAGCAGATGGCATGGTTCAATCGTTCAAAGGTTCCCTAACAGACATATCGCATCTAAAGTGGATCGAACATCTCCATGTACACGACGCTGAAGTTGCACTGAGGGACAAAAAGAGGCAGGAGGAATTCATCGATATCACATCGCATGAGATGCGTAACCCTCTATCGGCCATAACCCAGTGTGCCGATAGCGTGATATTATCGTATGAAGACGCCAAATCGACAATGGACAACAAATCGTTGATTGAAATCATCAAACTAAACGCAGAAGCAGCCGAATCGATACTGCTTTGCGCTGCTCATCAACGCCGCATCATTGACGACATCCTGACGCTTGGCAAGCTTGACTCTGAGCTTTTGACCATTTGCCCGTTAGCATTTTATCCATTCGACTTGCTGGACCACGCCGCGCAAATGTTCAAAACTGAGTTCGAGGTCCAAGACATTGACGCCAAAAGATCTGTGGATGAAACATCGCCTTTGACTGTCACATCGACAGTCCTTGGCGACTCTTCGAGACTGATGCAAATTCTGGTGAACTTGCTTACGAATGCCATCAAGTTCACAAAGACACGAAGGATAAGAAGCATCATGATGAGGTTCGGCTCCAGTACACAACCTCCATCAGCTGACCTGTTTGGTGCAGACTTTAAGTGGCATTCTACGGGAATAGCACGACCCGACATGACACAAGACATGGACTATGGACAAGGCGAAGAAGTCTACCTGTACTTTGCTATTGTAGACAGTGGTTCAGGTGTACCAGCAGAGTCCCAAAGTATAGTGTTCGCCAAGTTCGAGCAGGCAGAACGCAGAACGCATACAAAATACGGTGGCTCAGGACTTGGCCTGTACATTTCCAGAGAGCTGGCAGAGCTACAAGGTGGCCAAATTGGTATGAGCTCCGAATATGGTGTCGGAAGCACATTCGCCTTTTACACGAAAGCCCGAATGTCTGTGGTACAAAAGGCAGCAAGGACTGGTTTGTCGTCTTCAACAGCCACGGTCACATCAGTTGGAACACCGTTCACAAGGCCACCGCTGCCTGATCTGAAATCATCAATATCGCCACCATCAGCAAGATATAGTATTCTCCTCGTCGAAGACAATCTGCTGAACCAAAGGGTCCTCGCCAAGCAACTCACGAGATCCGGCTGCACGGTACATGTCTGCAGCAATGGCGGCGAAGCCATTGATACCGTCCTTACTTTACACAACCAGTCCATTGAATTTGACACCCCGCCTTCCACGCAAGAAGTAGCGACACATTTTGACTGTATATTGATGGATTGGGAAATGCCGATTTGCGACGGACTCCGCGCAACAAAACGGATTCGAGAGATAGAGAAGCAGCTAGGGTGCACTCCGAACGTGATCATTGGCGTTACGGCAAATGCGAGGGCGGGTCAGATCGCTATGGCGATGGAAGCGGGTATGGACACTGTCGTACCGAAGCCATTCAGGGTGCAAGAAATTTTGACGGTAATTAGCGGGATGGTGGGTTGAATGACAGCAATGGGTTCGTCATGAGAGAAGTTTTCAATCTGGTTGAGGCGTTTGGATGAACGACTTCGCAGCGCGTTTAGATACCCATGGGCTCATGGTGCTGTGAGCAGTCTTTCTGGTAGCAATGGCTTTGAAGTGAAGATCGCGGAAATTTGGGAACAATGGACCGCGTCTTCTTCTTCGTACCCCTCAATGGATACGAGATTGAAGTATTGCCACCACACCATGCAACGCATTCGAAGCATTGAGAATTAGGTTACCCGATACCCGAGTACGAAGTGGCTCGTACCGCATTGCCTATCTCCTGCGGTGAAGTCCTGGACAAGCACAATTTACGAAAGTTTGCACTGCTGGACGCGCAATATTCACGGAAGGGGGAGCTGGGCCGATTGTCAGGGTGATCCTGGAAGATGCGCATGATCTTTCCGTCTTATTCTTAGCTTCGGTCATTTCAACGCTCCACAATTACCGGACGGATCGATTGCGGTGTACTGTTTTGCAGTTCTACCTTTATTGCAACTATTTCTTGTTGTTCGATTGTTGGTC
>Ga0265780_10008269_pt1 | contig 12648 bp, 14 predicted proteins | sample P1T30metagenome_FD_192432 | JGI IMG/M metagenome (GOLD analysis project Ga0265780, IMG submission 192432) | Plant litter microbial communities from East Loma Ridge, Irvine, California - P1 T30 | ecosystem: Environmental > Terrestrial > Plant litter > Unclassified | place: USA: California...
AGGCGATAACGTGTCGATCACCGTCAAGCTGATCAACCCGATCGCGATGGAAGAAGGCCTGCGCTTCGCAATCCGCGAAGGCGGCCGTACCGTCGGCGCCGGCGTGGTTGCCAAGATCATCGCCTAATAGCGTTTGATCGTGAAAAGGGCGCTCTTCGGGGCGTCCGGTTCGCACAACAGAGGGGGCAGAATTTCGGTTCTGCCCCCTCAGTTCGACCGGGAACGATGATATACTCTCGCTCCTTTGCTGTACGTGTCACCTTGTAGCACCTTGTAGCACCTGACAAATCATTGCCGGCCTTAACCACCGGTTCGCTCTTTTCTAAGGAAATCGCATGTCCGCTCCAAACCAGAAAATCCGCATCCGCCTGAAAGCGTTCGACTACAAGCTGATCGACCAGTCCGCACTGGAAATCGTCGACACCGCCAAGCGCACCGGCGCTGTGGTCAAGGGCCCGGTCCCGCTGCCGACCCGCATTCAGCGTTTCGACATCCTGCGTTCGCCGCACGTCAACAAGACCTCGCGCGACCAGTTCGAAATCCGTACGCACCAGCGCCTGATGGACATCGTCGATCCTACCGACAAGACCGTTGACGCACTGATGAAGCTGGACCTGCCAGCTGGCGTCGACGTCGAAATCAAACTGCAATAATCGAGATTTCGCCATTGGTGGCGTGATCCACCAGTGATGAGAAAAATTGGGGCCGTGAAGAACCGCTGGAAGGCGGCGCTTCACGGCCCCGATGCTTTTTGGGTTCCCGGCTGGTCCAAATTGCCAAATGCCAAGCGTGTTAAACTTCATGCAATGATTTCTTGGCACGCATGGAGAGCAGCATGGACGGGCAGGGAGCAGTAAAGCAGGCAGTAGAACGGAAAATCACCTGGCTGCGGGAGACCAGCTGGTGGCAGATGCTGGGCTATGCCTGGATGGTCTTCCTTTTCGGTCGCCTGGCGATCATTGTCCTGCCCGCCTTTCTGAAGCCTTTCCTCGACCAGCCCTTGTTCGTGCTGCCCCTGCTGCTAATCGTGGCCAAGGACCTGGCCGGCATTCCCGATTTCAGGCAGCGCATGCGCCGCGTGGCGCGCAAAGGAACCGGGTGGCGCGAACGCATCGGCGCCGTGTTTCCGCCGGAGTTCCTGGCCCTGTACCGGCTCGACCGCGCAATGCGCCAGGCCTTCCTTGCCTGGGTGCGCCGCCAGCCGCATGCGCCGCGCCCCGCCGGCACCGTACTGACCTATACCGAACGCGGTTCGTATTCGACCGTGCTGGCGATAGCCGTTTTCTCGGCCTGCATCGAACTGCCGATCGACGCCGCGATTGCCTCGCTCTTCATCGACAATCGCACGGTGCGCAGCATCCTGCACGTGTGCTCGCTGCTGTCCGCGGCCTCGATCTTGATGTATGTGACGGCCGACCGCTCGCTGGTGCGCGGCGCGCGGGGCCACGTGATCACCGGCGACGCGCTCGATCTGTCGATCGGTGCGCGCGCCTCCGGCCTGATTCCGCTTGCCGCGATCGACCGCATCGACACCGTGCGGGAAAAACCGCAACAATGGTGCAAGCGCCAAGGCGTGGCGAAGCGCGAGACGGTGACGGTGTCCCCGTTCGACGCGCCGAACGTGGTGCTGCGCCTGCGTCCCGGCCAGCCGGTGACGATCACGACCTGCCAGATGGAGAGAGCAGCGCCAGGCTATGTATTCCTCTACCTGGACCGACCGGAGCTGCTGCGCGCCGCCCTGCAGCGCGCCACGCCTTCGGTTTAAATGAGGCGCTTGTCGCTGTGGCCACGGCATACGCCATCCAGCCGCCGCGCGACACGCCGATCAGGTAGAGCCGTGCGGGATCGACATCGTGGTGCGCGATCGCATGGTCGACCAGTGCGCCGATGAAGCCGGCGCCATGCAGCACCAGCATCAGCGGCCGTCGGCCAGACGTTGCGGCGGGCGGCGCCGCCACCAGGTAGCGGCGTTGTCCTTCCGGGCGGCCGAGTGCTGCGGGACGGGTACGAGGGAGGGGCCCGCGCTGCCGCTGGCGCCCCTGAAGAGCACATGCACGCTGGCGTGCATGTGCTACTCCGGTCGGTTCGCAAAGGTCTCAGCCCGCGGCCGGTGGCAGGCAGGCCTTGATGCCGTGTGCCGCGAGGTGGGTCTCGAAAGAAGCTGGTGCGTCGTGCAGGATGAGGCAATCGGGCATCTCGGCCGTCTCCGTCTTGAACAGCAGGGTGACGTGTTCCCCGCTGTGGCGCCAGCCGGCCAGCGTGCGTTCCCAGACCACGCTCCTGCGGTCCCCGGCGATGCGCGCATACACCGCCCGCGTGCCATCGAGCCGGTATTGCGCCTCGAACGGCGCCGCGCGCCGCGCCTGCCGCAGCAGGGTGCGTGCATTGAGGCGGGCCATCAGGCCAACGAGCCGGCTGCGCGGGGGGCGCGCGGTGTAGCGGTCGACCCAGGCGGCCCAGCGCCGGTGCGGGAACCAGGCAGCGGCCAGTCCCGCTGCGCCCAGGCCCAGGTCTGCCTCGCGGCTTCCCAGCAAATCGGCGCCTGGCGCTGCCTCCAGCACGAAGTACAGCCAGGCCAGCGACAGCGCCGACAGGCCAATCACCCAGGCGCGCGAGCCGACCACGCGCAGCAGGCGCCACCTGGCGAACGCGGTGCCATGGCGTAGCGCGCGCGGACGCCAGGCCAGCGCGCGCCGAACGAAGGCCGCCGTCATCCGCGCCTGCAGCACCGCTTCCAGCTCCTGCTGCGCGCGGTCGAGAAAGGCGGCGTCGACCCGGGTCGACAGGTGCAGCGGCGCCGCGTTTCCATGCGCCGGCGATGGCATGCTAGTCCTTGCTGCCGGTCTTCCAGCGCAAGCCGAAGCCGAAGCGCTGGTCCATCATTTCGTGCGCGCTGGTGCGGCCCTGCTGCTCGAAGTATTCCACCATCTTGGTCACCTGCAGGCGCCCGCCCTGGTTCTCGATCATGGCGATCGCGCACATCATCTGGCGCCCGCCCTGGTCGAGGCGCACTTCGATCGGCGCCTGGTTCGGCACCGCCACCGTCACCACGCCGTCGGTGGCCGACCAGTTCGGCACGCCCTCGTAGATGAAGGAGAAGATCAGCGCGCGGCGGATCTGGTCGAACTGGTCGCCGTTGATCCACAGGTTCTCGCCGCCGGTGGAAGCGCCGGTGCGGTCGTCGGCGTCGAGCTTGATGTAGGGAAGCCCGTCGTAGTCGCCCCAGGCATTCCCGAGCGCCTGCACCAGGCCCTTGCGGCCATCGGCCAGTTCGAACATGCAGCCGAGATCCAGGTCGATGCCGCCGCCCGGTCGGCGCGGGCGTCCCGCGTTACCGAGCGCGCCCGTGATGCGGCCGAGGAAGCCGGTTTTTTCCGGCGCCTGGGCCTGCGTTGGCGAAATCGACGACTGGTTCCAGTTCAGGTTGACGTGGATGCGGCCGTAGCCGCGGCCGGCCGCCTTGTCGAGCGAGACCTTGTCGCCGCGCTTTTCCAGCGTAATCTTCGAGAGCGACACCTTGGGTGCGGCCGGGGAGGAAGGCGCCGATGCAGGCGAGGCGGCCGATGATGGCGCGGACTCGGTGCCGCCAAAATGCGCCAGCAGCGCCGACAGGCCGCCATTGAAGCCCTGGCCCACGGCGCCGAAGCGCCACTGGCCGTCGCGCCGGTACAGTTCGGCCACGATCACCGCCTTTTCGTCGCCGAAGTCGCTGCCGCTCCACGGGAAGCGCAGCGCGCCGCCGGCGGTCAGCGCACTGGCGCCGAGCGCGCGCATGGTTTGCGCGCCGTCGATGGCGGCCACGAACACCAGCTTGGCGATCGAGGCCGGCAGCGCATCGAGATCCACGTCGAAGCTGGCCTTGCTGCCCGAGAGCGCCAGGCGCACGGCGTCGCCCGGGCTGGCCAGCTGGTTGTAGAAAACCATGTAGCGGTCGTCCGAGAGCTTGTCGGCGGCGTCCAGGCCGAAGCAGGACACGTCGACCGACATGCCGGGCGCGCTGATGTCGATCTCGACCGGGAAGCGGGCGCCCAGCCCGAGGTCGGCCAGCTTGCCTTTCTGGCCGCGTGCGAAGGTGTTCATGTGTTTTCCTTTTCGATGAAGGCGGCCGGCCAGCCCGGCGCCTCGGTGGGATCGGATCCGAACAGGTGCGACTGCGCGACCATGCGCTCGGCCCAGGCGCGGTGGGTGGCCACTTCGCACATCGACTCGTGCAGCTTGAAGACGGCCGGGCTGTTCGGGTCGAGGATGGCGCGCGCCGCTTCCAGGTCTTGCGGCTTGACCTTGTAGTGGGCCTCGATCGGCGCGATCTGGCCCGGGTGGATCGCGGTCTTGCCGACCATGCCGTAGGCCAGGTCTTCCTGCACTTCCTGGTCCAGCAGCGCGGGCAGGTCGAGGTGCTCGAACACCGGCGCCGTCAGCGCAAAGCCGTAGGGGCGGAAGATGGTCACCAGCCGCGCGATCGTCGGCCCCAGCGGTGTACGGTAGATCGTCATGCCGCGCGGACGGCGCAGCCCGAGCAGGGCCAACAGATCGTTGCCGCCGATGCGCAGCGCCAGGATGCGGTTGCGGATGCCCGGCGCCTGCAGCAGCTCGCGGAAGGCCTCCATTTCGCTTTCGCTGAACACCTCGGCCGTTTCCAGCGTCGGCATCAGCATGTGATCGGTGCCGCGCACCAGCTTCACGTAGGCCTCGAGATTGTGGCGGGTCGCCTTTGGAATCACGAAGCCGGCCAGCTTGTGCGCGCCCTGCATGGCCAGCACCCGCGCCAGCACTTCCGGGTTGCGCACGCGGACGAAGCGCTCGGCCGCTACCTCGGGCAGCATGTTCTCCAGCACCACCGACAGGTTGAACAGGGCCCAGCTCAGTTCGCGGTCGGCCACCGCATCCTCGGTGCAGAAGATCAGCGAGCGCGCGCCGGGCAGCTTGTCGCCATTGGCGATGTCGAGCAAATGTTTGTGATTGGCCGGCACGTACAGCGACGCGCCCATCGATTTATGCATCCGATGCACTCCTGATCAGGGAAACAGCTTGGTAGGGCAGGGCGGGGTCGGTGTCGACCGCCACCCCTTTTTCTTCGGCCAGCAGGCGCAGGTGCGCCGTGGCGGGCGCCTGCGGGTCGCGCAGCACCAGCAGGCGCGGCGCGCGGCGCAGCAGCACGCGGGTCGCTTCGCCGATGCCGGGCTTGATGAGGTTCACATCATCGACGCCGTAGCGCGCCATGGCGGCGGCGATGTAGCTGCGCGAACCTGCGGCGGCGGCGTGCGTGTCGATGGCCTGCGCATCGAGGCGGCTGCGGGCCTGGGCCAGTGCCAGCGCTTCGATCGCGTCGACAAAGGCGCGCGAGCGGTCCTGCGGCGCGAAATCGCTGTACAGCACGCAGCCATGGAAGTCGCCTGGCCCGATGGCGGCGTTCAGCACCGAGCGGCTGACCAGGCCCGACACCGTCGCATTCAGGATGCTCGACGGGATCAGGTAATCCTCGCAGGAGGCGGCGCAGGCGGCGGCGCCGGCCAGGTCGGACAGCACGTGCAGGCCGCTGTCGATGGCTGTGCCGTGTTCACCGTTGAAGCGTGCGATCGACGCCGCCAGTTCGCGTGCGATGACGCCCTTGCCGGTCCAGCCGTCCACAAACACGAGCGACGCGGGTGCATGGCCCTGGGCCAGGATGTGGCGCAGCGCATTCGCGTCGATGCCGCGGTCGCGCACGATGGACACCGAGTAGTGCGCCGTGCTGCGGCCATGCACGCGCTCCAGCAGGCGCCTCAAGACCACGCCGATCGGCGTGCCGCCGCGCGCCAGCGAGACCAGCGTCGCCCGGCCCGTACGGCGGGCTGCGATCAGACCGGCCAATACCAGGCAGTCGCGCGCCATGCGCTCGCCATTCGCCGCGCAGGCCTGCTCGAACACGGCTTCGTAACGTGCCGAGGGCAGGCGCTCGGGCGAGAGCATCTCGCTGTAGTGGCGCCGGCCGGACTGGATCAGTCTCTCCTTTTCGCCCAGATCCTCGACGAAGTCGGCCAGCGGCAGGGGTTTCAGCAGGAAGGTGACATCGGCGCCCGCATAGCTGCCGGAGAAGTTCACAGCGCCTCCACGGTCAGCTTCGACAATTGCGTGCGCCGCGGGATGATGGCGTAGTCGCAGTCGGCCATGAAGCGCGCGTCCGAGCGGCTGTCGCCCATGCCGACGCTGATGATCTCGCCGTGTTCGCGCGCCAGGCGTTCGCGCACGTACGCCACGGCATGCGCCTTGTCCAGGGTGGTGGGCAGGATGGCCAGGTTGTTGCCGTTGCGGTGCACGCAGTAGTCGCCGTGGCCGTCTTCGATCCAGGGCCGCACCACCTCGTCCTCGATGGGGACCAGGTTGGCCGCGATCTTGTCCGGGTCCTTGACCACGATGAAGAAGGGCGTGCCGGCATCCTCGACCAGGCGCGCACGGCCCTTGAAGCCGCTGCGCACGGCATGCGCGTTGATGCGCGCGCCGATCTGCTGCAAGCCGGGCAGGGCGGCCGTCATCTGCGCATGCACGTGCGCCTGCCAGGCGGCGTCGATGCTGCCGTCGGGGAGCAGGATCACGCCGCCGAAGTCCAGGATCGCATAGCTGGAAAAGCCCAGGTGGACGCGGCGGAAGGCATCGATGCTGCGCGCCGTGGTCGGGATCACCGTCATGCCTTCGCTGGCAAAGGCGAAAAAGGCGCGCTGCGCCGGCGTGGTGAGCGAGCACACGCTGCCGTTGGCGTAGTAGGCGGCCGGCTCCAGGTGCTCGCGCACCGCGCATTTTTCCAGGGTCTGGAACAGGGTGTCGTCCAGGTCAGCGAACAGGAACTTCTTCAACATCGTCCTCGGCGTGGTAATGGAACAGGCGCGCGCCGAGCTGGCGCGCGGCGTCCAGCAGCGCGGCGTTCGGCGGCGTCTCGTGGCAGGCCAGCACGGCGTCGTACTGGCCCGGCGCCACGTTGTACAGGTAGTTGGCGATGCCTTCGCCGTAGTTGTCGGGGAAGGTGATGGCGTGCGACACGGCGCCCCAGGTGAGGATGGGCGAGCGCGTGGTCGACTGCACCACCACGTCCAGGCCGCGCGCTTCGAGCGCCGCGCCGAGCAAGGTCGAGGCGTGCATGAATTCGCCGGTGCCGAGCACCAGTACTTTGGCATGCGGCGCGATGGTTCCGGCCAGCCGCGCGGCCAGCGCTTCGGGCCTGCGCAGTGCGCGCGCCAGGCCCAGGCGCCCAAAAGAAGGGTTGGCGCCGCGTTCGGCCGCGGCGTCGTAGCGCTGGGCCGGGGCTGCATTGATCACTGCATTCACCGCCACATCGGCGGCCGCGAAACGGTATTCGCCTTCGACCAGGGCGCCCATCGTGGTCGGAATGCCGAAGCGTGCCGTCAAGCCTTCGGTGGCCGCGGCGCCCATGAAGTTCACGATCACGCCCAGGTGCACGCGCTCGACCGACGGGTTCAGGCGCCGGCAGGCGGCCGCCAGGTTGACGAAGGTGTTGCCGGTACTGGCTTCGTCGTCGACCAGCACGATGCTGCGCGCGCCCAGCAGCAGGGCGCGTTCACGCGCGCCGTCAGGCATGTGCAGGAACTGGCGCGGCGCGTGGCTGTGCGCTTCCTCGAATTCGATGATGTCGCCGCTGCCGACGCGGTAGCGCGTGGTGTGCACGAACAATGCCTCGCGGCCGGGGTTCGCGCGCAGCCAGGCTTCGAACACGCCCTGGCCCAGGCCGATCGCGGTTTCCGCCATCGCGATGAACAGCACCGGACCTTCGCTGGCGGGTACGTCCGCCGCCAGGCGCGCATGCACGTCCAGCATGGCCGCTGGCTTGACGGGCCAGTGCTTGCCCAGCACCTTGCTCAGGAACAGGAAGCCGCGCCTGGCGTTCGCGCGCGCGGCAAAGCCGAGCAGGTCGTCGAGCTCGTGCGCGCCCTTGGTGAGCGTCACATCGAGCTGGCCGGTCGGCAGGGAGGCGCTGCGCTTGAGCGCCAGCCCTGGATCGCCGCGCGCGTTCATGCCAGCTCCACGGCCTGGGACAGCTCGCCCACGCGGATGCCGTTGCGGACCTCGGGGACCACGACCTGGTCGAAGCCGTCGGCAAAGCCGCGCAAGGCGATATACGGCAGGTTGGGACCGGCCATGCAGGCCATGGCGATGCCGCCCGACATGCGCGGGTTGATTTCCAGGAGCCGCGCTCTGCCGCCGGCTTCGCGGAACTGCACGTTGAAAAAGCCGTTCAGGCCCAGGTCGCGCGCCAGGCTGGCCGTGGCGTGCAGGATGTCGGCGCGTCCGTCGATGCGCTGGCCGCTGCCCGATTGGGCCGACTTGCGGCGCGCCACGGCGGCCACCAGGCGGCCGTTGTCGCCGACGCAGTCGACGCTGTATTCGCGCCCGTCCAGGTATTCCATCAGGAGCATGGTGCGGAACTGGCCCATGCCGGGCAGGGCGCGGCGGAAGTCGTCCAGCGACACGTGGTACTCGGCGCCGGCCAGCAGGATCTCGGCACTGCTGCGCTGCGCGTCGAGGATGGCGAAGCCGAGGCCGTAGATCGAGTGCGAGGGCTTCACGCACAGCTTGGCGTGGCGGCGGCGCAGGGCGTCGTAGGCGGCCTCGAATTCAACGGCGTTCTCGAAGCGGCGGAACTCGGCCACCGGCGCTTCGGGCAGCACGGCTTCCTCGTAGAAGCGCGCCTTGTCGTGGATGAACTGCAGGGTCGCGGCGGAGGCGGTGCTGAGTACGCGCGTGCCGATGGCTTCGAAGCGTTCATGGGCGCCGGCCAGCAGCGTCGCTTCGCGTCCGGGGACGAAGATATCGATCCGCTGCTCGCGGCAGAAGGCGACGCACCAGTCGACGTATTCTTCGGGCGCCAGGCCGGTCGGCTCGGTGTGGAAGGCGTGGGCCAGGCGCGCGGCCGGCGTGTGCGGATTCGGATTGCTGTGGACGATGTGGAAGCGTCCATCGGTGTCGTCGCGGCGGATCAGTTCGATCGCGGCGTAGACGGACGAGAACGTACGGTTGAACCAGACGCGCATGAAGTTCTTCTGTAGGGAGTAAAAACAGCCCCGCACAGAGGCGGGGCATGGGTGCGCAAGCGTGGGCTGGCGCCCCGGTATGGATTACACGTTGACGCCGAACGAGCGTGCCAGTGGGCCCAGGCCGCCGTTGTAGCCCTGGCCGACGGCGCGGAATTTCCAGTCGCCGCCTGCGCGGTAGAGTTCGCCGAAGATCATCGCGGTTTCGGTCGAGCTGTCTTCCGACAGGTCGTAGCGGGCGATTTCGCCGTTGGTGCCGGCGTTGACGCAGCGGATGAAGGCCTTGCCGACCATGCCGAAGCTCTGGCGGCGCGCTTCGGCGTCGTGGATGGTGACGCAGAACGAGATCTTGTCGATGTCGGCCGGGACGCGGGTCAGGTCGACCAGCAGGGTCTCGTCGTCGCCATCGCCCTGGCCAGTGGTGTTGTCGCCGTTGTGGACGACCGAGCCGTCGGTGGACTTCAGGTTGTTATAGAAGATGAAGTCGGCATCGCCGCGCACCTTGGCGTCGGACTTCAGCATGAAGGCGCTGCCGTCGAGGTCGAACGCGGCGCCGTCGGTGGCGCGCGGGTCCCAGCCCAGGCCGATCAGGACCTTGGTGAGGTTCGGTGCTTCCTTGCTGAGGTTGACGTTGCCGCCTTTTTGCAAACTGATTGCCATTACAAACCCTTTCAAATGGATGAAGACTGTTCGTGGAGTCCGCCGTGGGGTGCCGGTGCGGAATGGTGATCGCCTCGGCAGCCAATATAGGCGTTAATTGCTCGATTGTACATAAGGGGGCTTATGACAGGCTTAGGGTGGTTTTGGGTGGGGGTGTGCGGGCGTCGGCGGGGCTGTAACAGCGCAGGCAACCGCCGCGCCGAGCACCCGCGAACACCCCAGCAAACTCAGCTATTGCATTCCCCACCAACCCTTCGTATAATGCGGCTCCCCGGGCGGTTAGTTCAGTTGGTTAGAATACTTGGTCGACATCCAAGGGGTCGCAGGTTCGAATCCTGCACCGCCCACCAAAGACACTTCAATTATGCGCAGGACCCTTCGCGGTTCTGCAGAGAAAAGGCGCAATAGTGCCTTTTCTGTGCTGGTCAGCTAGACCAGATTCCTTCTTCTCCACGCTACTGCGAAAAATGCGCAACACGGGGTCACATACCCCCGATTATCTTGTTGCGTCAAGCCCTTTTGCGCGCTATACTAGCCGGCTTCGGTATGGGTTCGTCAGAACTTGTACGTTTTTAGTAGTTCAACTACCCCCGCCCAATCGTAGGTGGGAATGGAGAAAAAATGAGCTTGGGCCTTCTCGGTCGCAAGGTTGGCATGATGCGCATCTTCACGGATGACGGGGACTCGATCCCAGTTACCGTGCTCGACGTGTCGAACAACCGTGTCGCACAAATCAAAACTCCTGAAACCGACGGCTACGCCGCAGTTCAGGTCGCATTCGGTCAACGTCGCGCTTCCCGCGTGACCAAGGCAGTTGCGGGTCACCACGCCAAAGCTGGCGTGGAAGCCGGTACGATGCTGAAGGAATTCCGCGTCGAAGCCGCCAAAGCCGCCGAACTCAAGACCGGCGACAACGTGAGCGTTTCGCTGTTCGAAGTGGGCCAGAAAATCGACGTGCAAGGCACCTCGATCGGTAAGGGCTACGCCGGTACCATCAAGCGTCACAACTTCGCTTCGGGTCGCCAGACCCACGGTAACTCGCGTTCGCACAATGTTCCTGGTTCGATCGGTATGGCGCAGGATCCAGGCCGCGTGTTCCCAGGCAAGCGCATGACCGGTCACATGGGCGACGTCACCGTCACCACCCAGAACCTGGAAATCGCGCGTATCGACGCCGAGCGTCAACTGCTGCTGGTGAAGGGTGCCGTTCCTGGCGCCAAGAACGGCCAAGTGGTTGTCAAGCCTGCCGTCAAAGTCAAAGCCAAGAAGGGAGCTTAATTATGGAACTTCAGCTCCTGAATGAGCAAGGTCAAGCCGGCGCCGGCGTTGCAGCTACCGATGAAGTGTTCGGTCGTGAATACAACGAAGCCCTGATCCACCAGGTCGTGGTCGCCTACGCTGCTAACGCACGCAGCGGCAACCGCAAGCAAAAAGACCGTGAAGAAGTCAGCCACACCACCAAGAAGCCATGGCGCCAAAAAGGCACCGGCCGCGCTCGTGCTGGTATGTCGTCGTCGCCACTGTGGCGCGGCGGTGGTCGCATCTTCCCGAACTCGCCTGACGAGAACTTCACCCACAAAGTGAACAAGAAGATGTTCCGTGCAGGTATCTGCTCGATCTTCTCGCAGCTGGCCCGCGAAGGCCGCCTGGTCGTCATCGAGAACCTGTCGATCGAAGCACCGAAGACCAAGCTGCTGTCGCAAAAGCTGCAGGGCATGGGCCTCGAATCGGTCCTGGTGATCACCGACACCATCGAAGAAAACCTGCTGCTGGCCTCGCGTAACCTGCCGAACGTGCTGGTTGTCGAGCCGAAAGCCGCTGACCCGATGTCGCTGGTGTTCTACAAAAAAGTCCTGGTCACGAAAGCTGCTCTGGCCAAGATCGAGGAGATGTACGCATGAGCACCGCAATCAAATTCAGCGAAGAGCGCCTGATGAAGGTGCTGCTGGCTCCGGTCATTTCCGAGAAGGCTACCTTCATCGCGGAAAAGAACGAGCAGATCGTGTTCAAGGTCCTGCCTGACGCGACCAAGCCAGAAATCAAGGCTGCCGTCGAACTGCTGTTCAAGGTCGAAGTGGAATCGGTGCAAACCGTGAACCGCGAAGGCAAACAAAAGCGTTCGGGCCGTTTCAACGGTCGCCGCAACCACACCAAGCGTGCTTTCGTGTGCCTGAAGCCAGGCCAGGAAATCAATTTTGTCGAGGAGGCTAAATAATGGCACTCGTTAAGATGAAGCCAACCTCCCCAGGCCGCCGCGGCATGGTGAAAGTTGTGAACAGCGACCTGTACAAGGGCCGTCCGTTCGCAGCACTGGTTGAAAAGAAATCGAAGACTGCTGGCCGTAACAACAACGGTCACATCACCACCCGCCACATCGGCGGTGGCCACAAGCATCACTACCGTCTGGTCGACTTCAAGCGCCAGAAGGACGGCATTCCTGCCAAGGTCGAGCGTATCGAATACGACCCGAACCGTAGCGCGCACATTGCACTGCTGTGCTACGCCGACGGTCACCGTGCGTACATCATCGCCACCAAGGGCATGGCTGTCGGCGACAGCGTGATGAACGGTTCGGAAGCGCCGATCAAGTCGGGCAACTGCCTGCCGATCCGCAACATCCCGATCGGTACGATCATGCATTGCGTCGAAATGCTGCCAGGTAAGGGCGCCCAGATGGCCCGTACCGCCGGCGCCGGCGTGGTCCTGATGGCCCGTGAAGGCACCTACGCCCAGGTTCGCCTGCGCTCGGGTGAAGTCCGTCGCGTGCACATCGAGTGCCGTGCAACCGTGGGTGAAGTCGGCAATGCCGAACACAGCCTGCGCAAGATCGGTAAAGCTGGTGCGATGCGCTGGCGCGGTGTTCGTCCTACCGTCCGCGGTGTGGTCATGAACCCGGTCGATCACCCGCACGGTGGTGGTGAAGGTAAAACCGCAGCTGGTCGTCATCCAGTGTCGCCTTGGGGCCAGC
>Ga0265780_10008270_pt1 | contig 12648 bp, 12 predicted proteins | sample P1T30metagenome_FD_192432 | JGI IMG/M metagenome (GOLD analysis project Ga0265780, IMG submission 192432) | Plant litter microbial communities from East Loma Ridge, Irvine, California - P1 T30 | ecosystem: Environmental > Terrestrial > Plant litter > Unclassified | place: USA: California...
CGCGTCCCAGACAGTGGCGTCGTCGAGGTAGTCCACGAGAGGCTGGCCGGTGATGGTCAGCGCATCGGGATCGAGGAGGTCCTTCACCTGGCGGAGCACGGCGAGGAACCCGCCCGCCCGGTGGAAGTCGTCCATCAAGTAGCGTCCGGCCGGCTGCAGGTTCACCAGCAGCGGCACATCGGCGCCGATGCGGTCGAAGTCGTCGATGGTGAGGTCGATGCCGAGTCGCCCGGCGATCGCGAGCAGGTGGACGACCGCGTTCGTCGATCCGCCGATCGCCGCGAGGGCCACGATCGCGTTGTGGAAGCTGGCCTTGGTCAGGAACGTGCTCGGGCGGCGGTCCTGGCGGACGAGCTCGACGGCGAGGCGCCCGGTCTCGTGCGCGGCCTCGAGCAGTCGGCTGTCGGGAGCAGGGGTGCCCGCGAGGCCCGGCAGGATCGTGCCGAGCGCCTCGGCCACGAGCGCCATCGTCGACGCGGTGCCCATCGTGTTGCAGTGGCCCTTGCTGCGGATCATCGACGACTCGGACTTCAGGAAGTCCTTCTGCCCCAGCTCTCCGGCGCGCACCTCCTCGCTCAGCCGCCAGACGTCCGTGCCGCAGCCCAGGTCCTGGCCCCGGAACGTCCCAGTGATCATCGGGCCGCCCGGCACCACGACCGCGGGGAGGTCGACGGAGGCCGCCGCCATGAGAAGGGACGGGATCGTCTTGTCGCAGCCGCCGAGGAGGACGACGCCGTCGATGGGGTTCGCGCGGAGCATCTCCTCCGTCGCCATGGCCGCCATGTTCCGCCACAGCATCGCGGTGGGGCGCACCTGGGTCTCGCCGAGAGAGACGACCGGCAGGTTGAGGGGGATCCCACCCGCCTCGTACACGCCGTTCTTCACCGCCTGCGCGACCTCGTCGAGGTGGGAGTTGCACGGGGTCAGATCCGACGCGGTGTTGGCGATCGCGATCTGCGGGCGGCCCTCGAAGGCGCTGGACGGCGCTCCCCGTCGCATCCACGCGCGGTGGATGTACGCGTTCCGGTCGTCGCCGCTATACCACTCGGAGCTTCGGAGGTGAGACGCCATTGCTTTGCCAACTTTCGGAATGACTGTTTAGCAGTTCGAAACTAGGGCTAGCATAGCCCCGCACCCGAGCGGAGCGCCGGTCGACCCGGGAATCCCACTCCGCAGCTCGTCCGGCTCATCCGCCTCGCTGCGCCGTGGTGCCGGCGGCGGAGCCAGGGAGTCTCCGTCGATCCGCTCAAGGACGACTACACCGAGATCGCCACGGGCGGCTTCCCGTTCTGGGACCCCCACCTGTTCCAGGACGACGACGGGAGGACGTACCTCCACTGGGGCTGCTCGAGCCGGGCGCCTGTGCGCGGGAGGGACGTCGACCCGTCGACCTTCGGGGGAGGGGCGAGCGCCGGGATCTGATCTCGTCGGATGTGGGCCGGCACGGATGGGATCGCAGGGGAGGGGGCTCCGTGCGGAAGACGTCACCGACCCTCGTCGATCGGATCTCGGACGCGATCATCGGCGACGGTCCTTTCCTCGAGGGTGCGCGGATGACGCGGCACGGTGATCGGTACCACCTCCAGTACGCCGCCCCGGCCACCCAGAGCAGCGCCTAAGCGGACGGCGTCGTCGCGGCCTCGTCGCCGCTCGGGCCGTTCGAGGCCTCGCCGCACAATCCCTACTCCTCCAAGCCCGGTGGCTTCGTCACCGGGGCCGGCCACGGCAGCACGTTCCAGGACGTCCACGGCAACTGGTGGCACACCGCGGCGATGCGCATCTCGGTGAACCACGTCTTCGAGCGCCGGATCGGTCTGTTCCCCGCCGGCTTCGACGCCGACGGCGTCCTGTTCTGCAATCAGAACTTCGCGGACTACCCGATGGTGGTGCCCGACGGTCCGTTCGACCCGTGGCGCGACGCGTTCGAGCTCCCGACCCTCACCGCAGGGCGGGACTACTGGGTCGCGGTGGACTCGTTCGGGGTGACGGGGATCACCGAGGGGGGGAACCCGCGCTGGTCCCTGCCCCGTGAGCACGGGGAGCGGGAGCAGGCCGCGCAACAACTCGGCGCAATCCCAATTCTCGGAACAGCTGTTCAACAATCCGAATCTCTGACTAGCATGGGTCCACGGGGTGGACCCTCCCCGAGAGGCGGCGAGGTCGCCGTCGAGCGGTGCATGCAGCCGGATGCCGCCGCCCCCTCCCACGATTCAAACCCGAGGACACCATGAAACTGCTCCGCATCGGCCCCGCCGGATCCGAGAAGCCCGCCGCGCTGGCATCGGACGACTCGTACATCGACCTCTCGGACGTCGTCGACGACTTCGACGAGCGGTTCTTCGGTTCCGGGGGACTCGAGCGCGTGCGGCCGATCGTCGCCGACCGCCTCGCCTCCGGCGCCGTCGCCCCGCTCGCCGGCCTGCGCGTCGGTGCCCCGATCGCCCGGCCGCACCAGATCCTGTGCATCGGCCTGAACTACAGCGATCACGCGGCCGAGACGGGGCAGGCGGTCCCCTCCGAGCCGATCCTCTTCACCAAGTCCCCGAACACGCTCATCGGCCCCGACGACGACGTCCGCATCCCCCGCGGCTCGACGAAGCCCGACTGGGAGGTCGAGCTGGGCATCGTCATCGGCGCCCGCACCAGCTACCTCGACTCCGTCGAGGACGCCCGAGGAGTGATCGCGGGCTTCGTCGCCGTCAACGACGTCAGCGAGCGCGCCTTCCAGCTCGAGCGCGGTGGCCAGTGGAGCAAGGGCAAGTCGGCCGAGACCTTCAACCCGGCGGGTCCCTGGCTCGTCACCCCCGACGAGATCGACGACGTGCTGTCGCTGGACATGTGGCTCGACGTCAACGGCGTCCGCCGCCAGACCGGCTCGACCTCGACGATGATCTTCGACCCCTACTTCATCGTCCACTACCTCAGCCAATTCCTCGTCCTGGAGCCCGGCGATCTGATCAACACCGGGACCCCGCCCGGAGTCGGGATGGGCTTCCAGCCCCCGATCTGGCTGCAGCCCGGCGACGTGATGGAGCTCGGCATCGAGGGCCTCGGACGGCAGCGCCAGAACGTCCTCCCTCCGCGATGAGGGCCTTCGTCATCACGGGCCCGGGGGAGGCCGGGGTCCAGGACGTCGAGCCGCCGTTCGCCGCGTTCGGCGACGTGGTCGTCGACGTCCAGCGCGCCGGCGTCTGCGGGACCGACATCGAGCTGTTCACCGGCGAGATGCAGTACCTCGCCGACGGTGTGACCACCTACCCGATCCGCATCGGGCACGAGTGGATGGGCACCGTGTCCGCTCTGGGCGACGGGGTCGATCCCCGGTGGCTCGGCCGCCGGGTGACCGGCGACACGATGCTCGGCTGCGGGGTGTGCCACCGGTGCCGTCGCGGCCAGCAGTGGGTGTGCGGGTTCCGCGGTGAGCTCGGCGTGCGCGACGGCCGTCCCGGCGCGCTCGCCGAGCAGGTCAGCGTGCCGGCGAGCTCTCTGCGCGAGCTCCCCGACTCCGTCGACGACGCGCTCGGCGCTCTCGTCGAGCCGGGAGGCAATGCTCTGCGCTCCGTGCAGGCGGCGGCACTCCAGCCGGGAGATCGCGCCCTGGTCCTCGGACCCGGCACCATCGGACTCCTCGTCGCGATGTTCGCCCGGGCGGCGGGCGCCGAGGTGCACCTCATGGGGCGCAGCGCGCGCTCCGTGGGCTTCGCTCGCACCCTCGGCTTCGACGGGGTCTGGACCGAGGACGAGCTCCCGGAGCTCACCTGGGACGCCGTCATCGACTCGTCGAACGCTCCCCAGCTGCCGGGGAAGGCACTGGATCTCGTCGAGCCGGGCAGGCGGGTGGTCTACGTGGGCCTCGCCGGCAGTCCCAGCCTGATCGACACCCGGACCCTCGCCCTCAAGGATGTGACCGCCGTCGGGATCCTCAGCGCGTCGCCCGGACTGTCCGGGACCATCGACGCCTACGCGAGCGGCGCCGTCGATCCCCGCCCCCTCGTGGCGGCGACGGTCGACCTCGCTGAGCTCGCGCCGGTCCTCCGGGGCGAGCGCCCCGACGGCGCGGGTCCGGGGCCCAAGATCCAGGTCGGCATCGCCGCCGCCCTGCAGAACCAGGAGAGCTGACCCATGAGAACCGCTGTCATCACAGGAGGAGCCCGAGGGCTCGGAGCCGCGACCGCCGAACGCCTGCGCGAGGACGGGGTCACCGTGGTGACCCTCGATGTCGCCGGCGACGTCGACCACCGCGTCGACATCACGGACGAGGCAGCGCTGCAGGACGTCGCCGCGCGGATCGGCGCCGTCGACATCCTCATCAACTCGGCCGGGATCGTCGGACCGGGCGTGCCGCTCGTCTCGACCGCGGCCGACGACTGGCGGAAGGTGCTGGACGTCAACGTTCTCGGCACGGTCGCCACGATGCGCGCCTTCGTGCCGGGGATGGTCGAGCGGGGCTGGGGCCGCGTGGTCAACTTCGCGAGCATGGCGGGCAAGGACGGGAACCCGAACCTGTCGATCTACTCCGCGTCCAAGGCCGCCGTCATCGCGCTGACCAAGTCGGCCGGCAAGGAGCTCGCGACCACGGGAGTGCTCGTGAACGCGATCGCCCCGGCCGTCATCGCGACCCCGATGAACGCCGAGACCGCGCCCGAGGCGCTGGCGCACATCACCAGCCTGATCCCGATGAAGCGGACCGGTCGAGCGGAGGAGGTCGCCGAGCTCGTCGCCTGGCTCTCCTCCGAGAAGGTCTCCTTCTCGACCGGCGCCGTCTACGACATCAGCGGCGGACGCGCCACCTACTGATCAGGCGTCCCCTCGACCCCGGGATCCGAGCCGCTCGTCCACGACGGCCCGGATCCCGGCCTCCTCGGCGACGAGCTTCTCGAGCGGCATGCGGAAGGCGAGAGCGCTGATGCTGACGGCGCCGACCGGGCGCAGTCCCTCGGCCAGTCGCACCGGCACCGCGATGCAGTTGATGCCGAGCTCGTTCTCCTGGTCGTCCACCGCGTACCCGCGTCTCCGCGTCGCCTGGAGCTCGTCCCACAGGGCGGGGACCGAGGTGATCGTGCGTGCTGTGCGGCGCGGCAGCTCGTCCGTCCCCAGCCGCTCGGCGAGCTCCTCCTCGCTCTCGACGTCGAGGCTCAGGAGCATCTTTCCCACTCCCGTGCGGTAGGCGGGGTTCCGTCCGCCGATCTCCGAGGTGAGGCGGACGGAACCCACCGGGGGATCCACCTTCGCCCGGTACACCACCTCGTTGCCGTCGAGCACCGCGTAGTGGACCGTCTCGCCGTACCGGCCCGCCAGCTCCTGCAGCACCGGCTCGATCCGCAGGCCCTCCGGGCGTCCGGCGTGATTGCGGAACGCGAGCCGCAGGTACTCGTCGCCCAGGACGTACACGCCGCGCGACATCAGCTCGGCGAAGCCGGCCCGCCGGAGCACGGCCAGCGCGCGATGCACGGTCGATTTGGAGCTCTTCAGCCGCTGCGCCATCTCGTCCAGCGTGATGCCCGAGGGATGCTCGGCGAGCTCCGAGAGGACCGCGAGGACCCGCTCCGCTCCGACGATCCGATCGCTGTCCTCGCCCATGTCCGCCGTCCCACTCCTCGGAACACGGTTCCGATCCTCGGACCAGAGTACCGGCTCGACTTCGCGGGTCGTGCTGGACCGTCCGCTCAGGAGTGAGGGGCCGTGTCAGGGGCGATCGGAACCGGCGCCAGGAGGTCGACGGGTGCGCCGACGCCGACCGGTTCCGACTCCGAGCCTCAGCCCCTCAGGAGGGTGATCCTTGCGCCGCCCACGTGGGTCACCGGCAGATTCTGCAGGCGCTCGTCCCCGTTGACGACCCGACCCGTCGTGACGACCCCGTCGTGCAGGACGAGCTCCTCCACCTCGTCGACCTCGCAGCCGTCCTCCGTAGCGAAGTCGAGGATCAGACCCTGGCCGATCACGACGACGGTGTCCTCACTGCGGCCGATGACCAGAGCGAACGGCCGTCTCTCGCCCTGGACGGGGATGAGGGTCCCGGGAACGGTCTCGTCCGGCACCGGGAGCTCGCCCTCCGGCATCACGACACCGGCATCCAGCGCGATGTGCCGGAAGAGCGGCAGGGCGGCACGGGCGGTGACGTGCACACCGCCCACGACAACCTCGGCCGCGCCGGTCCCCGGATCGAGGACGACGGCGGCCAGGAGGCCGGCCGCCCGCGCCTCGAGGATCTCGGCCTCGAGCCCCGTGAGGAAGCCGAGCGTCGACGCGAGCTGGCCGTACGGGTTCGAGTCGTCGACGCCGAACACCGACCAGCCGATCGCGTCATACGTCCCGACCGCCCGGACGAGCTCCGCGGCGCTCGGCCGGCACTCGGGGACGAAGAAGGGACGGCCGTCGGCGGCGTAGGTCCTCATGACGGAATCGGCGTCCACGCCGTAGATGTCAGGAGCGAGCAGAGCCAGCGCCGGCGCGGCCGCCCTCCAGACGTCGAGTACGCGCGACGCAGGTCCGCCCGACGGGTACTGCCCGGGCTCCTCCATCCCGGGCTGCGGCCCGAGCCAGGCGTTCGCGAACATCGGGACATCGAGGAACTCCCGGCCGTGCGCCGCGAGAGCCCCGACGAAGCTTCCGACGCCCCAGGCCATGAACACTTCGTCGACGTCGGAGCCGGTGCCGAGCACGTCCGCCCACGTCCCGCTGCGAGGAGCGCCCTGAGCCTCCCACAGGCGGCGCGCGAGCGAGTCGGCCGGAGCGGACTCCAGGTGCGCGAGCAGCGCGCGCGGAACCTCCTCGCTCCACACCGCCTCGGCCTCAGGGGACCGATCGCGGCTGTCCCCGAGGATCCCCGCTTCGTTCTCGACCTGGATCATCGCGACCAGGCCGGACCGGTCGGCCCGGGCGACGTGCTGGGCCAGGTGCTCGAACGCCGTCTTCTCCACGGCGAGCAGCTCCGGGCTGAACGCGGTCAGGACCGGCACCGGAGTCGCGCCGTCGTAGCTCATGGGGCGCCGACCCGCAGGATCCACGACTGCTCTCGGGAACCGCGCGCGGTCGGCTCGCACCCATCGCGGGGCGTAGGTCGAGGTCGCGTTCTTCCACGAGCCGAACCAGAGCAGCACGAGCGTCAGGCCGAGCTCGTGTGCCTCGCCGAGCATCGCGTCCAGAAGCGACACGTCGAAGGTGCCCTCGACGGGTTCGAACTGCGCCCAGCTCACCGGGGCGATCACGAGGTTCGCGTGCGTCGCTCGCGCGTGGGCGAACGACGCCGCGATCGCCTCGGGAGACGACGACGACGAGTTGTGCACCTGGCCGCCCAGGAGGAGTCGAGGAGTCCCCGCGCGGGAGAGCTCCCAGGTGCGCTCTCGGGTCAGGTTCCAGTGGTGCGGGCGTGCGGTGCCGGGCATGGCTGCCTTCCAGATCGTCGTCGTCGATGACGGGAGTCGCGGCGGCTGCGGCACGGGTACCCTGCGCTTCGCCGACGATTTCGGTTATCGAAACACTATGACGTATAACGGAACGAAGGACTGCGAATCGTCTGGCAGGCTCGCATCGGCGGCCGCACGGACGCCGCGGAAGCGCCGGGTCCGCACAGGACCCGGGCGACCTCGATCGGAGAGCACCTGATGCGGATCCTCATCGTCGGAGCGGGTGCGACGGGCGGCGCCTTCGGAACCCTGCTGCAGGAAGCGGGCCGGGATGTCACCTACCTCGTGCGCGGCCGCCGCGCGGAGACGCTGCGGCGGGACGGGCTCCGGTTCGTCTCCCCGTCGGGTGACCGCACGCACCGCGTCCGGACGCTGGTGGCAGGGGAGCGGGCAGAGTCGTTCGATCTCGTGCTGGTGACAGTGAAGGCGGCGGCACTCCGAGCGGCGGTCGTCGATGCTGCTCCGCACCTGCACGCGGACGGCCACGTGATCCCGATCCTCAACGGGATGGCTCAGATCGACCTGCTCGAGGAGTCGTTCCCGGGCCGGGTGCTCGGGGGCTCGGCCAGGATCGTCGCCACGCTCGACGCTGACGTCGTCCAGCAGATGACCGCGCTCGCGGTGCTCACGATCGGCTCCCTGAACGGCGGGTCGGTGCCGCAGCAGATCGTCGACGCGTTGGACGTCCCCGGATCGACGCTGACGATCTCGACCGACGTCCTCGGCGCCCTGTGGGAGAAGTGGGTGTTCATCGTCGCGGCGAACGTCGTCGCCTGCCTGTTCCGCGGCGCCATCGGGGCGATCATCGACGCCGGCGGCCTGCCCTGGATCCTCGAGGCCGTGAGCGAGGCCGAGCAGGTGGCGGCCGCCGCGGGCCACCCGGCCTCGCCGGCGGCGCACGAGCAGTCCCTCGCGCTGCTGACCGAGGAGGGCTCGTCCTTCACCACGTCGCTCTACCGCGACCTCGTGGCGGGTCTGCCGACCGAGGCGGAGCACCTCCTCGGCGACTTCTCGATGCGGGCGCGAAGCCTCGGAGCTCGGGTGCCGCTCCTCGAGCTCGCTCTCGTGCAGATCCGAGCGGCCACGTCGCGATCCTGACGCGCAGGGGAGGGCCTCGCGGGCTCGGACAGGAGAGGCGGCGATCCGTTCTCCCCAGTCCATTCACACGCATGGATGGTGTGCTACCTTCCGGATAGTAACTATCCCTCGTATACAGGAGTCGTCTTGTCCCAGATCGTCATCTTCGGAGTCACCGGCTACGCCGGTGGGAACATCGCCCGCGAGCTCGTCCGCCGCGGCCACAGCATCACGGGTGTCGCGCGCACGGCCGACCTCACCCTCGACGGGGTCGAGGTCGTGACGGGCTCGATCGCCGACGTCGAGCTCCTCCGCTCGACCGCGGCCGGTGCCGATCACCTCGTGGTCGCGATCCCCGCCTCGCCGCGCCAAGAGGGGGACGCGGCGCTCCTGGACACCGTCCCCGATCTGATCCGCACGGCGATCGACGCGGGCGCACGCCTCAGCTTCGTGGGCGGCGCCGGCTCGCTCCACGTCGCCGACGGGGGGCCGCGTCTCTACGAGACGCCCGGATTCCCGCAGGAGTACAAGGCCGAGGCGGTGGCTCACGGCGCCGTCCTCGACGCGATGCGCGAGAGCCCCGCCGAGCTGGACTGGTTCTACGTGAGCCCCGGCGCGGGCTTCGGATCGTGGAACGCGGGCGAGCGCACGGAGGACTTCCGCCTCGGCGGGGACGTCCTGCTCAGCGACGCGGACGGGCACTCGGACATCTCGGGGGCCGACTACGCGATCGCCTACGCTGATGAGATCGAGCGCGGCGCGCACCCCCGCCAGCGCTTCACCGTCTCCTACTGACGACCTGGCCGAGAGGGCCCCGTGGACGAGAATCGCGAGTTCGACCCGTACGGACCCGGCTGCCCGAGCAGGCAGCTGGTGGACCGCATCGGATCCCGCTGGACGATCCTCATCATCGGAGTCCTCTCGGCCGGGCCCGCTCGGTACAGCGAGATCGCCGCCGGGGTGGCGGGCATCTCGCCGAAGATGCTCTCGCAGACCCTGAAGGCGCTGGAGCGGGACGGGATGGTCACCCGTCACGCCTTCGCCGAGGTGCCTCCCCGGGTCGTCTACGAGCTCACCACCACCGGCGCGAGTCTGCGGCCGGTCCTCCTCTCGGTCGAGCAGTGGGCGCGCGACAACATGCCGGCGGTCCTCGCGGCGCGCGAGGTGTACGACTCGATCGCACTCCCCGCCTCACCTGCAAGGGTCGTCGGTTCTTCCGAGTGATCCCGGTTCCCGCTGGGACCGCGCCCGTGGACGCACCGTAGCCTCCGTTCGCACCCGGCTCCTGACCGGTGGCGGAACGGGGAAGGGCCGCCTCGAGGTCGCTCGAGGGCTGCGGCTCCGGACTCGCATGGGGTATGTTCACCGTAATTTCCACTGGCGCAAACTTATTCCTGCTACTGGAATTCAGGGGTGATCTCAGTGGGGGTCCACTCTTCCGATCGATGATGATGGGAGTCTCGATGACGAGCTCGCTGCACCCCGAACCTCCGACCGTTCCGCCGTCCCCTGCCGCCCCGCCGGTCGAGAGCGTCCTGCCGATCGACGATCCCGGCCCTCAGGCCATGAGCCGATGGCTGTGGGTGGCCTACCCGCTCGCCTTCATCGGTGTGAGCGCGGTGTGGGGCGGTGTCGTCCAAGTGCTCCTCGGCACGCAGGTCGCGACGATGGTCGGACCGGACAATGCTCCGGCGACCCTCGGCATCGTCTCGGCGGTGGCGGCCGTCTCCTCCGTCCTCTCCCAGCCGGTCATGGGGCTGCTGAACGATCGGACCCGGTCCCGCTTCGGCCGTCGGAACATCTGGGTGCTCGGGGCGTCGATCGTCTCGGCCGGGGCGCTGCTCGGAACCGCCGTGAGCCCCTCCGTCCCCGTCCTCGCCGTCGTGTGGGCGCTCGCGATCTGGCCGTTGAACGCGCTGCAGGGGGCTCTCGGCGCCGTTCTGCCCGAGCGGATCCCGGTACGGCTGCGCGGCTCCGTCTCGGGACTGCTGGGAGCGGCCTCCTTCGGCGGCAGCTTCATCGGCATCGCGATCGCCGGGCTCTCGGGCAACGTCTTCGTCGGTTACGCGGGCATCGCGGTCGTCGTGCTCGCCACGGCCGTGCTCTTCGCCTTCACCACCGAGGACTACACGCCGCCCGCACGTCGGACGGGTCCGCTCCGGCCGCGACGCGGTGCGATCGCGCCCGGCTTCCGCGCAGCGCCGGACTACTGGTGGACCTTCGCCGGCCGCTTCTCCATGATCTTCGGCGCCTCCCTCGTGGCCGGCTTCCAGCTCTACATCCTGCAGAACTACATCGGAGTCGGTGACGGCTCCCTCGGTGCCGCCGCGACCGCGCTCGTGGGCCTGTCCGGCATCAGCGCACTCACGACGATCGTGTTCGCCCTCCTCGGCGGGTGGATCTCCGATCGCTTCGAGCGGCTGCGGATCTTCGTCGGCCTCTCCACCCTGATGTTCATCCCCGTCGCGCTCGTCTACCTGTTCGTCCCGACCTATCAGGGAGCGGTCATCGCCAGCGTCATCACCGGAGTCGGCTACGGCACCTACCTCGCCGTCGACCAGGCCCTGATCAGCCGGGTCCTGCCCAGCAACGAGAACGCCGCTCGCGATCTCGGGATCATGAACATCGCGAACGCCGGCCCCCAGATCCTCGCCCCCGTCCTCGGCGGCCTGCTCGTCACGGTGACCGGCGACTACCGGACGCTGTTCGTCGTGATGATCGTCGCCGTCATCGTCTCCTCGGTCTTCGTCACGTTCGTCCGGTCGGTGCGCTGACCCGATCGACCACCGCGTGCACGGCACCTCCCGGTCTCGATCATCGATCGGAGCGGACGTCGTAGAGGTCGCCCGCGAGGTACTTGAGACCGGTGTCGCACGCCACGGTGACCACGGTCCGCCCCGCACCGAGCTCCTCCGCCAGTCGGAGGGCGCCGAGGATGTTGACCGCCGTGGACGTCCCGGCGAAGACCCCTTCGCGACGGGCGAGGGGCAGCGCCAGATCGCGGGCGGCCGCCTCGTCCACGGTCAGGACGCTGTCGCGCAGATCCCGAGGCAGCAGGGGCGGCACGATGCCCGTGGCGATGCCTTCGACGTGGTGCGGTCCTGCCCGGCCGGTGCTGAGCATCGGCGATGTCGTCGGCTCCAGCGCCGTGATCCCGACCCCCGGGATCCGGTCCTTCAGGGTGCGGGACACTCCGGCGAGCATCCCGGCGGTTCCGACGGCGGCGCAGAAGGCGTCGATCTCGAGGCCGCTGCTCCGGGTCTGCTCGACCAGTTCGCGGCCGAGCACGTCGTAGCCGAGGAGCGCGTCGGTGTTGTGGAACTGATCGGTCCAGAAGGCGCCGTGTTCGAGCACCAGCTTCCGCGTCGCCTCGCGCATCCGGTCGAAGAGGGCCGGGGTGATCAGACCGCCCTCGCTCGGCACGATCACGACGTCGGCGCCGAACGCCCGCATGGTCCGGATCTTCTCCTGCGAGAACGTGTCCGACGTGACGATGGTGCAGGGGTGGCCCATGACCGCGCAGACGTACGCGAGGGAGGAGCCGGTGCTGCCGCCCGAGTACTCCACGACCCGCTGTCCGGGTCGGAGGGTGCCGCGGCGCTCCGCCCCCTCGATGACGGCCAGGGCCATGCGGTCCTTGTAGCTCCCGGTGGGGTTGACCCCCTCGATCTTCACGAGGACCTGCGCCGCTGCCTCCGGCACGAGATGCCGCAGCCGGAGCAGAGGGGTGTCGCCGATGGTGGCCAGCAGGGAGTCGACGACGCCGGCGCTCATGACACGGCTCCGGCTCGGCGGACGATGCTCCGGCGGGGAGTGCTCGACGGACGCCGTCGTATGCGCGCGCAGCGCTCCTGCTCGGGGAGGCGGGTGGGTGCCATGGTGTCTCCTTCGTGAGTCGCCGAGCCGGGGCCGAGCGGGGCTTCTGCGGTCGGTTCCGATCGGGGTGGGAGGTGATCAGGATCTCGGGTGAAACACTAGGAAGTCGATTCGCTGCTGTGCCCGCATGGTGGAATCTGGAAAGAAGACTGCTGCGAGATCCGAACTGGATTCGGTGGACTGGGCGATCCTCGAAGTTCTCCAGGTCGATGCGACCACGCCGAACAAGGGCGTCGCGGCTCGGGTGGGGGTGGCGCCGAGCACGTGCCTCGAGAGGATCAGGCGGATG
>Ga0265780_10008271_pt1 | contig 12648 bp, 10 predicted proteins | sample P1T30metagenome_FD_192432 | JGI IMG/M metagenome (GOLD analysis project Ga0265780, IMG submission 192432) | Plant litter microbial communities from East Loma Ridge, Irvine, California - P1 T30 | ecosystem: Environmental > Terrestrial > Plant litter > Unclassified | place: USA: California...
GCACTTGCGGGTAGCGGTTCTGGAAGCTCATGAGATCGAGCTTGCCGTTGGCCAGCTGGAGGGGCGCGTCGCTGCGGTGCAATTCGCTCGTGACTTCTTCGACGCGCGCGGCGTCGCCATCGACCGGCGCCAGCCGCCGCGCCACGATGTGGCGGCCGGCCGCGCCAGTGCCGATGGCCTCGCGGATGACGCCGACTTCGGCGCCGAAGCGGATACCCTTGACCCACATGTCGGCGACGAATTCGTCGGCATTCAACGTGGTCGGGCGCTCGCCGCCTTCGGGATCGGGCTCGAACACCGGCTCGAAATAGTACTCGGCATGGCCATCCGCGATCTTCACCGAACGATACAGCGCCTTGCGGGCCGGGGAAAATGGCACGATGTCGTCGGCGATGCGCACCCGTATGCGGCCGCCGGCGTCGCGCGGCAGTTCGGGGCCGTGCCCGTACAGGGCCTTGATCAGGACCGGGTAATCGAGGCCCGCCAGATAGTGGCCCGAGCGCAGGATACTGTCGACCGCCGCCACGAGCGTGGTGCCCAGCACCTCCGGGTCGGCAAACACGCCATCGTCGCGCCGGGCGATGCAATGCTCGGGGCCGTCAGAGGCGAAGCGCGCTACGGAAGGTATGGCGAGATCGGACACGTTTAGCGCTCCAGTGTACTGATACGGTCGGCTGACACCCTACCAACAGTAAGGTGCGCGTCACGATATCATGTTGCGCAAATTAAATAAACATATAGCAATAAGATTTGCAAAAAGAAAATTTACAATGCGTAGCGGCGATGCTGGCAGCAGCGCTGGCAGCGGGCAAGATTGCGATCGCTCAAACGCCGGATGCGACAACGGCGCCACAGGCGCCGTCGTTTGCCGAACTTGCCGCGTTTTAGCGGCGGCGGGAGCTGGGGTACAGGTCCGCGCCTTCCTTGATCTGGCGACGCAGGTCGCGCCGCTCGTCCGGCGACAGGCGCCCGCGGGGACGTTCTTCGCGTGCCGAATCCTGCTGGGCTTCGGCATTGCGGCGGCCCTGCTCGCGCATGTCGAACGCCCGCGCGTCGCGCTGCGCCTGCATCTCGTAGCGCTCACGCGCCTGGGGATCGTCGCTGCGACGATTGCGGTCCTGGTCCTGGGCCAGTGCGCCGGCGCCAGTGGCAGCCAGCGCGCAGGCGAGTACACCAAAGCGCGCAAGCCGGGCCAGCCGGCCGCGAGCGGTACCGGGTGCTGCTGGATTGTCAATGAGCGCGTGGTTCATGGTGTTCCTCTTCCGTGATGCCTGATAAACGGATAAGCTGTGTTGATCACTTGACGCCAGTGTAGGTTGATACCGAAATCGGGGTAAGGCTAATTGGGTAAAGTTTGTAACACATTGTAATGGCTGAGCTGAGTCGTGCCCGTGGCGCAGCCATAAGAAGTTACCATAGCGACATTCATCTGACAATTCTGGACAGTTCCATGACTTCATCGACTTCGAACATTAACGTGGGTACCGGCACGCAAGGCGGCCACTCCGCCAAGATCATGGTCGTGGATGACGACGTGCGATTGCGCGACCTGCTGCGCCGCTATCTCACCGAGCAGGGCTTTCAGGTCGTCACCGCCGAGAGCGCACCGGCCATGAACAAGCTGTGGCTGCGCGAACGCTATGACCTCCTGGTGCTCGACCTGATGCTGCCGGGCGAAGACGGCCTGTCGATTTGCCGCCGCCTGCGCGGCGCCGGCGACCAGACCCCGATCATCATGCTGACCGCCAAAGGCGAAGACGTCGACCGCATCGTCGGCCTCGAGATGGGCGCCGACGACTACCTGCCAAAACCGTTCAACCCGCGCGAGCTGGTGGCCCGCATCGGCGCGGTGCTGCGCCGCAAGGGCCCGGACGAGATCCCGGGCGCACCATCCGAGACCCCGCAAACGTTCGAGTTCGGCGACTTCATCCTCGACCTCGGCACGCGCACGCTGAAAAAGAACGGCGAGACCGTGCCCCTGACCACCGGCGAATTCTCGGTGCTCAAGGTGTTTGCGCGTCATGCACGCCAGCCGCTGTCGCGCGAGAAGCTGATGGAGCTCGCCCGCGGCCGCGAATACGAAGTCTTCGACCGCTCGCTCGACGTCCAGATCTCGCGCCTGCGCAAGCTCATCGAACCCGATCCTTCCAGCCCCCTGTACATCCAGACTGTCTGGGGGCTGGGCTATGTGTTCATCCCCGAGGGTCAGCCGCGCTAGTGATCCCTCCCGCTTTGTCTTCATTCGCAGCCGCGCACCGCGCCGTGCGCTTCGCCTGGTTCAAGAGCGGCCTGTTCTGGCGCACGTTCTTCCTGATGTCGGTGCTCACCGCGGTCTCGATGGGCGCCTGGATCGGCATGATCAACGTCTACCAGCGCGGCCCGCAAGTGCAGCAGACGGCTGAAACCGTAGTCTCGGTCGTGACCATCACCAAGGCCGCCCTGACCCACTCGGCGCCCGACATGCGGCTCGAGCTGCTGCTCGAACTGGCATCGAACGAAGGCATCCGCATCTTCACGCTCGAAGACACCGACGTCATCGACCCGCCGCCGCACAATCCGCTGATGCCCGAGATCGCCGCCATCGTGCGCCAGAGGCTCGGCGCCGACACGCGCTTTTCCAGCGGCGTCAATGGCGTGCCCGGCTTTTACATCAGCTTCAATATCGAGGACGACAAATACTGGCTGATGCTCGAACGCGAGCGGCTGGCCGGCCTGACGCGCGTGCAGTGGCTCGGCTGGGCGGTGGTCGTCGGCCTGCTGTCGGTGCTCGGCGCGGCGCTGATCTCGAGCCTCGTCAATCGCCCGCTGGCGCGCCTGACGTCGGCCGCGCGCGCCATCGCCAAGGGCGAACGCCCGGCGCCGCTGCCCGAGAAAGGCTCGCAAGAGATCATCGAGGCCAATCGCAGCTTCAACCAGATGGTCGAAGACCTGGCCCAGGTCGAGAAAGACCGCGCCGTGATCCTGGCCGGCATCTCGCACGATTTGCGCACGCCGCTGGCGCGCATGGGCCTCGAGGTCGAAATGGCCAATCTGTCGCAAGAGGCGCGCGACGGCATGCAGTCGGACATCGCGCAGATGGACGCCATCATCGGCCAGTTCCTCGACTACGCCAAGCCGACCGAGGCCGCCACCTTCGTGCCGGTGAATCTGTCCGAGCTGCTGTCGGACGTGGGCCGCGACGCCGGCCGCATCCAGAACCTGCGCATCAAGACCGACCTGATGCCGGGCGTCCACGTGCAGGGCAACGCGACCGACCTGCGGCGCGTGATCAACAACATCATCGAGAACGCGCGCCGCTACGGCATCACGCCGGGGCAGGACTATACCGAGATCGACATCGTGCTGCGCGTGAAAGCGACGGGCCACGGCCGGCGCGCGGTGATCGAGATCGGCGACCATGGCGTGGGCGTGCCGCCAGACCAGATCGCGCAACTGATGAAGCCGTTCACGCGACTGGACAGCGCGCGGGGCCAGGCCAATGGCGCCGGGCTGGGGCTGGCCATCGTCGAACGGGTGCTCACGCGCCACAATGCGGGGCTCGAGGTGAGCAACCGCGAAGGTGGCGGGTTCTTGCTGCAGGTGGCGTTGCCGCTGGCGGCTTGATATTGTCCGCGCACTTATTTTATTCGCTAGCTTGAAGACCGTCGTACCCGCGCAGGCGGGTACCCAAGTTCCACGTCGCGAGCCATAAACGCGTATGTGGCACGCGACTTACTTGGGTACCCGCCTGCGCGGGTACGACGTGCGGCTGGCAACGTCCGAAATTTAACCGCCGATCAGGCTCGCAAACCGCGCCAGATCGATATTCCCGCCACTGACCAAGACCCCGATCCGCTTGCCGCGCAGGCTGTCCTTCATCTTGCGCGCCGCGGCAAATCCCAGGCACCCGGTTGGCTCCACCACGATCTTCATGCGCTCGGCGAAGAACCGCATGCACGCCACCAGTTCATCGTCGCTGACGGTCAGGATGTCGTCCACGTCACGCTGGATGATCGGAAACGTCAGCTGGCCCAGGTGCTGCGTCTGCGCGCCATCGGCGATCGTGCGCGGCGTGTCGATGTGGACGATCTGCCCGCTGCGAAATGACTGCTGGCCATCGTTGCCGGCTTCGGGCTCGACGCCATACAGCTTGCAATCTGGCGACAGCGCGCGCGTGGCCAGCGCCGCTCCTGACAGCAGGCCGCCGCCGCCCAGGCACACGAAGAACGCGTCGAGCGGACCGACTTCGTCGAACAGCTCCTTGGCCGCCGTGCCCTGCCCGGCAATCACGTCCGGATGATCGTACGGCGGGATCAGGGTCAGGCCATCGCGCTCGGCCAGCGCGCGGCCGATCTGCTCGCGGTCTTCGGTGTACCGGTCATACGTGACGACGGTGGCGCCATAGCCGCGCGTGGCGGCGACCTTCGCGGCCGGCGCGTCCTCGGGCATGATAATCGTGGCCGGCATGTCCAGCAGCCGCGCCGACAGCGCGATCGCCTGTGCATGGTTCCCGGACGAGAAGGCCACCACGCCGGCGCGCCGCTGCTCGGGACTGAATCTGGCCAGCGCGTTGTAGCCGCCACGGAACTTGAAGGCGCCCATGCGCTGCATGTTTTCACACTTGAAGAACACCTCGGCGCCGAACTCCTCGTTGACGGTGCGCGACGTCAGTACCGGCGTGCGGTGCGCGGCGCCGGCGATGCGTTCGGCGGCCTGGACGACGTCGTCATAGGTGGGGAGCTGGGGCATGGTCATGGAGGCGGTCCTTTCAGGGGCGCGGGCAGGTGGAGACGATGGCGCAGTCTATCGGCCGCCCGACCGGTCGTCAAACCCGGCGGGCCATCAGCCCGGCAATCGTATGCAGATGTTGCAGAATAGATAGTTTTGCCGCTTGATTGTTGGTATATTTATTGATCGCCTAAAGACGCTCCACGTCGCACACACCGAGGAAACATATGCATCGCTTGCGTTTGCACATTCTCGCACTGCTCGTTTTTTTCATCGTCACAAACCCTGCCTGCGCAGCCCCTGCCATCAGCGCGCAGGCGCTGCAACAGGACATCGACCTCATCCTCGAGACCGTGCGCAACCAGCATCCCGACCCGGGATTTTCGACGAATGACCGTGCCTTGACTGTGGCCCTGGAGGATATCCGGCGCGACCTGCCGCCATCGATGACACCGGACGAGGCATGGCGCCGCCTGGCCCGCATCAATCCGGTGCTGGCCGATGGCCACCTGGCAGTCACGCTGAGCGGGTGGCGCGCCGCCACCGACGCGCACCTGGCCGCCGGCGGCCTCTTGTTCCCGTTCGAAGTCGCGTTCGACGGGCAGGGCCGGCCCGTGATCGACGCGGCGCTGGGCGGCGCCGATTCCCCGCTGGCTGGCGCGCGCATCGTCGCCATCGACGGCGTGCCGGGCGAGGCGGTAGTCGCGAATCTGGCGGCGCGCGTGCATGGCGACACCCCTGCCATGCGCACGGCGCTGCTGGCGCAGCGCTGGTGGCTGTATCACTGGAAAACGATCGGCCCTGCGCCGCGCTACCGGCTCGTGCTCGAACGCGACGGACGACGCAGTGAACTCGATGTCCCCGGTAGCGCGCAGAAGCCGCGCCTGCTGCAGGACGAAGCCGACGTCGCGCGCCTGTACCGTCTCGACACCGTCCCCGGATGCTCGGCGGTCCTGACCGTGAGCTCGTTCGATTCGAGCCACCTGGCGCACTTCGTCGCCTTCACGAAAACCGCCTTCACACGCCTGCGCCGCGAAGACATCAAGACCCTCGTCATCGACATCCGCGCCAACGGCGGCGGCGACGACGTACTGTGGCTCGATGGCTTGATGCCGTACCTGGCCACGACGCGTTACCGCACCGGTTCGAGTGCCGTCAAGCGCGTGCTGCGCGCCAATCCCGAACGCGGCGAGCAGGTCGGCCAGATCGTCCACACGCACATCGCAACGTGGCGCGAGCCGCAGCCCGACAATCCCGTCCGCTTCAACGGCAAGGTCGAGGTGGCGATCGGTCCGCTGACCTACTCGTCGAGCGTGCTGTTTGCAAATGTGATGCAGGACTTCGGCTTTGCCACGCTGGTGGGATCGGGCGGTGCGGTCAGGCGCAGCCAGTCGGGCGGCACGTATGACGTGCCGCTGCCGCACTCAAGCCTGACGTTCGTGGTGCCGCGCTTCGTGCTCGACCCGCCGCTTGGCGGGCCGAAAGGCGCCCTGCTCAGCGTGCAGGCGCCGTGGGATCCGGACGGTGTGCCGGCATGCGCTGGCCAGCGAAAGGCGTTGTGACTGCACCGGCCTGCCCTGGCGACACCGCAAGCAGCGCGCGCTCGATCTGGCGGTTGCGCCGGGCGCAGCCAACGACGATGGCAACGGCGCCCACCAGCATCGCCACGAGGGCCACCAGGCCGGCCCAGGGGCCGCCGAACAGCAGGGCCGCGATCGGGATCACAATGCCGATAATCCAGATATCGAACAGCAGGTCGAGGGCTACCCACACGGCGCTGCGCTTGAGTCCCACCGTGGAGCCCGACACATCGCGCCAGCCGATCACCTGCTGCCAGTTGCCCGGCTCGTCCAGGGCCACGGCAAAGGTCGAGCCTGCGGTGGGCACGAGCTCGTTATCGAAGATGACGGCAAACTGGCGTTTACCGCCCGCTTCAAAACTGAATGTACCCGACTGGACGTCGAACACCCGGTCAAAGCGAACCGTCTCGATGTGCATGTGCTCTCCCCTTGTTTTAGACAGGAATCCGGTTGACGAGCACCTCGCCACGCTCGAAGGCGCTGATGCTGTCGATGGTCGTGCGCATGATCTGGCCGATCGCCTCGACCGTGAAGAAAGCCTGGTGGCCGGTGACGATCACGTTCGGGAAGGATACCAGCCGCTGGATCACGTCGTCGAGGATGATCGCTGACGACAGGTCTTGAAAGAACAGGCTTGCTTCCTGTTCGTAGACGTCGATCGCCAGCCCGCCCAGCTGCCCCGTCTTGAGCGCGCCGACCACGGCGTCGGTATCGACCAGGCCGCCGCGGCTCGTGTTGACCAGCACGCAGCCGCGCTTGACGCGCGCGAGTGCGGCCGCGTCAACGATGTGATGCGTCGCTTCCAGCAGCGGGCAATGAAGCGAGACGACGTCGCTGCAGCCGAGCAGCTCGTCCACGTCCATGTAGCGCCCACCGAGCGCCTCGAACGCCGGCGTGGGAACCACATCGTGGCCCACGAGCGTACAGCCAAAACCGGCCATGATGCGGGCGAAGATCAGTCCGATCTTGCCGGTGCCGATCACGCCCACCGTTTTGCCGTGCAAATCAAAGCCCATCAGCCCGTCCAGATCGAAATTGCCTTCGCGCGTGCGCACGCTGGCCCGTGCGATCTTGCGGTTCACTGCCAGCAACAGACCCACCGCGAATTCGGCGACCGAGTTGGGCGAGTAGTCGGTGACGCGCACCACGTCGATGCCGAGCCGGCGCGCGGCCGCGGCATCGATGTGGTTGTAGCCGGTCGAACGGGTGGCCACCAGGCGCGTGCCCTGCTGCGCCAGGATCTCCAGCACGGCTGCATCGACCGTGTCGTTGACGAATACGCAGACCGCGACGCAACCCGCCGCCAGGCTGGCCGTCTGCACGCTCAGGCGTTCTTCGATGAACTGCAGCGCATGACCGGCAGCGTCATTGGCCTGTGCCAGCATGGTCTTGTCGTAGCGGCGCGCACTGAATACGGCGGTTTTCAATATCGGTTCTCCTGGCAAGTCACGTTCACATCGTTATACGCGCGTGTACGCGTAATACAAAATGCTGCTTGACAGGCTGTCAGGCGGACGGCGCGCAGGCCTACAGCGGTATGTGAGTTCGCGAACAGAGCAGTATTGATGCAAATAAGACAATGAAACTTCTGAATTCGAAGCAATGCGAGGAGTCGATCATGAAGCGTCACTTGTGCCAACTGTGCCTGCTGGCTGCCGCCACGATGGCTGCACCAGCTGCCTTTTCCGAAACCAGCATCGTCAAATGTGTCGACGATGAAGGCCGCGTGACCCTGACCGATCATCCTTGCGATGCCGGCGCCACGACCGTGCGCCTGTCCAGGGAGCCTGCCAACGATGGCATGACCCGTGTCAGCGACTACCCATTGATTGCCGACGCCAGCGTGTTGCCGCCACCGCGCGCCGTGCGGCGCATGGCCATGCCGATCGAACGCGTGGCAGCCAGGCCTCTGGCAAGCGACGTCGCGACGCTCAAGGCGGCGCGTGCACAGTTCGTGCTCAGCGACGTGCGTCCGACGCCTGCGCTGGCCCGACTCGATTAAGGCCCCGCCTCTGGTTCAATGCAGCCGCGTGACGCTCGCCAGATGCGACGTCGGCGGCTTGTCCCACTCGTCCAGGATCGCCAGCAACGCCGGGTCCTGGATAAACGCCGCGCTCGAGCGCCCCGTGAGCAAGCGCTCGGGCGGCATCGAGCGCGCCACCACATAGCCCTGCACGTAATCGACGCCAATCTCCTGCAGCGTCTGCACGGTGGCCGCATCTTCGGCCCACTCCGCGATCGTCTTCATGCCCAGGTTCACCGCCAGGCTGACGATCGCCTCGACGATCGCCACATTGGCCGGATGTGCATTGATGTTGACGATGAAATTGCCGTCGATCTTGAGCACGTCAGCCGGCAATTCCTTCAGGTACGAGAATGACGTATAACCGGCGCCAAAGTCGTCCAGCGCCACTTTCACGCCAAAGCCGCGCACCTGGTCGATGAAGCGGCGCGTGTTGTCCAGGTCGTGCAGGGCCACGCTCTCGGTGATTTCCAGGCACAGGCGGCTGGCCACGTGCACGTACCGGCCCAGGATCTCGAACGTGTCCTGGACGAAGCGCTCGTCGTTGAGCGACGCGCCCGACAGGTTCATGCACACGAAGCGGGTGTTGACCAGCTCGTCGTTGTGCGCGGCAATCCAGGCCAGCGTGCTGGTGAGCACCCAGCGGTCGATCATGCTCGCGCGCCCGCTCTTTTCGGCGGCGGCGATCACGGGCCCGGCCGGCACGATGCGGCCATCGGCTTCGCGCATGCGCAGCAGCACTTCAAAATTGAGCGATTCGTGCGGTGTGCGCAGCGACATGATCGGCTGCATCTCGAGCAGCAGGTTGTCGGTGGCGCCCGGGCCGGAGAGCCGTTCGACCAGGTCGAGTTCGGCGGCGCGCTGGCGGAATGCGTCGGCGCCCCGCTCGTACACGACCAGGCCGTCGCCCGTGCCGGTCTTGGCTTCGCGGCAGGCGCGGTCGGCGGTAGAGACGGCGTCCTTCATCGGCATGCCCGGCACGACCTCGATCAGGCCGACCGACGCGCGCACGTGGAAGGCCTTGTCGCCTACCCTGTATGGCGTGCTGCCGAGGCGGTCGACGACGCCGCGGCTGATGATCGAGGCCAGCGGGATCGCCGTTTCCGGCATCACGATCACGAATTCATCGCCGCCCACGCGGCCCAGCTGCTGGCCGCCGGCCAGCATCGCGCTCATGCGCTCGCACACTTGCTTGAGCACTTCATCGCCGGCCGCATGGCCAAACAGGTCGTTGATCAGCTTGAAACGGTCGAGATCGACATACGCCAGCGCCATCGGCCGGCCGGCCGCGAGGCTCGCACTGGCATTGCTGAACTCGCGCTCGATGCCGCGCCGGTTGAAGACCTTGGTCAGCGGATCGTTGTTGGCCATGAAGCGCAGCTGCTCGGTGGCCTTGTGTTTTTCGGTGGTGTCCTGCAGCACGCCCTCGATGCGGGCGCGCGCCAGCGTGGCGCTGACCTGGAAGCGCTGCGTGCCGTCGCGGCTGGTCAGCTCCATCTCGGCCTCTACCCTGGCATGCACCTGCTCGTGCAGATTGGCCCAGCTCGCTTCAGTGAAGAACTGGCGCCAGGCCGTGCGGCCCGCCGTGAAGTTCGTGATGCCCAACATCTTTTGCAAGGCCGGATTGACACTCAGGAAGTGCCCGTAGATATCGAGCGTGAACAGGCCCACCGGCATCGCCTGGTAGGCGTGTTCGAGCTCTTCCTGGGCTTCCTGGCGCTTCTCGGTTTCCATGCGCATCTGTTCGGCCACGGCAAGCGCCGCCAGCAGGCTCGACGCCAGCGCGGCGGTGACGCTGTTGATCACGCCCAGCAACTCGCGCATGCCGAACGCGGCGGACGCCACTTCGGCCAGCGAAGCAATGAAGGTAACGGCGAACGAGGCCGCGAACCAGCCCGCGACCCGGGTGCGCGATTCGATGATGATCTTGAACAGGCCAATGGTCATCAACGAGAAGCAGCACACCAGGATGCCCCACATCAGCGGCAGGTACATGCCATACGGGGCCAGGATGGCGGCGGCCAGCATCGGCATGCACAGCCACTGCATGACGCGCATCGGCACCACGTAGCGCATCTCGGCCAGGTGTTCCCTGAGCAGGGCCTGATACAGCGTCAAGGTCGCGATGCCGTACATGGTCAGCGTGACCGCGCGGCTGCGCAGCAGCCACTCGGACGGTACGGCCTGGCCAAGCCACTGGATGTCCCAGCCGGCCGACAGCGCGCCCACGCGCAGGTTCAGGATCAGCCAGCCGGCAAACATCACGTACACCGGCTGCCGGTTGATCAGCGCGGTGATGATGATGAACAGCGCCAGCACGATCATGCCGCCGTCGAGCAGGCCCGACTTGCGGTGGTATTGCTTGACCGACAACGCGTACTCCTCGACCGGCCACTGCACCACCGACAGGCGCGCCGGCCCCGAGAACGTGCCTCGGCACAGCAACTGGCGCGGCAATGGCTCGATGCGCAGCGCAAAGCCCGCCTTGTCGGCGCGCAGCAGGGGGCTGCCTTCGCTGCGGCTGGCCTGGCCGATCGGCGCCAGCGTGGCCGCGTTCCAGCAGGCGATATCCAATGCATGGCGTGACGGAAATTCGAGCACCTGCTCGCCCGGGCGGGGCATCGGCTCGATGACGAACCAGACGGGCGCCTCGGACAGGTGGGTGTCATGGGTATTGGTCAGCGGGCGCTCGCGCGTCGGCACGAGCGCACCCGCCGGATCGAGCGTGCCGGCCCCGTCGACCATCACGTGCATCGTCAGCGGCACATCGCCGCTCGTGCGGTACTCGTCATGCCAGAAGACGAGCGCGATCAGCGAGACGACCACGATCCCGATCGGAATGAGGTAATACGAAAACATCTTCAGGACCTGCTCGACAACCGCTTGCAATGCGGCCGGCAGCGACGCACGGAACTGATGGGAAAGCTTGGGCATGAGCGGCCTTGGTAATGCACGTGTCCACCGTGCAGACTACGGCGGCCATAAAGCGCAAGGATACAGCTTTACCGTAGTGCCGTCATGCAATTAGTGGTCGCACGACGCCCATCGGCGCCACGCGCCAGGGCGTCATGCGACAGCCAGCTCCTCAGGCGCCGGCCAAGACTGCGTTGCTGGCAGCGCCCGTGAGCCGATGTCGATGTCAGGGTGCCGTGTATTGAAGAAGAAATCGAACATCGGATGACGCGCCTCGGCCCAGCGCTGCTCGAAGGTGGCGATTTCAAACGCCATCACCCGGTGTGGGATATTTCCAACATGCCGTAGCGGCACCAGGCCATCTTCCGGGAACACATCGACAAACAGCATTTGTTCATACTGCCGGTCGACCGGCGGGCGGCCCGTGGCCACCGAAAAGTCGATCGCGTTATCCTGGCAATACATGAAGCACGCCTTGACCAGTGCAATCTTGACCATGCGGCCCACCCGTCCCTCGTCGATCGCCAGGCGAGTCGCTTCCACCAGGCGCTTGCCCTGCAACCAGTCCGGCAGCACCACCGATTCTTCCACGCCGAGCGGGCGCTGCAGATTGGTGCGGATGCGGGTACTGCCGATCGGCGTGCCATCGAGCTTGGACTCGGCCAGCAGCACGATGGTGTCGGTGTCGTAGTCCGCCGCCTCGGGCTGGGTCAGGCTGCGTGCGAAATCCGGCACGTGGCGGGCGTAGGCGGCGTGGCGAATCCGCACGGCCTTGAGCAGGTCGGCCTCGGTCTCCACCCGGCGGATCGTGAACGGCAAACGCTCGGTCTTGTTGCCGCTAACCGGGGGGAGCACAGGGCGTGGCCGGGACAGCGTGGACGGGTTGATGACAGATGCTGGGAACTGCTCCATGGCGGCACTCCTGGGTTGATTAAATGAAACAGAAATTGTCTGGATCTCATTATCAATCCGCTCACGAACAATCGAACTGCTGAGCAGGCGTGCTTTTTACCCTCAATTTAATTTATCGTAAAACGGGCCTTGAAGCGTGTGCGCCAAAGGCTATGCAAGCGGCATGACCGACGCCCGTTCTACAGCATCCGCGCCGTGCCCGCGACCCGGATCGACCCGCCTGCCGCAGGGCCAATCTCGGCCGTGATCAACGATCGCATGCCCATGTCCTCGCCCTGCACCACGTCGATCAGCCCGCCATGCGGCCACCCGATATCGCGCAGGTAGCCGCCCAGCGCGGCGGTGGCGGCGCCCGTCGCCGGGTCTTCCCTCACCCCGCCCGAGGCAAAGGCGTTGCGTGTATGGAACAGCTGATCATGCTCGGCCCAGGCCAGCACGATCGTCACCAGGCTGTGCTCTTGCATCAGGGCGCGGCCGGCCTCGAGCTCGTAATCCATTGCGCCGAGCGCTGCG
>Ga0265780_10008272_pt1 | contig 12648 bp, 10 predicted proteins | sample P1T30metagenome_FD_192432 | JGI IMG/M metagenome (GOLD analysis project Ga0265780, IMG submission 192432) | Plant litter microbial communities from East Loma Ridge, Irvine, California - P1 T30 | ecosystem: Environmental > Terrestrial > Plant litter > Unclassified | place: USA: California...
AAGTTCAAGGACTATATCGCGATCGGCAAGATCAACGGCTACCAGTCGCTGCACACCACCCTGATCGGCCCCTACGGCACCCCGGTCGAATTCCAGATCCGCACCCAGGAAATGCACCGCACCGCCGAGAGCGGCGTGGCGGCGCACTGGCTGTATAAAACCGGCGACTCGAACATCACCGACCTGCAGCAGCGCACCCATGCGTGGCTGCAGTCGCTGCTCGATATCCAGCAGCAGACCGGCGACTCGGCCGAGTTCCTGGAACATGTCAAAGTCGACCTGTTCCCGGATTCGGTGTACGTGTTCACGCCGAAGTCGAAGATCATCGCCCTGCCCCGTGGCGCCACGGCGCTCGACTTCGCCTATTCGATCCACACCGGCATCGGCGACCATACAGTGGGCGTCAAGATCAATAACGAAGAACAGCCGCTGCGTACCGAACTGCACAACGGCGATATCGTCGAGATCGTGACCGATCCCGAATCGCGTCCGAGCCCGACCTGGCTCACCTTTGTCCGTACCGGCAAGGCGCGTTCGGCGATCCGCCACCACCTGCGCGCGGTCGACGTCAACGAGTCGGTCGAGCTGGGTCAGGAACTGCTGGCGCACGCGCTGGCGGTGCGCAATATCAAGCCCGAGCTGTCAAACGCCGTGATCGAACGCCTGCTGGCCGAATCGTCGGCCAATTCGATCGACGAGCTGTATGCCGACATCGGCATCGGCAAGCGCATGCCGGCGCTGGTGGCGCGCCACATCTTCGGCCTGATGGAAGGCGACCCCGACCTGCTGCCATCGAATATGCCGTTGCCGGCAAGCGATATCGCACCAGTCACGATCTATGGCAGCGAAGGCGTGGCGGTGCAGCTGGCGCCATGTTGCCTGCCGATCCCGGGCGACCAGATCACCGGCCAGCTGCGGCGCGACCAGGGCCTGGTGGTGCACACCTGCGACTGCCTGCAGGGCAAGCGGGTGCGCGCCAAGGAACCGGACCGCTGGATCGCGGTGCAGTGGGGCGACGAACTCAATCGCCGCTTCGATTGCCGGATTCGCCTGTTGATCAATAACGAGAAGGGCATCCTCGCCCGCGTGGCGGCCGAGATCGGCGAGTCGGATGCGAATATCACGTATGTGGGCATGGACGAGGATGATGAACACAGTATGACGCAGCTGCGGTTCACCATCCAGATTGCGGATCGGGTGCATTTGGCGCAGTTGATTCGTAATCTGCGCCGGGTGGCGGGTGTGAATCGCGTGGAGCGCGAGCGGTCCTGATTGGCCGATGTATTATCGTGGGGTGGACGGCTCCGCCGTCCACGCGGTGATGGTTGGCTTAAAAATCATCGGGCACGACATCGGCGCTGGTAACGATCGACGCGTGGGCGGACAAGCCGCCCACCCCACGTTTTATATATGGCGGCGCATTTATTTCTTTGGCAACGGCGCCAACGCCAGAATACTGTCGAACGCCGCACACGCCCCCGCACACGCGTCCGCGATCTCGTCAGGCGACGTCACCTGCTCTTTCAACGCCAGCATGAACGCGCGCCAGCGCGGCCCCGGCCCCTGGTTGGCGCCACGCAGATAACGCAGCGGATGCGGCGCCAGCCGCTCGGCCAGCTGCCCATACAGCACCTTGCCACCGAGCTGCGACCCTTCGATCACATACGCCACGCCCCAGCGGTAGGCCGCGCTGGCATCCTGCGGCCATGCAACCGGCGCGGCCGGCGTGCGCAGGGACGGCATGCCCGGCTCCTGCAAATCAGCCTCGATCAGGGCCAGCCGTTCGACCGGCGGCAACACGGTCTGCGGACCGTCGGCAAAACTGTCCAGCCATGCCTGCAATGGCGTCAGCCAGTCGCGCACCATGCTCAGGTGCGTCGCGTAATCCTCCAGGCCAGGCGCCGGCCCGGACAGCGGCAAGCCGCTGTCGAGCCGTTCATGCCGTTCGGAGGTGGCGGCGCGCAGGGCGGCCAGCGCGTCGGCGGCGTGCGCCGTTTCGTGAGGTCGGTTCATACAGGGCTCGCGTGGAAACAATCGCCCAATCTTAGCAGCGATACAAGTTCTTAGTCGGCGATGGGTTCGGGATAGTCGACCGAGATAATCTCGAGCTCGTCCATGCCGAGCGGTGTCTGCAGCGGCACCACATCGCCTTCGCGGCACTTGGTGAGCGCGCGCGCCACCGGCGAGACCCAGCTGATCTTGCCCTTGAGCGGATCGAGCTCGTCGACGCCGACAATGGTGACGGTGTGTTCTTCGCCCGCCTTGTTGATGTACCCGACCGTGGCCCCGAAGAATACCTGGTCGTTGCCATGGTGGACCGTGGGATCGACCACGAAGGCCGAATCCATGCGCTTGGTGAGAAAGCGGATGCGGCGGTCAATCTCGCGCAGGCGGCGCTTGCCGTAGATGTAGTCGCCGTTCTCGGAACGGTCGCCGTTGGAAGCGGCCCAGTGCACGATGCGCACTACCTCGGGACGGTCGACGTCGATCAGCTGCAGCAGCTCATCCTTGATGCGCTGGTAGCCGCTTGGGGTGATGTAGTTCTTGGCGCCGGCAGGGATCGCCTGCGCCAGGGCCAGCGCTTCGCCGTCGTCGTCGTCCGCGTTATCGGACTCTTTTACAAATGCCTTATTCATGACCTTATTGTAACGAGACTTGGGGCGGCCTGCGCCCGGTTTCGCGTGCATCTGTCGTATGATGCGCTCAATGCACCAGTAGCGCACGCAAGCGGAGCGCCGAGACAAACCGATGAGCCTGCCTTCTTCCTTCCACACCGAACATTCCCCCGCGTCCGGCCTGGTCTACCAGTTCGTCCTGCGGCCAGATGGCAGCACGGGGTTCCCCTGCCTGAACGAAGGCTGCAGCGCGCTGCTGGGCCTGTCGGTGGACGAGCTGCAGCGCGAACCTGCCCTGTTCGAAAGCCTGATCTTGCCAGAAGACCGCACCGCCTACCACGAGGCGATGCAGATGTCGGCCGCCGCCATGGCTGCCTGGAATTGGGAAGGACGGATCCGCATCCCGGCCTGGAACGACGTCAAGTGGATCAATCTGCGCGCCACCCCGCAAACACTGGAAGATGGCGCGGTGCAATGGGACGGCATCATGACCAATATCTCGGCCAGCAAGCACGAGCACGAAGAATCGCTGCGCTCGCGCGAACGCCTGGCCGAGCTGACCGCCCACATCGAGCAAGCCAAGGAAGACGAGCGCGCCCGCATCGCGCGCGAGCTGCACGACGACCTGGGCGGCAATCTGACCGCCATCAAGATGGCGCTGGCGATGCTGTCCGCGCGCCTGCCTCCCGACCAGCCGGCCCTGCTCGAGAAAGCCACCTATGTGGACGACCTGGTCGACCGCACCATCGAGGCGGTGCACCGCATCTCGCTCGACCTGCGTCCGTCGACGCTGGACCTGGGGCTGGTGGCCGCGCTCGAATGGCAGGCCCGCGAGTTCGAGAAACGGATGGGCATCGCGGTCGTCATGCGCTGCCGCGACAAGGACCTGGAGCTGGAACCCGACCACGCCACCGCCCTGTTCCGCATCTTCCAGGAAGCGCTCACGAATATCGCCAAGCACGCCGCGGCGACCCGGGTCACGGTATCGCTGCGGCGCCAGCGCAATCTGCTGACGCTGTCGATCTGCGACAACGGCCGCGGCGTGCAGGCCACCGACCGCCTCAAGCCGCAATCGTTCGGCCTGCGCGGCATGAGCGAGCGCGCCAGCGCCCTCGGCGGCACGCTGGCCTTGTCGGCGGCGCCCGGAGGTGGCACGATGGTGACCATCAAGACCAGGCTGGCGCCGCAAGCCGGTGCGCAGCATGAGCCTGCGGGACAATAGAACAAGAACCAGAATGACCGACAAAGTGACTATCCGGGTATTCATCGCCGATGACCATGCCATCGTGCGTGAAGGACTCAAGCAGATCCTGGCCGAACAGCGCGACATCGTCGTCGCGGGCGAAGCCGAAAACGGCGTCGACGCCGCCCGACTGGTCGGCAAGGCCAAGGCGAACGTGATGCTGCTCGATATCTCGCTGCCCGACCGCAACGGCATCGATGTGCTCAAGCAGATCAAGAAGGACAAGCCCGAGCTGTCGGTGCTGATGCTGTCGATGCACCGCGAAGACCAGTACGCGATCCGCGCGCTCAAGGCCGGGGCGGCCGGCTACCTGACCAAGCAGAGCGCGCCGCGCGAGCTCGTGACCGCCATCCGCCAGGTGGCCGGCGGCCAGAAATACGTGAGTGCTGCGTTGGCCCAGGCCCTGGCCAGCGCGATCGGCCACGACCACGAGGCGGCGCCGCACGAGGGCCTGTCGGACCGCGAATACCAGACCCTCACCATGATCGCCTCGGGCATGACGGTGAGCGAGATCGCGGGCGAACTGTCGCTGTCGGTCAAGACGATCAGCGAATACCGCGCACGCCTGTTAGTAAAAATGAAACTCAAAAGCAGCGCCGAATTGACGACTTACGCCATCCGTAACGGTTTGGTGGATTGAATGTAACACTTTCGTTGTACGCGGGAGGCAAGCCGGGCCTCGGCAATCCCCTGTTACCGTTTTTTTATTGATTGACGGCAAATAAGCTGCTTATCATGTCGCCAATCCTCGCGAATCGCTACAGCGCAGCAAACCATGTCCATCTCGCCTCCTCCCGTCGCTCCAGCCGCCCCATCGGCCACCAATCCTGCCGAGATCGCGCGCGAAGCCTTCCGCCGCCTGGCCACACGCCGCATCGCGCCGACGCCGGATAACTATCGCGCCATCTACGACGAGATCGCCGGGATTCCACCGGCGCCGCCCGCCCCGGCCACAGAGCACGGCGCGCTCGAGGTCCTGAACGGTTTCGCGCGCCGCATGGCCGAGACGCCGGGCGAGCTGTCCGACTACGGCCGGCGCATGGCGCGCGCTGTCAAGACGGAAGACTGGAGCGCCTATACCCAGGCGCTGGGCCAGATGGCCGAGCGCCACCTGCGCCGCCACACCCCGGTGATGGCGCTGGGCGACGAAGAACCCGATACCGTCCTGCTGCGCGAGATGCTGGCGCGCACGCTGTCGTTCGCCTGTGCTTCGCTGCTCAGCGGCGATGCCGAGCTGGTGGCGGAAGCCGAAGCGCTGGGCGCGGCAGTCAAGACCGCGGTCGGCGAAGCCGAGCTGCAGGACATCGCGGCGCGCCTCAAGCAGCTGTGCTTCCAGATCGAGCTGCGCAAGGACGACGGCGCCGAACAGCAGGAACTGCTGCTGCGCCTGTTCCGCCTGCTGCTCGACAATATCGAGGGCTTGCTGGACGACGACAACTATATGCGCGGCCAGGTGGTGGCGGTTCAGGAACTGATCAAAGGGCCGCTTGACACGCGCGCGCTGGAAGACGCCACGCGCAGCCTGAAGGACGTGATCATCAAGCAGGGTCACCTGAAGCATGGCATCGCCGACGTGCGCGCGACCATGAAGAACATGATGATGACCTTCGTCGATCGGCTCGGCTCGGTGGCCGCGTCGACCGGCGACTACCACGCCAAGCTGGGCGACTTCTCTGAACGCATCGGCCAGGCCAGCAATATCGACGAGCTCAACGAGGTGCTGAACGAGGTGCTGCGCGAGACGCGCCACGCCCAGGACGAGGCACTGGCCTCGCGCGACCGCATGGTGACCGCGCACCGCGAGGTGCAGGAAGCCGAGCAGCGCATCCGCGAACTCGAAGCCGAGCTGCAGCATATGAGCGAACTGGTGCGCGAAGACCAGCTGACGGGCAGCCTCAACCGGCGCGGCCTGGACGATGTGTTCGAACGCGAGAGTGCGCGTGCGGACCGGCGTAATACGCCGCTGTGCGTGGCGCTGCTCGATCTCGACAACTTCAAACGGCTGAACGATACCTACGGGCATATGGCGGGTGATGCGGCCCTTAAACATCTTGTCAAAGTGGTGCGCGATACCTTGCGCTCGATGGATGTGATCGCACGGTTTGGCGGCGAGGAATTCTTGATCCTGCTGCCGGAGACCACGGTCGATGCGGCGGCTGCGGCCATGGTGCGGGTGCAGCGGGAGCTGACCAAGCACTTCTTCTTGCACGATAACGAGAAGATGCTGATCACCTTCTCGTGCGGGGTGGCGCTGCGTTTCCCCAATGAAGAGCAGGTGTCGCTCATGGACCGGGCCGACAAGGCGATGTACCAAGCCAAGAATAGCGGGAAGAATCGGGTGGTGATCGCGACATAAGGGGCGCCTTGCCCGTCTTACACTGCGGTTGTTGTTAACTACCCGTTCCATGCGTCCTGTCCCGGGTCAATTCGACAAGCTCTTGCGTGTTTGCCTATGCAACGCACGCTCGACGCAATGTCATTCCGTCGAATGTAGCCCTGTAAAAAAATCTTTTTTTGCCCTCAAGTTCCTTTTTTACTTGCCGCCAAAGACCGCCATTTTTCTACCGAGACGCTGTAACGACGCGTTTTTTTCAAAACCGGCCCTAAACTTTTTCCATAGGGCACCGTTACCAGCAACAACAGCGGTTTGAACGTCACTGAGTAGCGAGACGGACCAAAGTACACAAGCAGCAAAGTCGCTGCACCCTGAAAGACCCCGTCTCTGGAGTAGACACCATGGCATCCGTAATCAATACCAACGTCGCATCCCTCAACTCGCAACGTAACCTGTCGACCTCGCAGTCGTCCCTGAACACTTCGATCCAACGCCTGTCGTCGGGTCTGCGCATTAACAGCGCCAAGGATGACGCGGCCGGCCTCGCGATCTCGGATCGCATGCAGTCGCAAATCAAGGGCATGACCCAAGCTACCCGTAACGCCAACGATGGCGTGTCGATGGCACAAACCGCTGAAGGCGCTCTGTCGAGCTCGGGCGACATCCTGCAACGTGTCCGCGAACTGGCAGTCCAGTCGTCGAACTCGTCGAACTCGGCCAGCGACCGTAAAGCACTGCAAACTGAAGTTACCCAACTGACTTCGGAACTGAACCGTATCGCCGGCACCACCGAATTCAACGGCCAGAAGCTGATGGACGGTTCGATGGGCACCGCAAACTTCCAGGTTGGCGCCAATGCCGGTCAGCTGATCTCGATGGGTGGCTCGAACTTCACCACCACCACCTACGGTAACAACCGTCTGTCGGAAAACCCACCAGCAGTCGCGGCTACCTCCGGTACCGGCAGCATGAGCGCTGGCACGATGACCATCAACGGCTCGCAAGGCACCAAAGCGATCAACGTCGCCGCCGGCGATTCGGCCAAGACCACTGCCGCCCAGATCAACAAGGCAAGCGGCGATACCGGCGTGAGCGCCACGGCCAAGACCGACGTCGTCCTCGAAGCAGCAGTGAACTCGTCGTACACCCTCGAGCTGAAGTCGGACAACAACACTGCCGTTACCGTGTCGTTCTCGATGGGCGACAAGCTCGATGCCAACGGCTACGCCTCGGCAGTGAGCGCCTTCAACGCGCAATCGGCCAAAACCGGTGTGACCGCTTCCTACGATGCTACCGCAGGCGGCCTCAAGCTGACCCATGCCGACGGCAATAACATCGAGCTGAAGAACACGTCGACTCTTGCTGGCACCACTGTTACGATGAGTAACACCGACGCCGATGGCAAGAAAATTGCTGGCGCCGCTGCGATTGCTGGTGCTGGTGGCGTTGCCACCGCCACGGGTCGCCTGACCCTGGACTCGGACAAGAGCTACTCCACCACCGACGGCAGTGGTTTCAACATCGACGGCGGCACCACCGGTGGCGCATCGAAACTGAAATCGGTCGCCGACCTCGACATCAGCACCTTCGAAGGCGCCCAGGCTGCCATCAAGACCGCTGACGCCGCCCTGGCAGCTGTCAACGGCAAGCGCGCTGAATACGGCGCACTGCAGTCGCGTTTCGAATCGGCGATCTCGAATCTGTCGTCGTCGACCGAGAACCTGTCGGCATCGCGCAGCCGCATCGTCGATACCGACTTCGCTGCTGAAACCGCCAACATGACCCGCGGTCAGATCCTGCAACAGGCTGGTACCTCGATGCTGGCCCAGGCCAACTCGCTGCCAAACGGTGTCCTGTCGCTGCTGCGTGGCTAATCGCTAAGCAACAGTAACAAGGACCTGAGGTAAGCGGTTCCTCGGCCGGAGAAATCTGGCCGGGGAATTTTTGCTAGGGAGCTGATTATGCAAATCCAGTCAGTTGCAACGCCTGTCACGGCGAAACCGGACGAACGTCCGGTTGCAGTGACCGGAACCTCCGCGGTGACCGGACGCCAGGTGCGCCCGGATACGCCGGTGTCGGTACCGAGCAAAGAAGAAGTGTCGGACGCGGTCAAGAAGCTCAACGAAGCAATGCCGCCTTCGGCGCAGTCGCTGCAGTTCGAAATCGACGAGGACAGCAAGGAAATCGTGGTCAAGATCATCGACCAGAGCACCAAGGAAGTGGTGCGTCAGATGCCGAGCAAGGAAGCACTGGAAATGGCCAAGGCCATCGACAAGATGCAGGGATTGCTGATCCGGCAAACTGCCTGATTGGCCATGCTTGCCAGAAGCGCCGTATTCGCGAGGATACGGCGTTTTTTTATTGGCATTGCGCTATCGCCAGCAGAGACATTCTCCAAAATCAAAATAAGAAGGCATTTACCGCTCTTAAGTACCGTTTGTTTCTGCCGATAACCACTTATATTATCGCTTTCACGGGAGAAACTAGTGGCACTCGATATCAACAGCCTCGTTAGCCAGCTGATGCAAGCTGAATCGGCGCCACTGGCCAATTACGCCAAGAAAACCGCAGGCTTCCAGGCCAAGAGCGCCGCGCTGACCTCGGTCAGCACGGCTGTCAGCTCGTTCCAGAGCGCCTTGACCAAACTGAACCAGCCAGCCACCTTCCAGGGCCTGAGCGCGACCCCTGCCAACAAGGACATCCTGACTGCCACCGCAGCCAATGGCGCCGTGGCCGGCAAGTACAAGGTCAACGTCACGCAACTGGCCCAGGCCCAGAGTCTGCGTACCAGCGGCATGGCCAGCAGCACCGCAATGATCGGCGCCGGTGCCCCGACTACCCTTACCTTCCAGTTCGGCACCGTGACTGGTGGCACCTTCGGCGCCAGCGGCAACGCGCTTGGCGTGGCCGCCGCATCGGGCGGCATCGCCAACGGTTCGCTGAGCCTGAACGGCGTCGCGATCAGCACCGGCCCGACTACCCGCAGCGGCCGCGCCCTGGCCGAAGCCATCAACGCGCAGAGCGACAAGACCGGCGTCACCGCCACCGCCGGCAGCACCGAGACCGATGCCAATCTGTTTGCCACGTTTGGCGACGTCAGCATGGATGCGGGCTCCAGCTATGCGCTGTCGGTCGGCGGCGTGCAGCTCGCCAGCCTGACGAGCAGCAGCACGCCGCTGACCGGCGCCGCCCTCGACACTGCCCTGGGCAGCGCCAGCACCCGCAATGCCCTGGCCGCCGCCAACATCACCGTCGAAGGCAGCGCCGACGCCGGCACACTGCAATTCAAGGCAGCCGACGGCTCGACCATCGACATCACCGAAACCGTCACCGGCGCCGTGCGCGGCGGCATCGGCCGTAATGACGCCACCGCCAACACGGGCGGCACGACCACCGCCACTGCCGGTGTTACCCTGCGTTCGAACGACGGCAACCAGATCGTCATCGCCGGTAACAACCCGGCTGCCGCCGGCTTTACCGCCGGCAGCGTCGGCGAGCACACCGGTTCGGGGTTCTCGCTCAACGGCGCCATCAATACCAAGACCGTCACGCTGGGCGCCGGCGACCAGTCGCTGCAGGGAATTCGCGACGCCATCAACAAGGCGGACATGGGCGTGACCGCAACCATCGTGTCGGACGGCAGCTCCAAGCCCTACCACCTGGTGCTGACCTCGAACAAGACGGGCGAAGAGACGACCATGAAGGTCACCGTCGGCGGCGAGGACGGCGATGCGCCCGATCCGGCAATCGCTGCCCTGCTCGGCTATGATCCGACCGGCGTGCAGAGCATGACCCAGACCGCTGGCGCCCAGAGCACCAAACTGAACGTGAACGGCATCGAGGTGAAGAGCGACAGCACCAGCGTCAAGGATGCGATTCAGGGCGTGACGCTCGATGTCACGACCGTCGGCAGCACCACGCTCACCGTGTCGAAGGACACGGCGGCGATCAGCTCGGCCGTCAACTCATTCGTCAGCGCGTACAACGATCTGAACAAGACCATCAGCGGTCTGACCAGCTACAACGCCGAGACCAAGAAGGGCGGCATCCTGCAGGGCGACGCCTCGGTGCGCTCAATCCAGAGCCAGCTGCGCAAGCAGATCAGCACGGTCATGGAAGGCACTGGCGGCAAGCTGAACTCGCTGAGCCAAGTCGGCATCTCGTTCCAGCAGGACGGCAGCCTGAAAGTCGACTCGACCAAGCTCAACAAGGCAATCACCGACAACGCCGCCGATTTCGGTGGCTTGTTCGCGGCGATGGGGTCGACCACTGACAATATGATCAAGTTCGACAGCTCCACGGCCGCCACCAAGCCGGGCACGTACGCGATCGACATCACCAGCCTGGCCACCCAGGGTTCGCTGGCCAGCAGCGCGGCTCTGGGCAGCACGACCACGATCGCCGCCAATACTGTCTGGAGCGTTACGCTGAACCAGACCGAACCGGTCACCGAAAGCAAGACCCAGGAAATCAAGCTGCAGGCCGGCACCTATAGCCAGGAAGACCTGGCTGCGCTGATCCGCTCCGCGATCAACGGTAATTCGGTGTACGCCGGCGCCGGCGACGCGGTCGAAAGCTCGGTCGACGCCGACGGCATCCTGAAGCTCTCGTCGAGCAAGTATGGTTCGATGTCGAATATCTCGATCGCCGGTATCAGCGGCACCTCCGTGGCAGCCCTGTTCGGCAGCGCCACGCCTGCCAAGGGCGCCGACGTGGTCGGCACCATCGGTGGCGTGGCCGCCACCGGCAACGGGCAGGCGCTGACCGCCGCCGCCGGTTCGGCCGCCGAGGGTATCCAGGTGTCGATCACCGGCGGCCTGGCGGGCTCACGCGGCAACGTGACCTTCTCACAAGGCTTCGCCTACCAGCTCAACAACCTGGCCAGCACCTTCGTCGGCAATAACAGCCTGCTCAAGAGCAAGACCGACGGCCTGGACACCTCGATCAAATCGGTCGCGGCCCAGCAGGCGCGCTTCGAAACGCGCCTGGAAAGCATTGAAAAGCGCTACCGCGCGCAGTTCGTCGCACTCGACTCGATGCTGACATCGATGCAATCGACGTCCGACTACCTTACCCAGCAGCTGGCGGCACTGTCGGCCAACTCTTAATATCAGGATCATTGGAGAAACACATGTTCGGAACCCCTAAACGCGGTGTCGGCGCCTACGCCACGGTCGGTCTGGAAACCGGCGTCGCCGCGGCCTCGCCCCACAAGCTGGTCGTGATGTTGTACGACGGCGTGATCGTCGCCCTGCTCAGCGCCATCAACGGCATCAAGGCCGCGAACATCGCCACCAAGGGCGCTGCCCTGTCGAAAGCCATCACCATCATCGACAACGGCCTGCGCGCCTCGCTCGACAAGAAGGCCGGCGGCGAGATCGCGGCCAACCTGGACGCCCTGTACGACTACATGAGCCGCCGCCTGCTCGAAGCGAACATCAAGAACGACGCCACGATCGTCGAAGAGATCCACGGCCTGATGGCCAACCTGCGCGAAGCCTGGGTCCAGATCGGCGAGAAGCAGGACGCAGCCGAGATGCCGCCGGCCATCCAGAAAGCCCCAACCCTGATGAGCGCCTGAACCAGATGACGACGATGACGATGACCCAGCAAGAAGTCGTGAGCGTGTACGAGACCATGGTCGGCATCACCGAGCGCATGCTGGGTGCGGCCCAGGCCGACGAGTGGGACCGCCTGGCCGAACTCGAACAGGAATGTGCGCTCTACGCGCGCCGCCTGAAAGCCAATGAAGGCGTCCAGCCGCTGGCCGGCCAGGACCGCCTGCGCAAGGTCAATGCGATCCGCCGCATGCTCGACGCCGACCGCCAGATCCGCGACATCACCACCCCGTGGATGGCGCACCTGTCGTCGATGATGAAGAACACCTCGACCGAACGCCGCGTCGTGCGCGCCTACGGCGTCTGATCGACCAGGGACGGGCCGTTAGATGATGCCGCGCGAGCTAGTCGGCAACGTCACGCCTGTCACCCCGGCCCGGCCGGCCGAACCGGCCGCCGATCCGCGCCAGCAGGCTTTTGCGCGCGAAGTCGCGCCGCTGCTCGGCAAGGCGATCCACGGCGCGATCCAGGCCCGCCTCACTGACGGCACCTATGTCGTCAAGTTCGCCGAGATCCAGGCGCGCATGCAGCTGCCCGCCGGCGCCCAGGTCGGCGCCGACGTGCCGCTAACGTTGGTCGGCCTGCATCCCCGCCCCACCTTCCAGGTCGGGGCCCAGGCCGGCGGCGCCACCGCCTTCGCCGAAGCCGCCTTTGCGCCGCAGGGCGAACTCGATGCGCCCGGCGCGCCGCTGTCGTACCGCGAAGGCGCCGCTGTCGGCCGCGCCGCCGCCCTGCTCAATGGGAGCGGCGCCATGGCGGCGCAAGCCTTCGCCGGCGGCACCGAAGCGAAAAACACCACCCTCAGTCCTACCGCCCAGGCCCTGGCCGGCGTGCTCG
>Ga0265780_10008274_pt1 | contig 12647 bp, 2 predicted proteins | sample P1T30metagenome_FD_192432 | JGI IMG/M metagenome (GOLD analysis project Ga0265780, IMG submission 192432) | Plant litter microbial communities from East Loma Ridge, Irvine, California - P1 T30 | ecosystem: Environmental > Terrestrial > Plant litter > Unclassified | place: USA: California...
ACCTGGAAAAATCGAAAGCCTTCTTTACCGCACTCGGCTTCAGTTTCAATCCGCAATTCAGCAACGACAGCGCGCTCTTCATGAACATCGTCGACGGCACGATCCACGCCATGCTGACGACCGAGCCGTTTTTCAGGTCGCTCATCGACAAGCCCCTCGCGCGGGCAAAGGAAGCCAATGAAATCGTCATCTGCCTGAGCTGCGAGAGCCGCGAGGAGGTGGACAGCCTGATCGCCAAGGCCGTGGCCGCCGGCGGCCGCACCCCGCATCCGCCCGAGGATCACGGTTTCATGTACGACCAGGGCTTCGAGGACATCGATGGCCACCTGTGGAACCTGGTCTGGACGGCGCCACAGGCATGATCGGGAGGGCCGGGATGCCAAGCATGTGTCCCGGTTTTATCCGGTAAAAATGAAAACGGCATCCTTCGTGCTGATATACATACAATCTTTTCACAACATCGATCGAATCTGTAGCCGGCATACCATTCCGCGCGCCGTAACACATTGTTTTGATTGATTAACAATGTTGATTTCAATGCATAGTGCATGTAAATCTGGGATGTGTCCCAACAGCAACAAGCTGTATTGAATGTTCGTAATTTTGCCGGTTTTTCGCTTTTATTGATTTCTTGTAAGTTACACTCGGAAAATAATAAATCACCAAAGCAACATTCCGAGCCACCTCCAGTACGAGGCCGTGATCGCTTCGTGCCGCCAAGACTTCATGAACAAGCACATATTCGTCCTTCCGGCATTGTTTGCCGTCAGTGCAAGCGCAGCGCAAGCACAAGTCACTCCCGATGCAGGGTCTCTACTACAGCAAATCGAAAAAGAGCGGGCGGCATTGCCGGCCCGTCAGCCCGGGCAGGGCGTAAAGCTGGCGCCGCCGCTCGAGGGCATTGCCGGTCCGACCGTGACGGTCAATGCATTCCGCCTGCAGGGTAACAAGCTGCTGAGCGATGCGCAGCTTGCCCCGGTACTGGCGCCCTTCCTGAACCGTCCCCTCAATTTCCGCGATCTGCAGAGCGCCGCGCTGGCGGTCAGCATGGCCTACCGCCAGGCCGGCTGGATCGTGCGCGCGTACCTGCCGCGCCAGGATATCGACAACGGCGTGGTGGTGATCCAGGTGGTCGAGGCGGCGTTCGGCAAGGTGCGCTTCGACGGCACGCCGGGCCGGATCGATAGCGGACGCCTGCCAGCCTATGTCGAACGGGCACAGCCGAAGGGGAGCGTCGTGAACGCGGATGCGCTCGACCGCGCCATCCTGCTGATCGACGACCTGCCGGGCGTCGCCGCGACCGGCAGCCTGGCAGCGGGCGAGGGCGAGAACGAGACCGACCTCGTGGTCAAGCTCAGCGACGATCCGCTGGTGTCCGGCGATGCCGGCATCGACAACACCAGCGCGCGTTCCACCGGTCCGGTGCGCGCCACCGCCAACTTGTACCTGAACAGTCCGCTCCAGATCGGCGACCTCGCCGGCATCAACCTGCTGCACAGTGACGGCAGCGATTACGTGCGCCTGGGCTACACGCTGCCGCTCGGCGCGGGTGGGTGGCGCGCCGGGGTAAACGGCTCCGCGCTGCGCTACCGCCTGGTAGCCGACGAATTCGAGGCACTGCATGCGCACGGTATCTCGAATACGCTGGGCGCCGAAGCCAGCTATCCGCTGATCCGTTCGCGCACCCGCAACCTGTTCCTGCAGCTGAACTACGACGACCGTCATTTCGACAACCAGGCCGAGGGTGCGACCACGAGCCATTACCGGATCTCGGGCGCTAGCATCGGGCTCAACGGCAACTTGTTCGACGAGTTCGGCGGCGGCGGTGCCAGTACCCTGTCGCTGTTCCTGTCGCATGGCAGGGTCGATCTCGACGGTTCGCCGAACCGGGAGGCCGACGCGGCCACCACCGCCGTCGCCGGCGGCTTCACGAAATTGCGCTACAGCCTGTCGCGCCAGCAGGCGCTGGGTGAGAACCTGAACCTGTCCCTGCAGTTTTCCGGCCAGGCGGCCAGCAAGAATCTCGACTCGTCCGAAAAATTTTATCTGGGCGGCTTCTACGGCGTGCGCGCCTATCCATCGAGCGAAGCCGGCGGCAGCACCGGGCAGCTGCTGAATCTCGATCTGACCCTGCGCCTTGCGCGCAGCCTCAGCCTCGGCACCTTCTACGACCGTGGCCACGTCAAGGTCAACCGCGACAACGGCTTCGCCGGCGCCGCCCTCGTCAACGACTACAGCCTGCAGGGCGCGGGCGTGTCGCTGAACTGGGCCGCCGCTTCCCGGCTGAACCTGAAAGCCGTCTGGGCGCGCCGCATCGGCAGCAACCCGAATCCGACCAACAACGGCAGCGACCAGGACGGTTCGCTGCACAAGAACCGTTTCTGGCTGCAAGCCACGATGGGATTTTAAGGAAAGAGCATGAGCGGACACGCCACCATCAATCGTCTTTATCGCCTGGTCTGGAGCGAGACCCTGGGCGCCTGGGTCGCCGTCGCCGAAAACACGCGCGGCCGCGGCAAACGTAGCGGCCGGCGCCGTCTGCTGGCCGCCCTGTTTGCCGGCGTCGGCATGAGCAGCGCCCATGCCGCCGGACCGCCCGCGCCGAACCAGCTGCCGACCGGCGGCCAGGTGGTGGCGGGCAATGTCGCGCTCAGCCAGCAGGGCAGCCAGATGACGGTCAGCCAGGGCAGCCAGCGTGGCGTGGTCGACTGGCAGACCTTCAACGTCGGCAGCCAGGCCAGGGTCGATTTCGTGCAGCCCTCGTCCAGCGCGGTGACCCTGAACCGGGTGCTCGATACCCAGGCCAGCCAGATCTACGGCCGCATTTCGGCCAATGGCCAGGTCTTCCTCAGCAATCCGAACGGTGTGTATTTCAGCCCGACCGCATCGGTCGACGTCGGCGGCCTGGTGGCGACCACGCACGGCATCGACAACGCCGCCTTCATGGCCGGCAGCACCGAGTTCCAGCGCAACGGCGCGACCGGCAGCGTGGTCAACGAGGGCAGCATCAACGCGGCCCTGGGCGGCTACGTGGCCCTGCTGGCGCCGGAAGTGCGCAACAGCGGCGTGATCGTGGCCCAGGCCGGCACCGTGGCGCTGGCCGGCGGCGACGCCGTGCGCCTGCAGTTCGGCGCCGGCCAGGACCTGGTCGGCGTGCTGGCCACGCCATCGCAGATCGCGACGCTGGTCGAGAACGGCAACGCGGTGCATGCGCCCGGCGGCCAGATCATCCTGTCGGCGCAGGCTGCCAAGCAGCTGCAGGACGGCGTCGTGCGCAACAGCGGGACGCTGGAAGCGACCGGCCTGGCCAGCCGCGGCGGCAAGATCGTGCTGGACGCATCCGGCTTGGTCGACAATGGCGGGACGCTCGATGTCTCGGGCACCCGGGGCGGCACCATCGCGGTCAACGCAGGCAGCATGCTCAACAGCGGCAGCCTGCATGCCGACGGCAGCGCCGGCACCGAAGCCGCGGGCGGCAGCATCGTCACCCGTACCGGCGGCCTGGTGGAGACTGCCGCCGCCAGCGTCACGGCGCGCGGCGGCGGCAGCATCGACGTCGATGCCGGCAGCGGCCAGCTGTATTCGTCGGCAAGCTACGACGCCGGCGCCACCCAGGGCGGCCAGCGTGGCGGCAGCGTCACGCTGAGTGCCGATCGCGTCGCACTGATGGGTGCGCGGGTCGATGCAAGCGGCGCTGCCGGCGGCGGCAGCATCCGCGTCGGCGGCGGCTTCCAGGGCAAGGACGCTGGCGTGCGCAACGCGAGCACGACCACGATCGGCACCGGTGTCCAGCTGAAGGCCGATGCGCTCGGCAAGGGCGATGGCGGCCAGGTCGTGGTGTGGTCGGACCAGACCACGATCTTCGCCGGCACGGTCAGCGCGCGCGCAGGGGCAAACGGCGGCGACGGCGGCAAGCTCGAGGTGTCGGGCAAGCAGGACCTGCATTTCGCCGGCAGCGGCGACGCCCATGCGCCGCAGGGCAAATCGGGCCAGCTGCTGCTGGATCCGAAAAACATCTACATCGACGATGCGGTGAGTGCCCAGGCCGAATACATCGACCCGCATCCGACCGACGGCGGCAGCTTCGGCCGGTTCATCCTGCCGCTCACGACGGCGTCCGGCGGCACCACCGCCGAAACCGGCTACGTGGCGATCGCCAACCCCGGCGACGACCTCGGCGCGAGCGGGGCGGGCGCGGTGTACCTGTTCCGCCGCAGCGACCAGGCCCTGATCTCGACCCTGTACGGCACCCACGCCGGCGATGCCGTCGGCCTCGGCCAGTACGGCTACAGTGGCCTGACCGCGCTCACGAATGGCAACTTCGTGGTCAGCAGCCCGTCCTGGAACGGCGGCCGCGGCGCCGTCACCTGGGGCAGCGGCACCACCGGCTGGGGCACAGCAGCTGCCGCCGCGGTATCCGCCAGCAATAGCCTGGTCGGTTCGCTGGCGACCTTCACCAATTCCTACGGCACCAGCGTGTCCGACAACGTGGGCGCTTACAACCAGGTGCGGACGCTGAGCAACGGCAACTACCTGGTGGTGGACAGCGGCTGGGGCAACAACCGCGGTGCGGTGGCTTTCGGCAACGGCAGCACCGGCACCAGCGGTGTGATCGACGCCTCGAATGCACTGGTCGGCAGCACCGCGATGACCCAGCTGCCCAATCAATCCATCACGTACAAGAACGGCGACCAGATCGGCAGCAGCGTGACGATTCTGGCGAACGACAACTACGTCGTCACCGCGTCAAGCTGGAACAAGGGCGTGGGCGCGGTCAGCCTGGGCTCCGGCACGGCTGGACTCAGCGGCGTGGTCGGCAGCGCCAACAGCCTGGTCGGCGACGTGTCGCGCTTCGATGCCAGCGGCAACGGCAGCGGCACCGACAACGTCGGACAATACCTCACCTCGCTCGCTGGTTCCGGCTTTGTCGTATACACCAACCGCTGGGGTGGTTCGGCCGGTGCCGTGACCTGGTCGGACGGCAATTCGCTGCCGACCGGCGTCGTGTCCGCTGCCAACAGCCTGGTCGGCAATGCCGGCGATTACCTGAGCAGTGGCGGCATCACTTTGCTGCCGCAGAATAATGCCTACGTCATCGGCAGCCCGTCCTGGAGCCAGGGCAAGGGCGCCGCTACCTGGGTGCCCTACGCAACCGACGTCAAGACCATCGGCGTGGCCGGCAACAGCGTGACCGGCAGCGCCACCGGCGACAGCATCGGCAACCAGGCCATCACCAGGCTGGAGAACGGCGATTATGTGCTGTCCAGCCCGAACTGGAACGGCAACCGCGGCGCCGCCACCCTGGTCGACGGTACGACCGGCAAGACCAGGGCCGGACAGGCGTCGACGGTTGCAGCGAGCAACAGCGTGGTCGGTACCCAAACCGGCGACTACGTGGCCCAGAAGGGCATCGTGAAATTGAATGGTAACGGCAATTTCCTGGTCCTCAGTCCACTCTGGAACAATGGCGCGCTTGCCAAGGCCGGCGCGGTGACCTGGTCGAGCGGTACCAGCCCGACGGTCGGCGCGGTTTCGGCGGGCAACAGCCTGGTCGGCACTTATGCCAACGACCGGATCGGCGAAGTGCAGTTCACCGCCTACAACGGCAGCACGCCTTACGACAATCAATACAGCAGCGTCACCGCGCTGGCCAACGGCAACTATGCCGTGGCCAGCCCGATGTGGAACGGCAACCGCGGTGCGGTCACCTGGGGCAATGGTGCCAGCGGCAGCAACGGTGCGGTTGATGCCACCAACAGCATGGTCGGCAGCATCAGCGGCGATTATGTCGGTGCATTGAGCTATGCCGGCGCCTCCGGCAGCAATACCTGGATTGGCCTGGGCAACGGCATCCAGCCGCTGGACAACGGCAACTTCGTCGTCACCAGCAACTACTGGAACAATGGCAGCGCCGCGCGCGCGGGTGCAGTCACTTTCAGCAACGGCAGCGGCAGCCCGACGGTGGGGGTGCTGTCGAGCGCCAACAGTCTGGTCGGCAGCACGACCGACGACCAGGTCGGCACCAACCCGAACGGCCAGGCGTTCAACCAGCTGCATGCCGGCTACGACAGCGATGGCAACCAGCTGTATTCCAGCAATTACGTAATCGCCAGCGGCCGCTGGGACAATGGCGCGCTGAGCGACGCCGGCGCCATCACCTGGGGCAGCGGCACCAGCGGCGTGAGCGGCACCATCTCGGCCGCCAACAGCATCGTCGGCCTGAAGGCGCATGCCAACGACCGGACCAGCATCACGGCGCTGGAAAACGGCAATTACGTGGCCCTGATGCCGCAGTGGGACAATGGCGGCGTGACCGATGCCGGCGCGGCCGCCTTTGTCTCCGGCACCACCGGCCGCCTGTCCGATTATGCCGCGCAAGGCAACCGCAACATCGTCGGCGCGGGCAACAGCTTGGTTGGCAGCACCAGCGGCGACATGGATCAGGCCTCGGTCACGCCGCTGTACAACGGCAGCGCAACGTTGCCTTATCTGTACGGGAGCAACTATCTGGTCATCAGCGCCAACTGGGACAATGGCGGCCTCGCCGATGCCGGCGCCGTTTCCTGGGGCAGCGGCGCCAACGGCGTCAGCGGCGCGATTTCGCGCACCAACAGCATCGTCGGCGAAAAGGCTGGCGACATGCTGGGCGGGTACACCGCCGCCAATTTCTCCAGTGTGATCCTGCTGCAGAACGGTCATTATGTGGTCGGCAGTTCGACCCGCGACATCAACGGCGTCCAGAATGCGGGCGCGGCCACCTGGGTGGACGGCAGCACCGGCCGCTTGTCCGACTACGCCGCGCAGGGCAACCGAAACATCGTCAGCGCCGCCAACAGCCTGGTCGGCAGCCACACGGACGACCATGTCGGCGACGGCCTGTATGCCGTTGCGGACTACAATTATTCCACCTCGTCGAACTACTTTATCTATTCGACCAACTGGAATTGCCAGGTCGGTGCGCTGACCTACGTGCGCGACACCGCCCATCCCCTGATCGGCGTGGTGGGACCCACGAACAGTGCGGTCGGCAATCCGAACGGCAATGTCGTCGGCGCGCTGGACGGAGCGACCTCTCCGGTAACCGTGGCGAACGACACCGCGCTGGTAACGTTTGGCGGCGGTACCGGCCACGTGTTCGAAGCCAGCCAGGCGATGCCGGTGGCGGGCGGCATGGCGATTCCGGGTGCCACCGCCTTCGGCGCGGCGGCCGACGCGACCCAGATGCTGACGCCGGACCACGTCGCCAGCGTGCTGCGCACCGGCACCGGCCTGACCCTGCAGGCCAGCAACGACATCTACGTGATGAAGGATGTCGACGCCAGTGGCGGCACTGCGGGCGGGGCTCTGACCCTGCAGGCAGGCCGCAGCATCGCCATCATGGGCAGCCTGGTCACCGGCAACCGCGACCTGAACATCGTTGCCAACGACACCCTGGCGCACGGCGTGCAGGATGCGCAGCGCGATGCCGGTGCGGCCACGATCAGTATGGGTGCGGATCCGGCCGGCCGTAGGGGCACGATCGACGCCGGCAGCGGCACAGTCTCCATCACCCTGGCCGACGGCGCCGGCAAGACCAGCCATGACGGCGGCAGCATCAGCCTGAACAGCATCAGCGGCGCCAGCATCCATGTGCTCAACCAGGGCAACGGCAGCGGCAGTGATGCCGACCTGCCCGATCTGGCCGGCAATTGCTGCGGCTATGCGCCTGGTTACCGTTCGGCGGCCGCCGACATCGTCCTCAACGACGGCGCCGTGCTGCGCGCGAGCGGGGGCGGCGATGCCATCCTGCTGGCCACCGGCGGCAAGTTCACCAACAACGCGAACCTGGGCGCCGGTACCTTCCAGCTGGCCGATGCGGGCGCACGCTGGCTGGTCTATGCCGATGCGCCGGGCAGCGCTGCCGACTACGGCAACCTGGACAGCGGCAACACCGCCGTCTGGAACACCGGCTACACCGGCGCGCCGCTGGCGCAGGCCGGCAACCGTTACGTATTCCTCTACCAGCCGACCGTCACGGTCACGACCCAGAACGTCACCAAGACCTACGGCGACGACCTGAGCACCGGCACCACGCTGTCGGACCGCGTGCTGAGCGTGTCCGGCGCGCAGGCCGCGGTGGCCGGCGCCTATCTCGGCGACACGCTCGCCACCGCGATCAGCGGCGCGGCCACGGTCAGTTCGGCCGGCGCCGCCTTTGACGCGGGCGTGGCCGGCGGTCCGTATGCCATCAATGTCGATTTGTCGACCGTTACCGGCAACAATGGCTATGCCGTCGCACTCGGCAACAACACCGCCAGCACACTGACCGTGACGCCCAAGGCGCTGACGGCGGCGCTCAGCGGTGTGACTAAAACCTATGACGGCACCAACGGCGCCAGCCTTGGCGCTGCCAACTACGTGTTGAGCGGCCTGGTCGGCGGCCAGTCGATCGGCGTGACCAAGGCCAGCGGCAGCTACGACGGCGCCAACGCAGGCGCCCACAGCGTCAGCACGACCCTGGCGGCGGGCGATTTCGCACCGGCCAACGGCGCCGTGCTGTCGAACTACCTGTTGCCGGCGTCGGCCAGCGGCAGCGCCAGCATCACCCCCAAGGTGCTTGGCGCCTCGCTGGTGAACCTGGCACCCAAAACCTACGACGGCAGCGACGCCTATGCACTCGGCGCCGGCAACTACCTGCTGAGCGGCTTCGTGCCGGGCGAATCGGCAACTGTCGCGCGGACGAACGGCCATTACAACGCGCCGAACGTCATCGGCGCCACCAGCGTCGGCGTGGCGCTGGCGGGCGGCGATTTCACGGCCGCATCCGGCACCTCGCTGGCCAATTATGTGTTGCCGGCCGCGGCCAGCGGCGCGTCCAGCATTCTGCCGAAATCGCTGAGCCTGGGCCTGACCGGCGCCCTGGGCAAGACCTACGACGGCACTGCCAACGCCACCCTGGCGGCAAATAATTATCTGCTGACCGGTTTCGTCGGCAGCGACGCGGCCACCATCGGCAAGACCGGCGGCAGCTACAATGCTGCCGGCGTGGCCGCTGCGCATACGGTCAGCGTCAGCCTGGGCGCGTCGGACTACGTGGCCGGGGGCGCTACCCTGCTGTCGAACTACAGCTTGCCGGCTTCGGCAACCGCGCCGGCATCGATCGCGCCTGCGGTACTGACGGTGACGGCGAACGACGCCACCAAGGTCTACGACGGCACGGCCTGGCACGGCGGCAACGGCGTCAGCTTTACCGGCCTGGTGGGCGGCGACACGGTGGCCAGCCTGGGCGGCAGCCTGGCCTACGGCGGCAGTGCCCAGGGTGCGGTGAATATCGGCAACTACTCGATCGCCCCCGGCGGTTATACCTCGTCGAACTACACGATCAGTTACGTCGACGGCATCCTGAGCCTGAATCCACGGGTGCTGGCCATCGTCAGCGGCAGCCTGGTAGGCAACCTGGACAAGGTCTACGACGGCAGCAACCTGGCTGTGCTGAACAGCAGCAACTACCTGCTGACCGGCTTCGTCAACGGCGACGGCGCCACCGTCACCAAAACCGGCGGCACCTACGACAGCAGGAATGCCGGCATCCGCACCGTCACCGTGATGCTGGGCAGCGGCGATTATGCGGCCACCGGCGGTACCAATCTCGCCAACTACGTGCTGCCGACCTCGATCAGCGCCGGCGCCACCATCGTGCCGCGCAGCGTAACCCTGGCCGCACCAAACGTCAGCAAGACGTATGACGGTGGTACGGCCTATGCCGCCAGCGCGACCGACCTGGCCGCCCTCGGGGCCGGCCTGGTAGGCGGCGACACGCTCAGCAGCGCCACCCTGGCTTTCGCCGACAAGAACGCCGGCACGGGCAATCGCGTCGTCAGCGCCAGTAACGCCATCATCGCCGACGGCAATGGCGGCAACAACTACAGCGTCAGCTATGCGGCCAGCAATGCCGGCACCATCACGCCGCGCACCCTGCACGTGAGTGCGACCGGCATCAACGGTGTCTACGACGGCACGGTCAACGCCGCGGTCACGTTGCAGGACGACCGCATCGCCGGCGATGCGCTGGATGTCACCAGCGCCGGCGCCCAGTACGCCAACGCGAATGCCGGCAACGGCAAGGCGATCGACGTCAATGGCATCGGTGTGAGCGGTGCGGATGCCGCCAACTACGTGCTGGCCAGCACCCGCGCCAGCGCCACCGGCGACGTCGCCAAGGCGTCCCTGATCGTCAGCGCGAACAATGCCGCCAAGACCTACGACGGCATCGCCTGGGGCGGCAATGGCGTCAGCTTGAGTGGCCTGGTGGGTAGCGACAGCGCTGCCAGCCTGGGTGGCAGCCTGAACTACGGCAGCGCCCAGGGCGCGGTCAACAGCGGCAGCTACACCATCGCGCCGGGCGGCTACAGCTCGTCGAACTACGCGATCAGCTACGTCAACGGCAACCTGGTCGTAACGCCGCGCGCATTGGCGGTCGCTGTCGGCAACCTGGACAAAATCTACGACGGCAACAGCCTGGCGGCGCTGAACAGCGGCAGTTATCAGCTGACCGGTTTCGTCAGCGGGGAAGGGGCCGCCATGACCAGGACCAGCGGCAGCTACGACGGCAAGAACGCCGGCCTGCATACGGTGACGGTTGCCCTGAACAGCGGCGATTTCGCGGCAGCGTCCGGCACCCTGCTGAGCAACTACATCCTGCCGACGTCGGCCAGCGGCAGCGCGACGATCACACCGCGCACCCTGACGGTGGGCGCCAGCGCCGTCAACCGTAACTATGATGGCGGCACCGCCGCCAGCGTGACCCTCAGCGATGACCGCATTGCCGGCGACGCGCTGACGATTCACGGCGCCGACGCGCATTTCGCCGACAAGAACGCCGGCAGCGCCAAGCTCGTGACGGTCGGCGCCATCAGCCTGGACGGCGCCGATGCGGGCAACTACAGCCTGGCCAGCACCACGGCCAGCACGTATGCCGACATCGCGCCGGCCCGGATCCAGGTGAGCGCACTGCCGACCGTGGCCAGCAAGACCTACGACGGTACGACCGCCGCGACCCTGGCCGGCACCCTGCAGGTTCAGCCAGTCGGCAGCGACGCCGTGAGCGTCGGCGGCACGCCGCAGGCCAGCTTTGCCGATGCCGCCGTGGGTACAGCCAAGCCGGTGACGGTGAGCGGCTACCAGCTGACCGGGGCCGACGCCGGCAACTATGTCTTGCAGCAGCCGGCCGGGCTGGTGGGCGACATCGTTGCCGCGCCGCAGCCAGCACCCGAGCCAGTGACCCCGCCGGTGACCCAGCCAGTGACCCTGCCCGTAACCGAGCCTGTGCCCGCGCCGGTGACACAGCCCGCGCCGACCAGTGCCGAGGCACTGGTACCGCCACCGATCGCGGTTGCAGCGCTGGCCTTGCCGCAACAGCCCGCCACCGCGCAGTTGCATGCGCCGGCCGCCGGACTGGCGCTAGCCGCGCCCGATGTGCAGGGCGCAGCCGCCGTCGTCGGCCTGGCCGAAGCCGCACCGATACAGGCCGCTGCAGCGCCGGCAGGCAACCCGGGCATTGTCGTGTCGCTGGTGCGCCAGGGCTCGTCGAGCCAGAACGGTCTGGTGACGGTGATGGTGCCGAAGACGATTGCGCAATCGGGCAGCGGTTACAGCTTCCCCTTGCCGGCGCAGGTGGTCGAGTCGGCCGCCGTCAGCCACGAACAGATCGTCGCCACGCAGAACGACGGCGCGCCTCTGCCGGGCTGGATCGTCTACAACGCAGACAGCAATAGCTTTACCGTCAACGCCAGCCCGCAAGGTGGGTTGCCGCTGGAAGTCAAGCTGACAGTTGGCACGCAACAGGTGGTGCTGACGATCACCGAGCACAACGACTGAGTGTGAGCGTATTCGCTTGTTGAGCAGGAGGCCGGGCTTTGTCCCGGCCTTTTTTTCGCGATTGCATCAGGCCGGCAGCTAGGCAGCGTGATGCAGTGCGCTGATCAGTGATCGGTGCGCGGCGACACCCGCCATGGCACCGTCGGCGACTGCAAACGCCACGTTGCCGGCGGCCCGGGCGACGTCGCCGCAACAGAATACGCCGGGTACGCTGCTCGCCTTTTGGGCGTCGGTGCTCACGAACGCGCCCATCGGACCGTCTTCGAACGCGCAGCCGAGTTGCGCGGCGAGCGGGCTGGCGCTGTGCGTGCGCGTTGCCACGAACAGTCCCGCCATCGGCAGGCGCCGGCCGTCTGCCAGCAGCACATCGGCTGCGCCTTCGATGCGCGCTACCGGCGTGCGCTCCACGGTCACGCCGCGCTGATCGAGGGCCGCCAGCTGGGCGGCATCCGGCTCGAACGCGCCGTTCAGCAGGAAGGTGACGCGGCCCCAGTCCGGCAGCATGAGGGCGTGGTGCATCGATATGGCGCCAACCGCCAGCACGCCGATCGCGCCTTCGTTCAATTCGTAGCCATGGCAGTAGGGGCAGTGGAAAACGCTTTGTCCCCAACGTTCCTGCAGCCCGTCCACCGGCGGCAAGGTGTCGACCACGCCCGTGGCCAGCACCAGGCGCCGGCCATGCACGCTGCCGCCATCCGACAGCGTGATGCGGAAGCCGTCGCCGTCGGCCGCGGCGCCGATGGCGCTGTCCCTGGCCCACGCGACATGCGTATAGGCCTGCAGCTGCGTCC
>Ga0265780_10008276_pt1 | contig 12645 bp, 9 predicted proteins | sample P1T30metagenome_FD_192432 | JGI IMG/M metagenome (GOLD analysis project Ga0265780, IMG submission 192432) | Plant litter microbial communities from East Loma Ridge, Irvine, California - P1 T30 | ecosystem: Environmental > Terrestrial > Plant litter > Unclassified | place: USA: California...
GGCCTTGGTGCCGACTAGCGTGGGCGTGTTTTATGGGGTGGCGGGGTTGTTTGGGTTGGCGTTTCACCCGGGGTGGTTGACTGGGTGGTTGTCGTGAACCATTCCGCTCAACCGCACCCATAAACGCCGACGTTGAAATCACTGCGTGAATGCGATTGCGTCGATTTTCAGATCACGCATCCCGGCGGGTGCATAGATCGCGATCGCTTGCGCTTTCAGGGCATTTTCGTATAGCCCATTTTTGGTCGAGAGCAGGAAGTAGTAGGTATCTGGGCGAACAGGTACCGCAGCCGGCACCTGCGGCATATGTGTCAGCGTGATGCCTGGAAGTGCCGATGCCACGATGCGTTCGATATCGTCTGGCGATCCGATCTTGAACCGGATCGGAACAGCCGCTACCAGTTCGAGCGCCGGCATGTCAGCACTCACAGCAAGGCAGAGCTGCGTATCCGGCGTCAGCTTTGAAGCATCGAACGCGCCCCTGTAGTGAGTACGGCGATTGTCCTCCGCAATGAGTGGAATAGTGAAGTACTTGGCCGAGATAACGGTATCGACCAGCTCCCGGATCACGGCATCAAGCTGCGCAAACGTGATGCCGGGATCGGCGTGAACGTAGGCTGGCAAATCCGACGTCGTGTACCTGCTTGAGAAGGTCATCAATCCCCCTGCCAGGGTAAGCAGCTTTTCGTACAGAGCTTCGGGATGCTGTATGCGAGAGCGCGCGCAGTGTTGCAGGGATGCGTTCGCCGTGCTGATGATGTTCAGCATCCACCACGACGTGATATCGCCCGTATGCACCTCGAAGGTCGATGCATTTGTCTTCCGGTGTGCGTTGTGCAGGGAAACGATCTTGGCCGATAGCGCGCTCATCAAACCGTCGAGCAACTGCTGGAGCGGACGAACGGCACTGATTGCCACGCACGGCGGGACAAAGGTCGGATCCGCTTCGAAGCCTCCGCGTGGGTCGCGATGGATGCGCAGAACGGGAAAACTCACATGGCCATCGCGCGGCTCTGCATGGGTAATCAGCCGGAGCCGCTTCTTCAGGAAGGGCACGTCGATCGGAACCGCGTCGCTGAACAGGTCGGACGTTTCCGTTTCCGACAACGCATAACGGCCTCCCTCCTCCGCATTGGCACCATGCGGCCGGATGGTCGGGAGTGCTGCATATATAGTGAAAGTGTTGATCTCTTGCGGCAGCTGGCTCAGGTCGAGGGGAAGCGGCAACAGGTCCGTTGCCGGCGCATCATAGACCTCGCCATCCTGGAAGATTAGCGACATCGCTTGCGCTTCGAGCAGGTTATGGCCGAGTCCTTCCGTGTTCCACTGCAGAAGCCGTACACCCCAGAAGTTGGGGTTGAGCGCGGATGCCATCCTGAGCAGCCGCGTTTCGTGGTACAGGTCCTGCCTCTGGAAATGCTGGGGGCCCAGCGTCAGCCCTTCGGACCATAAGATTTTCGCACCCATGCTCATTGCTTCCTCCGGACTCAGGTTCGCATCGTTCAGATTTCAGAAAGCATGGCCGGCACGGCGCAAAAATTGTTGATCTTCCGCATCAACCTTACTGCTTTTTCCGGCAAACAACTCTATTGATAGAACGCAACCTTGTTCTGTATAAGCAGAGAATAATGACGCTTTCTTTGTCCTCACAACGGCCTTAAAGGGAAACGCATGCAGAGTTTCGTGTCAGGTTTATTCGACCGTTTAGATGCCGATGACGACGCACCGCTGAGAGAATTCCGCGCAACTGCCAGACGGGCCGACGATTGGAGAGAGAGCATTAGCCGCGACCTCGAAGCACTCCTCAACACACGCTCCGCCTTGCTGCCTCATGTGCTGACTGATTACCCTGAGGTTGGCGGGTCTGTCGTGAACTATGGCCTGATCGATTTCGCAGGTATGTGCATGACGAGCGACACGGACCAGAAACGCATCTGCACCGCTGTCCGGCAGGCGATCGAGCGGCACGAACCGAGACTGCATAAAGTGACGGCGATGCTGCAGCCCAGAAAAGGGGCAATCAACAGGGTCGACTTCGTGATCTCCGCTCAACTGAAAAATGCGCCGGTGGCTGAACCAATGCATTTCAACGCCGTGTTCCAGCCGTCGCTGCAGCGATATTCGGTCCAGAGCGTACGCAGCACTTAGACACCACCATGGACGAACTATTTGCGCAGTATGAACGCGAACTTGTCACGCTGCGGCAGCTGTGCCGCGAGTATGCCGAGCGCTACCCAAAGGTCGCGGCCAAGCTGCAGATCGGCGGCGATGCCTGCGATGATCCGCATGTCGAACGATTGATCCAGTCCGTCGCCCTCCTGTGCGCCCGGGTATCGAAGCGACTTGACGACTCCTATCCTCAATTTACGGAGGCTTTGCTCAACCTCCTGTTTCCGCACTATCTTCGGCCGTTTCCCTCTTGCGCGATCGTGCGATTTCTTCCGGCTGCCCGCGGCGCTGGCGGCGGCACTGGCACGGTCCCCCGAGGGACCTTGCTGGAGTCGGCGCCGGTCCGCGGCGTGAACTGCAAGTTCCAGACCGCATACGATGTCAAGCCCTCTCCGGCCGCCATTTCCTCAGCCTGGTTCGATGCGGTCATCCGCGCGCCGTCTTCGACAAGGTTACCACCAGGCGTGACGGCGTCGATCGGTATCGAGTTCGAATCCGCGGCCCCTATTCGTCCAAATATCGCGACCCCATTCAGGGTCTATCTCGACGGAGACTCTTCGTTTTGCGCAGCACTGCTCGATGCGCTGTTCATGGGCACGGTATCAGCATATGTTCAGGCGGCAGGCGATGCAACGTGGATTCCAATCTCTGCGATACCGATCGCACCGGTCGGCTTTTCCGACGATGATGGCTTGATCCCGTTCGACGCCCGTTCGCACCGCGCCTACCGGGTTCTTGCAGAGTACTTCGCCTTCCCGGAAAAGTTCAACTTCCTCGACATCGACCTGGCTACAATTTGCGCGCGTCTCCCCGCAGATTACACCCGCTTCACACTGCATCTGGCGCTCGCACGCGTGCTGCCGGGCTCGGACCAGGCCAGGATGCTCGCCGGGCTGTCGGCACAAAGCCTGCTCCCTGGCTGCACGCCAGTCATCAATCTCTTCAAGCAGCCGGGCGTCCCAATCGGCTACAGCCAGCAAACGGCCGAATATTCGGTGTTGGCGCACGCCGCACATGCGGCGGCGTACGAAGTCTATTCGGTCGATCGGGTCCATATGGTGCAGCAGCGGGGCAAGGACATTGCACCGGTCGAATTCCGCCCCTTCTATGCCCTCCGGCACGGCGAGAGCAATGCGCACAAGGGGCGCTACTGGATACTGCGCCATGACGATACACTGGCAGCCACCAGCCCGGGCCATGAAAAAGTCATCTCGCTGGTCGACGTCGACGGTGCGCCGCTCGAGGTCGAAAAAACAACGCTGTCGATCGACCTTACCTGCACCAACCGGGACTTGCCATGTCTGTTGAAATCAGGCTCGGTGGGTGGCGACCTGTCCATTCCCGGCGCAGCACAGGGCACGGTGATCCGTTTTCTTCGCAGACCAACGCGTCCCCATCGCCTGGCAAATGGCCAGGGCGTCCACTGGCGCCTCATCTCGCACCTGACGCTCAACCATCACTCGCTCGCCACGGAAGGCGCGGATGGCCTGCGCGAGATGCTGCTCTTGTACGACTTCACCGGATCGGCAGTATCTCAGCGGCAGATTGCCGGTATCGTCGGGCTTGAGCACGCCGAGACTACCGCATGGTTGAGGCACAAGCGTGGATCGTCTCTGGCGCACGGGACTGAAGTGCGCCTGACGATCGACGAAGATGCCTTCGTCGGCTCCGGCCTGAACTTGTTCGTCCAAGTCATCGACCAGTTCTTTGCACTCTACGTCCAGATGAACAGTTTTATCGAGCTCGTAATCCTGTCACACCAGTCCGGGGAGGAGCTATTCCGATGCAAACCGAGAAGCGGCAGCATGCCGCTGTCATGATCGAGCAGCTGCTTGCGGCGCCATACCGGTACCGATTCGCACAACTGCTGAACATCATGGTGCGGATGCTGCGCCAACAGGGCATCCCGTACGCCCAAGCGTTCAGCCGGGTCCTGCGTTTTCGTAACAGCACATCGCTGGCTTTTCCGGCCAGTGAGATCGAGAGCATGCAAGTCGAACCACTCGACGCCGCCAGAATGCCAGGAACAGCCATGCCTCGCATTCACATCACGCCGGCATTTATCGGCCTGCTCGGCGCAAGCGGCACGCTGCCCTTGCATGACACCGAGCGCGCGGCCGCCAAGACGAGCCTGGGCGTGGACGAGAGCTGGAAGCCATTCATCGATCTGTTTTCGAATCGGGCCGTTGGCCTGCACTACGAGGCGTGGGGAAAATACCGCGTCGAACATGGCCTGAACACACGCGCCCAGGATGATCTGCTTCCGCTTTTGAGTGCTCTGGGCGGACTCCGGGCGGCCAGCTTCGGACCAGCCAGGCCCTACGCATCGATTCCGGCGGAAGTCGCTGGCTTCTATGCCGGGCTGCTGAGGACGCGTCCGGTCGCCGCCTCCACGGTCGAGCGTGTACTCGGCGAATATTTTGGCGTTCCTGTCCGTGTCGAGGAATTCGTCGGCGCCTGGGATGCGATACCGGAAAAGATCCGCAGTACGCTGGGCGTCACCGATCCCACCCTCGGCTTCGGCGCTGCCCTTGGCACACGCACGTGGCGCAACGACCTGCGGGTCCGCCTTCATATCGGCCCGCTCGATGAGGAGACGGCAATGGCCTTCCTGCCGAATGGCCGGTCTCAAGCTGCGTTGAAGGAGATGGTCAGCCTGTTTGCTGCGCCTTCCGTGCAGTACGAAGTCAGGCTCTTGCTGGACAAGCCGAGTCTCAAACCATTGACCCTGGTGACCAAAGGGCCCGATCGCAAGCACCTCGGTTTGAACTCCTTTTTGACTGTCGCCTCGGGTAAGGCAAGTCGGGCCGATATACGCTCAGTCCTTCGGCTGACTAATAAGGGGCCAACGGTACAATAGAATCGGGCTGCACAAGCGCCTGTAGGTAGGCTGTCATCGCGTTTAGCTACGAGGCAGCCGGACACTCAAGGCCACGTATGCTGCCGGCGCGATATGGCTTAGGCACAGGAATGTCTCCCTGCAGCTGCGCGGCGTGAATCAGCATAGGGGCGACGAATATCAGCTTGCGTTCGAGCTTTCCCGGTCCACAAGCCTGCATACGAAAGTGCCCGCGGCGCCAATGCGGCGCCACGGTACTGCCACCCTCCTGGGAGGTGCTCTCTAAAGGCAGGTCATCCGGCCCAACCCGGATGCCGTTGTAGAGGGACTCTACGCGTTGAAGTAACCGAGCCCGCTTCTTGACGCCGAGTCCAGCGCTGCGCCGCATCGCTTCATCATATTCGCGATGCACCATGCTGCGTGCCTGTCTGAGCGCCATATAGAGGAAGACCTTGACCACATAACTCACCGCCGCATACATCGGCTTGTAGAAAGTCTCGACCGAACGCCCCTTCGCCGTATCGAGGACCCGGTTGAGCCATGCACCCAGCGGCTTGTCGTCACGCTCCGTATCTCCCACCAGGGAGATCTGGCCGCTATAGCAGTCCTGCCGTTGGCTGATGAAGATAAGCTCGAGCGTCCATTTGGCGCTTGCATCGCCGCGGCGGCTTGACGGCGGCGTGAAAAAGCAGAACACGCCGTCGAACACCCGGTCCGGCAAATCCGAATCCGGCACCTGCAGGTGACGGGCCGCTTCAGGACCGAACCTGAGGTATTGCGCAGGATAAGGAGGTGCAACCATCTTCATCGGCAGATCCAGATCCATGTCGGCGTTGAGGAGCAAGGTCTCGAGCGCCGGCGTCGCTTCGATGATCGCCCCCTTCTGCAACTCGTACTTCAAGTTTGCGCTGATCGATATCGCCTGCATCCGCGCATCAGCCTGTGTCCGTGCTTCGGCCTCCATGCTGTCATGCCTGCCCGCACGCATATGAGCGAGCTGCTGCTGGATCTCATGGCGAATGCTCCAGCACGTGGCCGCCGGGTCTGCCCACCGCGTCCATTCCTGGCCGTCGCCCAATGCCTGCCTCCAAGTGTCGAATGCACCCTGGTTCCGGAACTGGACGGGATACGGCCGGCCATGAAGCTTGCTGACGCGGCTCTTCTTCAGAGCCGGTCCGACATCGATGCGCTCTACTGCAGGTACCTTTGCGTTTCCGCTGCTTGCGGGATCGAGACCGGTATCGAATCCCATCAGCTTTTCGGTGACTACATTCTTGCGCATGGCCTTTCCCTTTGTCTTGCACTGCTTGCTGGCAACCAAAGCAAAAATGTAGGGCCCACATGTCAGCTCACTTTGAGATTAATCAAGCTGGACAAGATCAGCACATACATGAGACATCCGTTGCCCAGCTGCTTCCCTTGGTGGCAACAGCAGAGTCCGGCTTTTGCGTTTGATCAAGGTCGCCTAAAGTCTGTTGGTTACCTTAGCCGATGGAAAATCTGATACCTGATAAACCACTGGAAGGAGGCAACACATGGGCGAAAGCCAAGCGATCGCGGCGAGAGCTGCGCTGTCGGCCTTCACTCACGATGCGCAGCACGACCGCCTGATGCGCATGGACTTTCCCCGCGACGACGGACCAGAGGCTGTCTTGCTGCCGAATCGATTGAGTGCGCACGAGGAAGTCTCGCGCTGCTTCCGCGTCGAGGTCGAACTGCTGTCGGATGACGCACGGATTCCTTTGAAGGCAATGATGGCCAGGATGGTCAGCATCTCCCTGGTGCGCGAAGACGGCTCGCTTCGCTACTTCAACGGCTATGTCACCGAATTCCGCTTCGTTCGTGCGGATGGTGGCTTCGCGTTCTACCAAATGATCCTGGAACCCTGGCTAGCATTTGCCAGGCTCCGCAAGGACAACGTGTCCTTCCACGGCAAGAGCGTCCTCGAACTGTCGGAACTCACTTTTGCCCGCTACCGCCAGGCGGACTGGCATATAGCGATCGTCGGCGACTATCCACGCTTGACCTGCGCGAACCAGTACGGCGAGACCGACTACAACCACTTGCATCGCCGCTGGGAAGAACTCGGACTGCACTACTGGTACGAGCACCGGGCGGATGGGCACACGCTCTGGCTCAGCGACAGGAGCACCCTGGCGCAACCCATCGACCCGAGCGGGATCGACGATTCCGGAGAGATTCCGTTCCGCGACAAGGCCGGTTCGCTCGAAGATGACGGCATCCGCGAATGGAGCCCCGTGCGCCGCATCGGTTCCGGCAAAACGACCCTGGCCAGCTTCGACTACAAGAACCCAATTGCGCAGCGCTCAAGCGCCGAATCTCTGAACAACCAGGGCGATGTCTATCCCCACGAGATCTACGAGAACACGGGCTCGTATGGTTTCCGCACCCACGATGAGGGCGAGCAGGTCGCCCAGCAGCGCATGGACGAGCGCGATGCGAACACGCAGACTTTCGAAGCACGCGGCAACGATCGTACCGCCCAGCCGGGCCGGTGCTTCAAGCTTGGCGACCACTTCAGCGCTGAGCTGCGCGCCCCCAAGCGCGGCGAGCCGGCCCAGCCCAGCATCCGCGACCGCGACTACCTGATCCTGAGTGTCGACCACGAAGCCAGCAACAACTACCAGGCCGGGCCGGGCGCGCCCTCGCATTACGAGAACACGTTCCAGTGTGTGCGCAAGGATATCCAGTGGCGCCCGGGACGCCACTACAACAGCCAGCCCTGCACCTACCCCGGTATCCAGACTGCCATCGTCGTCGGGCCTGCCGGCGCCGAGATTCACACCGATGGCTACGGACGGGTCAAGGTCCAGTTCCATTGGGACAGGCTTGGAAAATACGACGAAAACAGCTCGCCATGGTTACGCGTGATGTCGCCGGGTGCGGGCAGCGAATTCGGGAACATCCGCCTGCCGCGGGTTGGTGAGGAAGTGGCCGTAGTCTATCTCGACGGGAACATCGACCACCCCGTAATTCTGGGTGCGCTGTACAACTACACACACATGCCGCCATGGCAGTTGCCGGAGCAACAGGCCTTAACTGGTATGCGCAGCCGTGAACTGCAGTCGGGTGAAGGCAGCGGACGCGGTAATCACCTGGTGATGGACGATACTCCAGGCAAAATCCAGGCGCAGCTGAAGAGCGATCATCAGTGTAGTCAGCTGTCGCTTGGGCACATTACCCGAATTGAGGATACTTCTGGTCGAATGGATCCTCGCGGTGAAGGATGGGAACTATCGACCAACGCTGTTGGCGTAGCGCGTGCAAACCAAGGCATGCTCATCACCACGGAAGCGCGGACGAACGCTGCCTCTCATATCAAGGACATGGGTGAGACGATCCAGCGGCTGTCAACGGCGGCAGACTTGCAAGAACAATTAACTGGGATGGCGCAGCACTATGGCGCCCAGGAGAAGCAGGAACCCCAACAAGCGGATGCCGTCGAGGATCTCAAATCCCAGAACCAAGGCATTCGGAGCGGCGGCAAGGGAGAATTTCCGGAATTGGCCGAGCCGCACCTTGTTGTCGCAAGCCCAGCCGGGATCGAGCTCAGCTCGGCACAGTCCATCCACATTGCCAGCAGCCGCCATACGGCCATCACCAGCGGTAAAAGTCTGTCGATCGCAAGCGTCGGCGGCGTGTTCGCGAGTATCGGCGAGACCTTCCGGCTGTTCGTGTACAAGGCTGGGATAAAGCTAATTACCGCAGGCGGCAAGGTGTCCATGCAAGCGCAGGAGGATGACGTCGAGATCATCGCCAACAAAGTGCTCAAATTGCTCAGCGAATCGGATTGGATCGATATCCGGGGCAAAAAAGGGATAAGACTGCATGGCGCAAATCACATGCTTGAGATTAGCGAAAAAACACAATTCTTCACGTCATCACCTGTTCTCTTTCACGGCAATCTTGAAACCCTAGCGGCGAAATGCGTTGAACAAGCTTTCAACGAAAAAACGACCGGTTACCGCTTTGACCAAGAAGTAAATTTCTTGCAGATAAATGGAAAGCCAGCAGACAACGTTTCATATGAGCTGATTAGGAGTGAAGATGCTGTCATTCTTGGAAAAACTAGCGCGAGCGGTACAACTGGAATGCAAAAAAGCGTAGGAATGGACAACTACAAGATCCGCTGGAAAGGTGAACTCCCATGAGCGATGAAAAAGGTTTGAACGAGCGAGGCAACCATCAAGGAGAATTTAGCCAAGGCGTCGGCGGTTGGGCTGAGTACACGGTGTACATGACAGACACCAGCGATACGATTCGACACGATGTGAAGGTCCCCCCAGGCAAAGTTATACCCGTTATCTTCTTACCGGGTGTCATGGGAAGCAATCTGCGCATGAGCAAAAAACGCCAGATTGAGTTAAACCGCAAAGACGATAACCGGGCTTGGCGTCCCGACGATATGCTCGGCCTTTACGATCAAGCGAAGACAGGAGCCGTAAAATCAGGATACGGTGGTGAATTTCGAAAAGCTTCTCCTGCTCAGCGTCAGATCATATTTGACCCCAATGAAACTGAGGTCGAGTATTATCATTACACACAAAATAAAGGTCGTTTCGATCCTGAGGGAAAGGAAACCTTGGCATCTGATACGCGCCATAAAAATGTCCCTGACACGTTAGCCCCAATTCCACCTTTAATCAGAGACCAATTTCTCCCAAAAGAGTCGCCAGGCTCCCCTCGAAGATTTGAAAGTGCTGCTCAAATAGCGCGTTGGCGGGGATGGAGTGAAGTACTGTTTGCTGGCGCATACGGACAAATGCTGAAAACTGCAGAACGCTACCTCAACAACATATCGCGAAACGGACAACTCGACCCCTACGGTTACTGGAAAAATGGGCATCAACCATCTTTATTCGGCTCGTTCTCGGGCTTAGAAGTAAATAAAGAGGACTTGAAAAAGATTGCCAGTTGCTGGTATCCGGTGCACGCCATGGGATATAACTACCTGAAGAGCAATGTCGAATCATCCAAGGTCATTGCAGATCGTATTCGAGGGATGGTGCAAGGATATCAAAAACGAGGTTTTAAATGCAATGAAGTAATAATCATCACCCATAGCATGGGCGGCCTCGTGGCCCGAGCATTGATCCATCCAAAGTACGGCAAGCTTCTGGACGATCCGACAGTGAATGTGCTGGGAATTTACCATAATGTCATGCCAACGCTAGGCGCTGCCGCAGCCTATAAACGCATGCGCTTCGGCTTTCAGGAAAAAGATACGATCAAAGACGAGGTTTTTGCCGAGATCATTGGCATTGATGGAGAAAACGCCACGGCCATCCTTGCAAATGCACCTGCTCCTCTGGAATTATTGCCCGCTGCCGCGTATGGGAAAGATTGGTTGAAGGTCGTCGATGGATGTGGAAGAACAATCCGAAGCTGGCCACAAGAAGATGAAAACGCACTTGATAGCATTTACCTTCAACCGCATAAGAGCTGGTGGCGTCTCATTAATCCCATCTGGGTGAACCCCAGCAATACTAGTAATGAAGATGGCGGCGGCATAGACAACGTTTTAAAACGCTTGAAGAGCGCTAACGTATTTCTTAACAGCATTGAAACGACGTTTCATCCAACACAGTGTTACGCCAGCTACTGCGCATCTGATGAGCACAGGAGCTATGGCAACTTGGTTTTTAAGATAATGAACAACGAGGTATGGGATAGCCGCACAATCTCACTATCGCCGGCCGACACTTGGAAGCTGTTGTCTGATGACAAAAAGGGCATCTTGACTGTACAGGCTGGCACTAGGGTGCTGACTCTTAAGCTCCAACCGGCAGAGGCGGCTGGTGATGAAACGGTACCTGCAGAGCGCTCAGCGAAGAAAATTACTGGAACATTATTTCAACATGGCATAGCTAGAGGAAGCGGTTATGAGCATCAGGACAGCTATGCACATCCTCATGTTCTGGCATCAATGCTGCACTCGATCGTAAAAATTGCCGGGACTGCGAAATGGAATTAAATATACTTGCAAATAAGCGAACCGTGTTAGCTGGAGGGTGCTTCACTTTGCTTTTGATGGCCTTGCTCGCGACGTGTTCCAAGACATATGCCTATAGGGAGAATGCCGTGCCGGAAACTACTGCCTTGAGTTCGCGCTTAAAGAACCTGTTCACGGAAACTAAGCTTGTGTGCTTTGGAAGATATGCACTCAACGTTCCCAAGGAAGCTCAAATAATATGGGGCAACGTATCCTTCCCTTCAAAAATCCATGTATCTGAAGGCAATTTAAATACTATTAAGATCAACGCTGATAACGACATCGGCAAACTAAAATATGCCGATGAAGATGCCGACATTACCTACAACAATGTTGGCCCAATCGAAGGAAGCTGGCAAATTCGCTATTATGAAGATAAAGCAGCAAAAGAACTCAATCTTCATTTCTTCAATACTTATATCAACAAAAAAGATTTTATATTCCTTATACGTGGATCAGTAAAAAAAGGGGATAGCGAGGAAGAAACTGCAGCAAGGCAAGCTAATCGTGCAAAAAGCCTGCACCTGCGTTCAGAAAATGACATTTCTTCCGACGAAGGCTATTGCATCGAGCATGGCTTTATGGCCAGCTCTTTTTACGACGATCAGGAAATCGTCAATGTCGGCATCTATCTTCCCAGCCTGCCAGATACCACCTTTTCGATCAGTTCGAACAAGGATGCTTATGCCGATTACCCAAAGGAAGAATTTGAGAAAAAGAAAATAAGGGAGTTGTCTCTTCTGTCGCGTATTCGCCAAGCACAGGAGGAACAGGGCATCATGTATCCACGTCGAACCGTACTCCGCGAAGGCAAACGTGATGTACAGCACTGGCATGGTGAAGAATCTTTGATCAAGCGGTCTGGCGGAGCACATGATTTTGAATGGGGATTCGTGGGCACGCCAAAGGATGTTGCCAACCCAGCGGAATTTATTATCAACATGTACACCAAGGTCGAACATAACACGATCGGCGCCGCGAAGGCCGCTTCGCTTAGCGATGACGAAGCAGTGGCACTGTGGGACAAGCTGCTCGCAGGCCTGAAGTTCCGCGTCAAGGTGCCCGGCGCGCCGGAACGCTCGTATTTCATACCATCAAAGAAATAAGGCCATGCTACAGGTCAGTAACGCTTTTACAAAAAATCTTATTCAGAAACGAAAAGGATTAGCGATGAAGCATCAAGGACGCGGTGTTATTCGCCTCAATGACAAAACCGATCATGGCGGACAGGTTATCAACGCAAGCTCGAGTACAATCGTGATGGGTGTGATCGCAGCACTGCAGGACGATATGACACAATGCCCCAGATGCAAGGGCAAGTTCGCAATCAAGTCCGATGGTGCCGGGGCACATCACGAAGGTAAGCCGTATGCTTATGATGGAGATATGACGGAGTGCGGCGCAAAATTGATCACGTCATTATAAAAGAATACTTATACTGACTCGTCATTTCCATAGGCGCGAAATGACGAGTCATATTCAGACGGCCGATACCAACCCCAACGTCCGCTTCTGCAACCCCACCAACTCCCCAATCCCCTTCTCCGCCAGATCCAGCAAGCGGTTCATCCCGGCCCGGTCAAACGCCGCCCCTTCCGCCGTCCCCTGCACCTCGATGAAATGC
>Ga0265780_10008277_pt1 | contig 12645 bp, 10 predicted proteins | sample P1T30metagenome_FD_192432 | JGI IMG/M metagenome (GOLD analysis project Ga0265780, IMG submission 192432) | Plant litter microbial communities from East Loma Ridge, Irvine, California - P1 T30 | ecosystem: Environmental > Terrestrial > Plant litter > Unclassified | place: USA: California...
AACTGGTGGTGACGCAGTCCTTCGAGTTCCAGGCCAAGGATGCAGCCCTGCTCAAGATGCAGATGCGAAGCCGGCGCATGGAAAACGTCGGCGACGCGGCGCAGTCGCAGATCGACGAGATTCCCGAGCTCGCCGACGACCTGGTCGCGCGCAGGACGGCCCTCGGCGCACATCACTACAACGTGCTGGTGAAAGCGGCCACCCTGGACGAACTGCAGCAGAATGTCGCGGATGCGCGGAGCGTGATGATCGACGCTGGCATCAAGCCGGCGCGCGAGGACCTTGTGGTGGAGGCGGCCTACTGGGCGCAACTTCCCGGTAACTTCGCGATGCGCCCCAGGCTATCGCCGATCAACAGCCGGAACATGTGCGGTTTCGTCCCGCTGCACAACTTTCCCACCGGGCGCCGTAGCGGGAATCACTGGGGGCCGGCGATCACGATGCTGGTGACCGCAGCCGGAACGCCGCATTACTTCAACCTGCATGCCTCCGATCCCAAGGCCAAGAACGGCGGGAACAAGAAGGACGTGGCGAATACGCTTGTCATGGGGCCGACCGGTTCCGGCAAGACGGCGACGGTCACATTCACGCTGACGATGATGCAGAAATACGGGATGACCTCGGTGCTGTTCTCGACCGACCGCGATACCGAGATCGCAGTGCGCCGCCTGCATGGAAAGGTCTATCCGCTCCGGCTCGATGAGCCAACTGGACTCGCCCCGTTCGCGCTGGATCCGGACGAAGCGGAGACGCGCCGGCACCTGCAGGTGCTGGTGCGCAAGCTGGCCAGCCGCCCGGTGGTGTCCGGGGCCGGCGTCGAAGTCGACAGCAAGCCCCTGACCGTTCAGGAAGGCAAAGACGTCGACAGGGCGATCGACGCGGTACTGCACATGCAGCCGAGGGAGGTGCGGCGCCTGGGCCGCGTACTGGACTTCCTGCCGAAGGGGGACATCTACGACCGCCTGGCGCGCTGGTGCCATGCGCGGGAGAAGGGAAGGGAGGATGGGCCGCTTGCCTGGGTGTTCGACAACCCGGTTCCAAGGATCGCCAGCGAGCTTGGCACGGCGCCCATCACCGCCTTCGATACCACAGCCTATCTCGACGACCCCGAACTCCGCACGCCAATGAACATGCACCTGCTGCACCTGGCATCCCGCCTGGTCGACGGCCGCCGGTTTGGACTGTTCGTCGCCGAATTCTGGAAGCCGCTGGGCGACAGCCACTACGCCGCCTACTTCAAGAAGGCGCTCAAAACGGTACGGAAGCTGAACGGCTTCGTCGTGCTCGATACCCAGTCGCCGAGTGACGCATTGAGGCTCGAGATCTCGCGCACGCTGGTCGAACAGTGTCCCACGCTGATCCTGTTCCCGAATCCACAGGCGGACCGGAAGGAATACCGCGAATACCTCGGCCTGTCGGAACGTGAATTTAGGCTGATCAAGACAGATCTTCCCGAGGGATGCGGCATGTTCCTGCTCAAGCAGGGGAGGCATTCGACCGTCGTGCGGCTTCCCCTGGACGGCATGGAAGACGACATGGCGGTGCTGTCGGCGCGCACGACCAACCTGGCCCTCATGGATCGGTTGATCGCGCAGTATGGCGAGGACCCCGATGCGTGGGTTCCACACTTCAACGAGGAAAGGAAATCATCATGAAGATTCGTACACTGGTAATCATGTCGGCCCTGGCCGGGGCATCGCTCCAGGCCCATGCCCAATGGGCGGTGATCGATGCAGCCAATCTCGGTCAGGCAACCCAGCAGGTCAAGGCATGGGCCGAGCAGTACAAGCAGATGCGCGCCCAGATCGACAGCATGGATGCGCACTACAAGTCCATGACCGGCAACCGTGGCATGGCCACGCTGCTTCCCGGGATCGCGCCGGCGCTTCCCTCGGACTGGGCACATTCGATGAACCAGCTGTCGTCGCTCGCGCAGCAGATTCGGCAGTCGCAGGCGATCCTGACGCCACGGCAAACCGCCCATATGTCGGGACAGCTCCAGCAGTTCCTGTCCCAGGCGCAGGACGTGTCAGCAGCGAACCAGGCGATGGCCCAAGCGGCGTTTAACGACGCCGCTGCGCGGCAGTCCCGCCTGCAGACGCTGACCGCAGCGCTGGCTGCTACCGACGCCCCGAAGGCTGCCTTTGACCTGGCCAACCGGATCGCCATCGAGCATGCGGCGCTCCTCAAGGACCAGAACCAGCTGGAGGCCGCTGCCGGCGCGGCCACGGCGCAGGACCGGGCCCAGCGACTCATGATCAGCCAGATGCGCGCCGCAGCGGCCGGTACCGAGATCCCAAGGGTCGACATGGCGCAACCTTGAGCACCACTTTCCCACTTTCCCTGGAGTTTGCCATGCAACTTTCTGCTGTTTCCCTGCTGGTGCTGGCCGCATTCGCGGCTGGCTGCAAGCGCGAAGCCGTCATCGTGCCTGTGGATCGGATCTACACGGTCGATGAATTCCTTGCCGCCCCCGACCTGCGCCGCAGGGTAAGCGCGGTATGCAGCAACGACCCTGGGCGAACCGCGCACGATCCCAACTGCATCAACGTGCACCGCGCCGACCGCGTCGCCTCCTCAGGCAGCCTTGGTGGCATGCCGCGCGTCGTTCCCTAGGAGGCATGATCATGGCGGCGTCGATTACCCTCTACACGGATAGCCTCAACTACATCAACGCGGTGTGCGAGAGCTATGTGGGCGAGAACGTGGCGGCGGTCGCCCGCCTTGTCGGTCCATTTGCATTCACCATGCTTACCCTGTACGTGGTGCTATGGGGGTTCGCCAGCTATCGCGGCATGATCAAGGAGCCGGCGAACGAGTTCATCAACCGGGTGATCACGGTCTGCATTGTGTTCGGCATCGGTTTCAACTTGGCCACCTACAACGTGCTGATCACGAACACGTTCCTGCGCGGTCCGGACGAGTTCGTTGCTGGCCTTGCCGGGTCGGGCAGCACCGGTAATGTCGTGAGCGGCCTAGATGCCATGCTTGCCCAGGGCTTCGACCTCGGGGCGCGATTCTGGGCGAAAGCCGGCGTCCTCGATGGCGACTTCGGCATGTACTTCGTTTCGGCCGCGGTATGGGCGATGACGATCATCGTGACTGCCTACGGTTTCTTCCTGATGGCCCTGTCGAAGGTCGCACTGACCGTGCTTATAGGGCTGGGCGCGCTTTTTTTCGTTGGCCTCCTGTTCCAGGCAACCGCCGGCTTCTTCAATTCATGGATACGGCAACTGGCCAACTACTTCCTCGTGCCCTTGCTGGTGGTCATGGTGAACCTGCTCGTCATGAAGCTGTTCTCGCGTGCAGGCAGCGGAGCGACCGCCATGGTATCGACGACAGAGGTGGCCCAGGTGTTCCCGTTCTTCGCGATGGGACTCGTCTCCCTGTTGGCACTCGCGTCGGTGCTGTCGATGGCCGCAGGACTTGCGGGCGGGATGTCGCTTTCTTCGTTCGGGATGGGACGCCTGACCTCGGGCCTGCTCCAGAAGTTCGGCCTCAAGTTGGGCAAGAGCGGGGCCCGGCTGGGGACCAATGCCGGCCGGACCCTGGGCAAAGGCGCGAAGAAGGTCACCCGCGGTGCGTGGAACTCGTACCAGGACCGCAAGCGTAACTCCATCCAGCCTAGCAGGAAGAAGTCCGAAACCAGGCTCCTGGCCTACGAACCATCACGGGTGGCAAAGGCTGCCTCCGCGACCAAGCCAAATCACTGAATCTTGAGGACGACCATGCAAAGACTCCTGATCGCGCTGGCCGTAGCCAGCGTCCTTGCGGGGTGCGCAAGCACCACGCCTTCCTGCGATGGTGAGGACCGTCGCCCAATCAACGTCCCGGTGAAAGCCGAGGTCGTGTATCCAAGTTGCGGCATGGCCGCGTGAGGAGAATGCGATGAAGAGCCAACCCGATGCAGACAGGCTGGCCAGGGAACTGGCCGCCGTACGCAAGCTGATCGAAGGGCATGCGAACATGCAGCAGCTGATCGACCTGGCCGCCGACGAGGCCGACCGCCGCGCCGTAGCCGGCGAGCGCTCGCGCCGCGTCGCATGGCGCGTGGCTGCAGCGTTTGGCGGACTCGCGGTCGCCGCGTTCGGCGTCGCCTGGGGCGCCGTGCAGAGCGCCATGCGTCCATCGCCATCACCCGAGGTGCTGGTGGTCGACAAGGCTGGCGGCGTGGTCCAGCCGTTGATCTCGCTGGCCGATTTCCAGCTGTCGCCCGAGGAGGCGACCATCCGCCGCAATATCGACACGCTCGTGAGCGCATGCGAAGGATACACCTACGAACTGGCGGACGTTCACTACTACCACTGCGCCGCCTTCTTCAGTCCGCAACTGCAGGCTGAATGGGCAAGGAAGTGGGACAGGTCGAATCCCGATTCACCGCCAAACAAGTACAAGAAGGATCGTACGGTACGCGCGAAGGTCGGCGCCATCACGGTCCTGCGCAATGGCGTGGGTACGGCGATCGGGGCCCGGGCCAGCTTCACGCTTACGGCGACCCTGAACGGGATGGACGATGGATCGCCGACCACGTGGGTGGCGAACCTCTCGTTCCGGTGGGTGAACCAGCCGACCAACGAACGCGACCGCCGCGTCAACGACCTCGGGATGGAAGTGACCGACTACACCTCGGACCGCGACCTGACATCGACCAAGCCCATACCGCCCGCAGCACCATTGCGGCGGGCTTCCAGTACCGCGCAGTCCTCGCAGATGGCCTTGGTCGCGCCCACAGGCGAAGGAGATACACCATGAACCCGCGACTGTTGGCGGCGATGGCGGCATTCTCGCTGGCAGCAAGTGCGCATGGCGCACAGCTGCCGGCACCCGGGAACAAGGATGCCCGCATCCGTTTCGCGACCTACGATCCCTATGACGTGGTGACCATCCATACCCGTGTCGGACTACTCACGCAGATCGTCCTCGACAAGGATGAGGAAATCGTGGACATGACCGGCGGCGACGTCGAGGCCTGGGGCGTCGCCACCAAGCAGGCGCGCAACGGCGTGTTCCTCAAGCCCGCCGCGGAACTGGCCGATGCGAACCTGCATGTGGTAACGAACAAGCGGACCTACAGTTTCGACCTGAAGATGGCCAGGAAGACGAAGGGAGAGATCGGCTTCATGACCGTCTACTTCCGCTACCCCGAGGCCGAGAAAGCGGCACAGGCCGTGGCCAGCGAATCGGAACAGGTGCGCGGCCTGCTGGACGCCGTAGTACCAAAGGGGAACCGGCGCTACTCGGTGCAGGGATCGAGCGACCTGGCGCCGGTCGAGGCGTGGGACGACGGCCGCACGACCTTCCTGCGTTTTCGCGCCCGGTCGACCATCCCGGCGATCTACGAGGGCAGCGAGGAGGGCATTCCTGCGAGGATCGAGAACATCAATGCCAAGGATGACATCGTGCAGGTGCAGGGTGTTCGCCGGAAGCTGGTGCTGCAGAGCGGGAAGCAGTCGGCATGCGTGTTCAACGAAGGATTCGACCCTGATGCGCCAAGGCCGCCAACCAGCACGGCATCGCCCCAGGTCAAGCGCACTTTGAGAGGAGCTGCAAAATGAACTTTTTCAAATCGTTGTTCAAACCGCGCGACCCGGGACCGGATCCCGACGAGAATGGTGCGATCGAGGAGACGCGGGCGCTCGGCTCCGTCAACAAGGGCCTGGCGCGGCAAAACAGGATCATTAACTGGCTCGCGGCTGGCGGCGCGTGCGTACTCGCCGCCGTGTTCCTGTACAAGTACTACGCGAGCATGTACGAGGATCACCAACGATCGAAGGTGGCGTCGAAGGACCTGACGCGTACGGTAGCCACGACAACACTACCACCGCTGACCATGCCCGATCCCGGCATCGAACCGAAGCAGGCCGGACCCAGACCAGCCGATGCCACGCCGCCCTTGGAGGCGTCCGGAACTACGGCAGCGGCGCCATCCACACAGGGCCAGCCTCCAGCGAAGAGCATCGGCCAACTGGCGCGCGAGCGCCGTCTGAAGCGGGAAGTGCGTTTCAGCCTGGATGGAACCCTGGTCGGATCCACAGCGAACGTGGGCATGAGCAGTCACGCGGCAGTGGTCGCGGCAAATTCAAATCACGAAGCGGTTAGCAATGGTGTGGCCGTTCCCGAATCTTCCGGGACGATTCCCACGCCCGGCAACGACATAGCTCGCGCCTACCTGCTTCCCGACCCGACGCTGATGATGACGCGCGGGAAGCTTCTCCGTTGCACCGTGCTGCCAGCATTCGACACCACGCTCACGGGACCCGTCACCTGCATCACTGGCGAGGATGCAACTGGCGCCGATAACAAGGTCTCCCTGATGGATCGCGGGACGATCTGCTTCGGCCAGCAGGGCGGCGGGATCACCCATGGCCAGAGAAGGGTCGGCATCATCTGGCAGCGCTGCGAAACGCCGCAGCATGCATTGGTGCCATTCGATTCTGGCGCCACCGATCCGCTCGGGCGTCCCGGCATTCCCGGGACCGTCGACAACCATTTCTGGGACAGGTTTGGCGGTGCGATCGCATTAAGCCTCATTACCGATGTCAGCCCATACCTGATTGCGACCCGCCAGCGCGGCGATAACAACACAACCGTCTCGTTCCCGTCGATGAGCGGACCGAAGGACGTGCTGTCCGAGGTGGTGAAAAGCACGGTCGACATCGCACCGACGATCACCGCGCCGCAGGGCGCCGAGGTATTCATCTACCTCGCACGCGATATCGATTTCCGCGATATCTACCAGCTCGAGCGAGTGAGGCAGCCATGAGCACCAACGATCTTCCACACGGCGTGAACAGGTCGACGCTCGAACTGCACCTAATGCCGATCGCGACGCACTTGGTCGACGATTCGATTACCGAGGTCGTAATCAACCGGCCGGGCGAGGTGATGCTGGAGCGCCGCGACGGTTGGGAAACCGTTCGGAACGAGGCGATCTCGTACAAGTGGTGCCAAGGCCTGGCGATGCTGCTCAGGAACCTGGCGAACCAGGACCTGACCGAAGGCTGGCCGCTGCTCGGAGCGCAGATACCGGGCGGCCTGCGGGTCCAGGTGGTGATTCCGCCAGCGATCGAGGCAGGACAGGTGTCGTTCACGATCCGCCGCCCGATCGGCGAAGTGCTGTGCCTGGCCGACATCATCGGTGGCGGCGCCTTCGAACAGACGCGTTGCGAGCAGTCGCTCCTGCTGGCAGGAGAGGAGCGGGCCAGGCTCGAAGCGGCGTTGCCCGCCGGCGAACGCCGGCTGCTGGAACTGTTCCGGCTCAAGGATTGGAAGGAATTCTTCAAGGCGGCGGTAGAAGGCAGGAAGAATATCGTGTCCTCCGGCGCTACGGGTTCGGGCAAGACGACGCTTAGCAACGCTCTGGCAGCGATGATTCCACTCGACGAGCGGATCATATCCGTGGAAGACACGCGCGAGATGAGACTGCCGCATGCGAACCAAGTCAACCTGGAATACAAGAAAGGCGAGAACGGCATATCGAAGCTGAAAGCGCGCGACCTGCTCGAGGCGACCCTTCGCATGAGGCCGGACCGCGTCCTGCTGGCCGAACTGCGCAGCGACGAAGCATTCTTCTTCATCCAGAACGTTCTCAATTCGGGCCACCCTGGAACGATCACTACTGTCCACGCCACCCGCGCCAAGCTCGCGTTTCGCCGCCTTGCGCTCTTGATCAAGGGCAGCGTGGAAGGCGCCGGGCTTGAGCTCGCCGATATCACCGACAACCTCTACACACTCGTCGACATCGTGGTGCAGATGGAGCGCCTGCCGGGAGGGCGGCGGGGCGCAACCGAGGTGTACTACGACCCCGCCTTCGCGGCGCGCCAGCTTGGATAGGAGGACCACATGCTCATTTCCCCGATCGACAGCCCGCGCTACAAGGCGCTGGCCTTCAGCGGACTACTGCTCGGAGGCATGCTTGCCGCGCTCTACCTAGCGAGCTACCTGTTCCTGGTCAAGCTTTCCAGCCCCGAACTGCCACCCTTGGCCGCCACACCGATGACGGTGATCCGGTACTGGCAGCATTACGGCAGCGACCCGTACACTCGGCACTGGCTGATCGGCTGCCTCGTTGCCGGCGCCGTGCCGGCCGCGGTGGGCGTGGCCTACCTGGTTCGGCCAATCAGCCGATCCCTCCATGGCGACGCCCGATTTGCCACGTTGCGCGAGGTGTCCCGCGCTGGCATGTTCGGCGAGCGTGGCATCATCCTCGGGCGATGGGCTAGGCGCTACCTGATATTGAGCAGGCAACTGGCGGCGATCATTATCGCGCCTCCGAGGTCGGGGAAGGGGGCTGGCCTCGTCCAGCCCAACGCCCTGTCGTGGAGCGGCAGCCTGATTGTCAACGACGTACGCCGCGAGTGCTACCGGATCACCGCTGGCTATCGCCGGCTGTTCTCCGAAGTGTTCCTGTTCGACCCGCTATCGCCCGATGGGCTCACGGCGCAATGGAATCCGATATCGGCGCACTACGTGCCCGACGATCCACCACTTTGCGTCAGTGCACTACAGAAAATCGCCAACCAGCTTTCGCCAGATCCGGCATCTGGCGACCCGTTCTGGCCAGCGTCCTGCCGTGACCTGTTCCTGGGCGTGGGCTTGTATGTGATCGAGACGGCTTCGCTGCCGCGCACGATGGGCGAAATGGTTCGCCAGATCATGCATGGTTCGGACGACTCCGTTAGCGAGCACTGGAAGGAGATCATCAACGAGCGTGACAAGGCCAGCGATCCCCTCTCCCCGACCTGCAAGCGAATGCTGTACGACTTCATCGCGCTGAGCCCCCAGACCCAATCGTCCGTGCGCAAGACATTCACCGCCAAGCTGCAGCTATGGACCAACCCGCTCATCGATGCGGCCACCAGCGGCGATTCCTTTAATTTTCATGACTTGCGCCGCAAGCGCCTCTCTATCTACCTTGGTGTAAATCCCGGCGACCTGAGCCGCCTCTCGCTGCTGATGAACCTGTTCTTCACGCAGTTGTTGGATGCGAACATGGACACGATGCCGGAGGACGATCCGACCATCAGGCATGAGCTGCTACCGATCATGGATGAACTTGCCGCGCTGGGCCGCATGCCAATCATCGAGAACAGCATCCAGCTGATGGGCGGGTACGGAATCCGGCCGCTCCTGATTGCGCACTCGGTCCCCCAGTTGCGCGCCGTGTATGGCCCGGACCAGACCAAGAACATCATCGCCTGCTGCGGTGCGCGTGTCGTGTATGCGCCGAACGACAGCGAGTACGCGATCGACATATCGCGCGAACTCGGCACCTTTACTGCCGAGAGCGTCTCGCACTCGCGCCAGGCGAGGAGCATGCAGTCGGGAAGCATTACCAAATCGAAGGTAGCCCGAGCACTGCTCAATCCCCAAGAGGTGAAGATGATGGGGATGAACAACGAGATCGTCTTCATAGAGCACTGCCCACCAATTTTCTGTAGGAAGATCTGGTACTGGCAGCGGCCGGTCTTCCTGCTTCGTGCCAACCGGCCGCGTCCCGCTATCACGCCGATCGAGATTGTCATGCCACCCGCGCCGCCCCCGGCCAAGGAGGAGAGAGAGACGCCTGGCAAGAGCAGGGCCGCTCGCGATATCACTCCAAAAGACGTTTCAAAGGTCGGCAAGTTGAAACTGACAGACTTCGCGGCGAACTTCTCGAATGTCCATTTACCGAAAGGAGAACGGCTGACCAGCGAGGATCTGCAAATGACCTTCGATTCCTTCATGACAGCAATTGAAGCTTGAGGACATAAACCATGAACACACAGAACGAAGATAGTGGCGTCCGGCAGCCTTCACAGGAGACGGCCATGGAAATGCCAGCATCCGGGGCCATCGCGCTGCCTCCACAGGGCACGGCCGGGTCTATCGAGGAAGCGAGCAAGTCCGAGGGCATCGACGAAAGCGTAGTCGACGACCTATCCCTGGAGCTGGCGAAATCAAGGAAATCCGGCGGCAAGAGCTCGAGAAAAGGGCGTAGCGAGCAGGAGCCCGTCGCTCGGGGCGCCACAGCACTTGCGGCCAAGTCGACTCGGGCAGCGTGGGTCAAGGCGCAGCCAGTGGCGGAAGAAGAAAACCATGCGCAGCTTGCTGGCAAGCCGACGCGGACCGCGAACAGAAGGCCGGCCAAAAAGGCTGACGATCCCGCGCTCGCTAAGTCTCGCATCGCTGAGATACCAGCGATTACGCCGGCAGCGACCGAGTTCTTGGGGGCAAAGAACCAGACTGTCGCCGACGTCATTAAACTCGACCCTGATAGCCTCGCATTCGTCCGATACCACCTTAATCGCATGCGGCAACTGGAAGCGGGCGGCGTGCCAGCGGAAGCCCCCCAATCTGAAGCTTCCACGCCGGTCAGCCCCGCGCTCCAGCGCTTGTCTGACGCGCTTGCAAAGGGCCGGGGGCTCGATGGCGGCTTGGCAGTACCAGTGACCCCGGCCAAAGTATCCGGACCGGCAAAGGAGCAATCCGCGGCTGTTGCTATCACTTCATATTCGCAAGAGGGAACTCGCGCTCCAGCTTATGCAGCTGCCGTTGTCCAGCTCCGCAAACTTGATTTGCTTTCCGCGATACCGGGTGGTGATATGCTGGCTGGCGAGACCACCGTGGACGATCACAAGCGCATGCACAAAGTGCTTCGAACGGCGCAAATCCTGATGAGTGCGCCCATCAACAACCTGACGTTGAACGTGGCCGCCGACTTAGTTGCCAGCGATATCGAAGAAGTGCGCGCAATCAAAAACGTTTCGGCACGACGACTTGGGCTCGATGCGATGTTTGAAATTGGCCTGTCCCAGCCCTATTACCAGTCAGAACTCACGAAGCAGGCGCCGGACTTGATCGAACCTGCAAGCAGGGCGCATAAGGCCAAGACGGCAGATGCAGCTCTAGCGTTTGAGGTAAGCACCACGCTCGGGACACTCGTGGATTCGGCTATACCGACGACTGAGGGCGAAGTAAATGCCATCGCAATGAATACCGTCGAAGGGATCCGCACGATCGAGAACCCGGCATTTCGCAATGAGTTGCTGGTAGTCAGCCACCAAATCGGTCTATGGCATCCAGTGTACGCGAAGGAGTTCAGACGTCAGGCGCCGGATCTCTCAACAGAGGCAGCGACGGCCTATGCGAAAGACCAGTCTAGGAAAAGTTCTGCCGGAATGACTCTCCAGTCACTCGAAAACTCGATCGAGCGAGACCCGATACAGCCGGTCAGGGCGACGCACCGAGTTGCTCCCGGACTCGAAGCAGCAGCGAGGAGAGATGCATCGACTGGCGAGAGATTCTTCGAGCATCCCGATGATATCTCGCCGTTGGAAAATGGGACGGCACCGGACGCTGTGCGGCGCCCAGGCCTAGGCTGGCGAGCGCTGCTCGCGACTAGAGCCGCAGCAAATTGGATGAGCAGTTCGCTGCAGGCACTGCGCGCGAAAGGCCAACGCCATGCGGTAGACACGCAAACATCTCGCGATATGCCCGCGGCAACGCATACCCCGACCGATGACAGGTCGTCAATTATGCCCGAGTCTGTCGCTCGACGCTTTCTGAAAGTCGAGCAAGAGTATTATTATCAAGACCAGACACTGGCGTTTTCCGACCAAGGCAACAAGTTGGCCACGCGTGGTGCGAATCCAGAAGTGATCCGTTCACTCGTCCAGGTTGCGAAGGCGCGCGGATGGGACTCAGTCACGTTGAAGGGTACCGAAGAATTCCGACGTAGCGCTTGGATGGAGGCGGCACAGAACGGAATGCTTGTGAAAGGTTATAAACCCACAACGCTTGACTTGGCAGACCTCGCAAGCCGACCGGCGACCAACAGCGTCGAGAAAGGGGGGGCACAGGAAAAAACCATCGTTCCTAATTATTCGACTCGCCAGGCTTCGGCTTTGCAAAAGGATTCTTCGCAGCCAGCGACCGCTGTGCAGGACACCCGCGAAGACCGAGCGCACAAGACTGAGCACCTCGATCCAGACCTATCCGCGAAGGCAAAAGCCTTCCAGGAAAACAAGCCAGTCTTCGTTGTCAAGAAATATCCGGAGCTAGCTGCAGCGTATGGAATGATTGCAGCCGCCAGGGTATTCGCTGCCGACAAGCTACCTGAAGCCGCGCGTGACGAATTCGTCAGAATGGCAGAGCGCCATGTGGTTGAGAGAATCACGGGCGGCGGACAGATACAGGGGCCGAAGATCTACGTGGCGCCTGCTAGAACTAAGGATATCGGCGACCATGCTGAGAGCGTCCCAGAGGTGCCGGCTCAGGGGACATCTCGTAGGGTGAAAGTCGCAGAGAAAGAGAGGTAGTCAAGGGCTATCTGGGAGAGCGCAATTACAGCCAAGGAGGTCTACGATAGTGGTGGCGATTCAACTGAACCGCCCCGGCTTTCGTGGAGGCCGGTTAGTGTGAGTCAGGCCGGGATGGCTTGACTGCTCAGTTGCTTGTAATAGTTTGCCTCAGCTTCAGCTGGCGGTATATAGCCGAGCGGCTCCAGCAGGCGATGGTGATTAAACCAGGATACCCATTCCAGCGTGGCCAGTTCGACGGCCTCACGCGTTTTCCAAGGAGCGCGGCGGTGGATCAGCTCAGCCTTGTAGAGTCCATTGATCGTCTCGGCCAGAGCATTGTCGTAACTGTCGCCCTTGCTACCCA